>CDZQ01015567.1_pt1 | contig 16519 bp, 15 predicted proteins | sample 554831 | NCBI WGS metagenome assembly CDZQ01 (sample SAMEA3182112, study PRJEB8094) | gut metagenome | biome: human; feature: gut; material: Stool; isolation source: human stools | place: Canada | collected 2013-05-06
CCATGAGCGCAATGATTCAATTTCAAAACGTATCCAAGTGCTATCCGGGCAATATCGTTGCCGTACAGGATGTTTCACTTTCCATCAATCAGGGCGAATTCGTCTTTTTGTCCGGTCCCTCCGGAGCCGGGAAATCGACCCTGTTGAAAATGATCGCCGCCATCGAGCGGCCTGATGCCGGGACGCTGACGGTAAATGGACAGGAGATCGGACAGCTGAAGCCTGCCGGAATTCCTTATTTGAGACGGAATCTGGGCCTGATTCTCCAGAAGCAAAACCTTTTATCCGACCGAACCATTCTGGCCAATGTCATGCTTCCCATGCTCGTCACCGGTACGCCCAAAGACGAAGCCGATTCACGCGCCCGTGCCGCTCTGGAAAAAGTGGATCTCGCCCATCGTGCAGAATCCTTTTCCCCCACTCTTTCAGAAGGGGAACAGCAGCGTGTCGCCGTCGCACGCGCCATCGTCAACCGTCCCCAAATCATTCTGGCTGACGAACCAACCGCCAATCTCGACCGTGCCAATGCAAACAAGGTCATCGATGCCATAACCTTTTTCCAGTCAGCTGGCGTAACGTGCGTCATTTCCACACATGACGAACAGCTCTTCGGAAAAGCGGATCGAATTGTTTTCCTGAACCAGGGAAAAATCGAACATATTGAACAACCCGTGAATGGTAAACAAGCATGAATATCTGGTTTACAAATCATATCAATGCCATCGGCAATGCACTTGGCCAGTTCCGCCGTTCTCCCGGACATTTCTTTTTCAACATTCTTGTTCTGGCAATGACACTGGCACTGCCTTTCGGCGGCATCACGCTTCTGGATAACATTCAGTCTGTCACACGACAATTGTCCGTTTCCCCTGAAATCAGCGTCTTCCTCAAAGCCGATACATCTCCCGCAGATGCTGCCGTTACAGAGCAATCCATCACCAGAATATTCCAGGAAGAAAACCAGAATATCGAACTTGTATTCATAGCGAAAGATGCCGCATTGCAATCCCTGCAGAAAAAAACCGGACTTGCAGATGTCGTCGACTCCCTTGGAAGCAATCCACTGCCTGACAGTTACATCATCCGCCTGAAAGATAGTACCGACAGCCGCAACCTGTCCACACAAATCGAATCCGCCGCCACCCAATTGCAGAAAATACCATCCGTCGATAAAGTTCAGGTCGATTCTGACTGGACAAAACGACTGGCCGCCCTGTTGAGCGTCATGCGAATGGGACTGTTGTTCCTCGCCATCGTTCTCAGCGTAGTGGTCATTGTCGTTACCTTCAACACTGTCCGGCTTCAGGTACTGATGCACCTTGATGAAATTACCGTTTCCTGGCATATCGGCGCCAGCAGGGCCTATATCCGGCGTCCGTTCTATTATATGGGCATCTTTCTCGGGCTGTTCTCGGGAATAATCGCACTTGTCCTGATCGACTTGTGCCTGTACCCGTTCAATACGGTCATTATTGAACTGGCGCAGCTGTATGGTTCCAGTTTTCAGCTGACACCGCTCGGCCCTCTGGTTTCTGCCATCCTTCTGGCTGGAAGTGCCGCACTGGGCTGGCTTGGCGCCATCCTGTCGGTCAACCGCCAACTATGGAAGATCAACTGACATGTCGAGGACGCCGTTTTTGCCATTTCCCGTTCCAATGAGATAAAACAAAAATCCGGCGTCCCTTTTCGAATAAAGTGAACCCTCCCCCGATGAAAGTTCCGTTCTTTCAAAATCGGCTCCTTTATGCAAAATTAGCACTCTCATCGCAAGAGTGCTAAAATAGAGATTAATTAACTCAACCAAATAAAAAAGGAGGAAGAATGAGCGCAAAGTCCGCACAAGCTTCATTGCTGCCGGTTAGCCGTCATGCCTTGGCTCCTGTTTTTACAGGTTCGCTGGGTAATATTGAGGCTTACATCGCGGAAATCAACCGCTTGCCAATGCTGACCCAGGAACGGGAAACCGAATTGGCACTGCGTTACCATGAAAATAACGATCTTGCCGCAGCACAGGAACTCGTCCTGTCCCATTTGAGGCTGGTGGCTTCCATTGCCCGTAATTATCTCGGTTACGGTCTTCCACATGCCGACCTGATACAGGAAGGCAATATCGGATTGATGAAAGCCGTCAAACGTTTCGACCCGAAAATGGGTGTTCGACTGGTTTCGTATGCCATTCACTGGATCAAGGCTGAAATACATGAATACATTCTTCGCAACTGGAGAATGGTCAAGGTGGCGACAACCAAGGCGCAGAGAAAACTGTTTTTCAATTTGCGCAGCCATAAAAGCGGCAACGACGCCATGACAAGAGAACAAATTCGTTCCCTTGCGGAAAAACTGAATGTAAAAGATGAAGACGTTTCAGAAATGGAAACGCGATTAAGCGGTCATGACATCGCGCTGGAAAACCAGCACGACGATGACGACGATAATTTCGCGCCTATCGCATATCTTTCATCCGAACAGACAGAACCGACCCGGGTTCTGGAAGCCAAACAGCATGATCGTTTGCAGTCAGAAGGCCTGACGGAAGCACTGGACAAGCTGGATGCCCGGTCAAAACGGATCATAGAAGCGCGCTGGCTTAAAAATGACGACGGCAGTGGCGCGACGCTGCACGAACTGGCGGAAGAATTCGGCGTGTCAGCCGAACGCATTCGCCAGATAGAAGCTGCTGCGTTAAAGAAGATGAAAAATACCCTGGTCGCTTACAGTTAAAAAGGTGCGTGAAGCACCTTTTTAATTTTCATGATTGTTTCTGTCATAAAACTGCATCACTTTTTCCCCGGCTGGCATGGAATCGTCTTTTTTGAAAGCATGGGCAAAAATAATGTCGAATTCCAGTGACAAGGTACCATTCCTGACCCTTTTTTCTTCCAGCAATTTCAACAGTTTTTCATATGCCTTTTTCCCGAAAAGACCTTTGCGTCGACCGGACATGGCATTCCCCCCGAACGCGCGAACATCTGCCAGCAATTTTTCCACGTCCTTATAGGTGACATTAATCCTTTCTCTCTCCAATACCGGTTCCGTAAAACCGGACTCAATCAAACCATCTCCCAACTGAATCATGTCTTCAAACGAATGGACGTGAGAATACGAGTCAATTTCAGAAAAAGTCGTTCTCAATTTCGCAAAAGTGCCGTTTCCGAAACAGGAAAACATCAACAGGCCGTTCGGCTTCAGGACACGGCACCATTCCCTCAAAACCCTGACTGGTTCCGGATACCAGTGCAAGGCCAGATTGGACCAGATGACATCGACCGAGTTCGCTTCAAATGGCAAAGTGGCAAAATTCCCGCATACCAAATGGCTTACTTTTTCGGCTTCGTTATTTTCACGTTTGGCCTCTTCCAGAACATCCCAGGACATATCGAGGCCAATCACATGACCACCCTCAAAAAGCTTTGCCAACTCAGACATATCCGCTGAATAACCACACCCTGCATCCAGTATGAAGCCGGGATCAATTTTTATCAGCGACAAACGCTCTGCCATCCGGCTTGCGACTTCGCGTCTCATGAACTGTGAATCTCTGGTTCTGTCAGGCTTGAAAAATAATGATCGAACCTTTTCTAACTCAATAGGCATACAATCCGCTTCTTTAAATGATCCGTTATCGAACAGTCAGTGTAATAATAATGTCTGTGATGGCATTGATGAAAAAACAGATTTTACAGACAAGATGGAATACATGACGATGAATTTTAATTTTCTTCAAGGTATTCCTTTCCTTGCCGGACTCATCAAAAGCATTCCATCACCGTGCGCCCTGTGTCATTCACCCAGCAGAGACGGAATCTGTAACGATTGTTATCACCGGCACTTCTCGTCGCAATTGCCGCGCTGTTCGAAATGTGCGAACGCCCTTCCCTTTCACGATCCCGGGGATGAAAACCTGTCATGTGGCAATTGTGTAAAGAAATGCCCCTCATACGATGAAACGATTGTCGCCGCCGATTATGAACCACCGCTGGACCAGCTGGTTCATTTCCTGAAATTCGATTCCAATCTGGCCATGGCTCCCTTGATGGGAAAACTGATTCACAAAGCCATTGAGAAAAAAGTGCACCCAGTGATTCCCGATTACCTCATTGCCGTACCCCTTGGAAAACGACGTCTGGTCGAGAGAGGTTTCAACCAGTCCATGGAAATTGGAAAAACACTTTCCCGTTGCCTGAAAGTCGATCTCGTTTTCAATCTCGTCGAAAGAAACCGCGAAACGGAAAAACAATCGACTATCTCGTTTAAAGAAAGAAAAAAGAACGTTCGCAATGCTTTCGGGATAGTCGAGGCCAAGAGACACCTGATCGTCAACAGCCATATCGGGATCATTGACGATGTGATGACAACCGGCGATACACTGGAAGAAATTGCCGCATTGCTGAAAAAAGCCGGAGCGGGACGGATTACCAATTTTGTTTTTGCCCGCACTCCACCCAAAAATTTGCAGGAGATTTAAATTGTTTCATGTCGTACTGATAGAACCCGAAATACCCCCCAATACCGGCAACATCATCCGGCTGTGCGCCAATTCGGGTGCACAACTCCACCTGATCGAACCCCTTGGCTTTCCGCTAGACGATGCCAGGATGCGCCGTGCCGGACTGGATTACCATGAGTTTGCGAGTATGAAAGTCTATAAAAACTGGGATGACTTCCTTGAAAAAATGTCTCCTGATCCTTCCCGCATGTTCGCTTTCACGACCCGTGGAAGTTCGATTTTTTCCACACTCCGATTCAGGCCGGGAGACATGTTCATTTTCGGTTCCGAAACCAAAGGACTGTCCCCGGAAATCCACGCCTTTTTTAAAGAAGGACATCGTGTACGCTTGCCGATGAGGCCGGACAACCGGAGCCTGAACCTCTCAAACAGTGTTGCGATTGCTGTCTATGAAGCCTGGCGGCAAAATGGATTCGCCGGTGGCAATTGAACAGCAGAGGAATAAAAAAACCGGTTTTGAATACCACTATTCAAAACCGGGTCTGGTGCTAAAGGAAAGAAACTAGCCGAACATACTCTTGATCTTGTCCATCCAGGATTTCGCCTGTGGAGTATGTCTTGCGCCACCTTCGACAACCAGCTTGTCGAACTCTCGCATCAATTCTTTTTCCCGGTCAGTCAGCTTGACAGGTGTTTCCACTTTGACATGACAGTACAGATCGCCGGGCTGGGAAGCACGAACCCCTTTTATACCCTTTCCTCTAAGACGGAATGTCTTGCCTGTTTGAGTTCCTTCGGGAATATTGAAGGCTACCCGGCTGCCCAATGTGGGCACCTCGATTTCCCCTCCCAAAGCGGCAATACCGAAAGAGATCGGGATTTCACAGTGAAGGTCATCCCCTTCGCGCCGGAAAATAGCATGAGGCAATACCCTGATTTCGACATACAGGTCGCCCGGAGGCCCCCCATTCTGGCCCGGTTCGCCATTTCCTGCCGAACGGATACGCATTCCATCGGCAATCCCCGCCGGAATTTTGACTTCGAGCGTCTTGTTTCGGCGAATTTTCCCCACACCCATACAGGTCGGACACGGCTCCTTGATCTGCTTGCCTGTTCCATGACAGGTCGGACACGGCTGCTGGATACTGAAAAATCCCTGCTGCATCCGGACTTGCCCCTGCCCGCCACAGGTTGTACAGGTCGTCGGCGATGTACCGGGTTTGGCACCCGAGCCGTGACAGGTTCCGCAATTGTCCCATGACGGGACACGAATTGTTTTGGTACTGCCTTTGGCCGCCTCGTCAAGCGTGATATCCAGGTTGTAACGCATATCGGCACCACGGTACATCTGCGGGCCGCTGCTTCTCTGCCCGCCACGTCCACCGCCGCCGAAAATATCGCCGAAAATGTCGCCAAACGCATCGGAAAAGTCAGCTGCACCCGCGCCGCCCGGATGTCCGCCCATATTCATGTTGGGATCGACACCTGCATGACCGAAACGGTCGTACGCTTCGCGCTTGTGCTCGTCCGAAAGCATTTCGTATGCTTCCTTGACTTCCTTGAACTTTTCTTCAGCCGTTTTGCTGTCGGGATTACGATCGGGATGATACTTCATCGCAAGCTTGCGATAAGCCTTTTTAATTTCATCATCCGAGGCATTTTTGGCAACCCCCAAAACCTCGTAAAAATCTCGCTTTGCCATCTTGTCCACATTAAAAAAAGCGATTGTCGCAAAATCAGAATGTTCCCGATACCATTATCGTTTCCAGAAGGAGCAGATTAGCATCAACATGTCCGAAACTACGAAACCACAACGCCGGGCAGAAAATTCAATTCATTTTGATTTTTCTGCCCGGCGAATAAAGGCTGATTCTATCAGTCTTTGTCTTTTACTTCCTTGAAGTCTGCATCGACGACATCGTCATCCAGTTCCGGTTCCGGTGCAGCCCCTGCCGAAGCACCGGCACCAGCCGCACCTGCGGCAGCGCCTTCCGGTGCCTGATCAGCGTACATCTTTTCACCCAGCTTCTGCGCAGCCGTGGAAAGTGCACTCATCTTCGAATCGATATCGGCTTTGTCGTCACCCTTTAAGGCTTCTTCCAGATCCTTGATGGCCCCTTCAATGGTTTCCTTCGCAGGTGCATCCAGCTTGTCACCATGCTCTTCCATCGATTTCTTCGTCGTATGGACCAGCGCGTCACCCTGATTGCGGGCTTCGGTCAATTCACGAATCTTGTGATCTTCCGCTGCATTGACTTCAGCATCCTTGATCATGCGCTGGATTTCATCTTCCGACAGACCGGAGTTCGCCTTGATGGTAATCTTGTTTTCCTTGCCAGTAGCCTTGTCTTTTGCACTGACATGCAAAATACCATTGGCATCGATATCGAAAGTCACTTCGATCTGTGGCATACCACGTGGAGAAGCAGGAATGCCTTCCAGATTGAATTCACCCAGAGCTTTGTTGCCTGCAGCCATTTCACGTTCGCCCTGGTAAACCTTAATGGTTACGGCAGGCTGATTGTCTTCAGCCGTAGAGAAGATCTGGCTGAATTTGGTCGGAATGGTCGTGTTTTTCTGAATCATCTTCGTCATGACGCCACCCAGGGTCTCGATGCCAAGAGACAATGGGGTCACATCCAGCAGCAACAGGTCTTTACGATCACCGGACAGAACCGCACCCTGCAAGGCAGCACCGACTGCAACCGCCTCATCGGGGTTGATGTCTTTACGTGGTTCCTTGCCAAAGAAGGCCTTGACCTTTTCCTGAACGGCCGGCATACGGGTCATACCGCCAACCAGAATAACGTCATCGATATCGGAAACGGAAAGTCCGGCATCTTTCAAAGCGATACGGCATGGTTCGATCGTCTGGTCGATCAGGCCTTCCGCCAGGGATTCCAGTTTGGCACGGGTCAGTTTCATGTTCAGATGAACCGGCGCACCGTTTGCCATCGCGATATACGGTTCGTTGATTTCCGTCTGCTGCGAAGAAGACAATTCGATCTTCGCTCTTTCGGCGGAAGCCTTGATACGCTGCAGGGCAATCGGGTCTTTCTTCAGATCGATACCGTTGATCTTGTTGAATTCATCGATGATGAAGTCAATAATACGCTGGTCGAAATCTTCACCGCCGAGGAAGGTATCGCCATTGGTCGACAAGACTTCAAACTGTTTGTCACCATCCAGATCGGCAATTTCAATAATGGAAATATCGAAGGTACCGCCACCAAGGTCATAAACGGCAATTTTCTTGTCACCCTTGCCAGCCTTGTCCAGACCGAACGCCAGCGCAGCCGCTGTCGGTTCGTTGATGATACGTTTGACGTCCAGGCCGGCAATTCGACCGGCATCCTTGGTTGCCTGACGTTGCGCGTCATTAAAATAGGCCGGAACGGTAATGACCGCTTCGGTCACTTCTTCACCGAGATAATCTTCAGCCGTTTTTTTCATTTTGCGCAAAACTTCGGCGGATACCTGCGGAGGCGCCAGTTTTTTGTCATTCAGAACGGAAACCCAAGCATCATTGTTCTCCGCCTTGATAATGGAAAAAGGCATGATAGGGATATCACGCTGAACTTCCTTGTCGTCGAATTTGCGACCGATCAGACGTTTGATCGCATACAGTGTATTCTTCGGATTGGTGACAGCCTGACGTTTGGCCGGTGCGCCGACCAGAATTTCACCGTCGTCCAGATAGGCGATGATTGAAGGCGTTGTGCGGGCACCTTCAGAGTTTTCGACTACGCGTGGCTGACTACCTTCAATAATGGCGACGCAGGAATTGGTCGTTCCGAGGTCGATACCGATAATTTTTGACATATTCTTTCCTTTCAATACCGTAAATTTTTCTTCAGGATTGGGTGTGAAAACCTCAATCGAATGACCTTTTCAAAACCTACCTGTTTGATCACTCCAATCCGTTACTGTTCCTTAGATAGCGATTTTTTTTCAAATTTCAAGACTTCTTCGGGGCGGCAACAACAACGACGGCCGGTCTTAACAAACGGTCAGCCAGCGTATAGCCCTTTTGCAAAACGGAAACGACTGTATTCGAGTCCTGATCGGCTTCAACCATCTGAATAGCCTGATGTTTCATGGGATCAAGCTTTTCACCCTGTTCCGGAACGATTTCGAAAATCTTGTTCTGTTCGAATACCTGATTGAGCTGACGAAGGGTGGCATCAACCCCATCCTTGATTGAATCGACGGAAGGTACTTCCGTTTTCAATGCCATCTCAAGACTGTCTTTCACGCCAACCATCGATTGGGCAAAGTTTTCAATCGCGAATTTATGCGCCTTGGAAATATCTTCTTGAGCGCGTCTGCGAATGTTTTCACCTTCCGCCTTGGCACGCAAAAAAGCTTCCTGCATTTCTGCTGCCTGCTTTTCAGCATTGGCAAGCTTTTCTGCAAAAGCATCCTCTTCTTTTTCAACAGTCTCTTCCTCTGGTATTTCCACTTCCTCTACCAGAGGATTGGCACTGCTATTTTCATTTTCCGGGTTTTGCACGATGACCTCCACGTCAATATCTTTCAGAATTCTTTTGACATGGGGACGGCAGGAATAATTTCAAGGGAAAAGGGGAAAATAATTTTTCTTTGTCCAAATCGACAGAAAAATCAGCGGACCTTTAACATTTCCCGTGCGTGATTGAGTGTCGCTTCAGTGATTTCAACACCGCCGAGCATACGGGCGATCTCGACAACACGCTCTTCATCATCCAGTTCGACAATACGGGAAACCGGATGGGCGACTTGATCAACAGACACCTTGCTGACCTGAAAATGGCGGTTTGCCTGACTGGCAACCTGTGGAAGATGGGTAACACACAAAACCTGATGGTCTTTTCCAAGCCGCTTCAACAAAACGCCGACCACCTCGGCAACTGCACCGCCAACTCCCGAGTCCACTTCGTCGAAAATCAGCGTAGGCGTTGCTGTCGCTTTCGATGCAATCACGGAAATTGCCAGCGAGATACGCGCCAGCTCACCTCCGGACGCCACTTTCGCGAGAGGCCTCATGGAAGTGCCTGCATGACCGGCAACCAGAAATTCAACCTGATCGATACCATAGGCATGAGGCAATCCGGACGACACCTCAATCGAGAATCGTCCACCGGACATATGAAGGTCTTCCATAATGGAAGTCACGAGATCACTCAACTCTTTTGCTGCTTCATGGCGTTGTCGTGACACTGTTTCAGCCAGATCAAAATAGCGCTTTTGCGCCTCGGCTTCCTGTTTTCGTAATGCGTCGAGATCGAAAAGCTCGCCATACTTTTGAAGCGCCGCTTTTTTTTCATTCAATTCGGCATACAGGGATTCCGGCTGAACCTTGAATTGGCGTGCCGCAGAATGAAGCGCTTCCATCCTTTTTTCGACTGTACTCAACAGTTCAGGATCGAGATCAGCGCGGGAAAGATAATCCTTGAGGGCATACGAGACTTCCTGCAACTGGATTTTCGCCGATTCCAGCAATTCAACGACAGGCGTCAATTTCTGGTCGTATGCCGTCAGCCTGGATAAATTCTGTTCAAGCGCATGCAAACGGGACAAGACAGGCTGATCGGATTCGACTATTTCTGAAACAGCCTGCCCGGCGCCTTCAATCAGGCTCGCAGCATGGGAAAGGCGGTCGTAATCGCTATTGACCTGTTCCCATTCGCCTTCTTTCGGATCAAGCTTTTCCAGTTCATTGACTTGCCATTCGAGATGTTCTTTTTCGTCAAGAATTTTTTTTGAATCGTTCTCGACTTCCGCGATTTGTCTGGACAAAGCCTGCCAGTCACGATATCGAAAGGCCAGTTCTTCCAGTTCCGCCAGCAAACCGGCATGCCTGTCCAGGAGCATGCGCTGCTCGTCCTGCCTCAATAACAACTGGTGGGCATGCTGGCCGTGGATATCGACCAGAAAGGAAGCCAGTTCACGCATCTGGGAAGTCGTCACGGGCACACCATTGATAAATCCCCTTGAACGCCCTGAACTGTCAATCGTTCTGCGAATCAGGACAGAATCATCCCCGGTATCGATTTCATTAGCCTTGAGCCACATCGTAACCGCGTCGTTTGCAGAAAACTCCGCACCGATATCGGCCTTGTTGGCTCCCTCGCGAACGACACTGGAATCTCCCCGTCCACCAAGCGCCAACTGCAGCGCGTCGATAAGGATCGACTTGCCCGCACCGGTTTCACCCGTTAATGCAGAAAAGCCGGAACTGAAATCCAGTTCCATGCTGTCGACAATAACGAAATCATGAACAGTGAGTGCTCGGAGCATGTGAATTTACGGTTTCAATAAATCGGCAGACAATCTATCAATCAGGCAAAAACCTAGTCAACAACTTTTTCGCGTCTGGAAATTTCGTTCCAGTGTAGCTTGTTTCGTAAGGTATCGTAATAACTCCATCCCATTGGATGAAGGAAAGTAATCGTGTCTGCCGAACGCTTGATAAAAATCCGGTCGGAATTTCTGAGGCTCGCAAAAGATTGCGAATCGAAATTGATGCTCGGCTGATTCGCTTCCACGACTTCAACAACAATCTCGCTGGTGTCCGGAATGACAATAGGCCGGTTGGACAGGGTGTGCGGTGCGATCGAGACGAGTACAATCCCGCCGAGATTCGGATGAAGCATCGGGCCACCGGCAGACAGGGAATAGGCTGTCGATCCGGTCGGCGTCGAAATAATAAGGCCATCCGAACGCTGCTGATACATAAAGTGGCCGTCCACATGTACCCGAATGTCGATCATACCCGAACCACCTCCACGGGAAATGACGATATCGTTAAACGCTATGGCATGATGAACGGTTTCACCGGCGCGAATAATCGAACCTTCGAGCAGGAAACGCTGTTCGGAAATATATTTCCCCTTCAGCATTTTATCCAGCACGAGCAACATGCGGTTCAATGGAATATCCGCCATGAATCCCAAATGGCCGTGATTGATCCCGATCATCGGAACACTGTATGGAGCCAGTTGCCGTGCAATCCCCAGCATGGTCCCATCGCCACCGATAACGATAGCCGCTTCAGCCTGGGCACCGATTTCTTCCAGATTCATCGATACAATGCCCGGCGTCGAAATATTGGCTGCTGTTTCAGATTCATAGACAACAGTATGACCGGCCTCCGCCAGGAAGTTGGCGACTTTCTCCATCGACTGGATAATACTGCTGATATATACCCTCGATACGAGTGCGAAAACTTTCTTTTTTGGCTGCATTTTTATCCGTGAATTAGCTATAACGAACAGTTTCAGATTACACCAAAAATCCCTTTCTGAAACAGAAATTATCCCAATCAAATAACATAATCCGCCAAAATCCTGATTTTCTTCTTTATTTTGTTCGCAAGAGTGCAGTTAAAATCCCACAAAAGCAGGGGATTTTCCTGAAAGAAAGACAATTTTCCCGGATTCTGAAGCTTTAAAACATTCCATGGTCAAAAAAGCCTTATAAAACATTAAAGATCCTGTTCTTCCCAAAACATGGAAATCAACAGGATATATAATTGAGAATTACATAAATAACCCACTATCAGAACAAAATCCAAATGTCTCTCGAACCACGTGCCCTGACCCTGTTGAAAACCCTGGTTGAACGGTATATTGCCGAAGGTCAGCCAGTCGGTTCACGTGCGCTATCAAAATTATCCAAACTGGATTTGTCTCCTGCTACCATACGCAATATCATGGCCGATCTGGAAGAAATGGGTTTTGTCTCGAGTCCGCACACCTCTGCCGGAAGAATACCGACGCCAAGAGGGTATCGTGTATTCGTCGATACGCTTCTGACCGTCCAGCCTGTCAGTGAAAATACAATCGAATCGAATCTTCAGTTAAGCCCGCAACTCGGAAAACCCCAGAAAATCATTTCCAATGCGGCCCAAATGCTGTCCTCGCTGACCCGGTTTGCGGGAGTCGTACTTTCCCCGCAACACGAATCCGCTTTTCAGCAGATTGAATTTCTGCGTCTTTCCGAAAAACGGATATTGCTGGTTATCGTGACGCCGAACGGCGACGTCCAGAACAGGCTGCTTTTGACCGAAGTCGATTACTCCCCGTCACAACTGAATGAAGCTGCCAATTACATCAACAGTAATTATAACGGACTCAGCTTCAACGAAATCCGGCTGCGACTACAAGATGAACTTAAAGAAATCCACAGCGATCTCTCCAAACTGATGCAAACGGCCATCGAAGCGGGTGACGAAGCCGTATCGGACAACAGTGAAGATGTCGTCATTGCAGGCGAGAACAACCTGTTGAGCGTCAACGACTTTGCCTACGACATCAATTCCCTTCGCAAGCTGTTCGACATGTTCGAACAAAAAACGGCACTGATGCAATTGCTGGACGTTTCCAGCAAAGCCAGCGGCATCCAGATCTACATCGGAGGCGAGTCACAACTGTTGCCGATGGACGACATGAGCGTCGTCACGGCTCCCTATCAGGTCAACGGAAAAATAGTCGGTACTCTCGGCGTCATCGGTCCGACCCGAATGGCCTATCAGAAAGTCATTCCAATCGTGGATATTACTGCGCGCCTGCTGTCAAACGCGCTTTCCCAAACTTGAAAATTAACGGAAACGATTGATCTCGTCGCGCGTTTTGATAGCGGCCTGACGGGAAACAGTAGCATAATTCTCATTCTGGTCGATACCAGCGTAGAGAATGGCACGTGAAGAATTGATCATCATCCCGCGCCCATTGGCCGTACGACCGGCGTTGACTGTCGCTTTGATATCGCCGCCCTGAGCGCCGATACCTGGAATCAGCAACGGCATTTCCCCGATAATGGAACGGACTTCTGCGATTTCATGAGGAAACGTTGCACCGACCACGAGAGCGCACTGACCATGTGTGTTCCATTTCTCGGCAACCAGGTGAGCCACGTGCTGATAAAGTGGAATGGTTTTACCGGATTCGCTGACTTTCAGGAACTGGAGATCGGAACCGCCCGGATTGGACGTACGGGCCAGAACAATCGCTCCCTTGCCCGTATATTCCAGATAAGGTTCAACCGAATCGAATCCCATATAAGGGCTCAAGGTAACGGCATCGGCGTTATAGCGTTCAAATACTTCTTTGGCATACTGCTGCGCCGTTGCCCCGATATCGCCCCGTTTGGCATCCAGAATAATGGGAATGTCCGGATATCGCTCACGAATGTAACTGCAGATGGCTTCCAGTTGATTTTCGGCTCTGGCTGCATGAAAATAAGCAATCTGGGGTTTGAATGCACAAACAAGATCAGCCGTTGAATCGATAATGTTCTTGCAAAAGGCAAAAATACTATCAGGTTGTCCACGGAGATATTCTGGGAAACGTTTGGTATCAGGATCCAGTCCGACGCACAAAAGCGAATTGCTTTTTTCCCAGGCGGCCGATAGTTTTTCAATAAATGTCACAGTAATATCTCCGTAAATAAAAATTGCACCACATCATATTATCGCCCAGCTATGTCACAGTTATCCAGAAAAGAATGGCTTTTGCTCATATTTCTTACCGTTTGCTGGGGATTGAGCTGGCCGATCATGAAATTCGGCATCCGTTATTTCCCGCCGATAACATTCCGCACCCTGGGTTTGCTAAGTGCCCTGCCGGTCCTGTTTGTATTTGCACGATCGCAGCATGCCTCGCTGGCCATTCCAAAAGGTCATCTGCTGCCACTGATCAAGCTCTCCATACCGAATGTACTGGTCTGGAATACAATGATCATTCTTGGAATCGGCATGCTTTCTTCCGGACGGGCGGCCATACTGGGATATACGATGCCCATCTGGGCCGTTCTGGCCGGATTCATCCTCTACCGCGACAAATTAAGCCGGATGGCATGGTTCGGCGTGACATGTGCCGGAGCAGGTGCACTGCTTTTGTTATCCGGCGAATTTTCCAATATTGCGGGAAGGCCGCTTGGCACCATCCTCGTTTTGATCGGAGCGTGCAGCTGGGGTTATGGTACGGTTGAAATGAGAAAAACCCTTCTGCCAATGCCATCCATATCCGTCACGTTCTGGATGATCGCCATCAGTGCCATCCCATTGACGATCTATACCGTCATTTTCGAACACGCCAAATGGCACCAGGCTGACGGATGGGGATGGGCCACGATTGCCTATAATGGATTGATGGTATTCGGTATGGCGAATATCATCTGGATTCAGATGGCACGGAAACTGCCTCCTGTCGTATCGAGCCTGTCCGTCATGATGATTCCGGTCGTCGGTGTTTTTTCCGGAAGCCTGCTGCTGGGAGAGACACCAAGATGGCAGGATTATGCCGCGCTGGTATTAATACTTGCCTCGATGAGTTCCGTCCTGTTGAAACCGTCCAGAAGCCATACGGAAGAAGCAAAAGACATCGAAAAATGATCCATCATGATAGTTGACGCCGCCCCTAGACATTCTATCGCCCGCGCCGGTCAACCAGATTCTGCAATTTACCCGTATAAACACAGTATTGTGCTTTTCCGCTACGTTTGGCTGAAAGAAGCGCAAGATCACTTTGCTTGATCAACTGATCGATATGCATGCCGGGATCCTTTGAAAAAGCGATGCCCACACTCACCGACAATATTTTCAGGTTCTCCGAATCATCAAATACCATTTGCATTTCTTCAAGAATGTGGGCGGCCTTGTACTCCAGCGCTTGCGGGCTGCATTCTTCCAGAATGGCAATCAGGAATTCATCACCACCAATGCGACAGATCAGATCACCGGGACAACAGAATCTCAGGATGTCACCGACCGTTTTCAGGGTATCGTCGCCGACCTGATGGCCGTGCAAGTCGTTGATGAGCTTGAAATTATCCAGATCAACATAAAGAAGGCTGACCTGGGGAGCATGGCAATTTTCTATTCTTTCATAGAAGTAACGCCGGTTATACAAACCTGTCAAAACGTCCGTATTGGCACTCAGCATCAAGCGCTCTTCGAATGTCCGTTCTGTCGTCACATCCCGGCAAATGCATAACTTGCCGATAAAACTGTCAAATACGTCGACAATCGGTTCTTCCGATATTTCGACAATCCGGGTAACCCCCCTATTCTTCAGGCAAACCTCAATTTTGCCCGTTTCATTTACTTTCGAATTTTTCAGAGTGGATTTTTTCCATTTCTCAAAGTCCACCCCGATCACATTAATCGGTTTTAATTCAAAATATTCCTCGAATTTTCGATTGATGTCAGTGATGCGTCCCTTGTCGTCATGAACCAGAATGGCGAAAGGCATACTCCGGAGAATGATTTCAAGCTCTACCGTCATATTGCCCAGATCGGTCACATCATGCGCGACGCCGACTGTCCCCATCAATTCGCCATCTTCATCGAACAATGGCGACTTGTATGTCTTGAACTGGCGCATACCCTGCTTGCTTTTGACCCGTTCATCGAACACGCAGGTTTTCCGTGCCTGTAAAACCATTTCCTCGGATTCCAGACAGATGTATTCACCACAGGCATATTCATCCGGTTCAATATCCCAGATATAGTAATGCCCACGCCCTTCTACACCGCTTCTGGTTTTTCCGACTGCATTGCAAAAGGCATTATTGACCTTGAGATGCGAACCACGGATATCCTTGAACCATATGAGATCCGGAATATTGTCCATCACCGTATGAAGATAAGTATGGGTCAGATAGGCGTCTTTTTTCAGCTTGATCTGTTTAAATATCTGTTGAAAATGAAATGAGACAAGTTGCGGCGAAAGCGGCGTCATCCAGATGTCGTTACAAGACTCCAAATCGTCTTCCGACAAACTGGCAATTTGCATGGAAGAGCCGCAAAAAATCAGGATAGCATTCTGTTTGCATAAACGGCGAATATTCGGCAGACTGTCCTGCAGGGGAATATCGATTACGACAATATCCCCTTTCCGGGCTTCGTCCGGATTGAATTCAGACAGAACAACAGGAAAATAGTCGAAGTTTTCCGACGGTTCGATTTTCCGGATAGGTGACAACCATATATCGTCACGACTGAAAATTTTTATGGCGAGTTTGCACTGGTACATAAATTCTCCACAACACAAATACAAAGATGCCTTTTATCATTCAATCGCTAGCAAC
>CDZQ01050134.1_pt1 | contig 16497 bp, 10 predicted proteins | sample 554831 | NCBI WGS metagenome assembly CDZQ01 (sample SAMEA3182112, study PRJEB8094) | gut metagenome | biome: human; feature: gut; material: Stool; isolation source: human stools | place: Canada | collected 2013-05-06
ATCCAGGGATAACCGGGCAAACAGACGCATGGAGGCGATTTCGTACAGAGCATCTTCCATCGCGCCATCGCTCAGGTTGTACCAATGCTGCATGCAGTGAATGCGTAGCATGGTTTCCAGCGGATAAGGTCGCCGGCCATTACCAGCCTTGGGGTAAAACGGCTCGATGACTTCCACCATGTTTTGCCATGGCAGAATCTGCTCCATGCGGGACAAGAAAATCTCTTTTCTGGTCTGACGGCGCTTACTGCTGAATTCACTGTCGGCGAAGGTAAGTTGATGACTCATGATGAACCCTGTTCCATGGCTCCAGATGACAAACATGATCTCATATCAGGGACTTGTTCGCACCTTCCCTAGTATCGGTTGCGAGATAAGCATCGTCATTAGCATCATGCGCCAGCGCTTTTCATCTTTTTGTGCCAGAAGTTCTGCTAATGCCGCCAGCGCTGCGTGTGGGAAGCGAACGAAAGCCTTTGTCATGCGATCGTGGCAACGCTTTCCTTGCTCGCTTGCATGGATAAGTAGTGTAAGTGCCTGCGGGTGGTTGATATGCATCAACACTTCACCACATGTGTCACCAGTAGCGTAATGGGCAAAACGGGCCAGCGCAGTGGCTCCTTGCTCCTGGAGTGCTGTCGCACACCAGATGTTACCGCCATAGTAATCATCAAATACCTGCCCAGGCTGTCCTGGATAGTATTTTTCCAGGTCTGCTAATACCTGAGCATCGGTGACCGTCAGTTTTAGCCATTCCAGCGCATATAACCCTTTTTGCCCGCAAAAATGTCTGGCAATCTCATGAGCTACTTCTGGTTTTTCCGGCAACAATAGTGCAACCAGCGGCTGGTGCCAGGCGGGCATGTTTCCGAGAGCGGCAATCAGTTTGTCGGCGCAGCGCTGCCATACATCGTCATTTGCAAGTGAGAAATGCTTACGCAGGCGCATTTCAACCGAGGCAAAGCGCAACAGATAGCCAGGCTGCCTGTCATCCGGGGTGAACGTAATAAGATGGGCATCATAATCCCAGTCGAAGCGGATGAATTGCAGTGCAATGACAACCTCAGTGGCATATTCCAGACCACCTTCCTGGACAATTTGATCCATTAACTCTTCGTGATCGTTACGATTGAAGCCTTGTTCCAGCGCAACCAGTACCGCCAGAACCATCGGTGGTAGCGTGGTGCTAATCGGCGAGTCGATAAGGCCCACTGCTTGTGTTATCGCCTGCTGCCAGTCCAGTGAACAGGTGCTGTAATCGAAGGTGATCACCTTTTTAAAACGTCGGTGAGTATTCGCGGCGACGGAGCGTAGCAGAGTTAATTCATTCTCCTGTGGCACAGGATCGCCAGGCCAGCGTCGATGACTTAGTGTGGTTGGCGCAACCTCTGTCGGTAAAATGATTTGGGCGTCGTCTGCCAGCCAGGGGAGGTTGTCTCCAACAAATACTGGTTTGTCTTGTGGCAAAGGGGCTATTTCGGGGCATTCGATAACCTGGACGGGGACAGATGTCGGTGTTATCACGGATACTTCTTCTACGTAGCCCTTTTTTGTTTTCTCCGCAATCAACTTCAGTTCCGCTTTTTCCGCCGCCGCAGCATCAGCAAAGCTTTTTACCTGACTTTGCCCGTTGGTGCTGACTTTACCCCAGCTAATATGCAGCTCGTTTCCCTGCTGCTCCACCGCCCAGAATTTATGTGATTTTTCGTCCTGATAAATATAGGTTTTCATTGCTAAATCCTTTTAATCAAACAGTGATTCAATATCGTTAATCAGCTCGCTAGCGGTGATGTTGTCGAGCACGGAGAAAGTGGGGGAGGATTGTTTACCGTAGCGATCATAAGAGGCAGTGATTTTTACGCTTTCGACAGGCAGCAGGTCGCTATACCCCGTTTCGCCATAAATTAATGAAAAATGTTCTGTTTCAAGTTCGAGAGCGCCATAAGGGGTAGATTTGCGCATCGCATAGACGCTGCCGCTTTCTTCCAGACGTTGCCAGCCTCTGCGTTCCAGCCCGACAATGCGACCAGCCTGGCAGAGCCGTCCGTCCCAGCGTGACAATTCATGGACATTACGTTCGTTATCAGCAAGGTGGTAACTACCACGTTCGAGCTGTTGGAAAGGGGGAAGCAGTTCGTAATCAACGTAAATTTGCCTGAATGCAGCGGCGGATTCAGGGGGGATTTCCAGCACATGCGGTATACCGATGTTTCCTGCTGGCAGCGTGAATAACTCATCCTGCGCATCGCTGTAAGTGCTGTCTTCTGCGACCCGGAAGCAGGCAATCAGCGTGTTTTCCTCAGTATATACCCCCCATAACAGCCGTCGGGTTAAGTGACGTACCAGCGGATGCTCCACCAGGAACAGGCGGAACTGTTCTGCCGTCCAGCGTCTGCGCTGGCACATAGCCTGCTCCAGACGATCAACCTGCTGGCTGGCAATGGCGCGCACATCTTTCTTCAATTGTTTAAAGAGGTTAACGGCGTCAGTTGCCAGTGTTTTATCATCGCTCTGGTTTTGTTTGGGTAAATCTTTCAGGACCTTTCCGTTTGCATCGCGCACTACAGGTTTTAAGGTTTCGTCAAAACCAACGGTGAATTGGCGTGGGCCGAAATCAAGTGTCAGCGAGCCACTGCTATCAAGCCCTAAATCTGGAGCCAGGCGGTCTTCCAGTTCAGCCATAGTCAGCCCACGGTTTTCAGCAACTATGTTGATTTTCTCGCGGGCATGTTCCTGTAATGCAACGAATTTAATCTTTTTCGCAATGCCATTAAGTAGCATTAGCGCAACATCGCTGCCAATATCAGCTAATACATCCAGCCCGGACACCGCCCGTTTATGCTGGGATTCCCCAGGCCAGGCGCGGATAAGCGGGGTTAACTTACGCGCGGTGTCGTCATTGCCTAAAATCCCCAGCGAAGTAAATGCCCAGTTTTCTTTTGCGGGTGCGCCAGCTTCTGTCCATGCGGTATACAGATCCCAGCCAAAGTCAGCCAGTGATTCGCGGGTGAAGGTCTCTTTGATGGTCGCCAGCCCAGCGTAGGCGGTAATGTCGCGTGGAAAGCTCAACATTGTGCCTAGGTGGCGCATAGCGTCATCTGGCAGAGGCAGGTTGTTACTTTTAAGCCGTGGTCTGCGCCATAAGGTGAACTGATAAAAGCCGGGCGGTGGGGCGATTTTAGCGGGATATTCTTCCAGCGGATCGCTATCGAACAATGTTGCCAGCGCAGCTAAAACATCAGGTTGGTTGTATCTCCGGGCGATTTCTTCAATCGTTTCTCGCTGGTTTAATTTCACTAGCAGGCGGAGTGCCTGGCGGGCATATTCCCGATTTTGGCACGGTTTGCCCAGCGCCAAAGGCAGTAGCCCGGCGGTGGCATGGCGCGGGTTATTTGCCAGCCAATTAACGGCATCCTTGTAAGCCATTTTTTTCTGTAACCGCTGCGCCATTGGTAAGGCTAGTTCACTGGCCCCAATAAAGAGGGTGAATATCCACAGTCGTTGATGATCTCGTTGCAAGCAGGTCATAAACGCAGGAATGGCTGTACTACCAAAAACCGCCAGAATCTCTTTCTCACCTGAATATCGCTCCTCAATGATTATTTGGTTGAGAAATGAAATCGCCTGTTGTCCCGGTAAGTAACAAAGCGCAGATAGATTCCAGCTTTTGTTGGCATTGTTGTGATATTTCGCAAACTCAGCTTTTAGTGCTGGAAAATCAAAGCGCAACAACGCATCAACAGCGCTTTGCGGTATATATTTTTTTTCATGTAAGTCATCTTCGCAATGCAGCCATTCATTAAAACCTAATTGCCAAAGGATTTGTTGTTCTGGTGTAAAAGGAATGAAAGATGTCTCCCAGCTTTCTTTTTCAATTAGTGGCAGGTCGGTAAATAAGGTTTGCTGTGATGACTGAAATTGCGCGATTTCACTGAATCTGGATATGTCAGTATGACTGATTAACTCTGTAATTCCTGGCGTGATGTCAGTGACGGCAGGGATGGGAAGCACCGGTAAATCAAATACGGGTATTACATTCGTTTTCTTATTTATTACCCACGGTGGAGCGACAAACAGCTCCGGCAACATATCCGCAGTGGCGTATTCACATTCTTCAGCGACTAACTGAGTACGACATTCAGATAAAATTCCTGCCGCTTTAGCATTAACCCTGGGAATGACGTCAGTGACTAACTCTGGCGTGGCGGTAATCAGTTTGACAAGCGCTTTACGCCACTCTTTGTCTTCATGTATTGCCAGCAAAGTAGCATAAGCGGCAAGAGCCGCAGCGGGATGTTTTTGACAGGCTTTGCTTAAGTATTCCAGGTGCTTTTTCTTGCCAATCACACCGAGGATCAGAATTTGAATCGCATCCGGGTGATTCGTTTTCCATAGCCATTTGACAAGATCTTCAGTCTCGCTGATACGCTCGAAAAGATAAGTGGGATTGTCAGAATGCTCTTCCGTAAACTCAAGAAGTATCCGGCTTACACCGCGCACCCCATTATTTGCCAGCAACATTGCCAGATAAGCGCGAAAATCATGATACAACGGTGGGAAGTCGTATTTTTCTGCTGTAGTCAGAGCGGCGTCATCGGTTACCACCAGTCTTAACCAGGTCATCGCCGGAACGTTTTGATCTGCATAACGTAGCGCCATAGCATTGGCAATATCCGGGCGTTCAGGGAGCAGTAACGCCGCAAAAGGTTGTCGTGCTGGGGATAGCGAGGGAATAGCAGCGAGTACTTTATCTACACAGCGTTGCCACTCATCTTCTGAAGCGAGTGAAAGATGATGACATAGACGTTGATGCCAACTAGGTAGCGATTCTGCTTCGTGATTAGGTGGAATGATGGTGGTTACTGCGCCTTTTACTGGTTTATATTTGAGTTGAAGAGCGAGAAGGGCGATTTCAACGGCACTTTCCAGACCACAGCGAATGACTAAGTCATCGACCAGTTCATCTTGAGAGTAAGAGTTCCAAAAGCCCCAGAGCAATGCTGCATCAGATTGCGCACTCCCTGTCGGTTGATTACCCTTAACTCGAATTTGTAACTCAGCAAAAGCCTGCTGCCAGTTTTCTGGATAAGAGCGGTAATTGTTGTCGGGATCATATGCCCTGGTGTTATTCGCGATGCGCTTCCATATTTGGCCATCTTTGTACAGATAATTGATCTCTCTGGGGCGAGAGCGATGAGGAAAAGCAAATCGATTAATATCGTCAGTGACCGGAATGACTGCATCATCAGCCAGCCATGGGCGTTTGTTTTTACTCTCAAGGGAGGTTTCAACTTCAGGAGTGGCTTTGGTGATGGGGGGGATATGCACGTTTGCTGAAGCATTTTCCACATAGCCTTTTTTCGTTTTCTCTGCGATCAGCTTAAGCTCCGCTTTTGCCGCCGCCGCAGCATCTGCAAAGCTTTTTACCTGACTTTGCCCGTTAGTGCCGACTTTACCCCAGTTAATATGCAGCTCGTTTCCCTGTTGCTCCACCGCCCAGAATTTATGTGATTTTTCGTCCTGAAAGATAAAGTGTCTCATTCTGCATCCCTGTAATTTTATCCAGTTGAATGCTGATGCTACCAGTATTTATGCGGGTTAGAGAGAGACAAAATCGCAAGAAAACAACTTTAGGAATTTATAAAGAAAAGGCGCTGTCGATGCAGCGCCTTGAAGGGGGATTATTTCACCTGATGACCCGGTTTAGCACCAGCATCCGGGCTTAGCAGGAAAATATCTTTCCCGCCAGGACCGGCAGCCATCACCATGCCTTCGGAGATACCGAAGCGCATTTTACGTGGTGCCAGGTTAGCCACCATAATGGTATGACGACCAATCAGTGCCTGCGGATCCGGGTAAGCAGAACGAATGCCGGAGAAGACATTGCGTTTTTCACCGCCGAGATCCAGCGTCAGGCGCAGCAGTTTGTCAGAACCTTCAACAAACTCTGCGTTTTCGATCAACGCCACGCGCAGGTCAACTTTGGCGAAGTCGTCAAAGGTGATGGTTTCCTGAATCGGATCATCTGCCAGTGGGCCAGTTACTGGCGTGGCAGCTGCTTTCACTTCTTCTTTAGACGCTTCCACCAGTGCTTCAACCTGCTTCATGTCAATACGGTTATACAGCGCCTTGAACGGATTCACTTTGTGGCCCAGCAGCGGTTGCTGGATACCATGCCAGGTCAGTTCTGTATTGAGGAATGCTTCTGCACGCTCGGTCAGTTTCGGCAGTACCGGCTTCAGGTAAGTCATCAGCACGCGGAACAGGTTTATGCCCATCGAGCAAATTGCCTGCAGGTCGGCATCGCGTCCTTCCTGTTTCGCCACCACCCACGGAGCCTGTTCATCGACATAACGGTTAGCCAGATCTGCCAGCGCCATGATTTCGCGGATCGCTTTACCAAATTCGCGGCTTTCCCACGCTTCACCAATCACTTCAGCGGCATCCGTGAAGGTTTTGTACAGTTGCGGGTCAGCCAGTTCGCTTGCCAGCACACCGTCAAAACGCTTGTTGATAAAGCCCGCGTTACGGGAGGCCAGGTTAACCACTTTATTCACGATATCGGCATTCACACGCTGAACGAAATCTTCCAGGTTGAGATCGATATCATCAATGCGCGAAGAAAGTTTCGCAGTGTAGTAGTAACGCAGGCTGTCGGCGTCAAAATGATTCAGCCAGGTGCTGGCTTTAATAAAGGTGCCGCGAGACTTGGACATCTTCGCGCCGTTCACCGTCACATAGCCATGAACAAACAGGTTAGTCGGCTTGCGGAAGTTGCTGCCTTCCAGCATGGCAGGCCAGAACAGGCTGTGGAAGTAAACGATATCTTTACCGATGAAGTGGTACAGCTCGGCGGTGGAATCTTTCTTCCAGTATTCATCGAAGCTGGTGGTGTCGCCGCGTTTGTCGCACAGATTCTTGAAGGAACCCATGTAGCCAATCGGCGCGTCCAGCCAGACGTAGAAATATTTGCCCGGTGCGTTCGGAATTTCAAAACCGAAGTACGGCGCATCGCGGGAGATATCCCACTGTTGCAGGCCGGATTCAAACCACTCCTGCATTTTGTTTGCCACCTGCTCCTGCAACGCACCGCTGCGGGTCCATGCCTGCAACATTTCGCTGAAAGAGGGCAGATCAAAGAAGAAGTGTTCGGAATCACGCATTACCGGCGTAGCGCCAGAAACCACCGATTTCGGCTCGATCAGTTCAGTCGGGCTGTAGGTCGCGCCGCAGACTTCGCAGTTATCGCCGTATTGATCCGGGGATTTACATTTCGGGCAGGTGCCTTTTACAAAACGGTCCGGCAGGAACATGCCTTTTTCCGGATCGTAAAGCTGAGAGATGGTGCGGTTTTTAATAAAACCGTTCTCTTTCAGGCGAGAATAAATAAGTTCTGACAACTGGCGGTTCTCTTCGCTGTGCGTCGAGTGATAGTTGTCGTAGCTGATGTTAAAGCCTGCGAAATCAGTCTGATGCTCCTGACTCATTTCGCCAATCATCTGCTCCGGAGTGATACCAAGCTGCTGAGCTTTCAGCATGATCGGTGTGCCGTGGGCATCGTCGGCGCAGATGAAGTTGACCTCGTGGCCGCGCATTCGCTGGTAACGGACCCAGACATCAGCCTGGATGTGCTCCAGCATATGGCCGAGGTGGATTGAGCCGTTAGCGTACGGCAGTGCGCACGTCACCAGAATTTTCTTCGCGACTTGAGTCATAGTAGGCATTACTTCTTAATAGTGAAAAGGGGTTAGATAGTACCAAATGGGAAAATGTTAAGTAAGTACTTCTCTATATTCTTCAGGTAAACTATCAGCTGATGGTTTATCTATACAAAAAAGGAGTCGGGATGAACGAACAATCCCAGGCCAAATCACCAGAAGCCTTGCGCGCAATGGTCGCCGGGACACTGGCCAATTTTCAGCACCCAACCCTGAAGCATAACCTCACCACGCTGAAAGCGTTGCACCATGTCGCCTGGATGGACGACACGTTGCATGTGGAACTGGTTATGCCATTCGTCTGGCATAGCGCGTTCGAAGAGTTAAAAGAGCAATGTAGCGCCGAACTGCTGCGCATCACCGGGGCGAAAGCTATCGACTGGAAACTGTCGCACAATATCGCCACCTTAAAACGCGTGAAGAATCAGCCGGGAATTAACGGCGTGAAGAACATCATTGCGGTCAGCTCCGGTAAAGGCGGCGTGGGTAAATCCTCCACGGCGGTAAACCTGGCGCTGGCACTGGCGGCGGAAGGGGCGAAAGTCGGCATTCTGGACGCCGATATCTACGGCCCATCAATACCCACCATGCTGGGCGCAGAAAATCAGCGTCCAACTTCGCCGGACGGTACCCATATGGCACCGATTATGTCTCATGGACTGGCAACCAATTCAATTGGTTATCTGGTCACTGACGACAATGCGATGGTGTGGCGTGGTCCGATGGCGAGCAAGGCGTTAATGCAGATGTTGCAGGAAACCTTGTGGCCGGATCTCGACTATCTGGTGCTTGATATGCCGCCAGGCACCGGTGACATTCAATTGACACTGGCACAAAACATTCCAGTAACTGGCGCGGTAGTGGTCACCACCCCGCAGGACATTGCGTTGATCGATGCGAAAAAAGGCATTGTGATGTTCGAGAAAGTCGAGGTTCCGGTGCTCGGTATTGTCGAGAACATGAGTGTGCATATTTGCAGTAACTGTGGTCACCATGAACCGATTTTCGGTACCGGTGGTGCAGAGAAACTGGCCGAGAAATACCACACGCAGTTGCTGGGGCAGATGCCGTTACACATCTCCTTACGTGAAGATCTCGATAAAGGCACGCCAACGGTTATCAGCCGTCCGGAGAGCGAATTTACCGCTATCTACCGCCAGCTGGCTGACCGCGTTGCAGCCCAGCTTTATTGGCAGGGAGAAGTCATTCCTGGCGAGATTTCCTTCCGCGCGGTCTAACGCGTATTAACCTTTTTGGTTGCTTTTCATACACCGCAGAGATGTTACATTGATGCGGTGTATTTGTTTTTGCCGCATTAATGAACACTTATTTAATGCTGCGAATATTCTGCGGACCTTCGTCCGAAACTCTATAAAGTCGATTGATCGTACAGGCAATGCTTCATTATCATCCTTCGTGGCTGTGTAGTGGATGTACAGCTATAGTTTGTTATGCACTCATTCTATCCAGGCATAACCTTTACTACAGGGATAACGTTCAATGAATAAGTACTGGCTGTCAGGAATTATTTTTCTTGCCTATGGAATGGCTTCTCCCGCGTTCTCTTCACAGACTGCCACATTAACGATTAATGGCAGGATCAGTCCCCCAACATGCAGTATGGCTATGGTTAATGGTCAACCTCAACAGCATTGTGGTCAGTTAACGTATGATGTTGATACCCGTCATCAGGTTTCTTCGCCAGTCAAAGGTGTAACGACAGAAGTGGTTGTTGCAGGTAGCGATAGCAAACGTCGAATCGTGTTAAATCGCTACGATTAATTTGCCACCCTGGTTTTTTAATCGGATTTAGAAAGCTGAAATCATTCGTGTGAATGATTTCAGCTTTTTTATTGATATCAATAATACCATTTACAAAAATCTGCATTAATTAATAGATGTGATAAATATTTAATATGCTTAAGTATTTGTTGTATTTATATTGCAATAGTTAATTTGTTTTAAATCAATAAAACAATGTGTTTACATTGCGGCAACTTTTTTGATGTGAGAAATTTGTTTCCAAGAGACACAGACTCTTAACAACCAAAAATAAATTTTATTAAGGAACATATTATGAAACGTTCAATTATTGCTGCCGCTGTCTTTTCTTCTTTTTTTATGAGCGCTGGGGTATTTGCCGCAGACGTTGATACCGGAACATTAACCATTAAAGGGAATATTGCAGAATCTCCGTGTAAATTCGAAGCGGGTGGCGATTCAGTAAGTATTAATATGCCAACTGTACCAACCACTGTCTTTGAAGGTAAAGCTAAATACTCGACCTATGATGATGCAGTCGGTGTAACCAGCAGCATGTTAAAAATTAGCTGTCCGAAAGAAGTTGCTGGTGTAAAACTCTCGTTGATTACCAACGATAAAATAACCGGAAACGATAAGGCGATAGCCAGTAGCAACGATACCGTGGGGTACTATCTCTATTTAGGTGATAACAGCGATGTCCTGGATGTTTCTGCACCTTTTAACATTGAGAGTTATAAAACAGCGGAAGGTCAATATGCTATTCCGTTTAAAGCAAAATACCTGAAGCTGACAGATAATTCAGTGCAATCAGGTGATGTGTTATCTTCTCTGGTTATGCGTGTGGCGCAGGATTAATAAATAAAATTTCAAGTTTCTCCAGTTAATAAACATGGCCGCTATCCCCATGGCGGCCTTTTAATTTAAGAGGCATTAAGATGAAAGGATTATTAGCTTTACTCATTTCTTCTATGGTCCTTCCTGCACATGCCGGTATTGTTATCTACGGGACGCGTATTATTTACCCGGCAGAGCACAAAGAAGTGATGGTGCAGTTGATGAACCAGGGAAACCGTTCTTCGCTGCTGCAGGCGTGGATTGATGATGGTGATACGTCGTTACCACCAGAAAAAATTCAGGTTCCTTTCATGTTAACGCCACCAGTGGCAAAAATAGGGGAAAATTCCGGGCAGCAAGTAAAAATCAAAATTATGCCGAATAAACTGCCCACTAATAAAGAGAGCATTTTTTATCTGAATGTTCTGGATATTCCACCAAATAGTCCAGAGCAAGAGGGCAAGAATGCACTGAAATTTGCAATGCAAAACAGAATCAAATTGTTTTACCGGCCTGCGGGTATTGCACCGGTAAATAAAGCGACATTTAAAAAGTTACTGGTAAATCGCAGTGGCAATGGATTGGTGATAAAAAATGACTCAGCAAATTGGGTAACGATTTCGGATGTCAAAGCTAATAATGTCAAAGTCAATTATGAAACTATTATGATTGCCCCCTTAGAAAGTCAGAGTATTAATGTCAAAAGTAATAATGCGAATAACTGGTATCTGACCATTATCGATGACCATGGCAACTATATTAGTGACAAAATTTAATTGCAGGAGCTGCCTATGTTGAGAATGACCCCACTTGCATCAGCAATCGTAGCGTTATTGCTCGGCATTGAAGCTTATGCAGCTGAAGAAACCTTTGATACCCATTTTATGATAGGTGGAATGAAAGACCAGCAGGTTGCAAATATTCGTCTTGATGATAATCAACCCTTGCCGGGGCAGTATGACATCGATATTTATGTCAATAAGCAATGGCGCGGGAAATATGAGATCATTGTTAAAGACAACCCGCAAGAAACATGTTTATCAAGGGAAATTATCAAGCGGTTAGGCATTAATACCGATAACTTTGCCAGCGGTAAGCAATGTTTAACATTTGAGCAACTTGTTCAGGGTGGGAGCTATACCTGGGATATCGGAGTTTTTCGTCTCGATTTCAGTGTCCCGCAGGCGTGGGTGGAAGAACTGGAAAGTGGCTATGTTCCACCGGAAAACTGGGAGCGAGGTATTAATGCGTTTTATACCTCTTATTATGTGAGTCAGTATTACAGCGACTATAAAGCGTCGGGTAATAGCAAGAGTACATATGTACGTTTTAACAGCGGGTTAAACTTACTGGGGTGGCAACTGCATTCTGATGCCAGTTTCAGTAAAACAAATAGCAATCCAGGGGTGTGGAAAAGCAATACCCTGTATCTGGAACGTGGATTTGCCCAACTTCTCGGCACGCTTCGCGTGGGTGATATGTACACATCAAGCGATATTTTTGATTCTGTTCGCTTCAGCGGTGTGCGGTTGTTTCGTGATATGCAGATGTTGCCTAACTCGAAACAGAATTTTACTCCACGGGTGCAGGGGATTGCTCAGAGTAACGCGCTGGTAACTATTGAACAGAACGGTTTTGTGGTTTATCAGAAAGAGGTTCCTCCTGGCCCGTTTGCGATTACAGATTTGCAGTTGGCCGGTGGTGGAGCAGATCTTGATGTCAGCGTGAAAGAGGCGGACGGTTCGGTAACCACCTATCTGGTGCCTTATGCAGCGGTGCCGAATATGCTGCAACCTGGCGTGTCGAAATATGATTTTGCGGCGGGTCGTAGCCATATTGAAGGGGCGAGCAAACAAAGTGATTTTGTCCAGGCGGGTTATCAGTATGGTTTTAATAACTTATTGACGCTGTATGGCGGATCGATGGTCGCGAATAATTATTACGCGTTCACTTTGGGGACTAGCTGGAATACACGCATTGGTGCCATTTCCGTCGATGCCACGAAGTCGCATAGTAAACAAGACAACGGCGATGTGTTTGACGGGCAAAGTTATCAAATTGCCTACAACAAATTTGTGAGCCAAACGTCGACGCGTTTTGGTCTGGCGGCCTGGCGTTATTCGTCGCGTGATTACCGGACATTTAACGATCACGTTTGGGCAAACAATAAAGATAATTATCGCCGTGATGAAAACGATATCTATGACATTGCCGATTATTACCAGAACGATTTTGGCCGTAAAAATAGCTTTTCTGCCAATATGAGCCAGTCATTGCCAGAAGGCTGGGGTTCTGTGTCCTTAAGTACGTTATGGCGAGATTACTGGGGGCGTAGCGGCAGCAGTAAGGATTATCAGTTGAGTTATTCCAACAACCTGCGACGGATAAGCTATACCCTCGCGGCAAGCCAGGCTTATGACGAGAATCATCATGAAGAGAAACGTTTTAATATTTTTATATCGATTCCCTTTGATTGGGGTGATGACGTTACGACGCCTCGTCGGCAAATATATATGTCTAACTCAACGACGTTTGATGATCAGGGTTTTGCCTCAAATAATACGGGATTATCGGGAACCGTTGGAAACCGGGATCAATTTAACTATGGGGTCAACCTGAGTCATCAGCATCAGGGAAATGAAACAACAGCTGGAGCGAATTTAACCTGGAACGCGCCGGTGGCAACGGTGAATGGCAGTTATAGTCAGTCGAGTACTTATCGACAGGCTGGAGCCAGTGTTTCAGGGGGCATTGTCGCCTGGTCGGGTGGCGTTAATCTGGCGAACCGTCTTTCCGAAACGTTTGCAGTGATGAATGCGCCAGGAATTAAAGATGCTTATGTCAATGGGCAAAAATATCGCACAACAAACCGTAATGGAGTGGTGGTATACGACGGAATGACACCTTATCGGGAAAATCACCTGATGCTGGATGTGTCGCAAAGCGATAGCGAAGCAGAATTGCGCGGTAACCGGAAAATTGCCGCACCTTATCGCGGCGCGGTTGTACTGGTTAATTTTGATACCGATCAGCGCAAGCCCTGGTTTATAAAAGCGTTAAGAACGGATGGGCAACCATTAACGTTTGGTTATGAAGTCAATGATATCCATGGTCATAATATTGGCGTTGTCGGCCAGGGAAGCCAGTTATTTATTCGCACCAATGAAGTTCCGCCATCGGTTAATGTAGCAATTGATAAGCAACAAGGACTTTCATGCACAATCACCTTCGGTAAAGAGATTGATGAAAGTAGAAATTATATTTGCCAGTAATAGTCAGGTGGTTCTATGAAAATTCGCATAATGCTATTTATATTAATGATGATGGTTATGCCAGTGAGCTATGCAGCATGTTATAGTGAGTTATCTGTTCAGCACAATTTGGTTGTTCAGGGGGATTTTGCACTTAGTCAAACACAAATAGCGACATATGAGCATAATTTTAATGATTCGTCATGCGTGAGTACAAATACTATCACCCCTATGAGCCCGTCGGATATTATTGTTGGACTTTATAACGATACCATTAAATTAAATTTACATTTTGAATGGACCAATAAAAACAACATCACGTTGTCAAATAATCAGACCAGTTTCACCAGTGGTTATTCGGTAACGGTGACACCTGCGGCCAGTAATGCAAAAGTGAATGTTTCTGCGGGGGGCGGCGGTTCAGTAATGATTAATGGTGTTGCAACATTATCCAGTGCTTCATCATCGACACGCGGGAGTGCTGCAGTACAATTTTTACTGTGTTTATTCGGTGGCAAGTCATGGGATGCATGTGTAAATAGCTACAGAAATGCATTGGCACAAAATGCAGGTGTCTATTCCTTTAATCTGACATTGTCATACAACCCGATAACCACAACCTGCAAACCGGACGATTTATTAATTACTTTAGAGAGTATTCCCGTTTCACAATTACCAGCCAAAGGTAACAAAGCAACAATAAATAGTAACAAAGGGGATATTGTTCTGCGTTGTAAAAACTTATTAGGTCAACAAAATCAAACATCACGGAAAATGCAGGTGTATTTATCAAGTTCTGACTTGTGGGGCAGTAGTAACACGATCCTGAAAGGTGCGGAAGATAATGGCGTAGGATTTATTCTTGAAAGTAATGGTTCGCCAGTCACACTTTTAAATATCACTAACAGCAGTAAAGGATATACAAATTTAAAGGAAGTTGCTGCGAAGTCAAAACTTACAGATACAACGATTTCAATTCCGATAACTGCCAGTTACTACGTCTACGATACAAACAAAGTTAAATCTGGCGCACTGGAGGCAACCGCATTAATCAACGTGAAATACGACTAATAACAAGCAAGACGAGCAAGTGGCTAATAATAAAAATAATAAGGTGTCTGCATTTCCCCCTCTCTTCGAGGGGGCTTTTTTTCAGCGATGATAAAAAATCTCACCGTCGTAGGCTTTAATGATTTTACCGTCGGTGTCGTTGATCAACACGTACGCGCCACCCATATAGGTCCAGTGTGTCCCGGCATCAGGCGCGGGCAGGTTACGTAACTGCCACTGCTTAATGTTGTACTCATCGGTGCGGTACATCTCTGGGACGGTATCGCCTGGTTTGAAATGCTTAAAGTCAGCAATGAAACTGCTTAACTCATACTTAGAAATTCCCGAGGTATTGGTCGAACCCGCGGTGGCTGGTGCGGCCCAGGCGGCACTGGTAACCAGCAAAAGCACACCCAGCAACATCTTATTTTTAATGGTCATAAACTCTCCACTTTGGGGATCTGTAATATCAGTCGCATATCTTTCCTGCCATACAATATAACTGACAAGCGATATTTTGTTAGTGATCCCATGATTTCGTAAAAAGTGTAAATGAAAGGATGCCCTAAAAGCATCCTTAGCGAGCAGAGAGTCAGCGGAAATAGCTGATTTAAGAATCATCCTGGGCTGAAGATAACATGCAAGCCTAAAGGATTGAGTTATCGCATTATGCCCATGAAGCCATGTACGCCCATATACACACCAACTAAGCCAATCAACAGACTGGAAAAATAGGGGGCGCGTTTAGCGAGAGTGTTAAATCCGCTCCAGCGTTTTGCGACCTGCTGAACGCTGATTGCTGCGCCAACGCCTACGGTGACAAGCGTTAACGCCAGGCCAATGCTGAAACTGACGACCAGTGTTGCGCCCAGTGTCAGGGCTTTCAACTGAATGCATATCAACAGCACGGTAATTGCTGCCGGGCAGGGGATAAGGCCACCGGTTAAGCCAAATAGCAAAATTTGCCAGTTGGTGACCTCTCTACCATCAAAGCGTCGTTTAATGTCATTGGCATGGGCTCGTGCATGGGCATCCTGATACTCGCCATGTTCGTGATGGTGATGATGTCCATGGTCGTGGTGATCTTCGTGATCGTGGTGATGATGCTCATGATCATGCTCGTGCATATTCTCCAGCCAGTTGCGTTCGCCGCGCCAGGTACGCCAGAACATCCAGAACGCGGTGCCAATAATGATCACTGCGGAAATCAACTGGAGCCACGGTTCTGCTGATTGAGCAGTAAAGCGCTTGCTGATCACCATCCCGCCAAAGGCAATCAACCAGACCACCGCGGTATGCGAAATGGTTGCTGCCAGTCCGAGCATCACCGCCTGTTTAATGGTGTCTTTGATGGCGATGATAAACGCCGCCATCATCGTTTTTGAGTGCCCTGGTTCCAGGCCATGAAGCGCACCAAGTAAGATGGCGCTGGGGATGAAGAACCAGGCGTTTCCTTGCTGAAGAAGAGTGGTAAATTCGGTCATGATAATAATTCTTAGTATTAATTCGGCAATCTTATTCTACTCCCCCCCAGTACCTGATACTACCCCCCAGTAGATTAATAGTGCTATGATTTTTCATATTCTTGTTAACCAGGTGTTGCCATGTCTCATACCATCCGTGATAAACAGAAACTGAAAGCGCGTGCCAGTAAGATTCAGGGCCAGGTCGTGGCGCTCAAGAAAATGCTCGACGAGCCGCACGAATGCGCTGCAGTTTTACAACAGATTGCTGCTATCCGTGGCGCGGTAAACGGTCTGATGCGGGAAGTGATTAAAGGTCATCTGACGGAACACATCGTTCACCAGGGGGATGAGCTAAAACGTGAAGAAGATCTGGATGTCGTTCTGAAGGTGCTGGATTCTTATATCAAATAATTT
>CDZQ01053103.1_pt1 | contig 16478 bp, 15 predicted proteins | sample 554831 | NCBI WGS metagenome assembly CDZQ01 (sample SAMEA3182112, study PRJEB8094) | gut metagenome | biome: human; feature: gut; material: Stool; isolation source: human stools | place: Canada | collected 2013-05-06
GTTCAGGACAGAGAGAGCGCCCTGCATGTGGAGGACGCGGACAGCGACATACTTTTTGACAGCGAGGCGCAGCCCATGGACCGTTCAGCCTACCAGGACCTCAAGGCCCTGGCCCTCCGCTCGGCGGCGGACTTTCTGGACCTGTACCAGAGTTTGCCGGACAAGGACCGCTCCCCCCTGCCGGTGCGGAGCAGTTTTTACGGCCCCGTCCCCCGGACTGGCCGGGAGATGTACCGCCACACCAAAAGCGTCAACAGCTACTACTTCGGGGAGATCGGCGTCGCCGCATCCAATGAGCCGGATATTCTCCGCTGCCGGGAGGCGGGCTTCGCCGCGCTGGAGCGGACGGCGGATTTCCTCTCAAATCCGGTGTTTCACGGCAGCTGCGGCGAGGACTGGAGCACGGGAAAGGTTTTGCGCCGCTTTCTCTGGCATGACCGCATCCACGCCCGCGCCATGGCCCGCATGGCCGCGCTGCTCTGGGGCCGGGGCGCCTGCGCCGATCCCTTTCGCTTCGGTATGCTTTAGGCTTGGAGATGCTCTGGGCAGAATTTACTGGAAATCCGCACAAAATGTGGGAAATTTTCCCCACTTTTTTGCGGATTGACATTGACAATTCGACACAAAAAAGATATAGTATGCTTGCCTGTTTTTCCGGGGGAAAAGAACTCAGGAAAAGCAGGCAATTTTCTACGCCCTGACACGGATGAGAGCACCCCTTTCCGGTGCAGGACGGGTGCAGGGAAACTACAGGAAATGGAATGGGGGAGGATACATGTCCAAAGAGTTGATTCGCCTTGTTGACTGCAGCATGGCGTTTGACGGCGAGCTGGTTCTCGATCACATGAATCTATATTTTAATGACAGTGAGTTCCTCACACTGCTCGGACCCAGTGGCTGCGGCAAGACGACTACCTTGCGCATCATTGGCGGCTTTATTACGCCCACTTCTGGCGAAGTGCTGTTCGACGGGGTGAGGATGAATGATATTCCGCCCCATTTGCGGCAGGTGAACACCGTGTTCCAGCGCTACGCCCTCTTTCCCCACCTGAACGTCTTTGAAAACGTGGCCTTCGGTCTGCGCATCGGCAAAACAGAGACGGTGGAGGCAAATGGAAAAACGAAGAAGGCCAAGGTAAAAATCCCCGAGGCGGAGATCCGCCAGCGGGTGCTGGAGATGCTGGAAGTAGTGAGCCTGAAAGGCTTTGAGAACCGCCGCATCAATGAACTCTCCGGTGGCCAGCAGCAGCGGGTGGCCATCGCCCGGGCCCTGGTGAACCGGCCCAAGGTACTGCTGCTGGACGAACCTCTGGGGGCCCTGGATCTGCGGCTGCGCAAGGACATGCAGAACGAGTTGAAGCGGATTCAGCAGCAGCTGGGCATCACCTTTATCTACGTCACCCACGACCAGGAGGAAGCCCTGGCTATGAGCGACACCATTGTGGTGATGGATCAGGGAAAAATCCAGCAGATCGGCACCCCGGAGGACATTTACAACGAGCCCAAGAACGCCTTTGTGGCGGACTTCATCGGGGAGTCCAATATCCTGGACGGCGTCATGCACGAGGACTATGTGGTGGAGTTCTTCAACCGGAAGTTCAAGTGCCTTGACAAGGGTTTCGCCCCCATGGAGCCGGTGGACGTGGTCATCCGGCCGGAGGATATCGACATCGTCCCGCCGGAGCGCGGCCAGCTTCGCGGCACCGTCACCTCCGTCACCTTCAAGGGGGTCCACTACGACACCATCGTGGACTTCAAGGGTTTTAAGTGGCTGATCCAGACCACCGACTACTACCCGGAGGGATCCGTTATCGGCATCATGCTGAACCCGGATGACATCCACATCATGCATAAGAGCCAGTACTCCGGCATGTTTGGCGACTACAGTTCCTACTCCGAGGAATACGAGGACATGGACGATGTGACCATGCTGGACGAGGAGGAGGACAGCCCTCGGGAGGATGTCCATGAAGAATAGGCGCGCCCTCTTCGCCGTCCCCTATGTGGGCTGGATGGCCCTTTTTGTAGTGGCCCCCATCATTCTGGTGGTGGTATACGCTCTCACCGCCGGCGCCTCCGACGGGTCCCTGGGGCCCTTGACCCTAGCCAATTTCTCCCGCATGGGCACCTACGCGGTGGTGTTCACCCGCTCCTTCAAGCTGGCCATCATTGCCACCGCCGTCTGCCTTTTCATCGGCTATCCCATCGCCTATATGATCTCCAAGGAGGGACCCCGGTTCCAGCGCATCGCCATGATGCTCATTATGCTGCCCATGTGGATGAACTTTTTGCTCAGGACCTACGCCTGGATGTCCATTCTGGAGAATACCGGGCTTTTAAACCGGCTCTTCGCCGCCATTGGCGTCATCGATCTGGGAAACCTCATCAACAGCGGGCTCAACGGCCTCTGCGCCTCCCTCAACCAGGGGCTCATGCCCATACTCAATGAATTATTGGGGACAGAGTGGATGCTCAATACCGCCCGGGCCACCGACATGGAGTTTTTCCAGATGATCAACACCCAGGGTGCGGTGGTGCTGGGCATGGTCTACAACTACCTGCCCTTCATGATCCTGCCCATATACTCCGTCATTGAGAAGCTGGACGGCAGCCTCACCGAGGCGGCCCGGGACCTGGGGGCCAACACCTTCGGGGTGTTCCGCAAGGTGATCCTTCCTCTGAGTCTGCCGGGGGTTCTCTCCGGCATCACCATGGTGTTCGTCCCGGCAGTGTCCACCTTCGCCATCTCCAAGCTGCTGGGCGGCAGCAACCAGATGCTGCTGGGCGATCTGATTGAACAGCAGTTTCTGGGCAATGCGTACAACCCCCACCTCGGCTCCGCCATCGCCCTGGTGATGATGGTCATCGTGGTGCTGTGCATGGCCGTCATGAACCGCTTCGGCGAGGGCGAAGAACAGGCGGTGATGCTGTGAAAAAGCAGGGCAAGCTGTTCAACCGGGTCTTTATGGCCCTCACCTTTCTCTTCCTGTACGCGCCTATCTTTGTGCTCATCGTATTTTCCTTCAACTCCGGCAACAGCCGCACCGTGTGGAAGGGCTTCTCCCTGAACTGGTATGTGGAACTGTTTAATGACCGCATCATTATGGAGTCGCTGTACACCACCCTGCTGGTATCCGTACTGGCCACCCTCATCGCCACTGTGGCGGGCACCTTCGCCGCCATCGGCTTTTTCAACATGAAGCGGCGGCTGCGGGAGCCCCTTATGACCATCAACAACATCCCCATGATGAACGCGGATATCGTCACCGGCGTCAGCCTCTGCCTTTTCTTCGTGGCGGCTTTCGGCCTTTGGAAGACGGCGGCCATGTTCCTGAACCAGCAGCTTGGGCTGCACCTCTCCACTCGTTTGAGCATGGGTTTCATTACCCTGCTGATCGCTCACATCAGCTTTAACATCCCCTATATCATTCTCTCCGTCATGCCCAAGCTGCGGCAGATGGACAAAAACCTGGTGGACGCGGCCCAGGATCTGGGCTGCACGTGGATGCAGGCCTTTTGGAAGGTGGTCATCCCGGAGATCAAGCCTGGCATTGTCAGCGGCATGCTCATCGCCTTCACCATGAGCGTGGACGACTTTGTGATCAGCTACTTTACCGCCGGGTCCAAAACCGCCACGCTGGCCATGACCATCTACGGCATGACGAAAAAGCGCATCAGCCCCAAGATCAACGCCATCTCCACCCTGCTGTTTGTGACAGTGCTGGTGCTGCTGGTGGTGGTCAACGTGCGGGAGGCCCGGCAGGAGCGGGCCGCAGTCCGGGGGCGGAAGTAGATCCGGCTTTCACCGGCTCTGCCGGCGGGCATATTATTTTATCAACGAACTGGAGGAATGATCAATTGAAAAAGACATTTGCCTTTCTGGCTGTCCTGTCCCTGGCGCTGGGCCTGCTGCTGACCGGATGCGGCGGCGGCGGAAGCGACGCGGGCGAGGTCAACGTGTGCAGCTGGGGCGAATACATCGATCTAGATCTGATCGAGAAATTCGAGGAAGAAACCGGGATCCGCGTCAACTATTCCACCGCGGAGAGCAACGAGGCCCTGTACTCCATCCTGAAAACCGGCGGCGCCGACTACGACGTCATCGTCCCCTCTGACTATATGATCGCCCGACTGATCAGCGAGGGGATGCTGGCTGAACTGAACTACGACAATATCCCCAACTACTCTCTGATCGGCGACGCCTACAAAGGCCTGAGTTACGACCCCGATAACAAATATACCGTCCCCTACGCCTGGGGCACTCTGGGCATCATCTACAACAGCGCCATGGTAGATGGGGATATTACCGACTGGAGCGCCATGTTTGACCCCCAGTACGCCGGACAGGTGTTGATGATCCGCAACAGCCGGGACGCCCTGGGTATCGCCCTGCTGGAGTTGGGCTATGATCTGAACACCACCGACGAATCCCAGATCCGGGAGGCCTACCAGCTGTTGGTGGACGCCAAGGACGCCGGAGTCTATCAGATGTTCGTCATGGACGAGGTGTTCGACAAGATGGAGTCCGGGGAGGCCGCCATCGCCGCCTACTACGCCGGCGACTACCTCTCCATGCTGGAGAACAACGAGAACCTGCGCTATGTGGTCCCCGCCGAGGGCAGCAACTGGTTTGTGGACGCCATGTGTGTGCTGAAGGACGCCCCCAACAAGGAAAACGCTGAGAAGTGGATCAACTTTATCGCCTCCACGGAAGCCAGCCTGGCCAACATGGACTATATCTGGTACGCCTCCCCCAACACCGAGGCCCTGGAGCAGTATCCCGCCTACTATGAGGAGACCTATGGCGAAAAACTGGACCAGGAACTGCTGGATATTATGGCCGCCCCCCAGTCTGTTCTGGACACCTGCGCGGTGTATGAGAACCTTCCCGTAGACACCCTGACACTGTATAACGATCTGTGGATTGAACTGGGTATCAGCTGATCCACCGAAACGACCCTACCGCCGTCCGGCAGCCGCCGGGCGGCGGTTTTGGCTTGTCATGATGAGCGAAGGGTGGTATACTGTTCCCGTCACGCACCGGAGGTGATACCCATGGTGAAACTGCGCCGCTCCTTCTAGGCGATAGAAGGAAAATACAATAACCCCCCTCCTTAGACGGGTGCTCGTAAGACAGTAATTCTAAAAAATTACTATTTTACGGCATCTGTCTGACAGGGTTGGAAAACAACTACGAAAAGAACGATGTCGAGTCGAAAATAGAGCAACAAAGAGGACATCAAAATGAAAATTGCAGTAATGACATTGGAAGATGTTAAAAGTGTTATTCCCCTATATATTAACTACTACAACACACATGAAGGAAGTTGCTGGACAGAAGAAACTACCCAATGCCGCATTACACAGGTAATAACGATGAACGGTTCTTATTCCTTGATAATGCGTGATGATGAAGATAATGCCGTTGGTTTTATAATGGGGTATTTCAAGCAATACGATGATATTGTTGGTTATACCTTGGAGGAAATCATCATTGCACACGAGCATCAGCATAAAGGGCTTGGAACACTTTTTTTGAAAGAACTTGAAAACCGTGTTAGAGAAAAAGGCGCATCCTGCGTTGAGCTTCAAGCTGTTAAGGACGATTTGCACGAGCAGTATTATGGCAAAGCGGGTTATAGAGATGCAACAAATTTTGTAATGAAGGTTAAATGGTTTGAGTAAAAGTTCCGAAATATTTGAATGAAGCGAATGAAAGAAAAGGAGGTTCGACACCATGGATGAAAAACGCAAAGAGGAAGACGTCCTCAAACTCACCGCCGATGAAATTGACGAGCTTGTGTTTGAGGAACAGCTTGCAAGCGGAGAGTATGACGAGGAAGTTCCCGAATACTATTTCTCCAATCCCGACCCGTATGCCAAGGTCGAGCCTCGTCCCGATGATGCCCCCAAGCGTGAGTTTTCTTTCGATGAAAAAGGCAACATCGTTGTCAAGAATCCTCACGCCCACCGCATACAAAACCAAGCAGGGCATAAAGACACCACACACCGAGCCGGAGAATCCTTATCGCTGGCACGAAAGCACCATCGTCAACATTCTTGAACGCAAAGAGTACATTGGTGCTACTGTCAATTTCAAAACCTACACCAATTCCATTTGGGATAAGAAGCAGAGGGAGAATCCCGAAGAAAATCAAAAGATTTTCTACAACACCCATCCTGCGATTATCAAACAGGAAGTCTTTGACAAGGTGCAGGAAATCAGACAGCAGCGACACAGGAGAACGGCAACGGGCAAGAGCAGTCCGTTTTCGGGCTTGGTGTTCTGCGCCGATTGCAGACAGAAGTTATACTACTCCACCACCAACTACTTTGAAAAGCGGCAGGACTTTTTCATCTGCTCCACCCACCGAGCCAACAAGGACAAGTGCAGCGGACACTATATCCGTGCCGTCGTTTTGGAGGATGTGGTCTGGAAACACATGAAAGAAGTTATCTCTTTCGTGAGCCAATACGAAGCGCATTTTAGGGTGGAAATGGAGCAAAAGCTCCGTCTGCAAAGCGAGGAAACCATAAAGGTATATAAGAAGCGTCTGGCACAGGCAGAAAAGCGTATAGGGGAGCTTGACCGCCTGTTTATCAAAATCTACGAGGACAACGCCAAGGGCAATCTGAGCGACGAGCGTTTTGCCATGATGAGCAAGACCTACGAGGACGAGCAGGCGCAGCTTAAAGTTGAAATCGTAAATCTGCAAAAAGAAGTCGAAGTACAGGAACGACAGATAGAAAACCTTGAACAGTTTATTCAGCGGGTACGCAGATACACCACCCTCACAGAACTCACGCCATACGCTCTCAGAGAGCTCGTAAAGGCGGTTTATGTAGAGGCACCCGACAAGTCCAGCGGAAAGCGCAAGCAGAAGGTACATATCGAATATGACCTCGTTGGCTACATTCCCGTGGATGAACTGATAAAAGCGGAACAGGTATGACCGAAATCATACCTGTTCCAAGAAATTCGCATATTACTGTTTTACGACCACCGAGCATTCTATGGCCCTTTTCAGGCGGCATAGGAGGAACTTATGAAACACATTATCAAACGGCACCGCCCTCTTCTGCTGGGCAGCGTGCTCTGTGTACTGGCCAGTTCGCTTTTCGCCACCATCCTGCAGTTTTTCAAGGGAAGCGTGCTGGACAGTGCTGCAGCGGGAAACGGGGCGGAAGCCCTCCGCTCTCTGCTCTTGCTCATAGGCTCGATTCTGCTGGAGACGGGCCTCTTCTACCTCTACCGGCGGCTCAGCGCCCGTTTTACCGCCGTCTGCACAGGCGAACTGAAGGCCTCTGTATTTGCGGCCATTCTGGAACGGGACTACATGTCCTTTCGCACCCGGAAGCTGGGGGAGTACCTGGCCAAATACACCAATGAGATCGATCTGCTGCGGGGCCGCTGTCTCAGCATGCTGCCCCTGCTGGCGGAGATCCTGCTGAAGGTGCTGCTGGTCAGCGCCGCCCTCTTCTTCCTGGATTGGCGTCTCGCCCTGGTAACACTTTTTCTGCTGACCACGCCGCTGTATCTGCCGAAGCTGATTGAGGGCCGGCTGCAGCGCTCCCAGCAGGCCTGTGTCGAGGCGGTGGAGCGGAACCTGACGCTGGTAAACGACTATCTGGCGGGCTTTGAGGTCATCAAGCAGTACTCTATCGAGAGGCAGATTCTCTCCCGCTTCCGCTCCAGCAACGACCACACTGTGGAGGCTATGCTCCAGGAGGGACGGCTGGGCGCCCTCTCCCAGCTGCTGACCACGCTCATCTCCTACCTGTCCTATTTTGTCATCCTGACCTGTTCCGCCCTGCTGGTGCTGCGGGGCACATTCTCCGCCGGAGATTTCTTTGTGGCCATCGGCATGATTGATCAGCTTTCCTGGCCCCTGATCGCCCTGTCCGACGTAATCCGCCAGCTGGTTGCCGCCCGTCCCACCCGGGACGCCATGGAGGAGTTTCTCCTCCCGTCCCCGGCCCCGCAGGGGGAGAGAGGCGGCCCGGACACGCTGGAACGGGAGATTCGATACGAGGATGTCGCCTTTTCCTTCACCCAGGCCCGGCCCCTGCTGCGGCAGTTCAGCCTGACCCTGAAAAAGGGCGGCCGGTATCTCCTCCGCGGCCCCAGCGGCTGCGGCAAGACAACCGCCCTCAACCTGCTGCTGGGCTACTACAGGCCCCAGGCGGGCCGCATCACTGTGGACGGCGTCCCCATAGAGCATCTGGGCGGCACCCGCCGCCTTTTTACCGTGGTGCGCCAGGATACGTTCCTCTTCCAGGACACCCTGCGCAGCAACCTCACCCTGTATCAGCCGGTGGAGGATCAAATCCTGCTGGATGCCCTGCACCAGCTGGGACTGGACAAGCTTGCTTCCCCCCAGGCACTGGATCAGGTAATAAGCGAGGGCGGGGGAAACCTGTCCGGCGGGGAAAAGCGGCGGATCTGCCTGGCCCGCGCCCCGCTGCGGAATACGCCGGTGCTGCTGCTGGATGAACCCCTTGCCAATCTGGATCTCCCATCGGCCCGCCTGGTGGAGGAGCTGCTTCTGTCAATCCGCGGCCGGACACTGCTGGTGGTCTCCCACCAGTTCAGTTCAGAGAAGCTAAGCGCCTTTGACCAGGTTGTGGATTTTTCCCCCCCTTCTAAGGAAAAAGGGCGTCTCCCTCCAGGGGGAGGCGTCCTTTTTTCCGCACAACCGCTTCAGTTCAAAAGCGGGGTATCCACCAATCCTCCAAAAACATTCCCTGTCCTCCCCCCCATTTTCGGCGCTTTTTTCCCGTTTTCCCTTGCAATTTTGGTGTGACTTTAGTATCATGATATGTAGGAAACAATGGCTTTCTGCAAAATCCACATTAAATGATATAGGAGGAAACCACAATGGCTCTGACCAAGAACAAGGCCGCCCTGTCCTGGATCGACGAAATGACCTCGCTGACCAAGCCTGATCAGATCGTATGGATCGACGGTTCCGAGGCTCAGTTGGCCCAGCTGCGTGAGCAGGCCGTCCAGGAGGGCATCCTGAAGGAACTCAACCAGGAGAAGCTGCCCGGCTGCTATCTGCATCGCACCGATGTCAACGACGTGGCCCGTGTAGAGGATCGCACCTTTATCTGCTGTGAGAAGGAAGAGGACGCCGGCCCCACCAACCACTGGATGGATCCCAAGGAGATGTACGCCAAGATTCACGAGATGTGCGACGGCGCTTACAAGGGCCGCACCTGCTACATCATCCCTTATTCCATGGGCCCCATCGGTTCCCCCTTTGCCAAGTACGGCTTTGAACTCACCGACTCCATCTACGTGGTGCTCAATATGAACATCATGACCCGCATCGGCAAGGCCGTCTGTGACGCGCTGGGCGATGATCCCGGGTTTATCAAAGGCCTGCACTGCCAACTCACCCTGGACAAGGACGGCAAGTATATTGTCCACTTCCCCCAGGACAACACTATCGTTTCCCTCAACTCCAACTACGGCGGCAACGTGCTCCAGGGCAAGAAGTGTTTCGCTCTGCGCATCGCCTCCAATCTGGGCCGCAAAGAGGGCTGGATGGCCGAGCATATGCTGATTCTCGGCATTGAGAATCCTCAGGGCGAAATCCGTTACCTCTCCGCCGCCTTCCCCTCCGCCTGCGGCAAGACCAACCTGGCCATGCTGATTCCCCCTGAGGGGTACGCCGCCAAGGGCTGGAAGGTCTGGTGTGTGGGCGATGATATCGCCTGGCTGCGTGTTGGCAGCGACGGGCGCCTGTACGCCGTGAACCCGGAGTATGGCTTCTTCGGCGTGGCCCCCGGCACCTCCATGAAGTCCAACCCCAACGCCCTGATCTCCACCAAGAAGGACACTATCTTCACCAACGTGGCTCTGAACACCGCCGACAACACGGTCTGGTGGGAGGGCATGGACAAGAATCCTCCGGCCCACGCCATCGACTGGCAGGGCAACGAGTGGACGCCCGACATGGGCACCAAGGTGGCCCATCCCAACAGCCGCTTTACTGCCCCCGCCCGCAACTGCCCCTGCCTCAGCAGCGAGTTTGAGAATCCCCAGGGCGTGCCCATCAGCGCTATCGTGTTCGGCGGCCGCCGGGCCAAGACCGCTCCCCTGGTCTACCAGTCCCGCGACTGGAACCACGGCGTGTTCGTCGGCTCCATTATGGCCTCCGAGACCACTGCCGCCGCCGCCGGCGCCGTGGGCGTGGTGCGCCGGGACCCCATGGCGATGCTCCCCTTCTGCGGCTACCACATGGCCGACTACTGGCAGCACTGGCTTGACATGGGCAAGAAGATCACCAAGCAGCCCAAGATCTTCAACGTCAACTGGTTCCGCACTGACGAAGAGGGCCATTTTATTTGGCCCGGCTTCGGCGACAACATGCGGGTACTGGAGTGGATCATGAAGCGCGCTTTCGACGAGATTGACGCCGTGGACACCCCCATTGGCTATCAGCCCAAGGCCGAGGACATCAACCTTGAGGGCCTGGATCTGAGCCTGGAGACTCTGAATGGCCTGCTGGGCGTGGATAAGGAACTGTGGCGCGAGGAAGCCAAGGGCATTCGCGAGTATTACGCCAAATTCGGCGACAAGGTTCCCCAGGAATTGATGGCCGAACTGAACAAGCTGGAGGAGCACCTGAAGTAAGCGCCCCCTCCCCCTTCCACATCCGTCTTACAAAGACCACTGTGGTCCCACGGGGCCGCAGTGGTCTTTTTCCTTCGACCGCCGCGGGAAACCCCCGGCAGTCTACCGTTCCGCCTGCACAGGGCGCACCCTTTCAGGAAGGAATCCAAAACAATGACCAAAATTCTTTTTATCTGCCACGGCAATATCTGCCGCAGCCCCATGGCGGAGTACGTCATGAAGGAATTGACCCGGCGGTCGGGATTAGCGGAAGCATTTATTATTGACTCCGCCGCCACCAGCCGTGAGGAGTTGGGCAACGGCGTCCATCCGGGCACCCGCAGGAAACTGGCGGCGGAGGGCATCCCCTGCGGCAACCACCGGGCCCGCCAGCTGGAGCGGGGGGACTACGACCGTTTTGACTGCCTCATCGGCATGGACCGGCAAAATCTCAGCAACATGGCCCGGCTCTTGGGCGGCGATCCCAAGGGAAAACTGCACCTGCTGCTGGAATACACCGGTTCAGGGCGGGATATTGCCGACCCCTGGTACACCGGCAACTTCGACGCCACCTACCGGGATGTGCTGGCGGGCTGCACCGCCCTTCTGGAGCACTGCCGCATGGGGCGGGCACAGCAATGAGTGATTTAACACCCCGCGCTGGAGATTGGGCCGCCCGCTTCTCCATCCAGCAGATGAAGCCGGACCACTACGCCGGCAAGGGCTACGTCCACTACCAGGCATGGCGGGAGAGTTATCGGGGTCTGATGGGGGATCAGGTTCTGGACGGCCAAACTCTGGAACACTGCCGGGAGATGGCGGCGGCCTATCCGGAAAACACCCTTGTGCTTCTGGATCAGAACCGGGGCGGTCAGGTAGCGGGCTTCGCCTGCTACGCGCCGGAGGCCCGCAGCTTTGTATCCCTGCCGGAAGCCTCGGAGATCGTGGCCCTGTATCTGCTGCATGCATACAAGGGCCTGGGCCTGGGCCGCCGCCTGATGGAAGCCTGCCTCTCCCGCCTCCCCCACCCCGCGGTGTCGCTTTTTGTGCTGCGGGACAATCTCCCCGCCATCGGTTTTTACCGCCACATGGGATTCCGCTTCACCGGCCACTACCTTACCCAGTCCCTCCGTGGAGAAGCACTGACTGAACTGGAGATGGCCTTATATCGGTAGTTCCCCCTGACCCGTCCATCCTCCCGGCGGCAGGCAGAGAGCGCGGTCTGGATGGATATCCAGACCGCGCTCCCTTTGTTGGGCTCCCCGCGTTCAAAGCAGCCGCAGGACTATTATTCCACCGGGGCGGCACAGCGGCGGCCGGCCTATCCCTGAAGCGGCGTCAGGTACCGCTACTCCGAAAGGCAGGCCCGTGCAGCCCGCAGGAAAAAGTCCGCGCAGCCCGGGGCTACCTGCCGGTCGTAGTAGGCACGAAAGCGATCATCCTGGGTATACATCTCCACCAACGCCAGCTGGGCCTGGGTGGTGCAGGGCTGCTTCCAGGTGTGGCCCAGCCACTGGCGGTGGAGGCGGCAGGCCCGGCGGGCATCCTCTCCAGCGGAGTCGTCCGCCGCCATGGCGCGGCCCAGGGCCGCCAAATATGCCCGTTCCTCCTCCTGCATGCATTCCCACTCCTCCTGGCTCATGCCCTGAATCTTGGCATTGCTGGCCGCCACGGCCGCCTCGCCGTACTTCTCCCGGATCTCGCGGCCATAGACGGCCTCGTTCTCCCGCAGGATCTGACTTTTCAAACCCTCAAATTTTTCCCGATCTGTCATGCTATGCTCTCCTTTCCATTCCGCCAGCGTCTGCTCCACCACATGGATCAAATTCTCCAGGCGCAGTCGCTGATCCTTCAGGCGCTGCAAATGCTCTCCCAGGGTCCCAGCGCGGTCACAGGACGGGTCGTCCAGCAGCCGCCCGATCTCCTCCAGCGGCACTCCCATCTCCCGATAGAGCAAAATCTGCCGGAGGCGTTCCACCTCCGCCGGGCCGTAGCGGCGGTAGTCATTGGCAGCATCCCGGACCGGGCACAGCAGGCCCAGGGCATCATAGTAGCGCAGAGTGCGGGGCGTCAGGCCTGTCAGCCGGGAAAGCTGCTGGACGGTATAGAGCATTTATCTCACCTCACGAAATAGGATAGACCATGACGCCGCGTCAAGGTCAAGTGGTTTTTCCAAGTTTTTTCCGTTCTCTCTCCTGTACCCGGCGGCCAGGGGGAGACAGCCCCCAGAGCACCCGGCCATTTTCCTACAGCAGCGCGTCCCGATCTGTCGGCAGCAGTCCGTTTTCTGTAAGGGTATATAACTTGTCACATACCTCCATCAGGAACTTTCGGTCATGTGAGACGGCGATTATCGTGCCGCCGTAGGCCCCCAGAACTGCGCGGACCCGGGGCCCCGACAGGGGAGAAAAGTTTCGGGTTGGCTCATCCAAAATCAGCACATCCGCCTCATCCAGCATCATCCTGGTCAGCAGCAGCTTGGCCTTCTGACCACCGGACAGTTCCCCTATGGGGTGAAACATCTCCTCCCGGGCAAAACGGACGCTGCCCAGAAAGGTGCGGGCCCGGGTGACACTCTCCCGGTCTCCCGCCGGAGCCAGATACTCCACCGCTGTACGCTCCAGAGGCAAGGTGTCCCCGTAGTCCTGGGACATATAGGCAGCCCGCAGATCCCGGCGGGAGAGCAGTTCCCCTGCAATCTGCCGCAGCAGCGTCGTCTTTCCCGAGCCGTTGGGGCCCAGGATCCCCACCTTTTCCCCGCCGGTGACAAAGAGCCGCACCTCTCTGGCCAACAGGCGCTCCCCCGCCCTCAGCTCCGCCAGACGCAGGTCCAGCACCGTTTTCCCCGCCGGCAGAGAAATATCCGGGGAGAAACGGAGAAACACCGCCTCCTCCACCTGGGGCAGTTCCGTCATATCCGCCGCCTCCCGTTCAAACCGACGGCCCATGGACAGCACCGTGTGCATCTTCTTCTTCAGCAGCCGCCCAGTCCCCGGGTCCTGCCGGGACACAGCGCCCTGGGCGTGCTCCACGCTCTGCTGGATGCGGCGGTAGCGCTCCATCTTTTTCGCGTGCTCTTCCCGCTCCTTTTTCGCCTGCCGCTCCTGATATGCCAGTGCGGCTTCCCGCCGGGAGGCGTAGTCCCCATAGCGGGAACGGTGCACGGTGCACCGGGGCTTCTGCCCCTCCCGTGGGTGCTCCAGATGGAGAATCAGATTGGCTGTCGCCTCAATCAAGGTCTCGTCATGAGAAATGTAAAGGATAATCCCTTTATATCCATCGATAAACGTCTCCAGCCAGCGCAGGGTATCCAGATCCACATCGCTGGAGGGCTCGTCCAGAAGCAGCACCGCCGGCTCCGCAAAGAGGAGGCGGCTAAGCTGCAGCTTGATCTGCTCTCCGCCGGAGAGCGTCCCCACCGGCCGGTCACTATAGTACTCCCCCACATCCCAGCGCAGCTGCCGGGCAATCTGTCCCAGTTCACCAGGGGTGCGGCTAAAAAATGCAGGGGCCGCGGCACAGAAGCCATATACGGTCATTTCCTTCTCCCGGCTGGTCAGTTCCTGGGCCAAGTAGCCCACCGGACCGCTGTTTCCCGCCAGCGAACCGCTCCACTGGCAGTAGCCCTCCACCAGGGCCGGGTTGTACATCCATTTCAGCACCGAGGATTTCCCGTTGCCCTCCTCCCCGATCAGTACCGCTTTATCCCCCGGGTTGAGCACGAAGGACATGTCCTCCACCAGGGTTCTGAGGTCCTTTTTGTGGACCAATGTCAATTCTTTCACTTGCAGCATATGCGTGCCTCCCCTCTGTCCGCGCCCGGACAAGAAAAAATCCGCCTCCGGCATTGCCGAAAGCAGACAGAGAGACTCCTGGACGCATCAGGACAGAATATGCCCCGGCAAAATGACCCGGCATTCTCTGACTTTCGGCAACAGAACCCAGGCCCACACCAGCGCGTGCGCCTCCGGAAACCATTCTGTCACACAAAAATCAGATCAGTCGATCATTCTTTCAACCCTTTCCTCTTAATTCCTCTCCAGTATAGCAGACTGGCGGCCTACCGTCTGTTACAATTTTGTTACAATCAATTTTTCCCGCTTTGACATATTCTGATTCACTGTGGTACACTCTAAGTATCACAAGGAGGTGGCAAGCTATGGGGGAATATGAAATTGTCAAGGAGACCTTTAATCCCTGTGCCGGCGAGCAGCGGCCGGACACCTGCGAAATTCTGGAACTGGAGTTAGAGGACCCCACTGCCTATGTAAAGGGTCTGTATCAGCTGGAACCCACAGTGGACTATCTCACCATGGAGCAGGAGGACGGCAGTCTCATCATAGAGGTTCTCTTTGCAGGCGGGCGGAAGCACCGCTACACCTTCAGCGCCCTGTGAGCCAGCCTCTCCGCGGGGCGCAAAATGCCGGTCCGCGGGGCGGGCTGTCTGGAAATAGCTTGCAATGCGTTTCGTTTTGGGATATACTGAAGGTGTCAGTTCCCACCAAACGCTGCAAAGGAGGCGCGCTATGAAGAAGTACGAAGTTGTCCGCGAAGTGTACAGTCCCTGCGCTCCCGATACCTGCCAGTTTCTGGAACTTGAACTGGATGACCCGGAGCGCTACATCCGCCAGCTATTTGAGAAGGACAAGTCCGCCCAGTTCAGTTCCACGGAAAAGGGCGGCAGCCTGATCGTGGAAGTTGTCTGCGAGGCCGCGCAGCGCCACCGCTACACATTTACAGAAATCTGAACCAAGAAAACATGGTGCGGGAAGCCGGGCGTTTGCCCGGCTTCTTATAGGTTTTGCAGCTGCTTTTTCCCTATTTTTCCTATATTCTTTGAAATTAGGTTGAAAATTGGTACAAAATCGTGTAAAATAGGGAAAGAAGCAGATAGGGGTGATGGGCGTGACCTTAACGGATCTGCGCTACATTCAGGTAGCTGCTGAAGAGGAGAACATTACAAAAGCGGCAGAAAAGCTGTTTGTCTCCCAGCCCTCCCTGAGCCAGCGCATTAAGAAGGTGGAGGATGAACTGGGGCAGGAACTCTTTGTTCGCACCCCGGCGGGTCTACAGCTGACGGAGGCGGGGCACCTGTTTGTTGAGATGGCCCACCGGGTTCTCCACGAATACGAGATGTTTTCGGACCACCTGCGGGAGTTGGGACAGCCCAGGGGAAAAAAGCTGGTCATCGGCATCACCCCCCGGCGCAGCCAGGACATTCTCCCCTGGCTGGTGGACGCCTTTACCGCGTGCTACCCGGATATTCAGCTGGTGGTACGGGACGTTCTCTCCTCCCATATGGAGGAGGAACTGCTGGCAGGAAAGCTGGATCTTGGCATCCTGCACAACCCCAAGCTTTCCCCCACAATTGCCGCCAAAGTTATCCGCAGGGACTATTTTCAACTCTATCTGCGATCCGGCAGCCCACTTTTGCCGCTGGCAAGGAGGAGCGCGGCGGAAGGCCGCCCGCCGTGCCTGCCGCTGTCCGCCCTAAAGGATGAACCTCTGGGCGTAACCCGCCCGGGGCAGCGGAGCCGCGATGTCATTGACCAGCTTTTTCGCAGCGAGGGAATCCAGCCCAACATCGTCCACGAGATGCAAACCTTTGACAACATGGCCATGCTGGCCGACGCAGGCTTCTGCACACTGATTGAACCGGTGGGGTATCACCGGGGTGCCGCGGGGGAGCGGGTGGTGCGGATCAAAATTACCTCCGACCACGATGTCTCCCTGCAGACAGCTATGGCCTACCGTTCGGACCGCCCCTATACCAAGGTCTATGATACGGTGTACAAAATTTTGCTCCGCCATCTCTCCAACCACAGTGAATCATAACCACCAGTAAACTGGTGGTTTG
>CDZQ01027396.1_pt1 | contig 16438 bp, 15 predicted proteins | sample 554831 | NCBI WGS metagenome assembly CDZQ01 (sample SAMEA3182112, study PRJEB8094) | gut metagenome | biome: human; feature: gut; material: Stool; isolation source: human stools | place: Canada | collected 2013-05-06
CGGCACCATACCGGGTGTTCTTACAGCATTTGAACAGCTGTAAGAACACTCGCTTTTTATACAGCGAGTTCCCAGGGGGCGTAGTCGTCGACTACGCCCTTTCTTGTATTTACGGATACTTCCGGGATTGGCAGGGGCAGTACCGTTGGAATCTCAATCGTTCCGACACAGTTTATAGTGGATACGGAGCCGCTCCCCCATATGCCGTCGATCTTCTCTGCATGGAACACTTCGATTTTCTCAATCAGTTCATTCAACATTCTGGGCGTCAGTTTTCTTGCCCTGGTGTACTTGCGAACAAGACCAATGAACATATCCGTGGTCATGGACCGACTACTCTGCTTCTCTATCTCGGAGCGGAGTTTTTTAATTTTCTCCGCCAGTTCCTTTTGCTCGTCCTCGTAAGGTTTTCCCCGAGGGCATCCGCCGCTTCTTCAATTTTCGAAACGGAACCACCGTACCGGCAAGGGCATAGTATGTGGAAACGGGCCGGGTCACGTCTGGAAGAGTCTTGCCCCGGCTATTTGATTTGAGGAGGCAATCTCTATGGCGAATGTAGGCAGGCTGAGCGTTCGGGTCTATTCCACCCGGGCGCAAATTCCGGTGGAGGGGGCCACGGTGGCGGTAGGCAGATACGGAGATACGGGCAAACACGAACTGATCAGTGTTCAGATTACTGATAGCAGCGGGATGATCCATCCCATTGAAATCGCTACGCCAGAGGAGGAGAAAAGTACATCGCCAAATGGCGGAAACCTGACGGCACCATATGCGCTGTACAATGTGTGGGTGGAGCACCCTGACTTTTCCATGCTGCAGATAAAAGGAGTGCAGATATTTCCCGGGGTCGAAACGGTTCAGGACGTGGAGATGCTCCCTCTGCAAGACGGCCAGAGCAGTTTGCAGCAGCGTAGAACCCGTGAGTTCACGACGCAGAATTTGTGAGGTGAGTATGCCCGCCATTATCCCATATATCCCCCGCACCATCACGGTGCATATGGGCCCGCCTGATCAGTGGGCGGAAAACGTAACCATCAGTTTTCCAGAATACGTCAAAAATGTGGCTTCCAGCGAAATCTACCCTACTTGGGAGCCCTCCGCCATCCGGGCCAATATCCTGGCTATTATCTCCTTTGCCCTGAACCGGGTCTTTACAGAATTCTATCCAAGCCGGGGCTATGATTTCCAAATCACCTCCACCACGGCTTATGACCAAAAGTTTATCCGGGACCGGGATATTTTTGAAAATATCAGCCAGATGGTGGATGCAATCTTTGATAACTATATTCGCCGCCAAGGCTTTGTGGAACCTCTGGCCGCTAAATTCTGCAATGGGACTACCACCAAATGCGCCGGGTTGTCCCAATGGGGGAGCCAGGCCTTGGCAGAGCGGGGCTACAACTCAGTGGATATCCTGAGAAACTACTATGGCAATGACATTGAACTGGTGGCAGGTGCCCCTATTCAGGATGTTGCCCAGACCTATCCAGGGACGCCGCTGCGATTAGGCTCAGTGGGAGAGGATGTAGCCATCGTTCAGGCCATGATCAACCGAATTTCTCAAAACTACCCCGCTATTCCGAGGATCAGCCCACTCACTATCTCCTTCGATGAAAATACGGAGGCGGCTGTCAAGGAGTTCCAGCGCATCTTTAATCTGACTCCGGACGGCGTGGTAGGCAAGGCAACCTGGTATAAAATGGTATATCTCTATGTGGGCGTCACCCAACTATCAGAGTTGGTGAGTCAAGGACAGACATTTTACAACGTTCAGTTCCGGTTCCCAGGGACACTGCGAGAGGGAGATCAAGGAAGCGGCGTTCAGATCCTTCAGTATATGCTGGAACTGCTGGCTCAATTTGATGACGCCCTGTCTCCCCTTCAAATCGATGGGGTATTTGGGGCCAGTACTGCCCGGGCGGTTCGGAATTATCAAGGGGTCGCTGGCCTGACCGTAGATGGCATAGTAGGGAAGGCCACCTGGGACTCCATCCACCAACACTATGTCACGGCAGATCAATATCTGCGACGGAATATGCAACAGGTCCCCAGAACCGCTGCCCAGACAGTGCCGGTATCCATATTGGAAACGCATCCCGGAAATGGAGACTATGGCAGGGCAGTTCAGACGGGACAATTTTCTGGTTATGAGATGAAACTGGGGCAGACTGGCTGGCAGGGGGCAGCGGAGATATGAATCGGGAGACATTGGAGCGGGAGATGCTGGCGCGGCCAGTACAAAGCCTGCAGTATATGCTGGGCAGGCTGGCAAAAAAGTATGGGTTTTTGCCGGAACTCACGGTAGACGGCATTTGGGGAGAAAAAACACGGGAGGCGGTTGCGCTCTTTCAGCAGAAACTGCATCCTCCGGTGACAGGAGTGGTGAATCGGGGAACATGGAACGCCATTTGGAACCGCTGGCTGGAATTGGAGAGGATGGAGGCTGCTCCCCGGGCAGTCCGAATATTCCCCGGGGAGGGCTGCCGGGTAAAACCTGGGATAGGACGGGAGTTTATGGTCATCCCCCAGTCCATGATACAGGTGCTGTCCAATCATTTGGAGGGGATTGCCCCGGATACAGCCGATGGCCAACATGGCGCTGCATCCGCAGACAACGTCCGGTGGTTGCAAAGGCTGGCCGGCTTGAAAGAGACCGGCACTATGGATCAGATGGCATGGGAGATTCTCAGCCGCCTGTATGAGATATTTGTGATCCGGGATCCGGAGGGGGCCAGTCAAGAATCTATGGGAGTCCATGGACAACCTGCTGCGCAAAACCACGGAAGGTGAAGAGCCCTTCTTACCGTAAAACCGGGGATGGAGCGGCTCTGTCCGGTGACTGATAGACCAGTATCCCTTTCACGCCTGCGGCACCTTCTCAAAACTGCTGATATTCTGCAAATGCCGGATATAACCGTCTGTAAACTGGCCGGCAAGAGCCGGATTGCCGCTGATCCACCACACCGGATCTGGCAAGGGCCGGCACAACTCGTGGTACTGGCGGCAGACCGGCAAAAAGCGCTGTCTGCCGCCTGCGTGTTCAGCGGCGGCGAACAAACACTGAAATTCATCCTGGGCACGGGCATAATCCTGATAAAAGTCGCACGCATCATCAAGCAGCAAGCCGGCAAACGCCAGGCTCAGCGCCGTTATCGACACGGCAGATGCCGTTCCATCCTCCAAAAGCAGACCCATTCAACTTTACTCTACTCAAATTTGGCTTGTAAAACGGGTGTGTCCGGAAGGTCAAAAGGCAACACCGCACAGAACAAAGGGGTGCGGTGTTGCCTTAGATACATTGAAGCTAATTCGCATACGAAGAGAATGTACGTAGCCTTACAGTTTGTCTTTGCAAAACAGTGCGGGCAGTTGCCTTCGGCAAACGTGACCCGGGAGGGAGCGGTATACTCGCTTCAGCTTCAATTCACGCATGGCGCTCCCTCCATCCATTTTTCTGCTTTGCGGCTGCCCCGCAGCATGTGACTGCAGCCATTGTAGTGCAGCGGACACCGGAAAGCAACCCCCATGTGGGGACAGGGCCCGGAGGGCCATGGACACAGCTTGAGGGCCGGGGCAGCTGCATCTGCTGCCCCGGCCCTCTATTTCCGTGCTTTTCACAGCAGCGAAACCGCCAGCCACACCGCCACAGCCGCCCCCGCAGCTAGGGCGAGATAGCACCAGCGAGGGATTCGCTGCCACAGGGAGGGCCTGGCGCTCTGACCCGAGGCATAGCCCCGGGCAATCCGGCAGGCCTCTCCCAGCACCTGCTGGGGCGTGACGCCCTCCTTGGTAAACGCGTCGTTTTTTACAATGAAAATTGCCTGCTCAAAGAGTTTTGGATCCGGGGAGTCCACAACAATCACACGGCGGGAAGTACCTTTTACCACAGGGCACCGCTCCTTTCTGTCCACTGGGATGTATGCCCTTCCAGTGTTTCCCGGGGGCGGAGCAATTATACCTCCCGCCGGCCCCGATTTTGGCCCGGCAGATACAGGCAGAGGGCGCTGCAGTCATCGTCCCCCTGGCGCCGCTGGCGGCACTCCCGCAGCACCAGAGATACCAGCACATTGGGATCTTCTCCCTGCCAGCCCGCCAGCAAATCCTGGAGCCACTTATCCTCCGCGGCATCCGCCACGCCGTCGCTGACCATGAGAAGGAAGCTGTTTTCCACCAGGGGGAACCGGGCGGCGGCGGGGACGGCCCCCGCGTCCTGAAGCCCCGCGGGCAGGGAGGAGCCGGTGAGCCGGCGGACGGAGCCCTGCCGCTTGATATAGGTGGGGGCGGCGCCATATTTATATAGTTCCGCCTGGCCGGAGGCCAGATCCAGGGCCAAGAGATCGATGGTGGTAAAGCTGCCGCGCTCATCGCTGCGGAGGTTCAGGGCCGTATTCACTGTCCGCAGAGCCGACTCCGCCTGGATGCCCGCCGTGAGGAACTGCTCCAAAAGCCGCAGTGTCATCTGGCTCTCCCGCTGCGCCTCCCGGCCGCTGCCCATACCGTCAGACAGGAGCAGATAGAGTTTGCCTCCCCCCTTAAAATAGGTGACACTGTCCCCGCAGACCCTCTGCCCCTCCCGGGGCACGGTCCCCAGGGCCACGTCGTAGGCCGCCTCCCGCCCCGGGGCGGCGGGGGACTCCTGCACCGCCATTGTCTGGGCCACCAGTTCTGTCAGCTGGGCATACTGCCCCCGGGTCCGCTCCCGCTCCGTCTCCAGCTGGCGGCGGTACTGCCGACGCAGCAGCAGGGCAGTGGTTTCCGTGCTGATGGCGGAAACCAGCTGCGGGAAGTGGATGCAGCGGCTGGCAAAGTGGGCGGGAAAATCCCCCGGCTCCGCCCGGCCCCGCTCTAAAATAGCAGGTGTGGCGTCGTTAAAGGCACCGAAGGTCGTCACATACTCCTTACTCCAGCACATCTCCCGCAGGGCGCAGCCCCGGCACGTGACCTCCGCGGCCCGGTCAAAGATGACCGCAGGATTCTCCTCCTTTCGGGGCGCCGGACTGCCAAAGCTGTCGCAGAGGGACCGCAGAGCGTCGGCGGACAGCTTCAGCCGCTGGCGCAGGCCCTCCGCCTCCCGGGCTGCCTTTCGCCGGGGAATGGCTGTCTCCCGCAGCAGCAGAGCGCAGTAGTGGCACAAAAGCCCCGCCAGCGTGGTGTAGGAGAGCAGGCGCAGCACATGCTCCCCCGTCAGCCCCAGCTGCAAGGTATAGGCCAGTTCCACCGCCAGGGTCGCCCCGGCGGCGGTGAGCGGCCGAAACAGCGGCTGCTGAAACCAGATGGTGTCCCGAAAAGCAGATAAAACAGCGCAGATCAGCACCAAAATGCCGCAGCAGCGCAGGGCCGGGCCGAAGGGCAGGCGCAGCAGCGCCCCCAGCACCGCCCCCGCCAGGGCCGCCATAGACTCCCTTCCCGGCCGGCAGGCAGCTATAAAACCCGCCGCCAGCGGAGCCCGCCCCTCTAGGCAGCACAGGGAGGACACCACCCCCGCCGCCAGATATCCCCCCAGGCGCGTCAGGGCGCCCACCTTGGGCCGTTCCATGCCCGCGATCTTCATAGCCTGTCCCCTTCCTGCACGGTCTTTGCTCCCCATTGTAGCAGGGGCCGGGGGAAAAGGCTGTCGGGAAATAGTGTTCTCGGACCGCTCCCCGGTCCGGAGAACAGCTGCCCCGCCCCTTTTTAAAAACTTTTTCTTGGTCTATTCCGGATGTTTTCCTTGTGCGCAGCGGAAAATTTTTGTATAATCTATCTATACTGTTTGAAGATATCCCATTTCTATGGCAAAACTGACAATTTTTTTGGCAGCCGCCCCAAAAAGTTTTTCTTTTCTTTCATAAGTTTCTCTAATGTCTCATGCGGTAAAAAACCATTGCTTATAGCCCAAAAGACCCCGTTATCACGCCCAGACGTGGGCGGAGGAGGCGCTATGACCCTTGTGCAGATGAAGTATTTCGCCCTGGTGGGTGAACTGTTGAGTTTTACCAAAGCCGCCCAAGCGCTGCATGTAACCCAGCCGGCGGTGTCGTCCGCCATGAAGGACCTGGAACGGGAGTGCGGCGTGGCCCTCTTTATCCGCAACAAGAACGTACTGCAGCTGACCGACGAAGGACAGGTGCTGCTCCAGTCCGTGGCACCCATTCTGCAGCAGTACGACGGCCTGCAACGGGTGGTGGGGGATCTGCACCTGGAGCGCAGGTATGTGCGGGTGGGGTTCGCCACCCTGTTCGGCAACTATGCCTACTCCAGGCTGCTGGTCCGGTTTTGCCGGGCCTATCCCGGCATTCAGGTGGACGGGGTGGAATCCTCCGCCAGCCGGCTGTTCGAAATGCTGGACGACAATCGGCTGGACCTGGTGCTGGCCGCCGGCCGCAGCCGCCAGGGGGAGTCCTACGGCTGCCTGCCCGTAGCCTCTACCGCCATGCACTTCTGTGTCAACCGGGAGCACCCCCTGTCCTGGAAGGACTCTGTCACCTGGGAGGAAATCGCATCGGCGCCGCTGGTGATGCTCTCGGAGCGCTTCAACGTCAGTGCGGCCCTGCTGAAGGAGATGCGCCGCCGCGGTCTGACCCCCCAGGTCATCCACTACACAGATCAGGTGTACACGGTGGAGCGATTCATTGAGAATAACGCCGCCGCCGGATTCCTGCCCGCTGAGGTGGCAGCCCGAAACCGCTACATCACCGGCATTCCCTACGACGACCAGGGCGCGTCCAAACCGCTGCAGCTGTTCTGGCGGAAGGATCGGTTCCTGTTTTTTGCCGTGGACGCCTTTCTGACTGCGGCCAGAGAGTATGCCAAGCAGACGGGCCTGTCGCTCTGAGCACAGTGGGCGGCAATCCAAGTACAGATTCCCTCTGGAAGCAGCAAGCCGCCCGCCGGTGTCCCCGGTGGGCGGCTCTTTTTCTGTTTTGCCATAGTTTTTTCTATATATTATGTGGAAAACAATATTTTACAAAATGCAGTACTGTGAATACAATCACAATATCCAAACCGCAGTTGGAAACCTACACATTTTTTGTAAAAACTGACGCCGCCGGCAGAAGCACTGCGGCAGGCAGAAAAGGAGACAAAGAGATGAAGAGCAACAGCTTCCAAATGCGTACCTTTGACTGCGGCGCAAACCACGAACTCGTCCTGCCCAACGGCAAGGTCGTGCTGATCGACCCCTATTTTATCCGCTGTGACTTTCCGGGCTTCACCCGGGAGGACGTAACCGGCGCGGACTACATTATTGTCACCCACGGCCACTTTGACCACGACAGCGATGTGGGATTTTTTGTGGAGAAATTCAACGCCAAGGTATTCTGCGGCGTCATGACCGCCGAGCACCTGATGAAGTTCCACAAAATCCCCTTCGATAATATTTTCCCCGTGTTTCCTGAAACCAAGTTCACCATGGATGATGTGACCTTTGAGTTCTGGCAGGCCAAGCACAACGAGTCCGGCAAGCGGACCTGGACCCCGGAGCACGACATATGCAAGCAGACGTTCGGCCTGGCGGGACACGCCCAGGCCGACATGTGGGGCTCCATGGAATCCCTGGACTGCCTCATTACCACCAACAACGGCTTCCGGATCATGATGGCCTCCGGCCGGGCGGTGTTCAACGACATTTTTGACCGCTGCAAGGCCATGCGGCCCAACGTGCTGCTGCGCCAGTCCGGCGTACGCCCCCCCTCCAGAAGCGGCGAGCAGGTGCCCGCCCGGGAACTGGCGGAACTGCTGGTGCGCTACCGGGCCCAGGTTATCTTCCCCTTCCACTTCAATGTGATGGTGAAGAAGTGGGGATATGAAAAGGTGGCGGCCTACATGGAGGAGGTACGCCAGTATGTCCAGGAACTGGACAGCGGCGCTATGTTTGTGTTCCCAAGGGCACTCCAGTGGTACCATGTTGGGATCGACGTATCCGCGGAGTAACCAAAATTTAAAATACAGAGAGGGAAGCGTCTATGGCACAACTATATATTGTACTGGCAATTTTTGCCGTTGTTGTTGTTATGTTCTGCTCCGGTAAGGTGTCCATCCCCACCGGCGCCATGTTCTGCTGTATTGCCCTTTTCGTAACAGGCGTACTGGAATTTAAAGAGGCGTTTGCGGGCTTCAGCAACTCCTCCGTCATCATGATGGCGGCCATGTTCATCTGCGGCGGCGGACTGGCCAAAACCAGTGTGCTCAAGCGGGTTAGCCGCGGTATCATCAAGCCTGGCTCCAGCGATACCAAGATCATGTTTGGCTTCACCGTTATGGTGGCCCTGCTGGGCTGCTTTGTCAACGCCACCGCCACCATCGCCATCCTGACTCCCATGATTTTTGAGGTCTGCCGAGAGCAAAAAAAGGCCCCTAGCAAATACATCCATCTGATCTGCATCCTCTCCAATCTGTGGGCCGGGCTGATCCCTCTTGGGGGCAATGCCGGCATGTATCTGGGATACAACACCATTATTGAGGAGTTGGGGGGCACAGGCGGCTACACCTTCTTTACCACGTTGATCGCAAAGGCTCCCATTACCATCGTCCTCTCCCTGTTCGCGATCTTCTTCGGTACCAAGCTGACCCCGGACAACGGCCTGCAGCTGGAGGCGGAAGCCAGCGCCGGCAGCGCCGGGGAGCGGGCCATGCAAAAATCCGGCCCCCTCTCCCACAGACAGGAGACCATCACCCTGGTTATCTTCTGCGCCACCATTTTGGGAATTATCATCTGCGCTCTGACCAAAAATGATGTGACCAAGCCTGCCGCTGTGGGCGCCATCCTCATGGTTCTGGTGGGCACCATCACCCCCAAGGAGATCCCCACCACCATTAACCTGCCCATCATCTTTATCTTCGCGGGCATGCTGCCCCTGGCCACCGCTCTGAATAAAACTGGCGGCGACGTGCTGATTGCAGACTACTTCAAAGGCATTTTGGGCAGCGCCAACAACTCCTACGTGGTAATGTTCATCCTGTTCCTGGTCAACGCCATTTTAACCCAATTTATGTCCAATACAGCGGTGGGCAGCCTCTTCCGCCCTATCGCCGCCCTCATCGCCATTCAGTGCGGCTTCTCTCCGGTAGCCTGTATGCTGGCCGCCGCCCTGGGCTCCAGTGCCTCCTTCGCCACCCCCATGGCTTCGCCGCCCCAGACAATCGGCTTTCCTCTGGGCCGCTACACCATGGCGCAGTACGCCAAGACTGGCTGTATATTCATTCTGCTGCAGCTGGCGGTGTTCCTGCTGTGGGTGCCAATGATGTTCCCCGCATAAGTTCCCTCCCAGTTCCAACAGGAAAACAGCCGTCTCCCCGGTCCAGCCAGGGAGGCGGCTGTCTCTGCATATTTCCCGTCGCTACCCCAAAATTGCCTTCAGATCCTCCTCCGGCGTGGTAGTGGGGGCAATATGATAGTGCTCCACCAGATAGGCCAGCACACCCGGGGAGAGGAAGGCGGGCAGGGTGGGGCCCAGGCGGATATGCTCCACCCCCAGGTACAGCAGCGTCAGCAGGATACACACCGCCTTCTGCTCATACCAGGAGAGCACCATGGACAGGGGCAGATCGTTGACGCCGCAGCCGAAGGCCTTTGCCAGGGCCAGCGCCACCTGAATGGCGCTGTAGGCATCGTTGCACTGACCCATATCCATCAGCCGGGGCAGCGGGCCGATGGAGCCCAGATCCAAATCGTTGAAGCGGTACTTGCCGCAGGCCAGGGTCAGCACCACCGTGTCCGAAGGGGCCGCCTTCACGAACTCCGTATAGTAGCTTCTGCCGGGCCTGGCCCCGTCGCAGCCCGCCACCAGGAAGAAGTGGCGAATGGCACCGGAGCGCACCGCCTCCACCACCTGCTCCGCCACAGACAGCACCGCCCCGTGGCCAAAGCCTGTGGTCACGGCGCCCCCGCCGTTGATACCGTTCAGCGTCTGGTCCTCCCGGTAGCCCCCCAGCGCCAGGGCCTTTTGAATCACCGGGGTAAAATTCTTGTCCTCCCCAATATGGACCGCGCCGGGAAATGTCACCAGGCCGGTGGTGAACACCCGGTCGGCATAGCTGGGGCGGGGCGGCATGAGGCAGTTGGTGGTGAAGAGCACCGGCGCCGGCAGCTGCGCAAACTCCCGCTGCTGATTCTGCCAGGCGGTGCCGAAGTTCCCCTTCAGGTGGCTGTACCGCTTCAAGAGCGGATAGGCGTGGGCCGGGAGCATCTCCCCGTGGGTATAGACGTTGACCCCCGTCCCCTGGCTCTGCCGCAGCAGCAGTTCCAGATCCCGCAGATCATGGCCGGAGACCACAATGAAGGGCCCCTTCTCCACAGTCAGGGATACCTGTGTGGGCACAGGCGTGCCATAGGCCCCCGTATTGGCCCGGTCCAACAACTCCATGCACCGCAGATTCCACTTACCTACCTCCAGGGCCACCGGCAGCAGAGCCTCCAGATCCCAGTCCTCCCCCACGGCAAAGAGCGCCCTGGCGAAAAATTGGTTCACATCCCCGTCGCTGCTGCCAAGAGCCTGGGCATGGCAGGCGTAGGCCGCCATGCCCCGGGCGCCGAACAGAATCAGGGACTTAACGGAACGGATATCCTCCTGGGCGTTCCACAGCAGATCCATATCGTAGTCGGCGGCCTTTCCGCAGGGGGCGGCACAGCCGCCGCACTGATGCATATAGTGATCCCGCCGGGCATGGACCGCGTCGGTCAGCGCCCCAATGGCATCGGCACTGAAGCTGACATTGGTAAGGGTGGCGAAAAGCCCCTCCGTCATCAGGCGCCAGTCCTCCGCCGCTCCGCCGCCGTGGTCGGCAACAGCCCGGGCCAGGCCGATGAGGGCGCCGGTGAGCCGGTCCTGGCAGGCGGCCGTCTCCGCCGTCTTTCCGCAGACGCCGGCGGCACCGGTGCAGCCGCCGCAGCCGGCGGTCTGTTCACACTGAAAGCAAAACATACTGCGTTCCATTGCAATTCCTCCTAGCTTAAAATTCGTCCGTCAGTGGTCAAGGTAACAACCTCCAGGGAAATGGGCCGTCCCGCGGCAGCCGCCGCCCGGCGCACCGCGTGCTCCAGGCCGCCGCAGCAGGGCACCTCCATACGCACAACCGTCACCTCCGCCACGTCGTTTTCCCGGAGAATGGCCGTCAGCTTCTCGCTGTAATCCACGCCGTCCAGCTTGGGACAGCCCACCAGGGTGACGCGGCCCGCCATAAAGCGCCCATGGAAACCGGCGTAGGCGTAGGCGGCACAGTCGGCGGCCACCAGCAGGCGGCTGCCGGCAAAGTAGGGCGCCGCCACCGGCGCCAGCTTGATCTGTACCGGCCACTGACGCAGCTGGGAGGCCGGCTCCGCCTCCCCCCGCGCCCCGTCCTCCGCCGGCACGATGGCCCGGGCCTGGCTGCCAGGGCAGCCACAGGGCAGGGTGCTCTCCTTCCGGCTGCGGACAGCGGCTTCGTCGTAGGCCGCCGCCTCCCGCTCCACAAAGGTAATGGCCCCGGTGGGACAGGCGGGCAGGCAATCCCCCAGGCCGTCGCAGTAGTCGTCCCGCAGCAGGCGGGCCTTGCCGTCCACCATGCCAATGGCTCCCTCGTGACAGGCCGCGGCACAGGCTCCGCAGCCGTTGCAGAGAGCGTCGTCTATATGAATGATCCGTCTTACCATACGTATTCCTCCCTATCCGGTGTTCTCCCGGTTTGTGAGATCACTATACCACGTGCAAAAGAACAATTCTGTTGTTATACCAACATTTTTATTCTTTCAAAAAAATTTCCCGGCCACAGGCGACAGCCTGTCTCCGGGAAGTGTTCTCTCTATTTTTCCTGCCCGGCGAAGTAGTCCCTGGCGGCGGCTACATCCCGGGTAATCTGGGCGCGAAGGGCCTCCACACCGGGAAATTGCCGCTCCGGCCGAAGCAGCCGCAAAAACTCTACCCGGCAGGTCTCCCCATACAGGGACACCGTCTGATCCAGCAGGTGGCTCTCCACCGTGACACCGCCATCCACATCCACCGTGGGACGCACACCCACATTGGTCACAGCAGGGAAGGCGGCACCGTCTACCGTTACCCGGGCCACGTACACCCCCCGCTTCGGCAGCAGCTGCCCTGAGGGGGGGATCAGGTTCAGCGTGGGAGCCCCCAACCGGGAGCCCAGCCCCTTGCCGTGGCGCACCCGGCCGGAGATGGCAAAGGGGCGCCCCAGAAAGCGTGCGGCCTGGGCCACCTCTCCCCCCGCCAGCAGCGCCCGGATATGGGTGGAACTGACGGTCACACCATCCAGCGTCACGGCCGGGACAATGTCACACCCCAGCCCCAGCCGCCGGGCCTCCTGGGCTAAAAGGAGGGGCGTGCCCTGGTTTCGGTAGCCGAAGCGAAAATCGTGGCCCGCCACCAGCCACCCGGCCCCCCAGCGCTCCGTCAGCATGCGGATAAACCCCCGCCAGTCCATCGTCATCATAGCCCGGTCAAAAGGAGCCACAATGACCTTCTCAATGGGAAAAAGCGTCTCAATAATCTCCCGCCTGGCCTCTGCCGTAGTCAGCAGCGGCACCGGCCGGCCAGTGACAAACTCCCGGGGGGAGCGGTCAAAGGTAAAGACGGCCGGGGCCATACCCCGCTCCGCTCCCCGCTCCACCGCCCGGGCCATCAAAGCCTGGTGGCCCAAGTGGACACCATCAAAAAAGCCCAGGGCGATTACCTGTTTTTGTTTGTTCTCCACAAAGCCGTCTCCTCCATTATACAGGTTTTCAGCCGCCGAAAAAGGTCTTTACCGGCGTGAGAACGCCGCCGTTCCAGGCGCTCAGGCACAGGAACGCGCCGTCGCCGCCGTAGATCCGGTAGACCCCTGGGGAAAGGTCCGCCGCCGGAACCGGGTTTCCGTTGCGGCAGAGCCGCTCCTGTCTGGGAGCGGTAAGGCGGTAGGCTGGATAGGCGACAAAAAACTGGTCCACCGGCCGCAGCAGTGCCGCCCCCTCCTCCTGGACCCGCTCCAGGGTCACAGCCTGCTCCAGGGTAAATCCGGCGGCCACGGTCCGGCGCAGGGAACTCATGCATCCACCGCAGCCCAGGGCCTGGCCGATGTCGTGGCAGAGGGTGCGCACATAGGTGCCCTTTGAGCAGCGCACCCGCAGCAGATACTCCGCCGGGCCTGTCCGCTCCAGGATCTCCAGGGCGCGGATGGTAACGGGGCGGGGCTGCCGCTCCACCACCCGCCCCGCCCGGGCCAGTTCGTAAAGCCGCCTGCCATCCCGCTTGATAGCAGAAAACATGGGAGGGACCTGCTCTATGGGGCCGGTGAATTGGGGCAGAACAGCCTCCAGAGCGGCACACTCCACCGCCCCGGGGCACTGGGACAGGACCTCACCGGTGGTGTCCTGGGTATTGGTCACAAGGCCCAGCCGCAGCCCGGCCAGGTACTCCTTGTCCCCCTTCTCCGCAAACTCCACCGCCCGGGTAGCTCTGCCCACAAACACCGGCAATACGCCGGTGGCCATGGGGTCCAGAGTCCCGGCGTGTCCAATCCGCTTCTCTCTCAGTATTCCCCGCAGCTTGGCGCACACATCCATGCTGGTCCAGTCTGCGGGCTTGTCGATAATCAAAATTCCGTCCGGCATATGTCCCTCCCGGCGACGCTATTCTGTCTTCTGACCCTCACCGGTATCAGAACCATCCCCCGTGGAATCGCCGGCACCGGCATCGTCCGCGCCGTCCCCTGCGGCCTGCTGCTCCGCCTCGTTCAGGGCCGTGACAGCGGCAATATAGTCCGTATAAAAGGCGCCGGCGTCAAAGCCCTCCAGCTTGGCGCTCTCCTCTATCTCCGCCTCCTGGGCAGCCAGGGACACAAGATCCCCCAGATGCTGCTCCGCCAGAGAGGCCCGCTGTTCCGGGTTTTCCGTCAGTCCCTGCCACAGGTCACGGCGGAGGATAATGTGGTAGCCGTAGCTGCTCTCCACAATATCACTGATCTGGCCGGGGGCCAGAGCCGCCGCAGCATCCTCGAAGGCTGCAACCATGGTGCCGGGGGTATAGATATAGCCGGCGGGGTTGGAGGCGCGGCCGGTGTCCTCGCTGTACTCGTCGGCCAGCTGGGTGAAGAGGGCCGCCACGTCCTCGGCGGCGCGGAGTTGCTCCAGCAGTTCCTCCGCGGTGGCCCGCTTGGCGGCAATCTCCTCCTCACTGAGGGCCGCGCCGGTGGTGAGGTCCACGGTGGCCAGCAGGATATGGTCGGCATAGGTGGCGTACTGGTCGTAGTCCACGGGCTCCAGATAAAGGGGGCTTCCCTCCTCCATTACCTGGTCCACCAGCTTATCAAAGAGGGCAATATCCCGGTTGACCCGGTCAAAGCCCGCCTCGCTGATGCTCAGCTTCTCCAGGTAGGACAGGAAGGCCTCCTGACCGCCCAATTCCTCAATGGTGGAGGCCTTCTCCTCCGTCAGAGCCTTCTCGTCCTCCTCGCTCAGTTCCGCACCGTTCTCCCGGGCCAGGTTCTCCACGCTGGCATAGAAGGCGACGGTGTTTTTCGCCTGCTCCCGGGCATAGTCGGACAGGGTGCCGCCGGTGCTGCCAAAAGCCGCGTCCCACAGCAGCGAGCCGGTCTCACTGTCGATCAATTCACTGTAATAGCCGTAGTAGCTGTTGTACATGCCGATCTGATACTCCAGGGCGCTGCAGGTGTAGCTGGTCCAATAGAAGTACAGTTCAGCGGGAATGGCGTTGCCGGACACAGTCAAAAGGGTCTCATCCGGAGCAATACCGGTAAGATCATAGAAAATGCCGGAGGGGGGCGTCTGCTCCTCCCGGGGCGCGCCGCACCCGGCACAAAGCGTCACCAGCAGCACCGCCGCCAGCAGCATACACATCCTTTTTTTCATAGGGGTTCCTCACCAATTCATTAATTTCCCGCGGCGTCCAGCCCGGGATCTGCCTCTCCCTCCCGGCACAGCGGAAGCGTCACATACAGCACATGGCTTATCTTACCACGAATGTCCCGGCGAAACAATCTATTTTTCCGCCGGCTCCCCCGCCAGGCGCAGATCCTCCACCAGGGTGAGGGCCGTCTCCAGCACGGGCTCCTTGGGCCGCAGCCGCAGCGTCAGGGCCGGCACATCCCCGGCGGACAGCTGCAGCCGCTGGCGGTACTTGGGCATGGCGCAGACCTTGGCCAGGGCCTGGACGGCAAAGCTGGCGAGAGTCAGCTTCAGCGTATCCCCCCGCTGAGAGATGTCGGAAATCCCCGCCCGGGAGGCGTTGGAGCGGAGCATAGCCACATCCAGCAGGGCGTATACGGATTTGGGCGGCTCGCCGTAGCGGTCCATAAGTTCGTCCAGAAGATCCGAGGCGTCGGCCTCGCTGCGGACGGCGGCAATGCGGCGGTAGAGATCCATGCGCTGCTCCGGTGAGGGGACGTACCGGTCCGGAATGTTGGCGCTCACCGTCAGATCGGCGGCGCACTCGGTGGCCACCGCCTTTTTCTCCCCCCGTTCCTCCAGCACCGCGTCCTCCAAAAGCTGGAGATACATGTCGTAGCCCACGCTCATCATATACCCGGACTGCTCCGGGCCCAGCAGGTTTCCCGCCCCCCGGATCTCCAGATCCCGCATGGCGATCTTAAAGCCGGAGCCGAACTCCACGTACTCCTTGATGGCGGTAAGGCGCTTGGAGGCCACCTCCGAGAGCACCTTGCCCCGGCGGTAGGTCATATAGGCGTAGGCCCGGCGGGCACTGCGGCCAATGCGGCCCCGGATCTGGTGGAGCTGGCTGAGCCCCATTTTGTCCGCGTCCTCAATAATGAGGGTGTTGACGTTGGCAATATCGATGCCGGTTTCAATAATGGTGGTGCACACCAGCACCTGGGCCTCCCCCTCCACCATCTGCTGCATGACGGAACTGAGCTGCTGCTCCCCCATCTTTCCGTGGCCCACCACCACCTTCGCCCCCTCCCCCACCAGCTTCTGAATGCGGGCGGCGGTGAGGTCAATGGACTCCACCCGGTTGTGGAGGTAATAGACCTGGCCCCCCCGGTCAATCTCCCGGCGCATGGCGTCGGCCAGCATGGCCCAGTCGTGCTCCACCACGTAGGTTTGGACCGGCTGGCGGTTGTGGGGCGGCTCCTCCAAGGTGGACATATCCCGGATGCCGGAAAGAGCCATGTTGAGGGTCCGGGGAATGGGCGTAGCGGTGAGAGTCAGCACATCCACCTGCTTTGCCATCTCCTTCAGCTTCTCCTTGTGGGTCACGCCGAAGCGCTGCTCCTCGTCCACCACCAGCAGGCCCAAATCTTTAAAATGAATGTCCTTCTGCAGCAGCTTATGGGTGCCAATCAGCAGATCAATCCGCCCGGCCTGAAGCTCATAGAGGATCTGCCGGACCTGGCCGGGGGTCTGAAAGCGGCTGAGAACCCGGGTTTCCACAGGGAAGGAGCGGAAGCGGTTCACCGCCGTGGTATAGTGCTGCTGGGCCAGGACGGTGGTGGGCACCAGGATGGCGGCCTGCTT
>CDZQ01025415.1_pt1 | contig 16379 bp, 15 predicted proteins | sample 554831 | NCBI WGS metagenome assembly CDZQ01 (sample SAMEA3182112, study PRJEB8094) | gut metagenome | biome: human; feature: gut; material: Stool; isolation source: human stools | place: Canada | collected 2013-05-06
TTCCCCAACCAGATCAACAACGTGCTGGCCTTCCCCGGCATCTTCCGGGGCGCCTTCGACGTCCGTGCCAGCGACATCAACGAGGAGATGAAGATGGCCGCCGCCCAGGCTCTGGCCAATCTGATCTCCGACGATGAGCTGAACGCCGAGTACATCATCCCCAAGGCCTTTGACAAGCGGGTGGGTCCCGCCGTGGCCAAGGCCGTGGCCGACGCCGCCAAGCGTTCCGGCGTGGCCCGCATCTGAGCGCCCAAGCGGGCGCTCTGCTACTGGAGTTTTCCGGAACCGCTTTCATGCGCGGGCGGTTCCGGCTGCTCAAAAATTAGAGGAGGAGAGTTTTTATGATTCAAGAGAAGACCACGTACAAGCTGTTCAACATGCCCTGGTACTACTTCGCCATCTTCGCGGCAGTAGTCCTGCTGGCCACCATGGTGGGGGTCCTGCCCGCCGGCATGGCCGGCTGCTTCGCTTTCATGATCGTATTCGGCACCATTTTCAATGAAATCGGCAACAAACTGCCTATTGTCCGCTCCTACCTGGGCGGCGGCGCCATTGTCGTCATCTTCGGCATGGGCTTTTTGCGCTACATGAACTTCTTCGGCCTGTTCGATCTGTTCACCAAGCCCAACGCCGACGGCGTCACCTATACCGCGACCCTGATGAAGAACATTGAATCCTTCTTCAAGCCCACCGGCGCGTTCCTGGACTTCTATATTGCCGCTCTGATCTGCGGCTCCATTCTGGGCATGAACCGGAAGCTTCTGATGAAGGCGGCGGCCCGGTACTTCCCCGCTATTTTCGGCGGCATCATCGTGGCCTTCGGCTTGGCAGTCCTGGGCGGCGTCCTCACCGGCTTTGGCGCGGTGCGGGCCCTGCTGTTGATCGCCCTGCCCATTATGGGCGGCGGCATGGGCGCCGGCGCGGTGCCCCTGAGCAAGATCTTTGAATCCACCGGCACCATGACCGCCGAGGAGGCCATTTCCATTATGAACCCCGCCGTGGCTATCGGCAACGCCACCTCCATCGTCCTGGCCGGCATCATTGTGAAGGTTCTGGTCAGCAAGAAGTGGAATGGCCAGGGTGCCCTGATGCAGTCCGGAGTAGCCGACGCCTCCGAACTGGAGATCAGCCCCGAGATGCAGGCCAAGCGCGACAAGATTTCCATCGGCAACCTGGGCGTGGGCCTCTTCGTGTCCACCGCGTTCTTCGCCTGGGGCTACATTGTGGCCAAGGGCTGGAGTGCTCTGGTACCCTCTGTCAGTATCCACGCCTACGCCTGGATGATTATTACCGTGGCTGTCTGTAAAATCTTTAACCTGATTCCTGAGAACATCGAAATTGCCTGCTATCAGTGGTTCCAGTTCATTATGAAGAACCTGACCGCCACCCTGCTGGTGGGCATCGGCCTGTGCTATCTGAGCCTGGATGTGGTCATCTCCACCTTCAGCCTCACCTACCTGCTGCTGTGCCTGCTGACATGCATTGGCGCCGTCATCGGCGCGGGCCTTGTGGGTAAACTGGTGGGCTTCTACCCCGTGGAGGCCGCCATTACCGCCGGCCTCTGCATGGCCAACATGGGCGGCACCGGCGACGTGGCCGTTCTGTCCGCCGCTGACCGTATGGAGCTCATGCCCTTCGCACAGATTTCCTCCCGCCTGGGCGGCGCCATCATTCTTATCATCGGCAGCTTGATGCTGTCCCTCATGGGCGGTTTGCTGTAAAGCAAATTCACCTTATATCTATAAGGGCGCTGCCGGGAGGCAGCGCCCTTTCCCAAAGGAGAGCACACCATGGCTGAATGTCTCAAATGCGGCGCCGCTGCGGAATTTCCCTTTCGGGTGCTGGAGGTCCAGACCCTTCATATCCGGGATCTGGGGGGCGAGAAACGGGTGCAGGCACTGGGCCTGTTTCAGGACTACGCTATCTGCCGGGACTGCGCCCAGGCCTACCTGGACAGACTGGCCCAGCGCGGAGGGGTGGGGAAAAAGCTGCTGCCCTTTCTTCTGGTGCTGCTATTTGGCATCATCGTATCCATCCTATGCTGGAGCGGGGCCACAGCCCTGCGGGTCATGGGCCTGGCGGCAATTCTGTGCGGCATAGCCGGCAGCGTAACGACTCTGCAGGCAGCGCGGAAAAAGCGGGCGGAATTTGCCAAGCTTCCGCCGGAGGAGCAGCTGTATCAGGCGGCCTGGGAATGCCTGCTGGAGGTGGCCCCCAGAAAGGACGGGGACAACGACCTGACCTATATTCCCGTAACCCCCCAGACATTGAAACTGAAAAATGGGGATCTGATGATTGTCTATGACCTGCTCCCCGCCGTGGCAAAAAAAGCCTGGGACCTGCTCCACGGCATGGAGTAGCCCCCAGGCAGAGGGCCGCCGCAAGACTAAAAACCTTGCGGCGGCCCCTTTTTATATTTCGATTATTTCCCGAAGCGGTGACGCATCATAGGCTTGATGCCGCCAGCGGCCAGGATCTTCCAGGCCTGGTCCCCCAGCTTTTCACAAGGCAGCACCGCCCCGCTCTCCGCCACCGTAACAGTGCCGGCCTCCAGGTCCAGCGACACATGCCAGCCACCCTCCACAGCGCCGGCCAGGCCCTTGCACACCACACAGGGCAGGCCCAGATTGATAGCGTTGCGGAAGAAAATACGGGCAAAGGAGTCCGCCAGCACAGCAGCGGCCCCCATATTCAGCAGCGCAATGGGCGCATGCTCCCGGGAGGAGCCGCAGCCAAAGTTGCGGCCCGCCACCACGATGCCCCCTGCCGGGAAGCTGGGGGCGATGTTCTCGTCCACGCCGCACAGGCAGTGGCTTCCGATCTCCCTGGGATCGGTGATCTCCAGAAACCGGCCGGGATAGATCTGGTCGGTATCAATGTTGTCCCCCACCAGGGTAACGGCACCTGTCAGTTTCGTCTCCATAGGCTGCCTCCTTTACAGATAATTCCGGGGATCCGTAATTTTTCCGTTCAAAATACTGGCCGCCACCGTGGCGGGACTGGCCAAATAGATGCCCGCCCCCGTGGACCCCATACGGCCGGGGAAATTGCGGTTGGTGCTGGAAATGCAGGTCTCGCCGGGAGCAATGCACCCCTCATGGGCGCCCAGGCAGGCGCCGCAGCCGGGGGTTGTAACCGTTGCCCCGGCGGCCATCAGAGCCTGTATAATGCCCCGCTCCATGCAGTCCTGCATAACGGCGGCGGAGGCGGGCACCACTACCAGGCGGGTGTAGGGCGGGATATGCCGGCCCCGGAGAATGCGGGCGGCCTCTGCCAGATCCTCCACCCGGCCGCCGGTGCAGCTGCCGATGTATCCCTGATCCAGCCGGACCTCTCCCGCAGCCACCACATCCGACAGAGAGTTGACATTGTCCACGCTGTGGGGGCAGGACAGCTGGGGACCCAGCCTGGACACGTCAATGACATAACTCTCTTCATATTGGAAGTCCGGGTCCGTCGTCACAACCTCATAGGGGCGCACTGCCCGGTCCTTCACGTAGTCCAGTACCGCCTGATTGGGCTGCATGTAGGCGGTTTTAGCCCCCATCTCCACCGCCATGTTGCAGATGGTCATACGGCCTGGAACGCCCAGAGACTCCACATAGGAGCCTGTAAAGTCAATTGCCTTGTATACTGCGCCATCGGCCTTGATCCGGCCCAGCACATGGAGAATCACATCCTTGGGGTAGACGCCGGGCTGGGTTTCCCCCTCCAGGCGCACCTCAATGATCTCCGGCACCCGCATCCACAGTTCGCCGGTCATCAGGATACAGGCCATGTCCGTGGCACCGCAGCCGGTACCCAGCGCGCCAAAGGCCCCATGGGTTGTGGTGTGGCTGTCGGTGGCCACCACAATCATGCCGGGATAAATGACCCCGGCCTCCGGCATCACCTGGTGACATACACCGCAGTTGGTGTCAAAGTGGTACTTCAAATTGTTTTTCTGGGCAAATTCCCGCATCTCCCTGTGGTTGGCGGCGCTTTTAATAGTGGGAGCGGGGGCGTAGTGGTCAAAGACAAAGGCACAGCGGGTATTATCCCAGACCTTCTCGCCCCCCATCTCATAGAAGGAGTAGACGGTCTGCAGGTACAGGTCGTTGATCTCGGCAAAGTCAATTTTTGCCGTAACGATCTCACCGGTGCTGACCTGGGCTTTGCCGCTGTTTCGCGCAAGGATTTTTTCAATGGCGTGCATAGGGCACCTCCCTGTCTGTTTTTTTCAAGATATGGATAGTATGACATACGTTTCATCCGATTGGGAGACTTTTGTAAGTAAAAAATACCAAATTACTACAAAAGCCGGAAGCGGATCACCTGCTCCCGGCTGCGTGAACTGGATATATGCCCCCTATTCCTCCTGGGCCGGCACACGGCTGAGAGCCTTCTCACGCCACTTGCCCCGGCGAAATACAAAATAGGAGATCACAGCCCCCAGCGTCCAGGTAATCATCAGGGACAGGAAGAGCGCCTCCGGACGGCCATTGGGCCACTCCTCGCTGCGGGTCAGATACGCAAGGCCGTAGGCCACGGGCACCCGCAGGCAGATCGTGGTGAACAGGGAGATCCACATGGGAGTAACCGTATCCCCGGAGCCCCGCATCACACCGCCCAGCACCTGGGTAACAGCTATGCAGATATACCCCACGGCCATAATCCGCATCATCCGCACGGCCAGATCCACCAGCGCCTGGGTATCGGTGAAAAAGCCGAAGAGCACGTGGCCAAAGAGCAGCAGCCCCAGGGTGATGGCACAGGAGAGGCCGGCCGCCATCATGACGCCCTGCTTCATACCGTCATGGACCCGCTGGATCTTTCCGGCCCCTACATTCTGGCCGGTGTACACGCTCATCGTCTGGCCGAAGGTCATGTTGGGCATCATGGCGAAGCCATCCACCCGCATGATGATGACGTTGCAGGCAATAACCGTCTCCCCCATGCTGTTGGTCAGGGACTGAACCACCAGCATCGCCACGGACATGATCGCCTGGGTCAAGCCGGAGGGAACCCCAATCTGTATAATCCGCAGGGCGCTGTCCCGCCGCAGCCGCAGCGTGGCGGGCGTCAGGTCAAACACATTCCGCATCCGCAGCAGCTTGAGCAGGCACATGACTGCGGAGATTCCCTGGGCCAGCACTGTGGCCAGGGCCACGCCGGGCACTCCCATGTGAAACCCGGCCACAAACCAGATATCCAGGCCGATGTTCAGCACGGTGGCCAGCAGCAAAAAGGCTAGAGCAGACAGGGAGTCCCCCATTCCCCGCAGGATGCCGGACAGGATGTTGTAAAACGTGAAGCCGGCGGCCCCCAGGAAGAAAATCTTCAGATAGCCGCCGCACCAGTCGATGATGGACGCGGGCGTGTCCAGCAGGCGGAGCAGGGGCATGGTGACGGCGGTGCCAATAACCATGGTGGCCAGGGACGCAATGGCCGCCAGGGTGATGCAGTTGCCGATGGACTGGGACAGCTTCTCCCGGTCCCCGGCTCCGAAATTTTGAGAAATCACAATACCCGCGCCGGTGGCAATCCCCACGAACAGGGCCAGCAGCAGGTTCAGGATGGGGGATGCGCTGCCTACGGCGGCCAGGGCATTGTCCCCCACATAGTGCCCCACGACGATGGAATCCGCCGTGTTGTACAGCTGCTGGGCCAGATTGCCAACCAGCATGGGCACGGCAAACTCCATAATCCGTTTCCAGGGCGGCCCCACCGTCATATCCCGGGGGGCAAATAATTGTCGGACATTCAAAGCGCTCTTTACCTCCTATTGATTCTGTTTCCGGCGGGTTTCTTCCGCCGGAGCCGCCATAGGGACACGGCGGCCCGCTCCATACGAGGTTTCCCCGGCGGGCCCTATGGCGGCCCTTCGACAGAATTCTCGTCTGAGTCAGTCTGAGGGCGGCCGCACCGGAGTGCGGCCGCCCTCACATCACTTGTCTCTATTTTAACAGAATCAAAAAATGAATACAATACCCAATTTTGCTAAGTGCCGCCGAAAGCGGCACAGCCTTAAAATCCAGGTGCGTGGGCCCGGACGGCCCACATGGGCGTAAAACTTCATGCGTATCGCTTTTTCCAATTTTCGTAGTGCTCCGCCTGCGCATGAAGTTTTATACCCCGGTATACTAAAAGGCGCTGTCCGGCAGAGGCAGCCCCACCGCCGCCGCCAGCTGCCGAAGGCCCTCGGAGGCAATGGTCACAACGCTCTCCACATGAATAAAATCTGTGGCGCTGCGGTCAAAGAGCAAATTTGCCTGGGCGGAAAACTCCTCATCCCCCTCCCAGAAATACAGCCGCATCGGAATGCACGCAAACGCCGGCAGCTGGAAGCCGTTGGCGCTTATCCGCTCCCCCCGCAGCTTCACCGCCGCCCTCTCCAGCAGGGCCTCATGGCCGGAGAGGGTTCGGGCTAGCAGCTCCACCACGCCCCGCTGGAAAGCGGGGGCAAAGGGCCCGCCATTTTTCAGTTCGCCAAAGGGCACCCACTCCCCCCGCAGCCTGGCCCCGGGCCGGGCATACCACAGAAGGGTATAGACATTCATCCGGGCATTGACCGACACCGGCTGGCCGTCCGACAGGGCGGAGACCGTTCCCTCCGTCCGGTGGATGCCCAGTTTGCGGCCAAAATGCCAGAGTGTCAGATACGCCCCCTCCTCCCGCAGTTCCGGCACCCGGCGGCGGACGTCCGCCTGATCCATCCCCAAAAACCGCTTTCGCCAGTCCTCGCACTGCACCTCATAGTTGGATACTCGTTTCATAGTGCTCTTTCCTCCCGGCTTCCCGCCGCCCGGCATTGTACCGCCATTATACCCAGCGGGTCCAAGCCCTGTCAAGAGCGGGCGTACCCTGAGATGACGCCTCTCCCTGGGCCTCACAGCCCCTACTCCGCCTCCTGCTTCTGGCGGAGCATACGGTAGCCCACGCCGATATGGGTTTGAATATATTGGGGGTGGCCGGGGTCCTTCTCCAGCTTCTTGCGCAGCGTGGCCATGAATACCCGCAGAGAGGGCGTGTCTGAAGCGGTGGTACTGCCCCACACCTCCCCCAAAATATAGTTGTGGGTCAACACCTTGCCTGTGTTCCGGGCCAGCAGGCACAGCAGCTTATACTCAATGGGCGTCAGATGGATCTCCGCCCCATCCCGATACACGCAGCCCGCGGCATAGTCGATGCGAAGGCCGCCGTTTTCATACACGCTGGACGCCTCACTGGTTTTTTGGCTGTCATAGCGCACCCGGCGCAGGGCCACCCGCAGCCGGGCCAGCAGTTCATCCACGGAAAAGGGCTTGGTGAGGTAGTCATCCGCCCCGGCATCCAGTGCCGCCACCTTGTCGTCATCCTCGCTGCGGGCGGAGACCACAATAATGGGCAGATTGCTCCACTCCCGGATCTTTCGGATAATCTCGACCCCGTCCATATCCGGCAGTCCCAGATCCAGCAGCATCACATCTGGCCGGTAGGACAGCGCATCCATTACAGCGCCGGCACCGGTCCTGGCCCGGTGGTACTGGTAGCGCTGTGTCTCCAGCGTGGTGGCAATCAGGTTGGCCACCGCTGTGTCGTCCTCCACGATTAATATTTGTGGCTTATTCATAGGTATTTACCTCCAAAAACTGCCGTGTAAAGAAAAGCGACCGCCGTGGGGCCGGTATCTCCGGCCCTCTGCGCCCTCCTCTTCCCCACAGAGCGTCCCTGCCGGAAAGCAGGCCGGTTGACGCTTTGTGGTCATTATATCATAGACATCGTCAGTGCGGTATAGGCATTTCCCCCGCCATATTAAAGTTTTATAAAGAGAATTTCCCCATCTTAATCCCGCCTTAATGCCCGGGCCACTCCCTTTACTGTATCCTCATCCCGCCTGTGCTACAATAGCAGCAAAAGCGGCCATGACACAGGCGCGCTGCCGCCCACCACCCTACGTTTCACCAGGAGGTTTGTATGCCCTTTTGGAAAAGCCAGCGCATCTCCCCGGCACAAATCATCATTTTGGGGTTTCTCCTACTGATCCTGGGAGGTGCCCTTCTCCTAATGCTCCCCATAGCCACCCGCGGCCCTGGCGGCGCATCTTTCCCGGACGCCCTTTTTACCGCCACCTCCGCCACCTGTGTCACCGGTCTGGTGCTCCACGACACGGCCCTCTACTGGTCCCCCTTTGGCCAACTGGTTATTCTGGCTCTGATTCAGGTGGGCGGCATGGGCGTTGTAACCACCGCGGCGGCCATATTTATGTTCACCGGTAAACGCATCGGACTGAAGCAGCGCTGGATCATGCAGGAGTCCATCTCCGCCCCTCAGGTGGGCGGCATTGTACGGATGACGGGCTTTATTCTGAAAACCACCTTTGCCCTGGAGGGGCTCGGCGCACTGCTGCTGGCCGTACGCTTCTGCCCGCAGTTCGGACCTCTGCGGGGGCTTTGGTACGCGGTTTTCCACGCAATATCCGCCTTCTGCAACGCCGGATTCGACCTGATGGGCACCCAGGCCCCCTTTTCCTCCCTGACTGCCTATACCGGCGACGCCCTGGTCAGTGGTACGGTGGGCGCGCTGATTGTACTGGGCGGGTTGGGCTTTTTTACCTGGCGTGATGTGAGAGAGCACGGAATTCACCTGCGCCAGTACCGACTGCAAAGCAAATTGATCCTACTGACCACCCTGGCGCTCTTGGCCGGCGGCTTCCTTTTCTTCTACGCCTATGAGTTTCGCCTACCCCAGTGGGAGAGCATGACCGGCTGGCAGCGGCTGAACGCCGCCGCCTTTCAATCCATCACCCCCCGTACCGCCGGATTTAACACCGTGGATCTGACCCAACTCAGCGAGAGCGGGAAACTGCTGACCACTCTGCTGATGCTTACCGGCGGCTCCCCTGGTTCCACCGCCGGCGGCTTTAAAACCACCACCTTGGCTGTACTGCTGCTCAGCGCATTCGCCGTCTTTCACCGGCGTGGCAATGCCCAGTGCTTCGGCCGCCGGCTTCCGGAATCCGCAGTACGCAGCGGCTGCGCCATTCTTCTTTTATACCTGCTGCTATTTCTGGCCGGGGGCACCCTCATCGCCTGTCTCGACGGTGTGCCTCTGCTGGATGCGCTCTTCGAGGCCGCCTCCGCCATTGGCACTGTAGGGCTCTCCACCATCGGCACCGCCAATCTCTCCACCCCTTCCCACCTGATTCTAATCAGTCTGATGTACATCGGCCGGGTCGGGGGTCTGACCCTGATCTACGCCGTCACCACCGGCGGCACCACTTCCGCCCAGTACCCCCAGGAGCCTGTCACTGTGGGGTAAGAAAGGAGCAAGTATGAAATCTGTTCTGTTAATCGGCTTGGGCCGCTTTGGGCGGCACATGGCCCAAAAGCTGCGGGATCTGCGCCACGAGGTACTGGCTGTAGATAAAAATGAGCAGCGGGTGGATGAGGCCCTGCCCTACGTCACCAACGCCCAAATTGGCGACGGTACCAGCGAAAAATTTATGTCCTCCCTGGGGGTAAGCAATTTTGACCTCTGTGTGGTGGCGATTGGGGACGACTTTCAGGCCTCCCTGGAGACCACAGCCCTGCTCAAGGAGTTGGGGGCTCCCTTCGTTCTGGCACGGGCCACCCGGGACATCCACGCCAAGTTTCTGCTGCACAACGGGGCCGACGATGTGATTTACCCGGAGAAGCAGATGGCCTCCTGGGCAGCGGTGCGCTACAGCGCGGACCATATTTTTGACTACGTGGAACTGACGCCGGACTACTCCATCTACGAGGTTGCCATTCCCGCCAGCTGGGTTGGCAAGACTGTGGTGGAACTGGCGGTACGGCAGAAATACCGGATCAATATCCTGGCCATCAAGCGCAACGACCAGCTGACGCCTCTGCCGGGCCCCTCCCACTGCTTCCAGGCGGATGAAACCATCTTCATTCTGGGTGAAAACAAGGACGTGCAAAAATTCCTGCGGTATTGACCTGACTTGCCCTTTTATACAATTTTAATGCCTCCAGTGGAACGCTAATCCCATACCAACGCAAAGCGCGGTATCATGACAGTAAGGAAGTGATGGTATGGAAACGCTGGCGCTGGCAGTGGGTGTGCTCTACTTAGTATGGATCGGTTATCGGATTATCGCGCGGCTGAGCCCCCTTTTATACGGGAATCCCGACGGTAAGCGCTCCCGCCGGCGAAGGCGGAAGCAAAAAGCTGACCAGCCTTCCTCCAAAGGATATCCAGACTGGTGATCCCATCGCCAATAAAAAACAGCCGGGAGACGGAACAGACATTCCGCCTCCCGGCTGTTTTATAACACCCCTGGAGAAAACCCGCCCCAGCGGCACCGCTCACAGGTGAAACCTGCGGGCAAGTTCACCCCGAAAGGTCTGCCAGTGAAAAATCAGCATGGCGGCCAGCACCACCACCGACAGACCTGTGCACAGCAGAGAGGGCAGCAGTACCCGCAGCTTTCCCAGCCCAGCCAGAAGCCCCGGTATGAGACCCAGTACGCACACGCCCCCCAGCGCCCCGGCCAGGGACTGGACCGGCAGCCGCAGCAGTACCGCCAGCAGCAGCATCATCAAAACGCCTGTGGCGCACACACAGGGCAGGACAAAATCCAGCGACCACCCCTGAAATCCCATGCCCACATCCCACAGGATGCTCAGCACCGGCATCAGCGCCACCTGCCAGCCGATGTTCTGAATGATATCCCGGCGGTAGGCCACCCCCCCCGCCGCCGCCAGCAGCACACACAGCGCACCGGCACCCACAAAGAGGGACCACCACACCGCCGTGCTCAGGGCGATGTTCACCAGCACACACACCGCCGTCACCGCCACACCCACCAGAGCCAGCACACGCAGTATGATGGATGCGCTGAAGCGGGGTTTCTCCAACTCCGGGAAAACCTCGCCAGCCACATCCGGGTCCCCTGATAGAGTTCCGCCGCACAGGGGACAGCAGTTCTTAGCCCCGGCCACCCTGACCCGGCAATAGGGACAAACCTGCACGCTACTTTCCCTCCCTCTCATCCTCCGGCTGCACCGGAGCGTAAAAATCGTTGCTGCGGACCTCCAGTTCCACGCCCTCCTCCACCAGCACCCGGAAAAACCGCCGCTGGACCTCCGGGGACAGGCGCACAGACGTAAAACCCATATGAAAGCACTTCCCAAAGGTGCAGGTACACAGCTGCGTACAGTGGGTGGAGGCAAATACGCCAAACCCCCGGACATAGGGCGCATCCTCCTCCGGCAGCCGAAAGCGGCCGATGTTGGACAGCGCCGCCGTCTCCCCCCAGGCGGCTATGATCCCCGACAGGCGCAGCACCGGGTTCTTCAGCGCCAGTGGAATGGGCCGCAGCAGGGGGTTGTGTTCCAGCGCAGAGAGGGCGTTCATCCGCTCCGCCAGCCGCTGGGCTGTCAGTTCCGTTCGGAAGGTATCCGCCACAGCGGAGACAATATTTTCCATACCGCCGCCTCGGCGGAAATCGTAGGACACCCGAATGGTGCCAAAAAAATTCCGGGCCGTGTCTGTGGGAAAATAGCTGCGCAGATCCACCGGCACTGTGACCACCACCGGACGATCCAAATCCCGCTGGCTCATCTCTCCCCGTATGGCCTGCATCAGCACAGCGCAGAGATACACCGTCAGCGTCGCCCCGTAGCGGTGGGCCGCCGAGAGCACCTGGTCCACATCCGCCACACCCTCCAAAACCGTCAGCGCACAGTCGTCACGACGCTGGCCCCGAAGGTGGAAGGCCCGCGTCTGGCCGCCGTAGCGGCCCCCCTTTGGCTGATAATACTTGGCAAATCCATCCTCGCCCCGGGCATATACCGACCCGCCCTCCTCCGGAGGTGGACACTGGCCGGGATAGCGCAGGGCCAGATAGCCGGCAATCAATTCCTGAAAAAAAGCGATGGCACCCGCCCCATCTGTCAGCACATGAAACACGTCCAGATTTACCTTGCTCCGCCACCAACTCACCTCATAGAGGGGGGAGCGGCTGCCGCTGTACAGCGCAGCGCAGGGCGGCGCATGCTCCGGCACCACCTGCGCCGGCCTGTGGGACTGCTCCAGATAGTACCAGAACACCCCCCGCCGCAGGACCATCTGCATGTGGGGAAAGCGCTCCAGCGTATCCGCCAGAGCGCGCTCCAGCAGCTGGGGCTCCACCATCTCCGTCAACTCACAGGAGAGGCGAAATACCCTTGTATCCGCCCCCCGCACCGTAGGAGGAAAAATTTTAGCCGCGTTGTCCAGGCGGCTCCAGGTCAAAGGCCCTCGGTTTCTCCTGGCACTTGACATTGCTTATCGCCTCGCTTTAGAAAGTCGTCAATCCAATCGTAGGTCCGCCGCACCTGGGCAAACCGGGGCGTCAGGGAAAAGTAGCCGTGGAGGGCGTCCGGCATCCGGTGGAGCGTTACCTCCACCCCCGCCTCCTCCAGCGCCCGGGCATACGCCTCCCCCTCGTCCCGAAGGGGGTCGTACTCCGCCGTAACCACCAGGGTCCGGGGCTGCCCCGTCAGGTCCTTTGCCAGCAGAGGGGCCAGATAGGGGCTGCGCCGCTTCTCCTCATCCCCACCGCTGTACATCTCCATAAATTCCTCCACCCGCTGGGATGTGAGAAGAAAATCCGTCCCGTTCTCCCGGACAGAGGGAAAGGGGGAACGCTCCGTATGGTCGTTATAGGTGGCGGGATAAATGAGGATCTGCTGCTCCACAATAAATTCCCCCCTTTCCCGGGCCAGCAGGGATACCGCCGCCGCCAGATTTCCCCCGGCGGAATCGCCGATAAGGGTAATTGACCGGGCGTGCACCCCCAATTCCTCCGGGTAGCGGTATACCGCCTTTGCAGCGGCGTAGCAGTCCTCCAGTCCCACCGGAAAGGGGTGCTCCGGAGCCAGGCCGTACTCCACGGAGGCCACATGGCAGCCTGTGCGCTTGGCCATATAGCGGCACACCCGGTTGTAGGTGTCCACATTTTCCACCACCCAGCCGCCCCCGTGGAAAAACAGCAGCAGCTTGTCACTGCTCCCGCCAGCGGGTTCATACAGCCGCACCCGGATCTCCCGGTCCCCCCGCTCAATCCGGCGATCCCACAGATGATAGAGGGGCGCCAGGGGGGCCCCCAGCTGCTTGATGGCCCGTTCCACCTTGTATGTCTTATCCACATCAAGCGCCGCCGGGTAACTCAACGCCCGCAGCGCCGCACGGGCCGCCTTGCTGATTGCCATATACACTTGCTCCTCTCCTCCCGCCAGGGGGGCGGGCACCCTTTTCAACTATGGGCACTCGTTTACTCGTTAAAATGCCATCCTCACGCCGTATGGCGGCCCTCCACGCCGGGAGGGTCCCAGACACCGATTGAAGAAGGAGCAACTCACAGGCAGCGACGGCCCACCGGAACTTGCCGCCGCCAGCGGTCCACCTCTTATTTTTACCCTGCCGGTCACTTTAGATACCGCATTTGCAGCGAACCTTTTTTAAATTATACACCGCCGGAACGCTGTATGTCCATACTAATAGAGATGGGTACAGAAATTTCACATTCGTCACCCCCTAGGGCGGATCAGCCGGTTCAAGCCGGGCCTGTACCAAAAGCCAACAGAAGGATACAACCAGTTGTGTCTCTCTGTATGGCATCAATGCGATGCATTGACTGTTTCCCAGAGACAACTGAATCCCAAAAGAGAGAAACGACAAAGTCATGTCTCTCTTTCGGGGAGATCAGATTATAAAACGTATCCCCCCGAGCGTGAGCGAGCCGCGCGTGAATCTCGGCGAAACTGAGTTCCCGCAGGGAGGCTTTGCCGACCAAAAATGTCAAATCCCCTTGGGGTGGAGCCGCCAAGGGCGGCGGAACCCCAAAAGGAAGGCACGACTAAGTCGTGCCTTCCTTTTGGGGAGGTCAGGTCATAGAAGATGCAGCCTGCGAGCGGTAGCGAGCCGCCGCAGGTGCGGCGTAACAGGCGTTTTGCGAAGCAAAACCTTGGCGCAGGCGGAATTCATTTCCGCCGAGAATGTCAAATTCCCTTGGGGTGGAGCCGCCAAGGGCGGCGGAACCCAAAATGAAAGCACCGCCTGAAGCGGTGCTTTCATTTTGGTACGCCCGGCTGGATTCGAACCAGTGGCCTTCAGAGTCGGAGTCTGACACTCTATCCAACTGAGCTACGGGCGCATGTCCAATTTTTTAACGCCCATGTAGTATAGCAGAAATCTGAGTGTTTGTAAATAGCAAACCGCTCAATTTATAAATATTTTGTGATTATGTATTTTTATTTGTATTTTCCAGACCGGTGGCGGCGGCTTAAACAGACCTGTTCTGGATTTCCCCTCCAAAAAAAGATTGTTAAAAAGTTTGACAAAATTCTGACAGTAGAGTAAAATAATAAGCCGATAGCAGTTGTCCACTTCGTGCCGAAGGGCATATGGCTTTCCAGGGAGGCATCGTAAACAATGAAAAAACAAAACGTATCGGACGCCGTTGTCCGGCGGCTTCCTCGTTATTACCGCTATTTGGATGACCTGCACGCCAAGGGCGTGGTGCGTATCTCCTCCAATTCTCTGGGGGGCAAGATGGGCATTACCGCCTCCCAGATCCGGCAGGATCTCAGCTGTTTCGGTGAATTTGGCCAGCAGGGTTACGGTTACAACGTGGAGGAACTGCGTTCGGAGATTGGCCATATTCTGGGGGTGGACAGCAATCACCGCCTGATTGTGATCGGCGTGGGCAATCTGGGCCACGCCCTGATGCAAAATTTCCACTTCAGCGACATCGGCTTTACGCTGGAGGCCGCCTTTGACGTATCCCCCGCTCTCATTGGGACAGAGGTGGCCGGTGTGCCTGTACTGCCCATGGATCAGCTGGACAGCTTTGTTCAGGAGCACAGGCCCGATGTGGCCGTACTCACCGTACCCCAGTCCGTGGCCCAGTCCATTACCGACCGTCTTATTGGTCTGGGGGTGCGGGGCTTCTGGAACTTCACCAATGTGGAACTGTCCAGCGAGGTGGAACTTGTCCGTTTTGAGGACGTCCACTTCTCTGACAGCCTGCTCACCCTCAGCTACCGTATCACCGACCGGTAGCCCCGAAAAGGAGCCGCCATGAAAAGAGCCATCACCCTGGCCGCCGGCCTTTTGGCCTTGGCCCTGTGTCTGACAGCTGCCCTGGCCGCCGGCGGCGGCGCAGGCGATCCCTTGATTTCCCTCTCCTATTTGGAGAATACATTCACAGCCAGCGCCGACGCCGCCATAGGCAGCCGTCTGGACAGCGCCGATGCCGCCCTGCAAAGCGCCCTGCAGCAGCAGCTGGATGCCGCCGGCCAGGCCGTCTCTCCGGAGGCGCAGGAGTTGACCCTGAAAGCAGGAGACACCATTACCGGCACAACCGGGCTGACCCTTGTTCCCCTCAGCGGCGACCTGCAGCTGACCATGACGGCCGGCACAGCTGTGGATGTAACAGACGGGGCGGAGGTGTCCGGCGGCCTTCTCGCCGCCCGCCACCGCTATATTGTGGCGGAAAATGCCGCCGCCGTTGTCACGGTTACCTCCCCCACGGCGGTACTTGCCTGCCAGGGCAGCCATACTCTGGCCCTGTCCAGCACTGCCCCGGATTACTTTGCCATTGCCAGGGCCCTGCGGGACCTGGGGCTCTTCCAGGGCGCCGGCACCAGCTTTGGCGAGGGCTTTGATCTCCACTGCGCCCCCACACGGGCCGAAGGGCTTGTGATGTTTATCCGCATTTTAGGGGAGGAGGCAGAGGCGCTGTCCTGCGCCTATACACACCCCTTTACAGACGTGCCCACTTGGCTGGACCGCTACGTCGCCTGGGCCTGTCACCGGGGTTATACCAACGGCGTGGGCGGCGGCCTTTTCGGCACCAGCCAAACCATCTCCGCCGTGGAGTATGAGGAGTTCCTGCTGCGGGCCCTGCAGTACAGCGTGGCCGGCGTGCACGACTACACCACCTCACTCAGCCGTGCCGTGTCCTGCGGCGCTTTGAGCACCGGGGAGTACCAACTGCTCCAGGAGGAGCCCTTCCTGCGGGCCCATGTGGCCTATCTCTCCTACTACAGTCTGGACACCATTATCAGCGGCAGCCAGTTGACCCTGGCCCAGCGTCTGGAGAATATCGGTCTCTTTACAGAGGACCAGCTGGCCTCCGCCCGAACCCAAGTCAATTCCCAGCGAGTCATTTGACACCACCAACGCCCTCCTGCATATGATGAACTGAGGCGTTTCCCACGTCTCCATCTCACAGGAGGTATATGTCTATGTGGAACAACAACGGTTTCGGCGGCGGTTGCTGCTGGATCATCATCCTGATCATCATCCTGTTCTGCTGCTGTGGCAATGGCAACAGCTGCGGAAACAGCTGGGGCAACAACTGCGGCTGCGGCAACAACTGCGGCTGC
>CDZQ01005676.1_pt1 | contig 16343 bp, 18 predicted proteins | sample 554831 | NCBI WGS metagenome assembly CDZQ01 (sample SAMEA3182112, study PRJEB8094) | gut metagenome | biome: human; feature: gut; material: Stool; isolation source: human stools | place: Canada | collected 2013-05-06
GCGATCTTCTATTCGTCAGAGGTTTCTCGACAAGCTGAGCCAGGCGCTTTGCGCCCAGCCGCCGCCCCCCCGCCGCCGGATGGCCGCAACGGAAAAGGGCGGCCGAAAAAGCCGCCCCGCGGATCTGTTAAAGAAAGGATCAGCCCTGCAAATAAGCTAAAATCTCCTCTGCATTGGTATCGGGTTTCACCTTTGGCATCACCTTTTCCACCATGCCCTGTTCATCAATAATATAGGTAGAGCGCACCACCCCCATGGTGGTTTTCCCATAGAGCTTCTTTTCCTGCCACACGCCGTAAGCTTCAATGGCCTTGCGCTCCGGGTCTGCTAACAGGATAAAAGGCAGGTTATATTTCTCCGCGAATTTCACATGGGAAGCCACGCTGTCCTTGCTGACGCCGATCACCACGGCGTTCAACGACTGGAACCCGGCATAATTGGCCCCAAAGGCGCAAGCCTGGCGGGTACAGCCGGGGGTATTGTCCTTTGGATAAAAGTACAATACGACCTTTTTCCCCAGGAAATCCGATAGGGACACCAGCTCGCCCCGCTGATCCTGCAAGGTGAAATCTGGAGCCTTGGTTCCGACTTCTAACATGATTCTCCTCCTTTTATAAATACATACGTCTTTTCCGTGGACCGGTCGGGATCATAGGCATAGCCCAGCTGGCAAAAGCCCTTGGCCGCCTCCAGGTCCTGCGCCTGGGTCTGGGCCAGCCAGCGCGCCATGCTTCCCCGGGCCATCTTGCACAAAGTGCCTTTTTCCACCACCTTGCCGTCGATCACCTGGCCAAACACGCATTCCACCCAGGCCACATGCCTGGGCAAATGGGGCAACACCGCCCGGCTATACTCCCGGGAGGCCAGATTCAGCACCTGATCCGTCTCCGCCCCCAGAGCGGCTCCCAGTTTTTCGCCCCAGAAGGCGTATAGATCCCGGGCCTCCCCCACGGCTAGCTTGGCTTGCATTTCCAGCCGGTAGGGGGTCACGCCATCTAGGGGCCGCAGCAACCCGTAAAACCCCGACAGGATCCGCAAATGGGCCTGCAAATAGGCCAGCGCCCCTTCCTCCAATACGTTGGGCGCCAGATACCGGTATTGGATCCCGTCATAGGCCAATATGGCAGGGGTCAAGTCATGATATAATTCCATGCGCTGTAACCGTTGGATGTTTTCCCGGGCCAGGGCGTCGTTGCACTTCCACAGGGTTTGCAGGGCGCTTGCATCCATCTGCCGCAGCTGCCCCATCAAACGCTCCGCTTCCTTCAGGAAGCGGGGCAAATCCTGATAGGCCAGGTATTCCTGATCCACCCGCATCTTTTTTGCTGGAGAAATGATCATCTGCATGGCTCGATTATACCAAATTCCCCTTTCCTTGTCATGATAAAGCTAAGGCTTTCCCTGCATATGGCCATTTGGGGGAACGGGTACCACCAGCAGCGTAATGGGGCGCACTTTTGGCAAGCGGTAGGGAAATTCCCCATCCCCGGTCTCCTCCAGCCTCTCCCGCAGCACGGTTTGAATTTCCTGGGACGTTGCCTGGGGATAGCTGCAAGCTAAAAAAGCCGCCCCTTCCTCCCGGCTCCGCAGGGGCTGATGGAACCCAAGGGTCCCTTGGATAGGCGTAACAGCGTAACCCTTTGTTTCCAGGGCCTGGCAAACCGCCTCCGGGGTCTCCCTGGCCCGGCGCTGTAACGGTCGGTCCCCGCCCGGTCGATCCATCACCCGAAGAAGCACGCGCCGGGTCTTTGTTAAGCAGGCTTCCATCAGGGAAAAGGGCGTGCCGAAATACACCATGAGCCCTACGTCGAAGCTTTCTTGCAGCTCTGCCGCTTCGCAGGCGCAGGTGACCAGATTGCCCATCCCCAGCCTGGCCGCATCCCTTTCCACCACCGCCAGCACCCGGGGGTCCGTATCCACGCAGGTGACGCGGGCCACCTCTTTGGCCAAAATGAGGGACACCCTTCCCAACCCGCAGCCCAGATCGCACAGATGATCCTCCGGCCTTACATAGGGCCGAATATAATCCGCCAGCCGGGTATGGAAATCCGTCCGTTCGCTGGCGTCCAAATACCATCGGATCCGCTCCTGTGTCCAAGTAAAGGCCAACGTCCTTCCCTCCTTTTTCTCCCTGCCTATCCCTTTTCCTCATAGTATACACGCCCCAAGCCCTGGCCGGAATCCCTTTTCCCTTTTCGCCCCGCCATGCGATGGTTTTTGGGCGGCGTGCTCCCGTGGCTGGCCGTAGGCCCGGGGGGGCGCGGCGGCGTTTGGCGGCCCTCGGGCCGCCAAACTGGGCCGGGCGCAAGGCGCCCGGCCGGGTGGGCGCAGCCCACCCGCCGCCGCGCCCCCCCCGGGCCTACGGCCAGCCATTGTGTTTTCCACCATAGCGGCGTATAATAGCCAAGGACCCGGCCGTCGCTTGTATCAAAGCAAATCCCATGGCCGCCTTGAAAGATCGCTTATGGAAGCCATTCCCCTTTCCCCTATGAAATCCCCCACAGTCCTAGAATGTGAAAAGCCTTGGATCTACGCCGTCCTTATGGGGGTGGCGGGATTTTATGGAGCTTTTACCTATTCCATCCGGGGCGGGGTGTTTTGTAACGCCCAAACCGCCAACTTCGTCCTGTTCGCCATGGCCCTGGGCAATGGCCAATGGAGCCATGCCCTGTATTATCTGATCCCCATGAGCGCCTATTTTTTGGGGGCGTTTCTTTCGGAATCCCTGGCCTCCCATATCAAGCGGCTGCATTTCATCCGTTGGGATACCCTACTGGTGTTTTTAGAAATGTTGGCGGTGGTATTTTTGGGGCTGCTGCCGGAAAGCGCGCCCTTTCAGATCTCCCAGATCACCATCAACTTCATCTGTTCCATGCAGTATAATACCTTCCGCCAGACCCAAAGCATCCCCATGGCCACCACCTTCTGTACCAATCATCTGCGCCAGACCGGCGTGGCCTTTTGTAAAGCCCTGCGCCACCGGGACAGGGTGCATCTGACGCGCATGGGCGCCCATCTGGGGATGCTGCTGGTATTTGTTGCCGGCGGGGTGGCAGCTACCATCCTGTGCCGCCTGATGCAAGGGCAGGCCATTTTCGTGCTGCTTTTGCCGCTGTCCATTTTGCTTGCCGTCCTGCTCCATGCGGATCTAACCACGGAAAAGGACGCCTTGGCACAGATCCCCGCCGGCCACTAAGGAGCGGGCTCAAAACCGACGACGGCCATGGAGCATATCCATGGCCGTTTTGCTTGGCAGGGGGTTATGGTTTTAGCAGGGCCTGCTGGGCTTCCAGATCCTGCCGCCAGGGCTGTAGATAGCCGGCGGCCGCCTGGCTTTCAAGCAAGTCCGCGGGGGTGTGGCAGCATAGGATCTTCCCGCCTTCCAGCAAGGCGATCCGGTCCGAAAGCAGCATGGCCTCCCCCACATCGTGGGTCACCAGCAGGGTGGTGAGTTCCAATTCCTTATGCAGCCGGCCCACCAGCTCCCGCATGGCCCGGCGCAATCCCATATCCAGGCTGGAAAAGGGCTCGTCCAGGAGGAGGAGCTTCGGCTTTACCACCAGGGCCCGGGCCAAGGCTACCCGCTGCTGCTGGCCGCCGGAGAGCTGATCGATCCGGCGTTTGCCCAGGCCCGTGAGCTCCACCGCCGCCAGCATATCGTTGGCCTGGCGGCGGCGGGCTTCCTTGGCCACGCCCTGCATCCTTAGGCCAAAGGCCACGTTATCCTCCACGGACAGGTGGGGGAATAGGCGCATATCCTGGAACAGCACCGACAGCCCCCGTTTTTCCGGGGGCAGGCGGGAGGCGTCCTGGCCCTGTAGCAGCACCCGGCCCCCGGATAAGGGATGCAGGCCGGCGATGGCCTTGATGAGGGTGGTCTTGCCGCAGCCGGAATGGCCTAGTAACGATACCAGTTCCCCCTTTTCCACCGCCAGGTCGATGTGAGAGAGGACAGGCTGCTTATCGTATTCCAGGGTAAGCGCGTCCAATTCCAATATGGTCATAGGGCTCCTTTCCCCATGGAGACCGGCTCCCGGTAATGTTTTTGCAGAATGCGGCTAAACAGGCAGTATACCCCGGCGCAAATGGCCACGAAGGCCAGGGAATAGGCGGCGGAAAGCTGCCGGTCGCCCCCCTGGATATAGGGCACCACCAGCATGGCGAAGGTGCGCACCCGGCCGCCTCCCAGCATGAGGGTGAGGAAATACTGGCCAAAGGATATGACGAACCCCAGGCCCGTGACCGCGGCCAAGGCGGGAAGAAGCTGGGGCAGGGTAATATGCCACAGGGCGGCGGGGCCCGAAGCCCCCAGGGTACGGGCCTGTTCCTCCAGGCCCTTGCCCATTTGGCCCAATACGTCCGTCAGGGTCCACACCCCATAGGGCAGGATCACGATCACATGGCCCAGCAAAACCGCCAGCACCGTATCCCCCAGGCCCGCCCGGGTGAAGAAGGCCTGAAGCCCCACGAAGTAGGCGGTGCTGGGCAGCAGCACCGGGGCCAATAGCAGGGCCCGCACCACCCGTTTCCCCCGGAAGGAATGCCAGGCAAGGGCCATGGCTCCAGGGGCGGCCACCAGGGTGGCTACAAGGGCGCTGAGCAGGGAATAACCGATGCTGCTGGTCAGCACCAGAAGGGCATTCCCTCGAAACACGCTGACCAAGGCATCCAAGGTCAGCCGGGAGGGAAGGAGATCCGGCCAGGGCCAGCGGGAAAACAGGGCATAGAGAGCCAGCAAGGCCATGGGCAGCAGCACAGCCAGTCCGGCCAAATAAAACAGCGTCCGTTTCATGGCCGCACCGCCTGGTTATCCCGGTTCAATTTCTTAAAGGCCGCCAGATACAGGGCGATGAACCCGGCGCCAAAGGCCAGCATCAGCCCATTATAGACCATGGCGTAGGGCCGGTGGCTCAGGTCCGGGGACAAAAACTCCATATAGGCCTGCACGGGGAAGGCCCTGGGCAGGGTGGCCCCCAGCAGGAAAGGCAGCTCATAGGCCCCGAAGGCATAGGCAAAGATGATGATAAAGGCCGTGGAGATGGCGGGCATGCTCAGGGGCAACGTCACCGTAAAGAAGGCCCGCACCGGCCCCGCCCCCAGGGTACGGGCGGCCTGGGCGCCGCTTCCCCATACCCGGCGCATCAGCAGGATCACCACGCTCATCACATAGGGGATCTGCTTGCAGGTATAGGTCAGGATCACCCCGATCCCCCAGGGGTCCTGGATGAGCAGGGGAAAGGCGTCCGGGGCCTGGACCAGGCCCATCAGGGCGGCCAACCGGGAAAAGAGCCCGGTTTGGGACAGGAGGGCCATCCCCAGGAAAGCGGCCACCGTATGGGGGATGGTGATGGGCAGGCGCAGCAGCAGGGAATCCGGCCGTTTGCAGGCCACCAGCAGGGCGCTCAAGGCCACGCCCCCAGCGGTGGATAACAGGGCGGAGGTAAAGGCCAGATATAGGCTATAGAGCACCGAGCCATGGAGGGCTGGGTCTTGGAGCACCGTCCGGTAATAATCCAAGGTAAAGGACGTAAGGCCCGCCGGGGGGAAATATCCTAGGCTTTGCAGCAGCCCGTCCCCCAGGCTGGCCAATAGCAGCCCCACCAGCAGCAGCATGGGCAGCAGCATCAGGTATGGGGTAACGCGCCTCATTTCCCCGGCACTTCCTCCAGCCAGATCTCCTCGATCACCGGCACAAGATAGGCGGGCAGTTCCGGCAGCCGGCGGCTTAGAAGGGTCTCCTGGTCCACAGACCCTGCCCCGGTTTCGATCTTGGCGAATTCCGCCTTCTGTTCCTCTGTGAGCCGGTCCATATCCAACACCGGCAGGGCCCCCCACACGGTGGGGTCCATCTTGCTGGCCTGCATGGGGATGGACAGGATGGCGTCCGCCAGGCATAGGGCGCCGGGCACGTTGGTGGAATTGTAGGCGACGGCCACATAGTTGGTGTTGCCGATGGTGCCGTTTTCAAAGATAAAGGCCCTACAGGTTTCCGGATACTGGCCGCTGGCGATGAGGGAGGAGACATGGTAGGGGTCGTAGCTCATGGAAAGCAACAATTGCCCGTCCATAAACATGGCGTCCGCCTGGGCGTCCGTGGCGGGGAAGGTCTTGCCCTGCTCCCACAGGTAGGGGTTCAGGGAACGCAGATAATCCATGGCCGGGGCGATAACCTCCCGGACCGCTTCCTTAGTGCTATCCGCCGGCAGGGCCGCCACAACCTCATAGCCGCAGATCTCATAGATGATGTTCCTTACAAAGGCGCTGCCCGTAAAGCCCGGCGGCGCCTCATAGGTGAATTTTCCCGGGTTCTCCTGGCAAAAGGTCAGCAGTTCTTCCGCGGAAGCCGGCGGCTCCGCCACCGTGGCCGTATCGTGGATCAGCACCAGCTGGGCCTTGGCATAGGGGGCCTCGTATCCCTCGATGGCCGTCCCAAAGTCCACGGTCGCTTCCTCCCCTTCCCCGTCCACATAAGCGGTATAGTTGGGCAGGTATTGGCAGAAGGGCCCAAAAAGCAGGCCGTTTTCCTTGGCGGTGGCGAAGTTTTCCCCGTTGATCCAGATCAGGTCGATGCTGCCCTGATCGTTTTCCGCCGCCTTGTCCCCGGCCAGCTTGTTCAGGATCATGTCGATATCCATGGGCACCCGTTCCACGGTTATATCATAGGTCGCCTTACAGTATGGCGCCAGGGTATCGTCGATCCAGTTGTTCACCAGCTCGTTGCCACCCCAGCCGTAAAAGGTCACATTGGTGCCCCGGGCCGCCTCCAACACCGCCTCCCAGTCTGCATAATCCACGGCTGCCTCCTCTTTGGCGCCGCAGCCCAGCAGCCCTGCGCATAGCGTCAGGCATAGGCCTATGCACAGGGCTTTTTTTATCCAACGTTTCATTTTGCTTCCTCCTGCTCGTTGATTTCCTTTGCCATCCGCCGGGCTTCCCAAAGCCGTTGCAGGATGGTGATGCCGATCAGCCCGCAATAAATCCAGGTTAGGGCCTCCAAGGCCGTTGGGAACACCATCATGGCGGTAAAGGCCACAAACCCTTCCGTGCGCTCCATGAGCCCCGCCTGGTAATAAAAGCTCTTTTTTCCCCGGGGCTTTGCCAGCATCCCGGAGGTCAAAAACACCGTCATGGATAACAGGATGGCGCTTACCAGCCCCAGCAGGGCCAGCAGGCAATCCGGCCGCCGCAGGGCCAAGGCCCATACCACGCCCAATTCTACCACCCGGTCGCTGACGATATCCAGTTGTGCGCCCAGCATACTGCTTTTCCCGGACCGGCGGGCCATTTCCCCGTCCACCGCGTCCAGCAGCCCGGACAGCCAAAGGGCGGCCGCCGCCCACCAGGCCAGCCCGGCGTACAGCAATGCGCCGCTGCCCAACCCCAATACAAAGGCTAGGGCCGTCACCTGGTTGGGGGACAGCCCCAGCTTCAGCAACCCGCCGGCCAGGCCGGCAAACAGCCCGTTGATATATTTGCGTCCATGGGTATCCAGCATATCAAGCCTTTCCTTTCCGGGTAAAGGCCCATCGGTTGCCCCAGCCCCGGCTTTGGCTTTGGCCGAAGAGCAGCTCCAGCACATGGATGGTCCTTCGGCCCTCTCCCCGGAAGGCGTCCAGGCAGCCTTCGCAGTAGCTGACGATGGGCAGCCCCGCCGGGAGATCCCCCAGCCGGGCCTGGCGCATGGCCCGGCTCTTGTCCGGGTCCAGGGCCCGCATCATATGGAAATTCCCGCAGCAGCGGGCATTTTCCCCCCAGCGGGCCGCCTCCGTAAGCGTCACATCCGCCAGGGCCAGCAGCCGCCGCACCGCCTGTTGGCATATGGCGTCCTTACGCATAGGGCAGGGGTCGTGGAGGGTCGCCGGCCCCCCCGGCCCCCGGATGTCCTCGGGTCCCACATGTTCCGCCAGGACGGGCCAGATGGGCAGCACCTGGTATTCCCCCAGCCCTTCCAGCTCCTGCGTGCAGTTGGGGCAGGCGGTATAGATCCGCTTCACCCCCTGCTGTTCCAATCGCCGCCGCAGTTTTTCCTGCCGGGCTTGGTGGGCCCCAGGGAACAGGTAACGGCTGGGCTGGCCGCAGCAGCAGCTGCTCAAGCCGATCCCCGGTTCCGCCCGCTCCAGGCATTGCCGGGTGCGCTCCAAAATGGCCGGGTCCAGCCCCATCAGGGCGCAGCCTGGCCAGAACACCGCCTCGCCCCGGGAGACCCGCATCATGGGCCTGCTGAAGGATAGGGCCTGATGCAGCCTCATGCCCAGGTTTCCGCTTTTATTCATGGGCTTCCGGCTGGGCGGCTTCCATGGCCTGCTTTTTCTTTTCCTGGCGCTCCATATAGATCCGCCGCACGATCATCACCAGAATGCCCAAGGAGAAAATGCACAGCAGGGCGGTGACGAAATACTTGACCCCGCCGGTGAGCATCCCGCCCACGTAGGAATAGATGATGGTGGCGGGCAGCTGGCCCACCCCGGTGGCGATGAAGAAGGGCCAGAACTTGATGGGGGTCAGGCCGGCAAAGTAGCTGATGGCGTCAAAGGATACAAAGGGCAGCAGCCGGCACACCAGGATGGTGCGGCTGCCGTACTTTTCAAAGTAGCCCTCCACGCTGGCCAAAGCCCCTTTGCCCGCGTATTTTTCCACCGTATCCCGGCCCAGGGCCCGGGCCAGGTAGAAGCACAGGGCCGCCCCGGCCATGGAGCTGGTCCAGGATAGGATCGCCCCCTGCCACCAGCCGAAAATGGCCGCGTTGGCGAAGGTAATCAGAAAGGCGGGCAGGGGGGCAAGCACCGACTGGAACACCATGAGGGCAAAGGAGAAAACCATGGCGTAAGCCCCATAGGAGCGGATGAAGGCCACCACCGTATCCACGTTGGCGGAGCCCAGCACCGAGGCTACCTGGTTCACATAGGCGTTTACCGAGGGCACCAGGAAATACACCAGGCACAGGATCGCCAGCACGGCCAGAATATAGAGCTTGGTCAGGGTTTTCTTTTTATTTGTTTTTTGTTCCATGGGACGCGTCCATTCCTTTCTGCTTATCCATTTTCCCCGTTTCCGGGAACAGCCTCCTGCCCAACAGGGCCGTGAGGATGCACAAAGCCCCCAACAGCCCCAGGGCGATCCAAAACGCCGGGGAGGCTGTTTGCTGGGCCTTATCGCCGATGTTGATAAATACGAAGGTGCCCGGGATGATCCCCAAGCCCGACGCCAGCATGTAGGCGCCAAAGGAGATATCCGTCAGGCCGAAGGCATAGTTGATCAGGTTGTAGGGCACCGCCGGGATCAGCCGCAGCAGGATCAGCAGCAAAAACCCCTGGGGCCCTCCGGCATTGGCCAGCCTTGCCTGCCATTTTGGCGGGAGCCGCTTCTGCACATAGGCGCTGATCCGTTCCCGGCCCATATAGCGGGACAGCAGGAACATCAGGGCGCAATTCACCAGCGCCCCGATAAAGGTATATACGCTGCCCCACAGCAACCCAAAGGCCAACCCGCCCCCCAGGGCCAACACCGCCACCGGGAAGAACGCCGCCGGCAATACTGCAAAAAGGCCCATGTATACCAATGGACCCCACACACCCTGCCGGGAGACGAAGTGCTGTATATCCTCCCCGCTTATTTCCGAAAAAAATATACAGTTTATTACTATGAAGCCCAGCAGCAGGGCGATTCCCATGCCTTTTTCAATCCTTTGTTTCAAGCGGCGCTCCCACCCATTATCCATGGTCTCAAACCAGTATAAGGAACCCATCCGACCCTTGTCAATAAGCTTTATATTGATTTATATATTGCAAAAATTGTGGCGTATTTGATTATTCTATATCATATTGACAACGCATTGACGCAAGAAAAAACCAATGATATCATGGCAGTGTTCTTGGCAGAGAAGAACGAATTTATGTTTTGGAGGGAAGTCATACATGAAAAAGAATCTCGCATTTATCATGTCGCTTTTCATGCTTTTAGGGGTTGTGGCCGGCTGTGCCCAGCCGGCAGCATCCGCGCTCAGCCAGGACGCCGCCCCCGAGGCTACCGCCGACGTGCCCATGGCCTACATGACCGCGGATGAGCTGGAAGCGGTGCTGGGAACAGAGGGCTATCTGGTGCTGGATGTGCGCAAGGCTGCGGACTATGCCGCCGCCCACATCCCCGGCGCCATATCCGTTGACATGGACGCCGCCGTCCAGGGGGACATCGAAGCCGGCACCGCCGCCATGAAGGCTGCCATCGAAGGCGTGGACGACACCCTGGTGCTGGTATGCTATTCCGGCAAAAAGTATGCCCAAGCCAGCACCAACATCCTTTCCAGCCTGGGATATGACACCAGCAAGGTCTTTACCCTCCAGGATGGCTTCAACAACTGGAGCGAGGCCAAGGCGGACCTGATCGAGACCGGGGAGGGCGTCGCCGTTACCCCGGCTGCCGTTGCCTTTGAAGGCCAGTATGTGGTCAACGCCCAGTATGTATTGGACCACATGGGGGATGCAAACGTGCTGTTGGTGGATGCCCGTGGGGAGGATGCCGCTAAGAAGGGCACCGTAGAAGGGGCCATCGCGGTGATCTGGCAGATGTTTGCCGCCGTATCCGAAGGCGCTGCCGGCGATCCTATGTGGGGCACCGTGTTGGAGCCCGCCGCCCTGAGCGAAGCCCTGGGCGCCGCCGGCATCAGCCCGGATAAGGAGATCATCCTCTTCGCCGCCGCCCAGAACGGCTGGGGCGACGACGGCCGCATCCTGTGGGAACTGGTGGCCGCCGGTTTCCCCAACGTGAAGATGGTGGACGGGGGCTATGACGCCCTGGTAGCCGCCGGCGCGCCCATCGTAAAGGGGGCCGCCGCCTACACCCCCGCTGAAGTCACCATCGAGGCCATTGACGAGACCCACCTGATCAACACCGACGCCTTGGCCGCCGATTACGCCAACTATAAGATCGTAGACGTGCGGGCGGACGAGGAATACGAAGGCCAAGTCCTTTACGGCGAGGCCAAGGGCGGCCATCTGCCTGGGGCCATCCATATCCGCTACACCGACCTGTTCAACGAGGATTGCACCCTCAAGACCAACGAGGAGATCATCGCCATGTTTGAGGCCGCCGGCCTGGCCAAGACCGACAACATCGTCACCTACTGCACCGCAGGCATCCGTTCCGCCTACATGCAGTTGATCCTGGAGATGTGCGGCTATGAGAACACCTGGAACTACGACGAATCCTACTACCGCTGGTGCGCCTGCCAGGAAGTAGAATAATACCGTCCTACGGTGGGAGGGCTTAGATTCCGCCCTCCCCTTTTTCTATCCCCCCGGGGCAAGTGCGCCTTCGCGCAGTTGCCCTTTTGGGATTTCTGGACGCTATGTTAGGAGGTCCTATGCAGCCTGCTTCTTCCCGGTATGTACGTTTTCTGGCCCCTTTGGGGACGCTAGGCGTTGGGCTGGCCCTTTTCCTTCTGCCCGGCACCAGGGCCTGGTTCAGCGGCGCCCTCATGCTCTTTACCCAGCGCAGTGTCCAAACCCTGCAGGGCGCTATCCGCGCCGCAAACTTCCCCTTTGTGCAAAGCGCCTGCCTCGCCGCCTTCCAAACCTGTATCCTACCCTGGCTCCTGCCCCGGCAGTTTATCGCCAGCAGCCTATGCCTGGGCCCTTTCCTAGGCTTCCTGGCTTCCTTCCTAGGGGCGCTGGCCGGTTGCGCCTTGTGGTACGGAGTTGCCCGGCTGCTTTTCCTGCCCTGCCCCCGGCTGCCGGGCCGCTGGAATCGGCCCCTCTCAGCCGCTGCCTTCCCCTTTGCCGCCGGCCTCCCCCTAGCCCTCCTGGGCATGGGCGGCCCGGTTTGCGGCCTGGCCGGCGCCCTGGGGCTTCCCTTTGGTTCCGTGTTGGCAGGATCTGCCTTGGCCAGCGGCCTCCTAGCCGCCGCCTATGGGGCGCTATGTACCGCCTTTTCCGCCCAGCTGCCGCCTCCCTGGGGAACGCTCCTGCGCTGTGCCGGCGTTGCGCTGACCCTTTTTGCCGGGTACCGTTTGGCCCGTAAGCCTGCCCCGTAACCAGCCTTGCCCCCCCGGGGGAACGGATGGCTGCCCTTGCAGCCATCTTTTTATTTGCCTGCGCCCCTCTGGCAACGAGCCAGGACGCTAATCCCATATTCCCTCCTAGCGCAAGATTTGGTAGAATATTAAAGTAGGAATAAATTTGTGTGTACCCTCCTTTTTTTGCGGCGCATTCTTCTTTATCCTCATATATCTTCATCCACCGGTGCAGCATTGGCCTTGCTGCACCGGCCTTGCCCCCCGGGCAAAGGAGGCGAATCGTATTGACGCAGGCTATCCCCTCTCGATCGGATTTCTCCCAGGGCTCCATTTCCCAAGCCATCTTCCGCCAAGCCGGGCCCATGACCGTGGCCCTGTTGGTGAATATGCTCTATAGCGTGGTGGACCGGATCTATCTGGGCCACATCCCCGGCGAAGGCCGCTTAGCCCTGACCGGCATCGGCCTGGCCTTCCCCATCATCGCCGTGATCAGCGCTTTCCAGCGGCTTTGCTCAGACGGAGGCGCCCCCCTCTGCGCCATGGCCCGGGGCGCCGGCGAACTGGAACGGGCGGAAACCATCCAAGGAAACGCCTATACCCTTCTGCTGCTCTTTTCCCTGCTGCTCATTGCCTTGGGCTATGCCTTCAAGGCCCCCATCCTATGGGCCACGGGCGCGGGCGAGGCCACCTTCCCTTACGCGGACGCCTATCTGCGCATCTATCTGGTGGGCACCATCTTCGTCTTGCCCAGCTTAGGTATGAACGCCTTTATCACAGGCCAGGGCTTCCCCACGGTGAGCATGATGACCGTATTGTTGGGGGCGGTGGTGAATATCCTGTTGGACCCCCTCTTCATCTTCGTATTCGATATGGGGGTCCAAGGCGCTGCCCTGGCCACGGTCATCGCCCAGTTTACCTCCTTTTTATGGGTGCTGCTCTTCCTTACCAGCCACCGGGCCATCCTGCGCCTGCGTCTTAACCGCATGCGTCTCCAGCGCAACATCGTCCTGCCTATGCTGGGCCTGGGCCTCACGGGCTTTACCATGTCCGTCACCAACAGCGCCGTCGGCATGGTCTACAATGCCTCCCTCCAATCCCTGGGCGGCGATTTATACGTGGGCGTTATGACGGTGGTCAACTCCATCCGGGAGATCATCTATATGCCCGTTTCCGGGTTGACCGCCGGCGCCCAACCCGTGATCAGTTTCAACTATGGCGCCCGCTGCTACAGCCGTACCAAGGAAGCCATTCGCCTCTTTACCCGCTATAGCTTCATCTACGCCGGCAGCGTTTGGGCCCTGCTCATGCTGTTACCCCAGGCCTTTATCGGCGTGTTCAATGGGGATGCCGCCCTGCTGGACGCCGGCGTGCCCGCTTTGCGGATATACTATTGCCTCTTCTTCTGCATGGCCTTCCAGATCGCGGGACAGCATACCTTTGTGGCTGTGGGCCGCTCCCGCCACGCCATCTTCTTTTCCCTGCTGCGCAAGGTGATCCTGGTGATCCCCCTGGTCTATCTGCTCCCAAAACTATTGCCCTGGGGGGCCATTGCCGTGTTCCTGTCCGAACCCATCTCGGATCTCATCGGCGGCACCGCCAGCTACCTGGCCATGCGGGCCTCGGTCTGGAAGGAGCTCTGCCGCCTGGAAGCCCTGGAACCCTCCCACGGCCCTGCTTCCGATCCTGTATGAGCACATTCCCCGGTTGTGAGAAAGGAGCTACCCTATGCCTGTCGTATTGATCACCGGCGCTTCCCGGGGCATTGGCCGGGCAACCGCCTTCGCCTTTGCCCGGGATTGCTGGTGCGTTGCCGTAAATTACTGCCATAGCGAAAAACAAGGCCTGGAAGTGGTGGAAGCCATCCGGGATTTCGGCGGCCTTGCCTGCCCCATCCCCGGCGACGTGCGCGATCCCCAGGCATGCCAGGCCATGGTCCGTCAAACGGTGGATACCTTCGGCCCCTTGGACGCCCTGGTGAACAACGCTGGCATTTCCCTGCCCGGCCAATTCCAGGACGTTTCCCCCGCCATGTTCGCCCAGTGCTTGGCCACCAACCTGGAAGGCCCCCGGAATATGATCGCCGCCGCCCTGCCCGGTATGCTGGAGCGCAAGCGGGGCGCCATTGTAAACGTAAGCTCCATGTGGGGGGTATCCGGCGCTAGCTGCGAATCCGCCTACTCCGCTTCCAAAGCCGGCCTGATCGGCCTATCCAAAGCCCTGGCCCGGGAGCTGGGCCCCTGTAACATCCGGGTCAATTGCGTAGCGCCCGGGGTCATTGAAACCGATATGAACCGCAACCTTTCCCCCGCCGACTATCAGGCCCTGGCAGACCAGACCCCCCTATGCCGCATCGGCCAGCCTGAGGAAGTGGCCAGCGCCATCCTGTTTTTGGCAGGCCCCGGCGCCAGCTTCATCACCGGCCAGGTGTTGGGGGTGGACGGAGGGTTCATTTAGCCTTCAGGGTTTCCAGCCCCCCTGGATAAACCCAGCGTCCCCCCGGGGGCGGCGGCGGTTCGCAGGCCGGGGCCTACGGCCCCGGCCTGCGAACCGGGAGGCCGGCGGCCAAAGGCCGCCGGCCTCCCAGCGCGCGATGCGCGCCCGCCGCCCCCGGGGGGACGCTGGGTTTATAAGCAAAGAAAAAGCCCCTTGCGGGGCAATGCCAAATGGGCTCGCTGCCCAGGCATGGTTTAGGCGGTCAATCCCACCTGTTGCAATAGATCGCCCACCGTGCTGATGGACGTATCATCCTCGATCAGCACATCAAACTCCTCTTCCACGGAAAGCACCAGCTCCGTCATATCCAGGGAGTCCAGGTGCAGCTGATCCGCAGTGGATTCCGGGGTGATCTGTTCTTCCGGCACACCCGTCATCTCGTGCACCATTTCGCGCAAACGCGCAAAACTATCCATATTGATGATTCCTCCTGGCGAAAATTACTCGCCTTACATATTACTGCTTTTTTTGCAGAAAAATTACCTGAATATTGTATCTTCCCCACTACAAAATGTCAACCAAAAGGTTTTTTACGCCAGGTATGGTATTTATATTCCAAATGTAATACAATATATAGGAATATAATGGGTAAGGAGGCTATAATGGGGAGCAAGAGCAGCGAAAAAAAGCGCAAGAGCCTATTTTATAAGATCCTGGTCCTGGTGATCCTGCTGGCATTTTCTGTATTTTTGTATTGTGCGGAGCAGGATGTAACCCCTGTGGAAGCCCTGCAATACCTGTTGGGCCAAACGGAACTGGATCAGCTGCCGGATATGCCTGCCATTACGGATATCCCCCACCTGGAAGAGCTGGAGGAATGGTTGCCGGAGGATAGCCCAAGTCCTTCGGAATCGGCTTCGCCCACGCCGCTGCCTCAGGGCACGGCAGATGCCGGCTCTGACCCAGGCATTCAACAGACCAGCGGGATGCACGCCTATATTCTGGACGTGGGCCAGGGCAGCTGTGCCTTCATCCGCTCGCCAGGGGGCTATACCATGCTGATCGATGCGGCGGAGAGCCAGTATTACCCGGTGATCGAAGAATTCCTCCAGGAGCAGGGGGTAGAACGACTGGACGTGGTGGTGGCCAGCCATCCCCATAGCGACCATATAGGCGCCATGGCCAAGGTGATCCAAAATTTTGAGATCGGCGCCTTCTATTTGCCGGATAAGCCCCACACCACCGCCACCTACGAACGGATGATCCAAGCCCTGGAGGATAAGGAGGTAGCCGTCTACCCTGCTGCCGGCAGCAAAGACGCCGCCATTGCCTGGGACCCTCTGGTTACGGCTTCCATCCTATCCCCTGTGGAAGGGGTATCCTATGACGATCTAAACAACGTAAGCGCTGTGATCCGCCTATCCTACGGGGACACCTCCATCCTATTCCCAGGGGATGCAGAAGACGAAGCCCAAGAGATCATGCTATCCAAGCTGCCCCTGTCCTGCTTCCCATCCTCCGTATTGGTCATCGCCCATCACGGCAGTTCCAACGCCTCCAGCGATCCCTTCCTACAGGCTGTGGACCCCTCCCTGGCGGTGATCTCCGTGGGGGAAGGCAATGACTATGGCCATCCCCATCAGGAGGTGCTGGATAAGCTGGAACGCCTGGGCATCCCCTATTACCGCACCGATGAAAATGGCACCGTCCACATCCTGCTCAACGGCAAAAAGGTGCAGGTAGAGACCCAGCGTTAGGCTGCGGCGGCCTGTCCCAAGGCTGCGGTTGCCCGGCCCGGGGGCGCGGCGGCGCTGGGGCTCCGCCCCAGCTTGCCCCGGCGGGGACGCTGCGCGTCCCGCCGGGGCGGGGGGGGGTCGCCCCCCCCCCCCCCCCCCCCCCC
>CDZQ01052620.1_pt1 | contig 16334 bp, 18 predicted proteins | sample 554831 | NCBI WGS metagenome assembly CDZQ01 (sample SAMEA3182112, study PRJEB8094) | gut metagenome | biome: human; feature: gut; material: Stool; isolation source: human stools | place: Canada | collected 2013-05-06
ACACCGGCAACGGTGTATAAGTGCGCCCTTGCAAACAAGGGACTTATGGCTTGTCCCCGGATTTAGGTATTTTATCGGCTAGTTCCGCCGCTCCCGGAAGATGGGCCAGGGCAATCAGGAACGTTTTGACCTCTTCGCCGGGAAGGTCAGGAGCCAGCGGCAAAATACTCTCCAAAATGGCCCCGCGTTCAATCAGACGGCGGGTGCGGAGCCGACGTTGCGCATCGTGCTGCTTGTTCAAAAGTATCTTCTGACGATTCTCAAGCTGCCGGATTTCTTTTTCCCTCCGTTCCTTTTCGGCCTTAATCCTCTCTAATTCTTTCATGCCGTCACTCCATCTCTGTTTGCTTGAAATATCGTTTTAGATTCTTCAAACCGCTTCGGATGGACTGGCTCACACTTGTACGAGAAACGCCCTCTATCCTGGCGATGCCAACCATTTTCATACCCAACATAAAGTAAGCGTAGATGCGCTGCGACTGCACCGGCGGCAAATGTTCAAGTGCCTCCCGAAGCTGTTCCTTCTCCAGTTTCCGCATCCATAGCTCCTCCGGCGACGGCACGCGTGAAACGGCATGAGTTTCTATGCCGTCGCCAACGTCCAGTGAGTAAAATGCACGATGGTAGCGCGCCCTGCGATCATAATTGTTGATTTGCTTGCGGGAATGGTCATATACCTCGAAGATCGGGTCGGAGATTTCCATGAAGATATCCTCCGAAAGATGGGGATATTGACTTCTCAGGTTGATGATGGGCATGATCGTCCTCCTTCGTATGATTGCTCCGGATTCAAAGTCCTTCACTTAATAGCCAGAAAGTGGGCTTTCGTGGGGGTAGTCCATCAAAAGTTTCCGTAATTTTTTTCGAACGGCTTCCACTGAATCTCTTACGGCATACTTGGAGCAGCCCTGCTGGCGGGCGATCTCCGCAAAGCTCAAACCGTCCAAAGCGTACAATAAAAAACGCTCGCGCTGTATGGGGGTACAGGTCGCGAGCGTTTCATAGACCGCTTTGAACTTTTCTTTTCGGAAGTACGTTTCCTCCGGCGTTTCCATATAGATGCTGTGATGGTGACTTTCCTTCGCTATGATGCTTTCATCGAAGGCGCGCGCATCCCAATGGCGGCGCTTTTCATGATACAAGTTTTCAGCCTTGCGGCGGTTTTCATCCAGTGCCAGATAAATGTTTTCCGAGACATCAACAATGAACAGTTGCTCACCGTACCGAATGGTGATTTTCACTTTTCTCTCTCCTTTCAGATAAAAAATCCAAAAGGAAAGTGGGCGGTGAGCGACATCGGAAAAAAACATTCATGGAGAAAACACCCGACTAGCACAGTCGGGTGTTAGTAGAAGTGATATGATTCGAATCATGCGAACATATCATCACTATTTTTTATATCATGATCTATTCTATTATTTCAATCAGTCGCCTCTATTCGCTCTCCAGCATGATCATACGGGATATGCGATTTAAATTGTCAAGAAACTTGTTTAATTTAGTCTCATCCAACAGTTGCCCCCAAGCTGCGTCGATGACTGTCTCAAACGCGTCAAGTCCCGTATCGTTACCCAAAAATGGCGAAGCATAAGGAATGACAAGATGATTTGCAATCGCACGGTAGTTTTCTATACTTTCGGGAGAAATCTTCCAAGACTCCTCTTCAGCGACAATACGGGCATCCACCTGCGCAAGTGCTTCCGACAGTTCGGCAGCTGCCATTTCATCAGCGGCGGCAAGACGTGTTTGTAACGTTGCCTTTTCTGCTTGTAATTCGGCCAGGCGTTTCTCGTGATCTGTTTCGCGGAGTGGCTCGTTTAAGGCTGGCATCATCATGTATTGTGTCTGCTCATCTAAGTGCTCGACACAATATTCGATCAGACGCAGGGCAGCAGGTTGCTGAGTACTCTTGCTACTCATCGTTAGCAGCGTCAAAGTACCGCTTAACCTCTGTTGTTCGTTGACAGAAATGGCTGGCATGAGCATCATGCGCGTTTGCTCATCATCGTTATACGCGACACCAAAGCCTTGCTCATAGGTATAGATCAATGGCATGCCGTAGTTCTCCTTGTTCGCGTTAAGCACGTTTTGATGTGCGAGAACCGCAAGCATAGCATTTCGGAATACCTCGTTTCTAAAATCAGGAAACTCAGTATTGCATTGCAAAATGTATTCCTTTACCAGTAACCGGATGCAACCCGCTACACCACCATATAGGTCGATCAATGTATAATCAGGGTATTCATCTGCATATTCGTCCTGCCAAAGCAGCATCATGTCGAGCAGTTCCGCATATGTGGCAGGCACATCACCCAGCTCGAAACGATCCCATAGCGTTTGGTTTAGTGTCCAACTCTCTGCGCTAATGGCAATGGGAAACGCCATCAGCTGCCCATTGGCAATGATCGCCTCTTGAATGCTCGGATACAGCATTTTCGCTTGCTCTGTGAGCATAGAGGACGCGTCAAGCGTAGCTAAGTATCCCTTTTCGCGCAACTGTGCATATACGCCCGGGGCTTGGACTACATAGATGTCCACATCGCTGTTAGCGGATAGAACAGACTGCACGAAGGCGTCCTGAGTGCTTTGGGGCAAAGTGATAACAGCAATATCAGGGTTCTCCAAGGAGAAGCGGAGCAGCGCGTGTGATGGGATAGAGCCCATCACACGTAGCTCAGTCTCGTGTGCAGGCTGCGACAAATCGCGAAGAAACACGGTATTGAAGGTAGAAACGGCGCACAAACCCTTTGCGCTGCAAAACGTTTTGCATGCATCGTATACAGGCACATAGGCCATTGTCTGCGGCGTGCCCGCGACATCATACCCCGTAATTTGCCCATCACTGCATTGCAATGCCTGACCACGCCAACAGCTCATGCTGCCTAATGAACGCTCCATGCTCTGTGTGAAAAAAAGAGGATATATTTCGCCAGTCTCGGTATTCATGTAATGGAATGTATATTGACTGTTTTCATCATCTCGTTGGCAGATGAACAGTTTGGTCTGATCCGCAACTGCAAATTGTACAAGTGGTTCGGTTGATAAACTCTTTAATTCCGCAGTTGGCAAATCAAAGCCGATCAATTCCGTTTTTGTCCAGTCTGATGAATCGTCCGTCCCCAACAATAGCAGCAACCGTTCACCCTGCATAGCGACCTGGTATTGCTCCCGACGGATGGTATTTCCTTCATTATTATAGGTCAATACGGAGAGAGGTATCTCGGCGGCAAGAGTCAAACCCTGCGCTTGCACCTCAAAGAGCTGAGCACTGTACGGTTGCCACGCATAGAGCGATACTCCGTCTGTCACAAGAAATTCAACTGCCTGTTCCCACAAGGCGTGCTTGTCTGCGGCTTCGGGCGGCGTTTCCAGATAGCGATATGCGTCGATCTCTGGTTGCTGCCAATAGAGCTGGACCCGCTCGTCTCCGAAACGCCAGCTATAAATTGCTTCGTTTCCGAGGATGTAAAGTGTGTCGTTTACCCAGCAAATATCCAAAATGCTTTCGTTTTCTTCAAAACCTTCCAGGACATTAGGGATTATAACTGCTTCAGCGACCGCAATACCCACACATAGGTTTATACATAGCAACCATACCAACAACCATATTACTATTTTCTTCATTTGCTGGATCCTCCTGTTTGTTTGCTGATTTTGCCACTTTCCATCTCATATACCTCGTCACAAAGCAGATCGATATCATCGGAATGGTGACTGGCAAGGATCATGGTCTTGCCTTGATGCTTAAGCGAAAGAAGCAAAGCAGCTATTTCCTTGACACCATCTTTATCAAGGCTATTGAACGGTTCATCAAGGATCAAAATATCGGGTGCGTCCATGATTGCCTGCGCAATGCCAAGCCTTTGTCTCATACCCATCGAATACTTTCGCAGCGGTCGTCTATCATTCGGCTCAAGCCCTACGCTGCGCATAATTGCACCAAGGTCACATTCTTTCTTTTTTGTACAATAGGCCATGAGAATGGCTAAATTAGTCAAGCCTGAATACACGGGTAAAAAGCCTGGTGCTTCGATCACAATACCCGTACAAGGAGAGAAATCGACGTCCTTACCTATTTGCTTTCCGTCTACATACACCTCACCTTTGTCGGGAAGCACAAAGCCGCATATGCAACGCATCAGCATCGTTTTCCCGCTACCGTTCGCACCGACTAGTCCAATACAGCGCCCTTTGGCTACGCTAAGGCTTACATTATCAAGCACAGTATGTCTATCGAATGTTTTGGTAACGGCCCGAACCTCAATGTGATTCATGCTTATTCCTCCTACTGTCTATATGTAGAATCAGCAAAAAGCGGTGATTTGCGGATGCACAGTCGCATCATTATAACAAGTAAGACATTCGCCATAAAAAAAGCTACAGCGCACTGCCAAAAGGTTTCCACGCCCGACGTTGCATATTTCAACATGAAAATATCGGAATAGTATACGGGAAACCATGTGCTTTCCTGAAGCGTCGTAAAGGTGTTGACAATCCACGGCAGAAGCTGAATCACCATTGTAACAGACAGTCCTAACTGCGCATTCTTTGCAAATGCCGCGAGCATTACGATCAGCGCCATAAGCAACCAGTAGCTTCCTGTTAGCAATACAAATGCAAAATACGCGCCGACGGGCGAGAAGCGGGAACGAATTACCACCGGAATGATGGACATGCTTTCGGGAATCCCCTTCGCCACGCGAAGTGAGTCGCTCCATTGCGTACTCCATTGTAGATGTCCGGCAAAGGAAAGGCAGCTCACGACTGTTAGTGAAAGTAGCATGACAAGCACCATCAAGTAGCAATATAGCGCGCAGCCATATACCCAGCAGCTTCGGGTTGTTCGGATCCATTGAAAATGGTGGAATCCGCATTGGGGCGGTATTTCACTAATGAAGACCAAGAAAAGCGTACCTGTTAGCAACCTTTGCCGAGAGGCAATAAAGAGAAAGCATTCAACGGGTGTAATCTTCCATCCAAATTGATGCAACGAATTGCCAAGCTCGTAAAGGCCGCCATAGCACATAATGCATTGAATCAGCAGCACAAACCATACGCGTGGTGAGCGTATCCACGTCACACTGTTTGTGTATGCAGCGAGCAAGACATGTTTGATGCTATTGCGCATGGGTCATCCTCCTTTTTGCACCTATGCGAAACAGCGCGTCTGAAGCAACGCCCAGCGTTAGATATTGCACCATCGCACCCAGCATTTTAGGAAGCGTTAGCTGGTCGTTGAACAATGCTGTTGGCGATATAGCAGTAACCAGCCATGTTTGGCGCACACCACCCCAAAGCCAAAGGTAGTATAGAATCAAAGGCGCTGTGACGGCGATGAGCGGATCGGGCATCCAGACCGCCGTTGCCAGCGCGACGAGCGACCAACAGCCTGCACACAGGAAGAGAACGGTTGTTAGATACAAGTACATGGGTATGCCGCCAGCTGATTGATACATTTGCTCGTAGATGGTATCATCGAATGGAAGGATATGAGAGGTATATTTCTGCGGATTGGATGGCAGAAAGAGCATGTTGCATAGGATTGTGTAAGTCACAAAGCCCAGCGCAACGCCACCTCCACCCCGTATGAAGGCGCTTAAGCACTCCTTTTGAAGATAACGTTTTTTCCCGCAACGGATCATGGCATAATACCAGTTGCCGGTTTTCAGGCGCATCACAAAGCTATTCGTATATGGCAGAGCTGCTGCAAGCGGAATAACAAGGATGAAGCCTCCGAAATAAATGGGATCCAGCACGAATTGAAGTGCGGAAGGATAGTAGCTACGGTCGGCGTATATCTGCGGTAACAGAAGCATTTCAGGTATCTCAATGACGACCAGACCGCAAAGGGTGATAAGCAGGCTCAAAGCAAAGGCACGTCCCAAGGGAATGCGTGTATATTGATGCAAATCATTCATCTCCAGTCAAACGGTACACTCTTGGCGCAGGGTTTGCCGACATATCGACAAAGTCACCTGTTAAGGCGTCGATCCGCATACAATCATTTCCCCAAACCGCGCGCACCTTTTCATTGATTATCCGTTGATCCGCATTGTTGTCTTCTCTAAATGTTTCTGTTTCACCCGAAAATGCAGCATAATTAAAATAGCCGTAGATGGTCCATGTGGGAATGGCCAGCATGATGTATTCCGCTCTCGGCGTGGACGCGTGTACATCGTTTTCATAATACAACATGTAGCCCAGCTCGATTTTGTCAATTCTATGGATAAGACCCAGGTCCATAAAGAGTTTGATTTGATCACAAATCTTCGTAAAGGGTGCTAACGCTACGTTCTCTGTGATGATGCTCTCCACAGAAACAACGCTGTACTCCAAGTGATAGTTGTCTTTATCTAAATAGGATAGAGAAATGGTCGGACAGGGATCCTCTGGTTCGTTTTCATTGCTATATTGAAAATAGGAAGTAAAGAAAATTGGGATGCCAAAAAGATACTGTCGCGCCCTTACGATGTACATGCCTTTCTCGTAGCCTTTTACAGGCTTGTTTTGTCGCATAAATGCGGCTTCATCGGTGGCAGAGCCGTTGGGGATGGCATACATCCCACTGGTGGCATATTGCGCCCAAATGCGAATATCCTCCGATATGCCATTGGCCTTACGTAGCTGTTCCAGCGCGTTGGCTGCTTCCTCGGGCAAAATATCAGAGCCGGAAGCTTGATCGCTGGCAATGATAAAGCGCGAGTAATAAATGTTGTTATGCATGGCGAGGTCTGATGTATTCCCAGCCGAAATAATCCTTCTGTTATTGTATGCTTCATCATACATGATCCACCGCAGGCGTAAGAGCGGTATGGAATGTGTGTCAGGCAGGAGAATCGGCGCATCCACATTGATCACAGCATTTCCAACGGTCGTGCTGTATTGAAAAGCATCGGGACATTCCGTTCGTAATGTAGAATAGGATTGGCTCTGTTCAGCTTGTGAAGAAAAGCACTGCAAGATGGATAGGGCGCAGCAAAACGTGCAACACAAGAAGCGAATGAAATGGAACCGTTTCATTAACGCACCTCCGAAGTAGTGCAGTCTAAACAAAAAGTATTTTGCACAAAGAGACACTAAGCCGTAGAACGAGGGTTCGGTGCGGTTTTAAGCCGCACCGAACCGAAACGGGTTTAGATAGGATCTCCGCCATCGGCATCAATCTTACCGGATACAGTTACTTGTCCGGCATTATCTGTATTGCCTCTGGCCTTGACAGTATAGGTCTTGCCTTTTATCATTGTTGTGCTACCAACACCCATGCTATATGTTTTTCCTGCTTTGTGCCATAGTTCCCCAGTGACGGACGTGCCATCTGCGCGCCACATACGCACACACTGAGTATTGGTAACGGTGTTGCCGCTCGAATCTTTGCAAGTCTCAAGCTTGTGACGGCCTGATTGCGTGCTGCTGCTCTTCGAATTGGTCGTACCCAGCGTTACATTCGGCGTAATGGCGGAAGAGATCTTAGGCAACGACTTTCCGCTATATGACACCCAAGATGCAGATGCAACGGAACAGGCGGCGAAAACAAGCATACAAATCATAACAAACGCCAGCGTTTTCTTCATAACAATTTTCCTTTCAGTTGTGTCGGATTTGGCGATTGCAAATGAACGCGGATTGCGCTATACTGACATTGTCCTTGTAGAACGTTCATCGCCTATGCGATGGTTGCTGTCGGGCATTGTTTTACAAGGACTTTCTTTGCTTCTAGCCGAAGCCAAAACAAAGCTATGCCCAATGGAATCCCCCCTTTCTTCTATTCCCTTTCACTATATTAAGCGCACAAGAATCAAAAAAGTTGCGGTGACAATCATACTTTCTTAAAAGAACCGGGCAAAAGAAAACGCAGCGAAGATAGACTCAACGCTGCGCTGAACGGAATAGCCTTTGCTTTCCATAAATCAATAGCTGATCGAGTTGGAGTACGTCGTTTTGGTATGACCATCCGCGTCAAAAACCGCCTTGATACGATACGTATTTCCTGAAGAACAACTACTGGAATAATTCTTCGATGCAGTATAGCGATTTGCATTCGTTGCGACTTTGGATGGTGCTGTTAAGGTCATGCTAAACCACGCCACTTCGCTCACAAAAATGTTTTCTTAAAGGCCACAAAAGTCTTTGCTTATTTTAAATTGGAGACCTCAAGAGCTCAAGTCTGAACATAATTCCCTTGCAGAGAATACATCCTATGGTTTCAGATATCGGGCAATCTGGCTACGATCGTGTGTGGAGATTTGTGTGGCCGAAGAAACGGTTATATGTATACAGAGCAGGATACACACTGCTAATCGCAATGCCCTCCGGCAGAAATCGTTCATGCATACCTCTCCTTTTGCGTTAAAAATGCCGATCTTCCATTTCGAGAATCCACGCCAGTTGATCCAATTGACCTATGAACTGTTCCATGGTCAAACTGCCTGTGCAGAACCTGTCCCGTAATTGCTTCACGTTCTGCCCTTCCTCGGTGGAGGGGTCAAAGATGCTGGGAGGTTGGAAATAGAGGTTTTCACCATAGGTGCGATACAGGTTTAGGTCGTTTTCGGAGATAAGGTAGCGCTGCTCGGAAACGGCCATAGCCTCAAAATCCTTTTTCTTCTGCTCCAACTGGCTGCTCAGGGAATTTCGTTCCAACGGCTCCATGTTCTCTGAAGCGGCCAGTCGTTGCTCAAGCGTCTGAATCTCCTTTTGAACCGCCTCCATAGAACGGACAAATTCAGGATCTTCCACAGGCTCGGCATCGCGGTACAGGTATGCGCCAAACTCCGGAGCGGTGCAGGTCACACAGTCCTCCAGATATTCCGTGGCAAGAGCCTGGTGTTGGCTGCGCACGTTCAGAAAGGCTGTATACAGCGTCGCCTTGATAAGAACAGGCTGATCACTCGTGAGGCGAAGGGGAACCAGGTGTTTTAGCTCACGCATCCCATACAGGTCCTCAAAGAGCGCCAGGTCAGCCTTTTGCTCCGGCTCATACAGATACAAGTCCGTACCGATGCTTTGGCAGCGTTCCAGCAGTTCCCGAAACAGGGGCGTATCAAAGCGGAGGGGTTCCCCTGCGTAATTACACTGCATGATATGGTTGGTGATCAGACGGTCTACCAAGTAGCTTATATAGCTATGCTCACCGTACTGTTCGCTGTCAAAGGCGTTGGAAACGCTGATTTCGTCTTCCGGGTTATCCCGGATACGCTCTGCCCACGCCTCCAGAAAATCCAGATATTCCACAAAAGAGGTGGGAACGTCCTCAGCAGTAAGGCCAGCCTCGGCCCACGCATCCGGACAATAGGTATAGTAGCCCACATAGCAATGGAAGGGCGCGCCATAGATATTGCCGTCATGGGTGAGCAACCGTTGAATGGGTTCATACATCTCGCTCAGTTTTTCAGTCAGCACAGCGCTGCTGGAGAGAGGCGAGCAGTATTCCTTGGAAAACATTCGCTTGAGATCAAAGCTGCTGCTGGTCATGACGAAAGTATCGAAAGGAAATTCGCCTGTAAGAAAAGCGCTGATGATTTCGTCCGTAGAGAGGTAGATGTTGGTTTCCGTATCAACGGTGAGCTCTGGATGATTCTGGGTAAACAGCTTGTATTCTGCGCTGTTCTTATCGGCCCCGCCCAGGTACAGATTGGTTTCGCCCATAGCGGAAAAAAGAACCGTCAGGCTCAGGGCGAACGCCAGCAGGGCGCATATTCTCTTTCCAAAACAATGCTTCAAGTGCTTCTTCCTCCTGGCGTTACGCCGTTGGCACATTCGGGATCATAAGCGGCAAAATGAACCATGAAGCTCCGTAAAGCGCACTTTGTACGAATCCGGACGGTCTCGAAAAGTTACCAATCCACCTCGTCTTTGTAAATGCAAACGGAGTGCTCGCCATACTTTTTTTCAATATCAGGATCGCTCCAGCCGGTTTCGATAACGTTGTATACCCATTCATATGATTTCACGAAGTGCTTTGCATACTCCAGCGCCCGCAATGAATGTGCGCTTTTTGCATTTACGATAAATACCAGAATCGTGTTTGGCTCATATTCTCCAGTTATGATGGGATTGTAAGGAATCCCAATCATCCTGCCGTCTGCGCTGAATAGCCCCTTAGGCTCCTGCCAGGCTGGCTCCCGGCCAACCCAGTATGAATCTTGCGAAAAATCATAGAGAAGCCCTTCCTGGTCGAGGGCTTCCAGCCTGTCCGTTTCGTCAATCCTGAGGCTGGCCCAATCCCAGTCGTTTTGCATTTGCAGCAGCTCATCCACCGAGCAAGGCGGAACACCTGTCTGTGTCCAATCATTCACACGGCAGATACCCTCCAACGCGCGCGTTCGATCCGGGCCGCGTTTCTTCAATATCTGCATTACCCAGCTCTCCCGAGAACCTGCGGGTCGTCTCTTTTCGTTACAAACCAGAAAGATCGCCTCGTCGGTTTGCGGGTTGTAATCATAGCAGTAAGCCATATAATCATAGAGAGGGTGGATGGGCAGTTTTTTCCGCACCGCTTCAGGCAGAAGCGAGTGGTGCAGGCTTAGACCAAGGCTGGGATTATAAGCGCAACTGATCACCACGCCTTCGTCCGCCAGCTTTTGCAAATCCACTTCTTTGGAGGAAACAATAGCGATATCCCAATTTCTGTAGTCTTTGATCAGTTCTTCTGTTGTTCCGCCAAGACGGAAGGTCATGGAACGCTTTTGAGGCGTATATAACCCGGCCTCCCAGCCCGGTGCATTTGTTCTCCAATACTCCAAAATCTTTTGTTCCAGATCTTTTCCGTCTTTTGCGTCCCAATCCATTAAAACGGGCGTATAACAGGGGGCGCTTTCTTCCTCTGCGTAAGCGAGAACAATAAAAGCAATGCATAACACTGCAATGAATAATCCGGCAAAAATTTTTTTCATAGACTGTCATCCTTTCCACACGGATAAACGCTATATTGCATGGGGTAAGAACGCTCTTACCCCATGCAAACAGCATGCTACTTATGAGTATTTGAGCTATCTTATGCTTTAATAAGAATGGTGATAGTATCCATGGAATTCGAGCGTTCCAGAATCCCGATCATCCAACCGTGCTCTGAAAGAAACGCCGGTCACCTTACTTGTATAGCCTGTATTGTACGGACGGTCTCTTTCGTATGGGCTGTCATACACCAATTTGGGGGTGATTGGTTGTGTTCCTTATGTGGATGCGTACCACAGCGCGATGTGTCGGCGTTATGTTGCTCGTGTCCTCATTGTATCGAACAAACCATGCATTGTTGTACTTCGTGATGTCGCTGCACCCTGTCATGAACGACGAGGTGCTGCTGGTGACAATATCAAACCGGCTTCCAACAGCCATCGCACTACCGACGAAGACAAGAATCAAGGTGAGAATCAGAATCGCAGCGATGGATTTTTTCATGGTGATCTTCCTCTCTCATCTGTTGTAGATTGGTAGGGGTTTACCCCATGACGGCATTTCGCACCATTGCGTATTGCTTTCTTCTTCGAATTGCAATCACTTTTGTCATTTGATATACTGATTCCGTCCTTGTGAAGTTGACTGCGAAAGCAGTTCGTGTGCCCACACGCTTTGCAAGGACTTTTTCGTTGTAAAGCATTCTTCTATATGTCCAATGGAATCAACCCCCTTTCTTCTATCCTTTTCACTATATTAAGCGCACGAGAATCAAAAAAGTTGCGGTGATAAGCAAACTTTCTTAAGCAAATCAGGCAAAAGAAAACGCAGCGAAGATAGACTCAACGCTGCGCTGAACGGAATAGCTGTCGCTTTCCATCATTAATAGCTGATCGAGTTGGAGTACGCCGTTTTGGTATGCCCATCCGCGTCAAAAAATGCCTTGATACGGTACGTATTTCCCGAAGAGCAGCTGCTGGAATAATCCTTCGCTGCAGAATAGCGGCTTGTATTTGTCGCAACTTTGGATGGCGCTGTTAAGGTCATGCTATCGGCCCATACGCTTCCCGTCTTGATTTGAAGAATACAACTCGTCACTTTAATTTCCGCTTGCTTTGATTTTGTTTGGGCAGTAAAAGAAGCGTCCATTTGGGTGCTTAATAGAACCCTTGCAGAAGAAAAAACCGTATCGGCATAAGGTGTTGCCGTATAAGCAAGCGCGCAATTTGTAAACAGCATAAGAATGAGCGTGACACCAAGCGCAGTAAGAAACCAGTTTTTTTTCACGGTGTATCCTTCCCTTCCTCTATTGATTCGACCATATGGATCAATTCATCTGCGGCAACAGGGCCGATCACGCTGTTGACATTGGAGCCGTCATGCCAAAAAATGACGCTGCTGCCTGTGTTGCTTGTGATATAAAGGCGCTGCCCTGTCGCTGTGAACGTTTCATAGCCAATTCCATCTTGCTCAAAAGTACCATGTAGCAGTTCGCTGCCATAATAATGTTCGATGGAATATGCGAGATATTCATTGAATTCCTGACAAGAATAGGTGACGTCGAATATCGAAAAGTTTTTGAATATAGCGCAATAGTATTCATCCAACACCCATCCGTCGGGGATCCATGTGGGCATCCCAGGCACATAGCCTAAAAAGGCAACGACCTCGTCCCAATTCTTTGTTGTTAGCTCCTGAACCGCATCTCCTTGAATATTTGCTCCTGCCATTTCTAAGATTCCTGGCATTGTCATCATACCATCATAAACGATCTGTTCATGATCGGGTGAGTAGCTGACATTGATCTGCCGTTTGGTGAGCAGAATATCCGCCCCTGCCAATACCACTAACAGGAAGGCAACCGCAAAACCATACCTGATGGCACGCTTTCTGCCTTTTTGAACAGAGTGCTTTTCCTGCCGCAGTTTGGCATGTGCCGCTTCAAAATTGTGCTCGGCATGGCTCTCTGCTTGAGCAGCTTCCTTTGAATGAAGACTTGCAATCAATCGCTGGCATGCAAGCACATATTCGATATCAACCTCCTCCGCGCTTTTTTGAAGTTCTTTCTTGATTTCTTCGGCTAATGCATCACAGATCTGCCCATGCGTAAGCCGGCCATCAAGAATCGACTGTTTGATAGCTTCCAACTGATTTTGCGCTTCACGCTTCGAGCTATCCATGATCAACCTCCTTCACTACATTAAGCGCGCGAGGACTGAAAAAGTTGCGATGATGAAAAAGAAAAATAAATAGTCGATATTTTGCATCGCACGCGCCTTTTTTCGGATGCGTGCAAGAATGGATTTAATGGCGCTCACTGTGGTGTTTTGTGTTTCGGCTACCTCTGCCATGCTTTTCTCGTCTTCAAAATACTCATGGTAGACTTGTGCTTCGCGTTCGGACAGCACATCCAATATCCTTTGAAGTTGGTTTGTATTGTCCTCGTTTTGCCACCATGTGTCTATATTATCAACCGTCTCTGCTACTTGCGGGGCTGCTTTGTCATCGTTCATGGATACCTGATGATATGCCTGTCTGCGGCGATATTTGGCTAGCGCCGTCGAAAAACGGTGAAAGCAGGTTTCTATAAACCAGCCCTCCAATGCCGGATGTGCTTTCAATTCCTTATAGTTTTTTACGGCTGTCAAATAGGTTTCCTGTATACTTTCATCAATCAGGCTCCGATATTCCTCATTGTATTGCACATAAGCACGACATACGTTTTCCATTTTGGAATGGTATTTTCTATGTGCATCAACAAAAAAAGCTTCGCATTCATCATCGATGTACATTGCTTTGCCTCCCGTATGTCAGTTGGGAAGTTGCTCCTGCGCGGCCGATCTTTTAAAAAAGTCAATGAAACTATATCATAAACAAGAGCGATTGTCAGCGCTCGGCTTGATATAGCGATGGCAGCTTTGGCGCGAAATGTACAAATCATGATGCGAATGCCAACTTGAATGTTGTCAGGTATAGTTTGATCATATGGTGTCCAGTCGGGTATCAGTTATCAGTCAGCTGTCCCGAATCCAGCCTGATGCTCACCGCGCCGGATTTGGGACAGCGTCTATAGGGATTCGCACTTCACTCCACGATCAACTCATGCAGGATGATTTCTTCCACCTGATCCTTCAATGCGTTCATCCTTCTCACCCATGCCATGGGATCGCTGGCTTTCAGCCGCTCGGTCACACCTGTATCCCTGGCCAGCTTTGGCATCAGCAACTCCATACGCCGATTTGCCGCCTCGTCAGTTTCAACCAGGTGCGGATGGAGCCTCTCTGTCAGGATAAGGTGGCTGTACAGCATGGGTCGGCACTCCTTCAAATACCGCCGCCGCATACGTCCGTACTTACCGATAGGATGCAGCGACTGTTCCGTCAGCTTCAGCTCGGGAATCCAATAGGCGCCAACGCAGGGATAGGTGAACCTGTTCACATTTCATTCCTCCTGATGATGTTTTCTCAAATTGCAGGGCGGTTTTGGACCGTCGCTCTCCGGGGTGCCGACGTGGGCAACTGACTGACGGGGATGAATATGCCCCTTGCGATAGCATCGGCTCGGAGGGCTGCGCTCTTTGCCTCCCTTTCAGCTTTTTTCTTTGCTCTGACCTTGTCTTCGTATTTCTTTTGCGCTCCGCTGGCCTTGCGCCGCAAGTACGCCTGATGAAGCTTGTCCTTGCGCTCCTCCCGCTTACGCAAGGCTTCCGCTTCTTCCGGAGTGAGTTTCATTTCACCAAAGTGAGGCGGCACATATTTACCGATAAATTTGAAGTAGATCTCAACCTCCTGCGTGGTTTCCACGCTGCCCTTGCGGGCGCGTTCGTGGACGAGGATTTTTTCCACAAACTCGTTGAGCATAGTTGTGGTCAGGGGGTCAAAACGTTCATATTTATCAAGCAGGGCAATGAACCGTTCTGATGACTGCTGACGGTTCTCATACGCCGCAATCGTCGCTTCCAGCGTTTCGATTTCCCGGATCAGCTGTTCCTGCTCGTTGGCGTACCGCTCATCCAGCACGGCATAGCGGCTTTCTGCCAGTCGGCCAAGGAGCTTGTCTTCATAAATCTTGCATAAGAGCCGCTCCAGCTCATCAGCGCGTCTTTTCGCTTCAGCCAAGCGTTTCTTTTTCTGTGTACCGTCGGTGGAGCAGTGAGCGGCATTCAGGTCCTCAACCGTCTGGATAAACGCCTTGCGGTCATTCTGCGAATATGCTGCGATCGCTCGCAGCGTATTGGCCACAAGCGCGAGCACTACACTTTCATTGATGCGGTGCTGCGTCGGGCAGCGCGTCCCACAGGGAACCTTCGTGTAGTTGGAACAGGTGTACTGAGGAATGAGCTTACCATTATTGATACGGTGAACATACATCTTGGCCCCCCAGTCGGCGCAATACAGCAGTCCCGTCAGCGGAGCCGCTTCACCCCAACCGTTGGGGTATCGGCGGACGTTTGCTCGGATGCGCTGCACGTTTTCAAAGGTCTCCTCGTCGATCACGGCCTCGTGTGTGTTTTCAAAGATGCTCCATTCGCTTTCATGGACATAGTGGCTTTTCTTGTCCTTGAAGTGCTTTCGTGTCTTGAAGTTGATGGTATGGCCGAGGTACTCCCGCTTTTTGAGAATGCTCACGATGACCGACGAACCCCAGGCATAGGGGTCTTTGACGGCCTTGTTTTTGTTTACGCCCTCGCCATGCCGCGCCAGATGGATGGAAGGAATCTCGACTTTTTCAGCCGAGAGCCGTCTGGCGATTTGGTAAGGACCGTAACCATCCATACTCATGGCAAAGATCCGCCGTACCACCGCGGCAGCTTCCTCATCCACCAGCCAGTGTCTGCGGCTTTCATCCCAGAGATAGCCATAGATGACTGTTCCCGTCAGGTGCCTGCCTGCCTTTCCCTTAGCCTGAAAGGTGGAGCGAATCTTCTTGCTGATATCACGGGCATACCACTCGTTCATGATATTTCGGAACGGCGTGAAATCATCGTCACCGCGAAAACTGTCCACGCCGTCGTTGAGCGCAATCAGGCGCACATTTTTCTGCCGCAGGGTTTCCATCACCTGCCCTACCTTGAGGTAATCACGCCCCAAGCGGCTCATGTCCTTGACGATGATCGCCTCCACATTCCCAGCCTCGACCTCCGCCATCATGGCCATGAAGCCGGGACGATCAAAACGGGTGCCGGATATGCCGTCATCGGTGAAATGGGTCGGACGGGGGAATCCATTGCGTCTGGCATAGTCCTCCAGCATCAGCTTTTGATTGCTAATGGAGTTGGATTCACCTTGCAACTCATCGTCGCGAGACAGGCGCTCGTACAGCGGTGTGATCTTGATTTTACTCATTGCGCAGCCTCCTTTGCATGAAAATGCTCCAAGTGATCGTCTCCCTAATCATGACAAAAGGCTGTGATTAGGAAGTCACTTAGAGCATATAACACC
>CDZQ01018599.1_pt1 | contig 16328 bp, 23 predicted proteins | sample 554831 | NCBI WGS metagenome assembly CDZQ01 (sample SAMEA3182112, study PRJEB8094) | gut metagenome | biome: human; feature: gut; material: Stool; isolation source: human stools | place: Canada | collected 2013-05-06
GGCATACGCCGGACGGGGGCCTCTATTCTGTGCCGTTACTGGACGGGGCCGCCCGCCGGGGCGCCCGGGCCGGAGGGACAGCGGGCCAGCCGCCAGGCGGCCAGCGCCGCTCCCGGCAGCAGGAGGAGCACCAGCCCCCACAGCACCGCCTGCGGCAGGATGGCCGCCAGGAGTCCCGCGAAGGCACAGAGATTGCCCAGCGCGTGGAGCAGGACGGAGAAGGGCAGGGAGCCGGTTTTCTCATAGGCCAGGGCAAAGAGCAGCCCGCCCAGGAAGGCGTACAGCCCTGTCAGCGCGCCCCCTGTCCCCATGTGGCACAGGGCGAACAGCAGCGCGTCCAGCACCATGGCTATCGGGGCGGAGAAGGCTCCCCGCAGCCGGGGAAGGATCATGCCGCGGAAGGCCACCTCCTCTGCAAGGGGCGCCGCCAACAGCATAAGGGCCAGATAGAGCCAGGGCCCGCTCCGGGCCGCCGCGTCCACCACCCCGGCGCTCCCTGCCAGCCGTGCCAGCCCGGGCAGCAGCTGCAAGGCAATATTTAGTGCCGCGGAGAAGCACGCGACGGCCGCAGCCGCAGCGGCGCAGGCCCCGGCCCCCGGCCTAGGGGCCTTCAGAGACAGGGGCCTGTGCCTGATGCTGGCAACAAGCAGGGCCCCCGCCAGGAAGAGCCCGTTTCCCAGGATTGTAAAGAGCATCCCGTGGGAGAGTACCCGCTCCAACACCAGCGCCGGGTCCGGCGCGCTGCCCCCGGGGACGCGGAGCGCCGTCCACATCATGGATATGGTGGTCGCCACGGTGCCCAGCGCGCCGGTCGCCGCCTGGGCCAGCACAAACAGCAGCGTACAGCAGACGCCGTACACCAGGGCCCTTGGCTTCTGTCCCTTCTCCAATACCGCCGCCCCCTCTCTGGCTTCGCAGAATTGTCCGGATATCCGTATTATATCACAGGACAGGGAGGATGGCTACCCCCAAGGGGGCGGGCCGCCCGTCACCGCTGCGGCTCCTCCAGGCTCCAGCCGTAGAGGGGATAGCGCTGGATCGCACCAAAAATTTTCTTCTTCAGATTGGGATACTGCCGCTCCAGCTGGAAGAGCAGTTCTTTCATCTCCTGGCGCTGGGTGGAGCCGTTGGCGGGGCAGGGGTTCTCCACCACCGGCAGTTCCAGCCGCTTGACCGCTCCCCGCACCTCCTTCTCCTGGACATACAGCAGGGGCCGGATCTGGGTGACGCCGCTGCGGTCTAGGTATGTCACCGGCTGGAAGCAGCTGATGCGGCCCTCCAGGAAGAGGCTCATGACCATGGTCTCCACCGCGTCGTCAAAGTGGTGGCCCAGGGCGATCTTGTCCACCCCCCGCCGGTTCAGTTCCGTGCTCAGGGCCCCCCGGCGCAGCTTCGCACACAGGGAGCAGGGGTTTCGCTCCTGCCGGTGGACGAACACAATCTCGTAGATGGGTACCGGCACCAGGTGGTAGGCCACCCCCAGCCGGCCGCAGAGTTCCCTGATGGGGGAAAAGTCCATACCCGGCGCGCCGGCGTCAATGGTGACGGCCACCACGTCAAATGGCTTGGGGTAGAAATCCCGCAGCTTCGCCAGGGCCGCCAGGGTCAGCACAGAGTCCTTCCCGCCGCTGACGCCCACCGCCACGGTCTCCCCCGCCTGGATCATGTCGTAGTCCTCCACGCATCGGCGGACCAGAGATAAGATGTGCTGCATAGCCGTGCCCTCCCGGAATGCCGCCGCAGCGGCGGTTTTTAAAAAATGAAATAGAGAAAACGAGAGAAAACAAAAGGAACAGAACGATTCAAAGAGAAAAAATGTAGCTAAATCAAAATGCTGTTGACAAACCGGCCCTATCTGTGCTATAAATAACCTTGCTTGCGATCAGCATTGTACCTGATTTCATGCGAAATGACAAGCATTCCTTCGATGACGAGGCTACAGGAGTTTCATTTCCTGTACTTTCGTAATCGAAGGAACGAAAACATGTAAGGAGATTGCAACCATGTCCACTTTTATGGCTAATAAGAGCAACATTGTCCGCAAGTGGTATGTCGTGGATGCCGCCGGCAAGCCCCTGGGCCACACCGCCGTCGTCGTCGCCGACCTGCTGCGGGGCAAGCGTAAGCCCACCTATACTCCCCACGCTGACTGCGGTGACAACGTGATCGTCATCAACGCCGGCAAGGCGGTGCTTACCGGCAAGAAGCTGGAGCAGAAGATGTACCGCACCCACTCCGGTTGGGTGGGCGGCCTGAAGGAGACCAAGTACAAGGATATGATGGAGAAGAAGCCCGAACTGGCCATGCGTGTGGCTGTGCGCGGGATGATGCCCCGGAATACCGTCACCAAGGACTCTCTCAAGCGCCTGCACATTTACGCCGGCGACACCCATGAGCAGCAGGCGCAGAAGCCCGAGCTCTGGACCGAGGAATAAGGAGGTAGAGGAACATGTATCAGTCTAAGAAGCCCTATCTGTACGGCACCGGCCGGAGAAAGTCCTCTGTCGCCCGCGTCCACGTATTTCCCAACGGCACCGGCTCCATCACCATCAACGGCCGTGACATTGAGGAGTATTTTGGCCTGGATACCCTGAAGATGATCGTCCGTCAGCCCCTGGTTTCCACCGCCACCGAGGGCAAGGTTGACATTGTCGCCACCGTCAAGGGCGGCGGCGTCAGCGGTCAGGCCGGTGCTCTGCGCCACGGTATTGCCCGCGCCCTGCTGCTGGCCGACGGCGAGTACCGCGCCATTCTGAAGAAGGCTGGCTTCCTGACCCGGGATCCCCGCATGAAGGAGCGCAAAAAGTACGGCCTGAAGGCTGCACGTCGCGCGCCCCAGTTCTCCAAGCGCTGATTTTTCAAGAAAAGCCAGAAACCGCAATGGTTTCTGGCTTTTTTCTTTTTGCTTGCTCTGATTTGTTTTGACCTGCAACAGCCCTTTTAGAATGGGCTAAAACTGGGCTAAATTCTGAAAAAAGGGCTAAATCATGGGCTAAATTTTGCTTGCTCTCCGAGCTTTTGTCCGCGCTTCCAGCTGTGCTGCTCCGCCCGGTCGCGCTTTGATGTTTGAAACCAATTCGAGTGTTGCTGCAGCCAGACTGCCTCGAATATGATCCGGCACGGCATCAAGGTCGAATGTGACACGGTCAGTCCAATCAAAGAGGACTTCTTCGTGTTCGATACACTTCTCTTTCGGCTCACTTCCATCAAAATTGACAACCACGATATACTGCGCGGGCTCCGTTCTGCTTTTGTACGCTGCGGAATTTGATTCACCGTTCTTTTGCTTCATAATCAATACCTCCATAGTTATTTGGACTATCGGTCCACCCACAATATAGCATAACATCACTGCCTCCGGGCAGTGCTCCGGTGCAATTCCGGTGAGTCCCGCATTCGGACATAAAAAAAGACCCGACTGCTGCAACAGTCGGGCTTTGCGTTCCTCTGGGTACGGTAATGAACATCAATACCATATCACAATTTACGCAGACAGTCAAGCCGGCTGGACTGCGCAAGGAAGGAGGAGCGCCATGTCTGAAGCTATTGATGCCATTACCGAGGAAACGGAGGTAAGCACGACAGAGCTGGCGACGGTGCTGGACGTGTCTGTCCGGCAAACAATAGGTGATATGATAATCTAAGCGGCAGCTGCCATGAGAGCAGTTGCCGCTTTAATATTTCCGATTGCGCCGATGGCGCGAGTAATATCCAATCCATTTTCCTGTTGTTATCCTGGCGTCACATGGCCGACCTGCATCTTTGGGAATGATCCAGGCATGGCCGACCTTTCCGGCACCAGCGACCCTGCCGAGGTTACACAGGCGAAGCACGCTTGCCATGGTCATACCCCACTGCTCCGCAGCTTCCCTCGTAGACATGTAATCGTCAACAGCCATATTCCCCGTCCCTTTCGCCAAAACAATACCAAAAGCAGCTGATATTTAACCGATTTTTCCAACGCAAAGCGGAACGGAAATGACAATTTTTCGCTCCGGCAACTACGCGAAAATCGGGGTCGGCGAGCCCGCGGCAAAGGGCCGCCCCCTCTTCACAGTACCTTGCGCCTCTGGCGTCATGATACCAGCTCGGAACGCTTTGGAACAGGCAAACCGGGTGGGTGATCTTGCGCTTTCCCACAGTCCTCCTTTCGTGCGATATGCTCTTTGCACGAAAGGAGGACTTTTATGCTTGTTGCAACGCACTACACGGTATCTTTAGACATTGGCAAGGGTGTTTATGTGGTGAGGAACAAAGACGCGCCTATGTGTCCTGAATGCGGTGTTCTGATGTCCGGCTACGATCACCGGAAAAGGAAGGCCATAGGAGCAGACGGTAAGCCTCGCATCTTTCTGATCCGACGCCTGCGCTGCCCGGTGTGTAGACAGATCCATGCTGAGATCCCAGACAGCTTGATCCCGTACAAGCACTATGCGTCTGAGGTCATCAAGGCCGTACAGCAGGGGGATGGTTCTCTTTGCCCAGCCGATGATTCCACAATCCGCAGATGGAAAAAATAAGTTTACCCACCTGCTTTGCCTGTACTTACCCGCTCCACCTCAGTATGCTTTATCTGAACGAATTCGTATCATCTTGTAGTAGGAGGGGATATTTGAAACAGTTATGCTGGGCATCTATCAAAAATAGAAGGGAGCGAAACATCATGAAGAAATCATCAAAACTGTTCTCTGCAATTTTGGCTGTGTTGCTTATGGTCTCCGCTTTGGGCACTGTTCCCGCGAATGCCGCCGAAGCAGAGGTGACGGTGAATTCTCTGCCAGAGCTTCAGGAGGCCATAGTCGCAGCGGTCGATGGGGACACGATCCACATTGCCAGGGATATAGAAATCCAGGAAGAAGTGAGCATAGGGACCGTTGATAAAACCGTGTTCCTCGCCGGAGCCGAAGGGACAAGCGTTGTCCTTTCAATATCGCTGGATTTTCCAGATGGGCAGTCTGTCTCTTTTACGAATCTTGTATTTTGCGGCGGTCAGAGCAGCGGCCTTTCATTTGTCCAGAGCGGGGGCACCTCTTATTTCCAGACAGTGAGATTTCAACACCCGAATGAGAGTTCGGGGAAAAGCGCCTGTCTCGTTGAAGCTGGTAATGCTACTTTTTCGAACTGCCACTTCGAGGAAGGCCGCGCAGAAAAAGGCGGTCACATCTATGCGGGAACCGATGCCGCAGTCCACGCGGATAACTGTGTCTTTATGACAGGGGCTGCGTCTGAATGCGGCGGCTCCATTTACGCGCTCGGCTCTGTCAATATTACGGACTGCTCTTTTTCCAATGGCTGTGCTGAAAATGCTGGAGGCAGCGTCTACGCGGCAGGACCGCTGCGGTTGGTAGACTGCACCTTTTATGGCGGCAATTCCGGCATGGGCGGACAGCTCTTTTGTTCCGATACCGCCGCTGAAATCATAGGCTGCTCTTTCACTCAGGGGTACGCTTCACAATATGGGGGAGGAATCGGCTCGGATGGAGACATCTCCATTGCCGATTGCACGATCACCAGCTGCTCTGCTGGACAGTACGGCGGCGGAGTATGGAGCGCAGGCGCCGCCGAGGTCCAGCGGTGTAAAATCTATGGCAACTCCGCAGAAATTGCGGGTGCAGACTTATATGCAGCGAATGGCCTCACAGCACTTGACACCGCTGGGGACTACCTGACGCTTTATGAAAGCGAACTCGCCGCCGCAGAGATGAACGCCGCAGGCTGGTATCTTGATGACGCCTCGCAGCGCTATGCCGGAAATTCTCCAAGTATGGCATTTGCAACTCCGAGCGAAGCCAACGGCCAGCCGATTGCGTTGGCATTCGCCCTTAGCCGGGTTTCGTTGCCCGATCCGCCGGAGGAGGATTCCGGCGATGACTCCCAGTCCGATCCGCCGGTGCCAACAACGCCGCCTTCATCGTCTTCCAGACATCACAGCAGTGGGACAACTTCACCGGCGCAAAATAATAAACCCACAAGAACTCCGTTGCGTTGTGGCACCGCCGAGATCAACACTTCTGCAGCAGCTGAGTTGTGCCAAGTATTGCCGAAATATATTCCAGAAGGCAAGATTATCTCCCGCGCGGAAGCAACCGGCTATCTCTATGGGATTTTGGATCGCGAAGCAACCGCTGGCACTTCTCCAAAGACGCTGGCCTTTTATTCCGACACAGAGAACATTGCCTATCGGAAGGAAATAGATTCGCTCACTGAGGATGGAATATTCTCCGGATGCGGAAATAGCAGGTTTGCCCCAGACAGTCCTCTGACCCGCGCGCAGATGATTATGGTCTTCGCTCGCTTTGCTGAGCCGCAGGAGTACGGCATCAGGCATATGGACATAACTGGCCACTGGGCGGAATCTGGGATAAAAACAGCAGTTGCGTTGGGCTGGATGGAGGACAACCCGATCGATCTTCATGCTACAATTACTCTAAGTGATTTCGTGTCCTTCTTGTCTAAGGTCGTAAACGCGCAATGATCAGAATTCAGCTATCAAAGCTCTTGGGTGAGAAGCGGCTGACCCAGGCAGACATAGCAAGGATGACCGGGATCAGGGCTGGTACGATCAACGACCTCTACCATGAAATCGCCACACGAATCAGCCTTGAACATCTGGATCTGCTCTGTGAGGCCCTAAATTGTGATGTTTCTGACATTATTACACGAGAGCAGAACAGAGAATTGTCCATTAAAACTCGCACCGGGTTGACTATAAGCAATAGAAAATAAAGTATAGGGCATCTGCTTTTGGACGCGCCACGCATCTATTTCAGATGTCCTATTTTTTTGTTTCGTTTTTAATGCAGATGATTATTGAAACAGTTATTGACTAATTGCGCTGTAAATGATACACTTTATATGCTGTTCCAATATCATTATTTTATGGAGAGTGAAACAATGGATGCGTTCGATTTACTGCCGAAGCTAATTCGTGCAAGTTTGGAATATGACCGAAAAACTACAGAATCAATTGCTCTCATGATTGCAAAAAAAATAAAAAGGGATCGGCCTGAAATTTCTGTCGAAATTTCAAAGGCGCTTTCTTACTCTGGCTATGAAAATTCACTAGCGCGTTCGATAGATATGCAATCACTTCCAGTAGATAAAGAAAGCAGATATTCTTTGGTGAGCGTTGATGAGCCGATAGAAATTCTTGATCCTGTTTTGGACGAGTACACTCGTTCACAACTTGACGATTTTATCCGCGAGCGTCAGATGCTGGACATCTTTATGCAAGAAGATATTATTCCACCCAATAGTCTTTTGCTAGATGGCCCTCCCGGAGTCGGTAAAACATATATTGCGAAATGGATGTCATATTGCCTAAACCTTCCCTTGGTCACATTGGATTTAGCATCTTCTATCTCAAGCTATTTGGGGCGCTCCGGTCAGAATATCAGAAGCATATTCGAATATGCCAAATCGCAGAATTCTATTCTGTTTCTAGATGAACTTGATGCAATTGCCAAAAAAAGAGACGATGCTGGCGACCTAGGTGAACTAAAACGACTCGTTAATGTTCTTCTCAAGGAATTAGAAGCATGTCCGAGTTCTTGCGTTGTTATCGGAGCTACAAATCATCCTGAATTATTGGATAAAGCTATTTGGCGGCGATTTGATCGAGCGTTGACTATTTCTATGCCGAGCGAAGAAGCCAGAAAAGAATTGCTATTGCGACATTTAGGCAAGGCAAATACAAACATTAGTGGTGAAACTATTTCTTATATTTCAAAACAATCCAAAAATGTCAATGCTGCAGACATATGCAAACTGAGTGAACATATTAAACGGCAAATGATAATGAAACCAGACACATCTCCCGATCTTGTGGCATTGGCTGAATTATTTAAAATTACATCTTTTTCTGCACGAGACGAAAAGGTTGGACTGTGCAAAATGTTAAAGTCCTCGTTTCCCAGACTATCACAAAGAGATATTGCTCAGATTACTCAAATCTCATTGTCATCTGTATCGCGCTATTTAGCTACATAGGAGGTATAGAATATGTCCGGTGAAAAGCATCCTATCATTGCCCATGGGGAGTTATATGTTGAACCCATTGTTAAAAAAAGCAGGCCAATAGATAAATCTATTCCTCACGAATATGAAGATGCAAAACGACGAATTTTGTCTGATATTTCTGACATCACAGAAAAAATCAAGTTACAGGAGGAATTCTTTTTAGACGAGAAAATCTTATGTGTTCGCATGGAGCCAAAGTTTGAAGCTAAATCTTATGTGCCCTCGTCAATTACACAGGTTTCTGATAACATCAGCCTAGTAGGCGGAAGAAAATATCGTTTTGTTGATAATCAAGGAGAGCCCCAGTCAGCAAAACTCTATTTTATGAAAACAACCAATGGCGGAATTGCAGCACTTCAAAGCGCATTGGAAGATGGAAAAAGGGACACTGTAAAGAATTGGCGACACCAAGTTGGATCCATCCGTTCAATAGACTTGCTTTCTCCCGATGAAAAGGTGATGGGATTTGATGCCGAATGGGAAACTGGCACAGTTGAAATTGTACTTCACCCCCTATCTGACGAAACCGCTGATATGATTGATCTTTTCTATCGTATAAGTAAAATTCCTACAGTAAAATCTCAAGTTCGGCAATATACAAATGGCTTTACATTTATCTCAGCGGCGTGTACACATGAGAATATAGAGAATATAAAACACCTCAACTTCCTGCGTGCAGTTCATCCATTAGGCCGAATTAACATCGCCCCTATACGTGAGCAGACTGGCATTGAAGCTCCTGTCATCGAGCCATCACGGCAAAAATCCAGCATCACAGTAGGCGTTTTTGATGGAGGAAGTAATCCGTCAATTCCCTTATTAAGCGGCTATGTAAATGAACATGATTGTGTTCAAAGTGCCTCTTACCCCGAATTAGTGGCACATGGCACCGGCGTGTGCGGAGCTGTACTCCATGGAAATCTTGCGGGAAAAACAAAAGCAGATCGTCTACCCGTTCCTTGTGTCTCTGTTGAGAGTTTCCGCGTTCTCCCTTTACAGGACGGAAGCGATTTTGAGCTATACGAGGCGATTGACGCAATTGAAAATACAGTGTTAACCCGTCCTGACATAAAACTCTATAACATATCCTTTGGACCAAAGGGAGCCGTTGTCGATGACAGCATCAGTCGATTCACCTATGTATTGGATCGGTTGACTTATGATGTTCCTGACGATGATATAAATCCCTTGTTTTCTGTTGCTGCAGGAAATGATGGAGACTTAGCTTATCCTTGCAATCGAATTCAAGCCCCGGCTGATATGGTTAACGGACTCGGCGTCGGCGCTTATTCCATTACACCTGATAACAGAAAAATTCGTGCAGATTATAGCTGTATCGGCGAAGGAAGAGAGGGCGCAAAGATAAAGCCTGATTTTCTCGAATTCGGAGGTAGCTTGGATAGGCCATTTATAATTGCAGGGGCAACGCCAAACACGCTGGCTGCCTCTGCTGGAACAAGCTTTTCTTCGCCATTAGCCGTAAATAAGATAGGTCAATTAATGGCCAAAAGCGAGAGTATTACTCCTCATATTGGGAGAACCTTATTGATTCACAATGCGCAAATTGACAGTCACCTTACGCAGGAGGAACAAGGATACGGATTCTGCTCAGAAGATATGGACAATGTTTTAAATTGCGAAGACAAAAAAGTGACTATTCTCTACTCTGGTACCCTAGCACCATCGCAGACCGTACGTCTCCCCGTTTTTGCCCCTCAAATTAACAACGCCCGTGGTAATGTTACAATTACATGGACAATTGCGACGATTGTCGACCCGTTCATTGGAGATCCTGATGCCTATACAAACAACTGTATCGAGGATACCTTTTTCCCTCATGAGATGGTCTTTATGTTCAGCAAGAAGGGTGTCGGTAATCGCAGATTAAATCTCCTAAACGAGGATCACCTTTCCATTGCAAGAGACCTTCTAAATGCTGGATATCAGAAAGCAGATTTTCCTGTAAGTCACCCTAGCAAAAAGTATTGGGATGAAACCGATTTGCGGGCTATCGATATGAAATGGGATACAGTAATACGGCGGTATGTTCGTATGCGTGGTTCTTCTCTACTAAATCCTTCCATTACTCTCCATGCTATTGCGCGTAACGGCTTTGGGAATGCAAAGCTGCGCTATTTTGCGGCAGTTTCTATTGAAGCTCCTCGATATACAGGCAGTTTATACGATGCTATTTTGCAGAGTTACAAAAACCTGACTCCTATTGAGATTAGAAATGTAAATCGAATCATGGTAGATCGTTAGCACTATCGTGCTAAAGCTACCTTCTACAACCGTAGGCGAGTTGCAACACGCCCTTTGCGCCGCAGGAGTGTAGACGCCCACCGAGAACAGAAAAAGCGCCACAGCGCCGCGAAAATGCGAAAGCGCCAGAAAACAGAAAAAGCCCCCTCGACAGGACGGTAAAATCCTGTGAGGGGGCTTTCGGATTTATTGCTCTTTGTGAAGGAGGCCGTGCACCAGCTCACGAGCATTTGCTGCGTTGGCGTTTTCCTGTGGGGGCTGCGCAAGCAAGGCCTTTACCCTGGCGCGCGCAGCGTCCATTGGCTTCTGTACCGGTGGCGCTGCAGCTGCCTGTGCTGAACCCCATCGAAGGGCTGCTCGAAGCAAGCCGTAGGGGTCAGTATCCTTGGATGCTGCTTTTTTATATGCTTTTCCAAAGGTTGCGACTGCGCGATCTCTGTTCGTAGCACTTTGAGCAAAAGCGTGAGAGAACACATCTTTTGCCATGTTTTGTTTCACCTGCCTTGAATTCTTGAATTTATAACCCTCTGCGGTCATCCTTGGCTGACGAAGGAGGAACGCGCTGACTATGACGCGTAATGAAGAAGGGCGGTGCACCGGATGACCGCAGATGGCGGATAGATTATCCTACGGGAGGTCCCCGAATGGCATTTTGGAAAGGTCCTGTCATCTGAATATGTGCCTCCATGCATGGTGTTTTTGACATGGTATTTCCTTGGGGCAGAGGATTTCTCGCTTAACTGTCGGGAGTTTCCTTGTCGAGATCATTTCCCCAGCGAAGTAAGGGGCGGTATCATTTGAGTATCCGCTTGCTGCTTTGCCTGCGGAGATGCAAAATCGCCCGGGGCATGGCGCTCTGCACGGCTTTTCCTACTCTGCCGCTTAAGCTTTATCCAGTAGTACCGTTTACCTGTTGCCATGGGTCAATCCTCCTCGTAAGGAAGCAGACAGACAGAGACACCATAACCCAGAAGAATAGCTGTGAGGCCTTCTGCCTCGGCAATAGAAATTCCGTTGAGACGAATCACATTGTGTCTACCGTCAAAGGCATTTACCAGACTTTCGCTATCATAGATCAGCAGATCATACTTCATCGTGCTGCGCCTCCTCTCCATTCAGCTTCTCGCCGAAAATCTCCAGAACGCGTTGCTGTGCGGCAGAGTCGAGTTCAGCAACGATCTCTTTGACCCGTGCAAGGATTTCAGCGTCAGACTTGGGCCAGACTTTCGGGGGCGCAGCCTTGAAAGCGGCTTTGCCGGGCTTGTACTTCCGTGCTGCGGTATCGAGCAGATACAGGTCGCTCATGACCTCAGACAGGTAATGGCTCAGAATGTCCATACGCCAGATAAGCTCCTTGAAGGTGGCACGTAGGACATATTGGTCAGTGTCATCGATTTCCTCGTCATCGAGACGGAAGTCCATCGCACTGTTGAGCAGATGATTCGCAAGCTGTGCGCCCCGAAAAGCACCGAAAATCTCATCGGACAGCAGATAAGCGGCGCGGGTCTTTTCACAAGTTAACTTTTCCATCAAAATTTCCTCCTCAAAATTTGCCGGAGGCGTTGACTGCGCAGCCTGGTTTGTGTAAAATAAAGCTGACAGTCCGCTTCGGCGGTCGGTTTGTATAGGGACGCTCACATCGCTTAGCTGGCTGGTGGGCGTCTCTTTCTGTTGTGCGGCAGTCCTCGCAGACCTCGCCGGGGTCGAGGTTGGCACCGCAGTGAGGGCAGGTTCGATAGTATGCCATCTGCGTCACCGTCCTTTCTGTCTGGGCTTGCGGTAGGTTGTTGCAACAGCGTTCAGTGGCTTTGCCGGATGTGTGCAGCGAGCCAGCCATGCGTCGATGTGCTCCTGACGGAAGAACACCTTGCCTCCAGGCCGCAACTGGATGTACGCCAGCCGTCCCGATGCCCGAGCTTCGTCGATGACCGACAACGCACATGGGATTTGCTCGGCGAGCTGCTGGCGGGTAATCAGATCATTCATGCGAATCCTCCCCTGAAATAATCGCCGCAACAGGTAGTTGCAGTCCAGCGGCAATGCGACCGGCTGTCCGCGGCGTACAAGTACCACGCCGGATGACTGTCGAAATGTTTTGCTTTGCAATACCGGAGGCCGTTGAGAGTTGGCTCAGTGTCATCTGATTTTCAGCCATAATGCTCTCAATTTTCGTTCGACTAATTTTCATTTTGTCACCGTCCTTCTCGCAGAGTAACTTTTATTTCTCTTTGCACCGTCATGTTATCAGAAACTTTTATTACTGTCAAGAATTTTTCAGAAAATTTTGTTGCTGTTTCAGAAACGATATGATATGCTTAACACACGAGGTGATTTTATGGGTGTAGGGGAAAATATTCGATCCGCTCGTCAAAGAGCCAATTTGACACAAAAGCAATTAGGCGCGTTGTGTGGGATTGCAGAGCCAACTATTCGTCGGTATGAACTGAACAAACTAAACCCCAAATTTGATACGATTGCAAAAATCGCTTCTGCACTTGGCGTTTCCGCTGCAAAGTTAATGGCATATGAATGGGTCGATGTTGGGTATTGGACAGAACGTTTTCAACGAGGGCTAAGCCTGTTTCTCCAAAATCTGAATAGAAGCGATGTGGGCGACTCTTCGTTTGATTTTGAAAGCGCCATTGAGATTGCCGAAGGGTGCATTGGTTTCTCCTTCGAAGATGCTTGCCAAATTGCATCAGATTTAGGTACGACCGTGGACGAGTTAATCACAGCAGGAGCCAACAACATTGAAGAAGCGAAAAAAATAAGAGCCGTCGGCGGAACGCCGGACAGCTCAGAATAAGACCGGATATTTGTTTTTGAGGAAAGTGTCATGAAGAAGAAAAATGAGATCACCAGCCGCAGCTCTGCGGCAGAATACCTCACCTATGTCGCTGCGGCCGGTGATGATCCGTCCAGCATCGAGATGCGTTACGAGAACGAGAATATCTGGCTGACACAGAAGATGATGGCTGCGCTTTACGATGTGGATGTACGCACGATCAATGAGCATATCAAAAAAGTATATGCAGATGGAGAACTGGTCGAGGGGGCAACTATCCGGAAATTCCGGATAGTTCAAACGGAAGGTACACGCCAGGTCAATCGCGAGGTCACGCACTACAATCTTCAGATGATCATTGCCGTCGGCTTCAAGGTGAACAATCAGCGTGCCGTGCAGTTCCGCAAATGGGCGGGGCAGATCGTCAAGGACTACACCATCCAGGGCTGGACGATGGATGTTGACCGTCTGAAAAAAGGCCACATGTTCACCGATGAATACTTTGATCGCCAGCTGCAGCAGATCCGCGAGATCCGGCTGTCAGAGCGCAAGTTCTATCAGAAGGTCACAGACCTGTATGCAACGGCCTTCGACTATGACAAGGATGCCAAGACCACACGCCTGTTCTTCCAGACGGTGCAGAACAAGATGCACTTCGCTGTCCACCGTCACACGGCAGCGGAGCTGATTGTGGAGCGGGCGGACGCAGAAAAGGAGCACATGGGGCTGACCACTTGGGAGAATGCGCCGGATGGGAAGATCCTAAAGGCGGACGTAACGGTTGCCAAGAATTATCTGAGTGAGCAGGAAATGAGCTATCTGGAGCGTATCGTGTCACTCTATTTGGACTACGCGGAATTGCAGGCCGAACGCAAGATCCCCATGAGCATGGAGGACTGGGCAAAGCGGTTGGACGGTTTCCTCGAATTCAATGGAAACGAGCTACTGACCGGGCCGGGCAAGATCAGTGCGGAGCAGGCAAAGCTCCATGCGGAGACGGAATACGAAAAATACCGCATTATCCAGGATCGGCTTTATGCCAGCGACTTTGACCGCTTCATGGCATTGGAAGCCGAGACCCAGCAGATCAAGGATCAAGAATAAAAAAGCTGCTTCGGACTCCTACCTCCGAAGCAGCTCACAGCAATGCACCAATGTTCAATTCAATGCCCTTGCCAGATGATTGTAGCACATCTCCGCTCCGCTGGCAAGGAGAAAGGAGCTATGATGGGCAGACCGAAGAAACAGACTCCGCAGTACAGCACCGACACGATCAACGGCTACACCTACTACCGGACGCGCATCGTTGACGCGGACGGGAAGCGGGTATCTCTCCGGGCGAAGTCTCCCGAGGAACTGGAAGCGAAGAAGGCCGAGGCTCTGCGCCAAATCGCCGAGGCGACTTTTCGGCTGGAAAATCCCACCGTAGCGAAATACTGTGAAAAGTGGCTTACGATGAAAACGGCCCATATTCGAGCGACCACCCTTGCGGACTACCGCTCCAAGGTGAAGCAGTATATCATCAAGCCTTTGGGGGACAAGTATATGGCTGATGTGACGCCGGATGACATCAACCTGGCTATCCTGCCTGCGTCGAAGCTCTCCCAATCTGTATATCAGTCTGTCCAGATGCTCTACAAGGTCATCTTTGAAGCCGCAGTAAAGAGCCGCATCATCAAGGAGAATCCGGCGGCGGAGCTGAATCCGAAGGGCGGAATGCCGCCCAAGGAGACTGTAGCGTTGACGGACAAGCAGGTGCAAATCCTGCTGGACGCGATCCGCGGTCTGCCGCCGTATCCCTTTGTCATGATTGGCCTTTATGCCGGACTGCGCAGGGAAGAAACCCTTGCCCTCAAATGGGACAGCATCGACCTCAATGGCAAGACGCCGACAATCAAGGTGTGCCGGGCATGGCATACAGAGCATAATCGTCCTGTCATATCGGACCAGCTGAAGACGAAGGCTGCGCGCCGGAATATCCCCATACCGCCGCAGCTCGTCGAGTGCCTGAAAGAAGTCAAGTCGAAATCGACCTCCGAGTATGTCTTCGCCAGCAGCATCGACGGAGGCCCGCTGTCCTACACGCAGTTTGCCCGCCTATGGAAGTATATCACGGTTCGCTCCACTAAGCCGCGCACCTATACCCGTTATCTTGAAAACGGAGAGAAGCTGAAGCGCACCATTACCCCTGTTTTGGGTCAGCGCGCCGCCCATAACAATACAGTCATCTACAGCATGGATTTTCAAGTCAAGACACACCAGCTGCGCCGCACCTACATCACCAATCTGATTTATGCCAATGTAGACCCGAAGACGGTACAATATCTGGCCGGACACAAAAACATCAAGGAGACGCTCGATATTTATGCGAAGGTGAAATATAATCGTCCGGAGGACATCGCGGCGACGATCAACAGCGCCTTTGCTCCGAAAATGCAGGAAACCTCGTTGTCGGAAAACTCCGTCAAAAAGGGCTAATATTGGGCTAAAAATTTTTTAAAGTGCTTGTACTTCTTGATTTACAAGGATATTTCATCGTATGGAAATCAGCAGTACGGCCTGAAGGCTGCCCGTCGTGCTCCCCAGTTCTCCAAGCGCTGATATTTCAAAAAATCCCTGGAACCACAACGGTTTCAGGGATTTTTCCTTTGATAAAGTCTGATATAATACAGCAAAGAAAAACATAAAATATTGAGGTTCATTTGAGGTGCATGGGCCTTAAAACCGCTTTTTGAGGTGCATGGTGAGGTTCATTTTGGTGCATCCTTTTCGCCCCTCTCCCGCTGCCTCAGTCGCCGCCTCTCTGTCTCCCGGTCAAGCATCTCGCGGCCCCCTGGCCGCCGGAGAATACTTTCCGTCAATTCAACGGCAGCCAGAGCCGCAATCTTTACGGCGTGGTCAGGGATGTCCTGCGGGCTGAACTCCAGCTCGGAAATTCCCTCATGAACTTTGTCCATAAAATCCCTCCAAAAAAATGTGTGAGCGCGCTCACCAGGTAGATACTAACACAAAAAGAGGCCGCTATGCAGGGTATTTGAACCGCCCCCTGTCAAGTAGACAGGTAAAAAAAGAAAAATTACGCCACGAGGGTCTGGTTCCTGTAAGCAAGGGGAGCCAGACCCTTTAACTTAGCTTGAAGCCGCCTTGTATTGTAAAAGTCTATGTATTCGTCGATGGCTTTCTTCAATTCCTCGAAGGTATGAAATTGCCGGAGGTAGTACATTTCAGATTTGAGAACCCCCCAGAAGCCCTCCATAGGGCC
>CDZQ01028445.1_pt1 | contig 16327 bp, 14 predicted proteins | sample 554831 | NCBI WGS metagenome assembly CDZQ01 (sample SAMEA3182112, study PRJEB8094) | gut metagenome | biome: human; feature: gut; material: Stool; isolation source: human stools | place: Canada | collected 2013-05-06
GCATGGGTATGGGCTGCTGAACGACGGCTTTTTTCTTTTGCCGTCGTCCGGCAGATAACATTGCTTCTTTCAATTCAGACACATTTCAGGAAAGACAAATCTTCCATTTGCTTAAATATTATGAAGATTTCCCGCTTTGCTCCATGCTCAACTCACCCTTTTTTAGCCGAAACACCACGTCCGCTTGTTTTGCCAGCTCGTTTGAGTGGGTGACAACTACCACACACTTTTTCATCTGATGTGCGCTTTCTTTCAGGATTTCCGTAATATCCCCAGCCGTGTCCTCGTCCAGATTGCCGGTAGGCTCGTCCGCCAAAATCACCGGGGCCTCACTTGCCAGCGCCCTTGCAATGGCTACACGTTGTTGCTGTCCACCAGAGAGTTTCAGTACGTTCCGTTTTATTTCTTCCTTTGTCAGTCCCAGCCGTTCCAGAAACGGGAGTGCCTGTTTTTTGGAGATCAATCGGACATTCTCTTGCGGGGTCATATAATCAATCAGGTTGTAGTTCTGAAAGATAAAGGAAACATTCTTTTTCCTGTGGGCTGCTAATCCGGCCTGTGCAACATCTTTCCCCTCAAATAAGATATTTCCGCTTGTTGGGCTGTCCAGACCGCCTAGCAGGGAAAGGAGTGTTGTTTTGCCGCACCCGGACGGGCCGAGAATGGCATACATCTTTCCGGCCTCCATCTGGGCATCAATCCCTTTCAATACCATCTTCTTTTTGTCATAAGAATATGTCAGGCTACGCAGTTCCAAAATTCCCATAGAGGCACCTCCTATTCACTTTCGGGTACAAATTCATAATCAAAACCATAGTCCTTTACTTTATCCGGCACCTCGTAATCTATGATGGGCGCACCGGATTGCTCCTGTGTTCTGTCCGCCTTGTCCTCTTTTGGGGTACACCCTGTAAATAACAGTCCAACAAGAAAGAGGGCAGAAAACATTTTCCATACTTTTTTCATATCGTTACCGCCTTAACTCATTTTTGATAAAATCTCTCGCGGTTTCAGCCGCATGACGGAAATCGAGGAAATCCCGGCAGATACCGTTACAATCACAATTCCAATCAGGAACAAAAGTCCCATTTCCTCAAGCTGTACGCGAACCTGTAATTCGGGAGTTTCTATTTCCTGTTCCCCGATATTGGTTCCGGCTTCCCCACGGGTTCCAGCGGACAGCCCATCTTCCTGCTGCACCTCGGACACAGCCTGCCTGGATTGCAATACGTTTCCCATCTGTCCCGCAATGGCGCTTGCGGAGAAATAGGAAAGAGAAAATGCCAGCACTGCAATCAGCAAAACCTCAGCAATATATTGTCCTAAAATCGACAGCTTGCTTATCCCAACAGAAAGCAGCACGCCGGTTTCATGGATTCGGGTTCTGGCCCACATGGTAAGAATGAGTGAGAGGATGACGATACTTACAATCAACGCAACAATCAAAACGGTGGATACCAGTTCGGATAATTGTTCCAGAGAGAACGCGGCATTTTCATAATCCTCATTGTCGATCAGAAATGAAAAACCTTTCCAGTCAACGCCGGCGATTTCCTTTACTGTAGAAATGATTTTCTCCATGTTCTGCGGATCGTCTACCGATACCGTCAGCTCGTTAAATCCCTGAATTGCGGGGCCATTTTCATAGGCCACCAAAGTGGCGAGATCGGTGATAATGAGATTTTGTATTTTATCGTAGGTTGTCACCTGATCGTTGATACCCTCTATTTCCTTTGGGGAAAATAAACCTACAATTTCAATCTCCACACCTCTGTCCGTTTGGATTTTATCACCAATTTTCAGACCGTTTTTTTCTGCCAGGTCTTTGCTGATAAGCCCTTTATTTTCATCGTCCGGCAGGATGTGTCGGCCCTCTGTCAGCGTAAGCTGCCCGGAAGTAAACCGGGTAAGCTCCCCGCTTTTCCATGTACTTAAAATTTTTGAGGATTCACGAAATTCTTCTTCAATGGGGATATTGCCAGTAAACAGTTTCAAAGAGGGGAACGCCGCCAACCCCTCTACTGTGGCGCTGCACTCCTTGATTCCCTCAATTTCCCGGATTTGCCCTACCAGCTCCGGGCTGATCTGCTGGGTTGAATACATCAGCGTTCCGCCATCCACGCTTTCCACCTTCAAATAGGGGTTGTTTTCCGTGTAGTCAAATCCAATGAGAAAGCTCCCGCCGAGGCTCTGCCTCAAATCCTGCTGGGCAGATTTAGAAGCGTTTCCCAGCGCTAGAGCGGTCAGTACAAAGGTTGCCATCACCAGCAAAATGACAAAAAGAAGAATACTTTTGCCTCTTTTGCGGACGATGTACAGCCACGCTCGATTCATAAAGTTCATAGAATGGCCTCCATTTCATTAGGATAAGTGTTGCAACACTGATAGGATAGCACCCTAATATGGAACCAGTATGAAACAGAGCATAAAATGAAAAACCTCCCCACAAGGGAGAGGATTTTCAAGCTAGGAAAAGGGTAAAACACATTCCTGGCGGATTTTCTGTTGCCTCAAATTGATAGGACAGCCTAAGTGCCTTTGACAGCCTATCTACAATATACAGCCCCAGCCCATTCCCACCGTCTTTTCTGTCTCTAGCAAAGTCCGGGCGATAGAACGGCTCAAATACATGGGCCAGCTTTTCCGGCGGAATAGGCGTACACTCGTTTTCTATTTTTATCTGCTGGGCGGTCAGTACAACAGAGATTTTGTGTCCCGGCTTTGTGTAGGAAACCGCATTGGAGAGCAGGTTAGACAGGATTTTTTCAAGGCTTTTCTTTGACGCGTGGACAAGGCACTTTTCCTGTATGCTTAAAGAAAAGCCAATCTTTTTAGCCGTTGCAATCAATTGATATGGTTCGCAAAGCGCCGGTAGGTTTTCCGACAGGTCAAAGTTTTCCGCCTCCTTTTCCTCCTGCGTAAAATCCAGCCGGGAGGTATCCAGAATTTCTTTTATCATAAAGGAGAGTTGCCCGGTAATTTCCTTGCACTCCAACAGACAGCTATCCCGGTCTTTATATTTCCCAACGCCTAAGATCATGTTTTCCAAAATCGCGTTAAGGGCCGTCACCGGCGTTTTCAACTCATGGGAAGCGGCCCGCAAGAAATCAATTTTTGACTGTTCAGCTTCACGAACTTTCCGCTTTTCTTCTTCCAGATTTTCAATGGTCGAAAGCAGGCTGGCATACAGCATATTCACGCGGGCGGCCAGTTCCCCAATCTCGTCATTTGTGTTCACGATACATTGCGCTGTCTTATCCAGCTTTTCCATCTTTTCTGTTGTTTCAGCGATCTGTTTGATTGGCTTCGTCATTGCCCTGGAAAACAATAAAGAACACCCGGCGGAAATGATGGCACAAAAGAATAAGGACACCGGCAGAGCTTTTCCGATGGCGGATTTTATCAAGATACCAGTATTCACATCACTTTCTATAATGGTCCCCTCTACGAAATGGTTTGTGCTTACCGTCATTTGAGGCGCAAGCACATAGAGGAAGACATGGGCCATCACGGTTACAGACAGCATAACCAGAAAGGTGTATAAGAAAATTTTAGAAAAGAGTTTTAAGTTTCTCATAGTTGTTCCTCATACTTGTAGCCAACACCTTTTACAGTAACAATCCGGTCAAGGCCCAGCTTCTTCCGCAAATTCTTGATATATGTGTCAATGGTGCGGTCTATGATGGGGTAATCATATCCCCACAGCTCGTCCAATATCTGTGACCGCGTAAGCACCAATCCTTTATGCTCCACCAGTAATTTCAACAAGTCGATCTCTTTTGGTGTAAGATCTATCGGCCCATTTTGGCCCGAAGCGGTGTAGCCGCCAAAATCCACCGTAATATCACCAATCTGGATTTGGTTCAGCTCCGGGCTTTTCCCGCACCGTCGCAACAGGGCAGCCACCCGTTTCCCCAACAGGAGCATAGAAAAGGGCTTGGTGATGTAATCGTCTACTTCTTCATCAAAGCTGGCCGCCTGGGTAGGCTCGTCGTCAAGGGCAGTAAGCATTAGGACAGGTACACTGCTTTTTTGGCGTAGTTCTTTTAATACCTCTAAGCCGGTTCGTTTCGGCAACATAATATCCAAAATCACTAAATCAACAGATTTTTCCCTCGCAATTTGCAAGCCCTGTTCTCCATCAAAGGCAGACAGGGTGGTATGCCCTGCGGATTTCATATATTCACAGATTGCCTCATTGGTGGCGGTATCGTCCTCCACAATCAATAAATCGGCCATTTTGACACCTCCTTGCATACTCTATTATACCAAAGCAATGTGGAAACAGTATGAAATATTTTGGTTTCTGTTTACGCATTTAGGCGGATGAAAGGCCCGCCATTTCAAGGCTTTTTCCGCATAGTCGGTGGGTAGGCGGGACAGATTATCAAATCCCCACCAAAACCGACTTCTTATTGCGTAGGAAAATTCCCATAAGAAAGCGCTGGGCGCAGGGCCAGCAGGCCGCGTCCGGCGTTTTCTCATGGGCTGCTCAGAATAGCCCAGATCGGTCTGCTTTGAAACTGACGTTTCATGTACTTATCCACCCGTACATGGGGCGAACCGTCCAGATTATAGAGCATCCGGGTACAGAGCTTATTTAGCCATCATAGTAGGATGCTCGTCAATTCCGTAATACAAATTATAAAGTTTAAACAGTCCTAATATAGCAAAATTTTATTAGGTAAAAAGAATTTTGCGGGCAATTTCCGTTCTTGTAAACGTATTATTGGCGAAGCAAAAAACAAGGGTTTGGGAAGTTCCCAACGGGCAAGAATCGCCGCTCCGGCAGTAGACTGGAAACGGAGATTTTGTGGAAGTGTGGCTACACTTCCTGTGCTTGCTCTGTTGTGACTTCCCCGGAAAGGACGAGAACGGAATGGAAAGGAAACGAAGCCAGAAAGAGAGCGATTATTTGCCAAAACGGGGAAATCCGCTGCAAAAAACAGTCTGTTATAAGCTCGGCGGGACGGTCTATGAAGTACATACTTCCTGCGGCGGAACGGAAGCGCTCTATGACAAAATGGTGCGGCTCATCCGCTCGGAAACCATCACAGATGCTGACAAAGACCACAAAGCACGGTATAATAAGGACAGCAACCTGTTTGTCGGGCGTTCATTACAGGAGGAATGAACCATGACAGCAAACACAAAATATCCCGACAACATTACCGCTTTATACGCCCGCCTGTCCCAAGAGGACGCGCTGGACGGCGAAAGTAACAGCATTGCCAATCAAAAGAAAATCCTTTTGAAGTATGCAACGGACAACGGTTTCCCCAATCCTACGTTTTTCATCGACGACGGCGTATCTGGGGTAACGTTTGACCGTCCGGGCTGGAATGAGATGATCCGGCTGTCCGAGGCAGGAAAGGTCAGAAACGTCATCGTCAAGGATATGTCCCGCATGGGGCGGGATTACCTGAAAGTGGGCTACTATACCGAGAGTTTCTTTGCGGAACGTGATATTCGATATATCGCCATCAATGACGGTGTGGACAGCGACAAGGGAGACAACGATTTTACCCCTTTTCGCAATCTGTTCAACGACTTCTACGCCCGCGATACCAGCAAGAAAATCCGTGCCGTCATGCGTGCCAAAGGAAACGCTGGGGAACACCTCTGCACTAATCCGCCCTACGGGTATATGAAAGACCCAGCGGACAAAAAGAAGTGGATTGTGGACGAGGAAGCTGCCAAGATCGTCAAGCGTATTTTTGACCTGTGCATTGCGGGAAAAGGCCCCATGCAGATCGCCAAGCTGCTGACTGCCGAACACATCCTTACAGTCAAGGCACATTATGCCCAGCGTGCCGGAAAACCGCTGCCTGAAAAACCGTATCACTGGGACCCGAAATCTGTGGCGGGGATCTTGGAGCGTCCAGAGTACACCGGCTGTACAGTGAACTTCAAGACCTATTCCAAGTCCCACAAACTGAAAAAGCGACTGCATAACGTCCCGGAAAACCAGCGGATTTTCCCCAATACACAGCCTGCCATTATTGATGAACAAGTCTTTGTGCGGGTACAAGAATTGCGGGAGAACAAGCGCCGTCCGGCCAAGCAAGCTGAACGGCAAGGGCTGTTTTCCGGCTTACTGTACTGCGCCGATTGTGGAAGCAAACTGCATTTCGCCACAGGCAAAAACATGACACCGCAGCAAGACTGCTATCGGTGTTCTCGGTATAAGAGTAACACGGGTGATTGCACCATGCACTTTATCCGGGAAGAAACGCTGAAACTGTTTGTTTTGCAGCGGATTTTCGATGTGACGGCACTGTTCTTCGATGATGCTATGGCATTTGAGGAAGCCGCGAAAAAGCAGCGTTTTCAAGAAGCCGAAAAAGAGGCCAAGAAACGCAAGCGTGAAATTGCTCAAGCAGAAAAACGCATTGCTGAACTTGACCGCATTTTCAAGCGTATCTATGAGGATGACATCCACGGTGCAATCAGTCATGAACGATTCTTAAAACTCTCCGCCGACTATGAGGCGGAACAAAGAGAACTGACAGAGCAGGTTAAGACATGGCGGGAAGTGGTAGAAACCTTTGAACAGGATCGATCCGACTTTGACAGCTTTGCAGCCATTGTACGGAAGTATGTGGGTATCCGTGAATTGACCCCCACCATCGTCAATGAGTTTGTAAAGAAAATCATCGTCCATGCGCCGGATAAGTCCAGCGGACACCGCAGACAGAAGATTGAACTGGTCTGGAATTTCATTGGAGAAGTCAACCTGCCGGGCGACGGTCAGACTGTGGAACGGCAAAGAAAAGGCAGGACGGCATGACTTTTCAGCCATGCCGCCCTGCGATAATTAAATTACTTCCTTATGGGGGCGCTCCTTTTGGCGGGGCGCGTTTTTCATCCCGCTCTCCGGTCCGGGTCCAAGGAGATGCGGTCGGCGATCATGGCGATAAATTCAGAATTTGTGGGCTTCCCTTTGGCGTTGGACACAGTGTAGCCGAAATACTTTTGCAGGGTTTCCAGGTCGCCCCGGTCCCACGCCACCTCAATGGCATGACGGATGGCCCGTTCCACCCGGCTGGCTGTGGTGCCGAATTTCTTGGCTACCGCAGGGTACAATACCTTCGTCACGGCATTGATGACCTCCATGTCTTCCACGGCCAGGCCGATGGCCTCCCGCAGATATTGATACCCTTTGATATGGGCCGGTACACCGATCTCATGGATAATAGCGGTGATTTCCCGTTCCAGCCGCTGTCGGGTGGGTTCTTCCCGGCTATTCCGGACTTCACTGCCCTCCGTCTGAGCCAACTGGCGGATACGCTCCACGAGAGCAGTCAGGCGGCAGGGCTTGAGCATAAAATAATCCACTCCCAGTTCCGGCAATCGGTCGTTGAACACTGAACGGGCAAAAGCGGACAACACCAGCACCCGGGGCCGCTCCTGTCCCAGCTGAGCCAGCGCCCCCAGCCCGTCCAGACCGGACAGCACCAGGTCCATGACTAACACCTGAGGCCGCAGGGACCGTACCATGCCCAGCAATTCCTCGCCGTCTCCCGTCTGGCCCACTACCTCCATGTCAGCTTCCTGTTGAATCATCTCTGCGGCCATGTGGCGGAACTCGTCCGCGGCATCTGCCAACAGTACACGTGTCTTTTCATTCATGTGGAACAACCCCTTCTGTCAGTTGCCAGCTTCTGGATAGAACTGGAATATTTTTCCTTCCTATCTAAAATACCACAGAATCTGCCGCTTGACAAGAAAAAGTTTCCAAATTCCTCCGGATTTCTTTCGACTCTGTTCGTCTGTCCCCGACCTGTCCCGGACGCATGCTACTGCGCCGCCTTATCAGCCGCAGACAGCATACGCTGGGCACTGATGCCGTACCCGCAGGACGGATCGTTAATCAACACATGGGTTACCGCTCCAATAAACCGTCCATCCTGGAGAATCGGGCTGCCGCTCATTCCCTGAACGATACCCCCGGTTGTCTCCAGCAGACGCTGATCGGTGACGGTGATCAGATAATCCCGTCCATCCTGCTGGCTGTCTGGAAAAATTTTAACAATCTCAATTTCATATTCTTCCACCTGGTCTCCGCTGATGTTGGACAGAATTGTGGCCTTGCCTGTGTGCACCTGGCTGCTTTGGGCCACTTCCACTGCCTGGCCATCAGCCCAGTTCACGCTCTCCATCTGGCCAAAGATACCGCTGGATGTGTTGGCCTGGAGAGAACCTAGAAAGCCGCTGCTGTCAAAGCTCCCTTTGAGCTGGCCGGGGGTGCCCGCCTGTCCCTTATTCACCCCTACCACAGTAGCAGGAAGGATTGTCCCTTCTTCTAGAGGCATAAGCAGTGCGGTATCCACATCATTGATCCCGTGGCCCAGGGCGCCGAAGGCGCCGCTGTCCGGGTCCACATAAGTCACGGTCCCGATGCCCGCCATAGAATCCCGAATCCAGGCCCCCAGCTTATAGGTGCTGTCGCTGGAACACAACACCGCTTGCGCGGTGAGCTGCACCTGCTTGTCATCCCGGATGGCCCGGATGCTCATGGTCTGCCCCTCCAGCTCTTGGAGCAGGGCGGACACTTCCTCAATGGAATCCACCTCGGTGGCGTTGATATGGGTGATGATGTCCCCCTCCTTCAGCCCGCAGTCCTTGGCTGGGTTCACATTGCCGGTGTCCGTGGCTACCTCCGAAGTGCCCACCACCACAACGCCATCGGAGAAGAGCTTGATACCCACGGCACGGCCCACCGGAATGACCGTGTCCGGGACGGCGGCATAACTGCGAATCGGCATCAGCGCCAGCATCAGCAGAAGGACTGCTGCCACCGCCCAGCCCCATGGTCTGCTTTCCTCGTTCAATCGGTATCACCCGCCTTTCTCTTGTTTTGATTTTTAAAAAAGCGCGGCTCGAACGTCCGCCTTCTTAATATGGCACAGCAGCCGGATTTCCTCCGTGGGAAAGTCCGGCGGGTTTGGGAACCTCCTATTTCCAATCGGCCCGGCATGGGGATTTTTGTTTTTATTCCTCTAAATTTTGGAAATCTAAAATAAAATTTAATTTTTCTTGTTTCCCTTTCTCCTATTCACGGAAACTTCATAAAGCGTTTTCAATTTGTCCAACACTTTCTCCCGGAACGTGGTATTCTATACTCGTCAGGAAGATGAAGCACATAATGTAAACTCCTTTCTCAATCCCCCTCTCTCTCTTTTTTCACACGCCGAGGCCGTTCTGATGATTATCAGAACGGCCTCGGTCCGTTTTTTCAATCATTTTTGAAGCTTTGCCGTTCGCCGCTAGCCCAGCTTTTCTGGTCAGAGGCCCAGCAGCCGGCCGGTAGTGGCCACCACAAAGCACAGCACCAGTCCCAGCGCAGTGGGCAGTGCCACAGCCAATGCTGTCCACTTGGCGCTGCCTGTTTCTTTATAGATGGTCAGGCAGGTGGTAGAGCAGGGCCAGTGGAACAACGAGAACAGCAGGGTGCACACCGCAGTGGTCATAGTCCATCCCTGGGCGGTGAGCAGGGCGCTCAGCGCCCCCAGGTCGCCCATCTCCACCAGCGATCCCGTGGACAGATAGGCCATAAGCATCACTGGCACTACAATCTCATTGGCCGGCCAGCCCAGCAGGAAAGCCATGAGGATGACCCCGTCCAGTCCGAACAGCCGGGCGAAGGGGTCCAGGAACCCGGTGCACCAGCTTAGCAGAGACTGTTCTCCCGCCTGCACATTGGCCATCAACCAGATCACCGCCCCCGCCGGGGCAGCCACCGCCGCTGCCCGGCCCAGCACGAAGAGAGTCCGATCCAGCACCGAGCGCACCAGCACCTGGCCTACCCGTGGCCTGCGGAAGGGGGGCAGTTCCAAGGTAAAGGATGAGGGGACTCCCCGCAGCACCGTAGAGGACAACAGCTTGGAGCAGCCCAGGGTGGCCGCCACCCCCAGCAACAACGTCCCCAGTAACAGCGCCGCCCCCTGAAGAGAAGGGAACAGGCCCACCTGTCCGCCCACAAAAAACATGGTGATGAGGGCAATGAGGGTGGGAAATTTCCCGTTGCAGGGCACCAAGCAGGCGGTAAGGCTGGCCACCAGCCGCTCCCTGGGGCTGTCGATGATGCGGCAGCCAGTGACACCGCAGGCGGCGCACCCCAAGGACATGCACATGGTCAGCGCCTGCTTTCCGCAGGTTCCCGCCCGCTGAAAGGCGTGGTCCAGCACGAAGGCCACCCGGGGCAGGTAGCCCAGATCCTCCAACAACGTAAACAGGGGGAAAAAGATGGCCATGGGGGGCAGCATTACCGACACCACCCAGGCGGTCACCCGGTATATCCCATCCACCAGCAGGGCGGACAGCCATCCCGGCGCTCCGTCCAGAACGCCGGTCAGCCAGATCCCCAACTGGTCAAACCGGGCAGACAGCCAGGCCGACGGCCCGTTCGCCCCCGCCACCGTTAGCCACAGCACCACTCCCAGCAGCAGCACCATCAGCGGGATCCCTGCCGCTCGGGAGGTGAGCACTTTGTCTGCCTGTCTCTGGCGGCGCTGGTAATCCGCCCGACGGCACCGCACCACCTGCCCGGCATACCGCTGGGCTAAAGTGGCCCGTTCCTCAGCTCCGGCCCTGCGGGCCAGGCTGTCGGGCGTCAGCGCGCCGTCCGCCACCCGGCACACCGCATCTAGCAGGTCGTCCAGCCCCTCCCGCCGCCCGGCGGAGATGCCCACCGCCGGCACCCCCAGCCGCTGGGACAGCATCTCCAGGTCCACCTGGATACCATGGCGTCGAGCCTCATCCATCAGATTGACGCACAGCACCACCCGCTGGGTCAGCTCCAGCACTTGGAGGGCCAAAATAAGATTACGCTCCAGGCATCCGGCGTCGCATACCACCACCACCGCCGAGGCCTGGCCGCTGGCGATATAGTCCCGAGCCACCTTCTCCTCCGGGGAGAGGGCCGCTAGGGAATACGTACCGGGCAGATCCACCACCGTCAGGTCCCTGCCCCGCCACTGGCACTGTCCCTGGGCTGTCTCCACTGTCTTGCCTGCCCAGTTTCCCGTATGCTGGCGCAGGCCTGTCAGGGCGTTGAACAGAGTGGACTTCCCCACATTGGGGTTGCCTGCCAGGGCAATGGTCACCCCCTTACTCATGGCACGGCCTCGCCCACAACGGGATGGACCAATTCCTCCCGCTCCAACTGAACTCCTTCCGCATCCGCCCGGCGCAGGGCAATGAGGGCGCCCCGGATGAGATAGGCTCCCGGGTCACCTGCCGGGCTGCGGGTCACGCAGGTCACCCGGGTCCCCCGCACCAAGCCCAGGTCCATAAGCCGGTGCTCCATAGTGGGCCGGGTGGATATCTCGGTCACATAGCCGCTCTCCCCCACGGGGAGGGCGGCCAGAGTCAGCGTTTCATACATGGTCGTTCGCTCCTTTCGGAGGGCCGCCCTTACGGACGGTCCGCACTCTATCCTACGGTCTTTCCCCTCCCTTCGTGCCTGTGCGAACACAAAAATGCCAGGGCCCCAGCCCCCTGCCAGCTAAAACCAGCCGCCTTACCGGCAAAAAGGACCCGCGGCTCAATGGTGAACCGCGGGTCCTTTCTCTACAGCCCCAGTGTGATGCCCTGTCCATCGGACAGGCCATCTTTTTTCAACATATTTTCCAGTACCTCCACGTCGGCGGCAATGTCCAGCGCGTCATCCTGGAACAGCTTATCCAGTTGCTTTTCAAACCCGGCCACCACCTGGTCCATCATCCCCTCGATGCGGGCCTTCGCCGCGGAGATATTCTCTCCCTCGATCCCCTGGGCCTCCAGCTGAGCATAGGCCCGGAGTATTTTCAGCGTCGTAGGCAGATAATAGTTTAGGAAGGTCCTCAGTTGCCCCTGCCGGTTGGGGTGCTTCTTTTGATAATCCAGAATTTTTCCGGTGATCTCCTCGATACGGTAGATCTTAGCGCTCATTTCCTCGTCGGGGATCTCGTCGTTTACCTGGCGGATCTCCCGGAGGATGGCATCCTCCCGCTGGGCGTCCTGTTCAGCCTTCTCCTGGGGATCGGCCTCTTCCTCCGGCTCTGGCGCGCGGTAGCCCATCTCGGTGAGATAGAGCTTGCCCTCCGCCATGTCCAGATAGCCTGTGGGCAGGATGCCCTTGGCCAGCATATGCCGCAGATCCTTGCACAGCTTGCGTACCGACACGTCAAAGGCCGCGGCCATCCGGGCCAGGTCCACCTCACGGTTGGCGCCGATGTAGGCCAGGTAGTTGACATACCGCTCTCCCCTGCCCCGGCCGCCGATGCCCGCGATCAGCATGGCCAGCCCGCCCAGGAAAAACAGTCCGCAGGCCGCCAGGGACACCAATTCATCTCCATAGAACCCGTAGGAGAGGGCTTCCATTGCGATGGACAGAAAGCCCAGGCCGAAGATCCCCGTGGTAACGGCGCCGCCGATGATGAGGCCGGTGCTGCCGTTAGACTCAGAAGCGGCTTTTTTCTTGGCGTTCTTTTTGTCCCCGGCAGGCTTGGCCTTGGAGGCGCTGGATTTCTTGGCCGTTCCGGACCCCTTTTTCTCCGGACCGCCGAATATCACGGTCTTTTCGCCCCCCGCCTTGTGATAGGTCACATTGGCGTGGGCGCCGTTGTTTTGGGCGCTGTCCCGGGTCTGCTGACCGTCCTCCCAATTCACCTGCTCCCATTCCTGGCTGTCATAGGGGTGGCCAGCCTGCCGCTCCCGCTCGATGTCATAAGGATGGCGCTTTACACCGCCCTGCCAGTTTTTCCCCCGCTTTCCGCCGCCCCGCAGCTTGCTGGCCAGCCAGATCAGCGCGATGATCCAAGTCACCGGCGTGGGAATGCAGAACAGCACGATAATGGGGATCCAACTGCCCCAATCGTTCCCGCCGCCGTTTCCGCCGCCGTTTGCATGATAATAGGTCGCCATATCGTTCAGTTCTCCTCTTTGACAGGTTGCGCCAGTGATTTGCGCCAGCGGTTGGACCAGGTGTAATACATGCCCACAGGCACAGAGATGCACGGAGCAATGGCACAGGCCACATAGATGCCCTCCACACCCCAGAAACGCTCAAACAGAATGGAAAGTACCACCCGGAACACAATACAGTTGGCAAAGGAGGACAGGAATACCCACCAAGTATCTCCCGCCCCCAGCATCAGGGCATGGTAAACCAGAAAAATGGCATAAAACACTTGTCCCAAAATCTCTATCCGCAGGTTGAGCACCGCATAGTGAATGGCCTGGGGGTCGTCGGTAAACGCTCCCACCAGCACTGGGGCGGCCAGTTCCACCACTACGATAATCACCGCCGCCATGGCAAGGGCCATGCGCATTGCCGTGTACATCACCTGTTTTCCACGGTCATACAGCCCCGCCCCCAGGTTCTGGGCCACCATGGAGGCCGCGGCGGTAGACATGGCGGAAATAAACATGCCAGACAGGTCCTTGATCTTGCCGGAATAGGCGTTGGCCGCGGAGATGACCGCGCCGTAGTCGTTGATGAGATAGGTGACCACCAACCAGGAGATCCCCGCTACTGTCATCTGTACCGCACAGGGAATACCCAGCCGGAGGATCACCCGAATCTTTCTCCAGCGCAGGCGCAGCCGGTCCCGGGCAAAGGAGAAAAATTCTCGATGGCGCAGCAGATAGCCCAGGCACAGGGCAAAGCTGATCGCCTGGGCGATCACCGTGGCCCAGGCAGCTCCCGCAGTGCCCCAGCCCAAAGGCCCTACAAATAACAGATCTAACCCTACATTAACGGCCACCGATATCATCACGCACCGCATTGGCGTCTGTGAATTACCCATAGCCCGTAGCACCGAAGCCAGCGCGTTATACCCGTAGACGAAAAACAGTCCCCAGCCGGCGGCAGCCAAATAATCGGTGGCCTCCTCCAAGGCAGGCGCGCCCATAAGCCTCATAAACGGTCCGGCAGCCAGACACACCATCACAGACACCACCGCACCCACGATGGCAAATAAAGCCAAGAAAGATCCGGTCGTTTCTTCCCGGTTATCCTGGTCCTTGGCTCCGAAGTACTGTCCTACCAAAATGTTGCCCCCATTGGACAAGCCAATGGCCACCTGAGTCAGCAGAGTGATGCACTGGGAACCATTGCTTACACCGGAGGCCCCGGTCTCTCCCAAAAGTTGGCTCACCACCAGCATATCTACAATGCTGTAGATTGCTTGGAGCAGGCTGGACGCCACCACGGGAAGGGCGTAGTGGATAAGCTGGCTTCCCACTCTGCCCCGAGTCAGATCATGCTGCGCGGTCAATGCCATGGATGGTTTGTTCCTCTCTATGCCCAAGCCGCTCCGCCTGGACGGGATGTATATCTAGCTGATCCGTTCAATGTATTTTATCATATACCAATTCCTCTCGGATGTAAAGTACACATCCGTAGTCCTGGACCGCTTTCCCTTAAATTCCACCTATTTTGCAACTATTTGTAACCGCTTTGTAGTTGTCTTTCCCCCAGTGGAGTGGTAGAATTTCAGTATGCCAAATTCTGATTTGGAGGTACAAGCTATGAATGATCCCGCGCCCAAACGGCTCGCGAAAAAGAGATTCAGAGGCCCTGCGATCGCTGTCGCCGTTGTGGCGGCGGTCTTGGCCCTTGTCGCGGGCGGCTATTTTGGGCTGTGCGCTTGGGTTCAGGGCAACGGCTTGCTGCTGCCCGGCACCACCGTCACCGGCCTGCCCGGCGGACAGAGCGTAGACTTAAGCGGCTTGGACGCCAACGCCGCCGCTCGGCTGCTGGAACAGCGGCTGGAGTCGAACCTGTCCAGCCGTTCCCTCACGGTCTCCTATGGCGATGGTAAGTCCGCCCGGCTGGAAGGGGACCTGCTGGAAGCTGACCCCTCCGTTCCCATAGACAGCGCTTTAGCCGCCAAGGACAGCCAGCCCTTCTACATGCTGGGTCTGCTCTGGCTGGGCCTTGGAGACGGCAGCCAGCATACCGCCTCTGCCCTGGCGCTGACCGAGGCGGGCCGGATCCGGGTGGAGTCTCTGGTGGGCCAGATCGCCCAGGAGCTGTACGTCGCCCCGGTAGACTTCACCTATGCGCTTACGGATGAGTCGGTGGAGCTTACTCTGGGTACTGACGGGCAGCAGGTCGACCAGGAGGCTCTGGTTCAGGCCATAATCGATGCCCTCACTGACGGACAGGAAACTCTGACCGTCACACCTGAAACGGCCCCCTCCGCCGAGCTTACCGGCGAGATCCTCAGCCAGCTGGTCTATGTGGCTCCCCAATCGTCCACCGTGGGTGCGGATGGCAAGTTAACCCCCACGGTAGTTGGTCACAGCGTAGATGCCGCTGAGGCTCAGGCCATCCTGGACCAAACCCAGCCCGGGCAAACTTGCTCGATCCCCCTGATTTTCCTCCAGCCCGATTTGGACGCGTCGGAGGAACTGCTCTACCGGGATAAGCTGGCCGAGTCGGAAACCTATATGTCCGGTCCGGAAAACCGGCGCACCAACATCCGTCTGGCCGCCGCGGCGGTGGACGGCACCATTCTGATGCCCGGCGAAACCTTTTCTTATAATAAAATCGTAGGCGAACGCACTGCCGCCAAGGGCTACAAGCCCGCCACCGTCTATGTGGGCGGCCTGGACAAGCAGGAGCTGGGCGGCGGCATCTGCCAGCTGGCCTCAGCGCTGTACTATTGTACGTTATATTCCAACCTGGAGGTCGTTTACCGCACCAATCACCGTTTCGCTGTCACTTACGTCCCCCACGGGCTGGACGCCACCGTGGCCTGGGGCAGCATCGACTACAACTTCAAAAACAACACCGACTATCCCATCCGCATCAGCGCCTACACCGAGGGCACCAACCTTATCGTGGTGTTTTACGGCACCAAGGCGGACGACAGCTATGTGGAGATGGAAACCCGGCGGCTGTCCTCCACTCCCTACTCCACTGTCTACCAAATCGACGAGTCCCTGCCTGCCGGGGAAACCAAAACAGTGACCAGCGCCTATACCGGCTATAAATATGAGGTGTACCGCTGTGTCTATGATGGCGATGGGACTTTGATCTCCCGCACGTTTGAAAACACCAGCACCTATGCCTATCGGGATAAAGTCATCGCCGTCAGCCCTGCGGACGCGGCCCAGTATGGCTTGGCTCCGGCCGTCAATCCCTCGGTGGAGCCCAGCCCTTCTACCCAGCCTTCGCCGGAGCCATCTCCTACCCCCTCTATGGCTCCATCCGCTCCACCCTCAGAGCTGCCCTCCGAGGCGCCCTCTCAGGCAGTCTCCCCTGACCCCGCCATTTCTCCAGATCCCTCCTCTGGCATACCCCTGGACTGACCCCATATATCACATTGGCGGG
>CDZQ01051753.1_pt1 | contig 16302 bp, 14 predicted proteins | sample 554831 | NCBI WGS metagenome assembly CDZQ01 (sample SAMEA3182112, study PRJEB8094) | gut metagenome | biome: human; feature: gut; material: Stool; isolation source: human stools | place: Canada | collected 2013-05-06
CCGGCGGCACGGCCCATCTGGGCCACCCGGCAGATAGATTCCTCCACCTCCTTGGCGGCCACCAGCATCAGATCCGCCAATTCGTCGATCACCACCACCACGGAGGCCATGTGGGGCATGTCCTCCCGCTGGCGGGCAATGGCGTTGTACTCCTCCAGCTTCTTAACCCCCACCTCGGAGAAGGTCTTGTAGCGCTTCATCATTTCGAATACAGCCCACTGCAGAGCCCCGGCGGCCTTCTTGGGGTCCGTCACCACCGGTATGAGCAGATGGGGAATGCCGTTATAGGGGGCCAGTTCCACCATCTTCGGGTCCACCATGATAAAGCGGACGTCCTCAGGGCTGGACTTGTAAAGCAGGGATATAATAAGGGAATTGGTGCACACGGATTTACCGGAACCGGTGGTACCGGCGATGAGCACGTGGGGCAGCTTGGCGATATCTCCCACAATATCCTGATTGCCGATGTCCCGGCCCACGGCAAAGGCCACCTGGGAGCGGTGCTCCGTGAAGGCGCGGGACTCAATCACGTCCCGGATCAACACCGGAGAGACAGTCTTATTGGGCACCTCGATCCCCACCACAGAGATCTTGTCCGGAATGGGGGCAATGCGCACCCCGCTGGCCCCCAGGGCCAGCGCGATGTCGTCGGCCAGATTTGTTACCTTGCTCAGCTTCACTCCCTGGTCCAGCACAAACTCATAGCGGGTGATGGCGGGCCCCCGGACCACATCCCCCTGGGTGGCGTCCACACCGAAGCTGCGGAGGGTATCCCCCAGGCGCTGGGCATTCAGACGCAGTTCCGCGCCGGCCTCGATATAGTTGTCCTGGGCATTCTGATCCAGGAGGGTGACAGGGGGAAAGTCGTAGGCGTTCTCCACCGCCAGACCGCTCTCAATTTCCGCGGCCACCTGGGCGGTGGCGGCCTCCACGTCCCCGGCGCTGGACGCCTTGCGGCGCTTAGGCTCCGCCGGGGGCGGCGGGGCCTCCGGCTCCCGTGGCTGGACAGCCGGGGCGCTCTCCGCCGCCAGGGGAAGGATGGGCGCCGGTTCGGGGTCACCCAGGGGCTCCGGCCGGGGCAAAACAGCGGCCTGGGCCGCCTCCGGCACCTCCTCCCGGGGAAGGGGGCCGGTGATCACCTCGGCGGGCGTCAGCTGATCCTTGGACCGGGGCTTGAAAAATCCGGACATCAGACCGCCCCGTTTCCCAGGGGGCTCCTCATCCAGGGGAATATCGATTACAGGCCGCGTGGGCGCGGCGGAGCGGGAGGCCCGGCGGGGGGGCTCCTTCGTCTCTGTTACAGGAGCAAAAAAGCCTTCATCCTCCTCATCCTCATAGTCCTCCGTGCTGTAGTCCAGGCGCTCCCGCTCCCGCCACATCCGCACCAGGGCGGAAATCGTCACCTGGAACGCTACCATCAGAAGGCCCAGAAGCAGAAGCGTGAACACAATCACAGACGCCGGCTTGCCCAGGGCGGTGAAAAAGCCCAGACCCGCAGCGCCCGACAGGACGCCGCCGGAATCCAGTGTCGTACCGGAGCGCCAAAGGGTGGTCAGCAAGCCGTCAATCCCCCTCAGTTCCAGGCGGCAGAACAGGACATGGCACAGCGCGCCGAATAGGAAGGGCACCAGCAGGGCGCAGGCGGTGCGCAGCATCACGGGCCGGCCCCTGTGGGTCAGCAGAATCCACGCGCCCAGGGCCAGGGCGGGAGCCACCAGATAGTACCCAAAGCCCAGCAGTCCCTTGAAAAAGCTGGGCAGCCACCGCATCAGCCATCCGTCGCTGGGGAAATAACTCACCAGGATTAATATCGCCAGCAGGGCAAAAATCCCCCCTGTGACTTCCCGGCGGATTGGCCGCTGCCTGGCACTTCTCCCGCCGCTCCGGCCGCCGCCTCTGGCGGTGGCTTTGGTTTTGCCGCCGGCAGTTCGCTTGCCGGTGCTTGCTCCGCCGCTCCGGCTGCCGGATGTGGTTTTCTTCGGTGTCGTTGCCATGGTACTCCCTCTTACTTCATATTGATATGGCGGTCCCCCATCAGCCGGTCAAAGGCCGCCTGATGCTCCAGGAACCGGTTGCGGATGCCGGGTGTGAATGCGTCTGTCAAAATAAACCGCTTATACGACGCCCAGTCCAGCAGCTGCCAGTCCACCGTCTCCCCGCTCTGCAGGCGGATCTCCTGCTCCGCCGGATCAAAAAACACCAGGAAGCTGTGGTAGAGGGAGGCGTAGCCGTCAATACCGGGGCGTGCCTGGACATACACCGGCAGGAGCATGCGCTCCTCCACCCGGATACCCGTCTCCTCCCACAGTTCCCGGACGGCGCCCTGAGCGGGCGTCTCCCCCTTGACCACGCTGCCCCCTGTGACCTCCCAGTAGAGGCCCCAGGACTTATCCGGGTGGCGGCGCGTCACCAGCAGGCGGCCGTCCGGGGTAGCGGCATAGATCTCCACCACCATGTGCCAGACGCCCTCCGGCATCGGCTCGCCCCGGACCAGATCAAAGCCCAGCGGCCTCCCCTCCCGGTCATAGGCATCCCACAGTTCGCGCGCCATCCGCCGCACCTCAGGCCGCCAGCCAGGGCAGCAGCCCGGCGGCCTTCAACCCGGTCAGCACCAGCGTCACAGCCCCGGCCGCCCAGCAGTAGTAGGCAAAGGCACCGAAGCGGCCCTTGGCCGCCACCAGCTTCAAAAGGCGGATGGAGAGATAGCCGGACACCGCGGCCACGGCCACACCCAGAAAATAGGCAGGCAGCAGGGAGGGATCAATGCCCGAGCGAACCGCGTCGGCAATATGGAGGATATTCGCCCCCAGCACCGCGGGGATGGAGAGCAGAAACGCAAACCGTACCGCGAACTTCCGGTCCATGCCGCAGAAGCAGCCCATGCAGATGGTCATGCCGGAGCGGGAAATCCCGGGGCAGGTGGCCACCGCCTGGCCCACACCCACCAGCAGCACGTCCCGGATGGTGGCCGTCCGCTCATTCTTGCGGCCCTTCCGCACCCGGTCGCAGGCAAAAAGCAGCGCTCCCGTTACCAGAAGGGCGGCTCCCACAAACCACGTGTTGGCGCTGAGGCCCTCCACAAAATCCTGAATAGGCAGCACCGCAAACAGGGGCAGGGTACCCACAATTAGCAGCCCGATGAGACGCCGGGCGGGCGGGATCTGCTTTGGCATGCCGCCCCGGGCCACATCCCGGATGGTCCGGAAAAACTCCAGCACCATGTCCTTGATGTCCGTCCAGTAGGCGGCAAACACCGCCGCCAGGGTGCCGAGATGGAGCAGCACGTCAAAAAATATATCCTCCGTCCCCTCCACCGACAGGCCCAGCAGGTTCTGGGCGATGGACAGGTGGCCGGAACTGGAGATGGGCAGAAATTCCGCCACACCTTGGATGATTCCCAAAATCAGAGCATTCAGCAGGGACACGGCAGCGCCTCCTTATGTTATAGGTCGTAGACAGTGGGGAAAAGCGCGGGCTCTTTTCCGGTAAATGGATTTCGCGCCGCCCGCAGCGCGGGGCTCCGGTGAGCCCTCTGGTCTGTCAGAAAATGCCTTTCATATTATGATAGCACAATTGTTTGTGTTTTTCCATAGTTTTTTGCGGATCAGGGCCGGGGCGGACAGGCGGCGAAGAAAAGCGTGTCACCCTGGACGCGGCGAAGGAACCTCCGGTTTCTTCACTCCGTTCAGAATGACACGCGGGCTACTGGGCCTGTCGGTCCAGAGCGTCCTTGGCGGCGGCCTGCTCGGCCTCCTTCTTGCTGTGGCCCTCTCCCTGCCCGATGGGTTCACCGTTCAGGCACACCTGGAAGAGGAATGTCTTGTTGTGGTCAGGGCCGTCCTCCGCCACCATGTGGTAAGTAAGCACCTGGCCGCTCTTGCGCTGGATGATCTCCTGCAGCGTAGTCTTATAGTCCCGCCGGTCCTCCGCCGCAGGCGCCTGGCTGAGCAATACCCGGTGGATGAGGCTTCGGATCTTCTCCATACCGCCGTCCAGGTACACAGCGGCAAATACGGCCTCCACCGCGTCTGCCAGAATGGACTGGCGCTGCCGCCCGCCGCCGGCCTCCTCGCCCTTGCCCAGCTTCAGGTAGCTGCCCAGATCCAAAAGCTTTGCCACCTCGTACAGGCTCTGCTCGCACACCAGCGCCGCCCGCATCCGCGTCAGATCCCCCTCCGGCAGGCTGCCGTAGGTTTGAAACAGGAACTCCGCCGTCACAAAGCCCAGCACGCTGTCTCCCAAAAATTCCAGGCGTTCATTGCTTCCCACACCACTGGAGCGGTGTTCATTGGCGTAGGAACTGTGATTGAGCGCCTCCGCCAGCAGTGTACGGTCCCGAAAGCAGTAGCCCAGTCTTTCCTCCAAAGATTCCATTGCGTATCCCTCCCTTCCTACGGAAAAAGCCTCGCCCAATGGGCGTCACACGCCCGTTCGACGAGGCTCTCTCGCATCTCATTTGTCCAGCTTCTTCGCCAGGAAATCGACGCAGTCGCCCACAGTCGTCAGGGTTGCCAACTCCTCCTCGCGGACTTCACCGATCTTGAACTCCTGCTCCATGCCCATAACCAGTTCCACCAGGTCCACAGAGTCGGCGCCCAGATCTTCCTCAAAAGAGGTATCCTCCGTGATCTCGTCCAGTTCAACCGCGAACTGGTCGGCGATGATCTTCTGCAGCCGCTCAAAAATATCCTGCATTTCCTCTTCCTCCTTTCCCAGGGGACTTTCGGGGGGTCCACTGGCATGATAAATCTTTTCTTCCTGCCTGTCAATAGCCAATCCGGATTTCTCCGTTCCCGGCCCTCACCGGCTGATTTTCATAAGATCGATATGGGCCGCAATGTCCTCCGCCATACCGCTCTGCGCCACCCGCTCCGCCTGATACACGGCGTTTTCAATGGCTCTGGCCCCGCTGGAGCCGTGGGCCTTAATCACAGGCTTCGTCAGCCCCAAAAAGGGGGTGCCGCCGACAGTATCCGGGTTCAGCCGGTCCCTGAACTCCGCCAGGCCGCCCTTCACCAGCAGCGCCGCCAGCTTGGTTCCCGCGTTTCGCAGAAACATCCGCTTCACTTCGCCTCCCATAAAGGAGCCCACGCCCTCGATGGTTTTCAGCATTACGTTGCCGGAAAAGCCGTCGGCCACGATGACATCACAGCCGCCCTTGATGGCGTCCTTCGCCTCGATATTGCCTGTAAAGCGCAGGTGCCCCGCTTCCCCGGCGGCGCGCAGCGCCTGGTAGGTATCCCGGCGCAGCTGATCGCCCTTGGTGTCCTCCGCGCCGATATTCAAAAGTGCCACCCGGGGCTTTTCAATCCCCAGCACCCGCCAGGCATAGAAGCTGCCCAGATAGGCGAACTGGGTCAGATACTCCACGGAGCACTCCGCGTTGGCCCCGCAGTCAATCAGCACCGCCTGCCCTGCCGCGGTGGGAATCACAGGGGCCATGGCGGCCCGGCGGATACCCCGGACCCGCTTTACCAGCAGCGTTCCCGCCGCCAGCAGCGCCCCGGTGCTCCCCGCGGACACAAAGGCGTCCCCCTCCCCTGCGGCCAGCATCTGCAGGCCCACGGTGATAGAGGAATCCTTTTTTACTTTAAAGGCGGTCGCCGGGTCGTCGTGCATGTTGATGACCTCCGTAGCCGGCGCAATGCGTACCTGGGCGGGCAACTGGGAGGCGCCGCACTGGGCGGCGGCTTTGATGTCCGCCTCCCGGCCCACCAGCACCAGATCCAAATCCTGCCGCGCCCTGGCCGCGTTCAGCGCGCCCCGGACAATTTCCACCGGCGCGTTATCCCCGCCCATGGCATCGATGATAATCTTCACACCCACCTCGCTTTCCCCCCTTCCAAGAAGGGGTCTTGGGGCGAAACCGCAGCCCGCCCCTCTATTTCTCTACTTCTGCCTGCAGCGTATCGATGATCTCCAGCGAGCGCCGGGAAATTTCCGCGTTCTTATTCCGTTTCCCCTTAACCCGGTAGCCCAGAGGGGAAATAATCCCAAAATTGATATTCATGGGCTGAAAATGGGCCACCGTCCCATCGGAGACATACAGGGCCAGAGCGCCGATGGCGGTCTCCCGGGGAAAGCACACCGGCTCCATCCCTCTCAGCCGCCGCGCCGTCTCCACCCCCACCAGAAAGCCGGAGGCGGCGGATTCCACATAGCCCTCCACCCCCGTCATCTGACCGGCAAAGGAGATGCGGGGCTGTTCCCTCAGGCGGTAAAACCGGTCCAGCAGCCGGGGAGAATCCAGATACGTATTGCGGTGCATGACGCCATAGCGGACATACTCCGCGCTCCGGAGAGCGGGGATCATGGAAAACACACGCTTCTGCTCCCCAAACTTCAGGTGGGTCTGAAAGCCCACCAGGTTGTAGATGGAGCCCGCCGCGTTGTCCCGGCGCAGCTGCACCACGGCGTAGGGCTCCGCCCCGGTTTTGGGATCCCGCAGGCCCCGGGGCTTCAGCGGCCCGTAGCGCAGGGTATCCTCCCCCCGCCGGGCCATGACCTCCACCGGCATACAGCCCTCAAAGACCTGCTTGTCCTCAAAGCCGTGGACCTCCGCCTCCTCCGCCTGACATAGTTCCCGCCAGAAAGCCAGATACTCCTCCCGGCTGAGAGCGCAGTTGACATAATCCGCTGTCCCCTTGTCGTACCGGGAGGCAAACCAGGCGTGCCCCATATCGATGCTCTCAAATGTCACCAGGGGCGCGGCGGCATCAAAAAAGTTCAGGGTGCTGTCCGCGCCGAAGAGGTGGGAGAGGTGCTCCGCCAGGGCGTCACTGGTGAGAGGGCCGGTAGCCACCACCACCTCCCCCTCCGGCAATGCCGTCACCTCCCCCTCCTCCACGGTGATGAGGGGGTGGGACCGGACGGCATCCGTCACATAGGCGGAAAAACCCTGCCGGTCCACGGCCAGGGCGCCGCCGGCCTCCACCCGGGTAGCGTCCGCCGCCCCCAGAATCAGGCTACCCAGGCGGCGCAACTCCTCTTTTAAAAGGCCCACCGCGTTTTCCAAGCCGGCGCCCCGCAGGGAGTTGGAACACACCAGTTCCGCGAAGTCCTTGCTGGAGTGGGCGGGCGTCATCTTTTGGGGCTTCATCTCCCGGAGCGTTACCGGGACACCCCGCCGGGCCAGCTGCCAGGCGGCTTCACTGCCGGCCAGGCCCGCGCCAATTACGGTTACATTCATGTTTTCCCTCTTTATCATCCCAAGCCCACAAAAACAGCGTCTTCCCTTCTGAAGTAATCCTCTGTATTGCTGCTCAGGCCGCTGGCCTTCCAGGCCTCTTCAAAGGTAATGTCATCCCTGCTGCTCAAAATCACATAGGTGCTGTCCCGCTGGGCGCTAGGCAGCCTGCCTGTGATCTCCAGCCTGTGGGGATAGGCATACTCATCTGTTTTCCAGGTGCCGTCGCTCATCCCGTAATAGGTCCCGGTTGTGAAAACCTTTTGCTCAGCCAGGTACTCCTCTATCAACTCACGGGGGACTCCGCAAAGGTTTTGACTGCGTACGGCTCCGTGCCGCTCCGGGAGCAGCCGGACAGGCTCAGCGCACAGGCCACGGCCAGCAGGAAAGCGGCTGTCCTTTTCACGCCTGCTCCTCCGCCGCTTTGGCATCTGCCTTCTTGGCCGCGCTTTTTCTGGCGGTACCTTTGGCAGCTGCCGCAGGCTTCTTCGCCGCGGGCTTGGCCGCCGCCTTCCTGGCAGAAGTCTTTTTCTCCTTGGCGGGGGCCTTCTCCGCCGCCCCGGTGGCGGCGGCATCGACGGCATCGGCGGTTTCGGCGGCATCGCCGCCCTCCTCGGTCTTGGCCGCCTTCTTCCGATACCCGCCCCGCTTGTCCTCGGGGGTAAAGTTGGCGCACTGCTCATTGATGCAGAAGGGCTTCTTAAAGCCCTTGCCGGACTTTTTAAACATGGTCTGGCCGCACACCGGGCAGTCGTCCGCCACGGGGATATCCCATGTCATAAAGTCGCACCGGGCCGATTCATCCTTGTCGCTGTTGTGCTCGCAGCCGTAGTAGGCGTAGCCGTTGCGGCTGGTTTTCTTCAGGATGCGGCCGCCACACTTGGGGCAGCGGCCCGGCATGGCGATGACCAGGGGCTTGGTGAAGGTGCACTCAGGGTAGCCGGGGCAGGCCAAAAACCGGCCAAAGCGGCCGCTCTTGATCACCAGATTCCGGCCGCAGAGATCGCAGACCTCGTCGGTCTCCTCGGCGGGTACCTTCAGCCGCACGCCCTCCAGATCCTTTTCCGCCTGCTCCAGGTTGGCCTTGAAGGGGTCGTAGAACTCGTGGAGCAGAGTGCGCCACTGCTTGTTTCCCTCCTCCACATCATCCAGCTGCTGCTCCATGTTGGCGGTAAACTTGGTGTTCACAATATCCGCGAACTTGTCACACATCAGCCCATTGACCACCTCGCCCAGGGGGGTGCTCTTCAGGTACTTGCCCTCCTTGATGACATACTCCCGGTCCAGAATGGTGCTGACCGTGGGGGCGTAGGTGGAGGGGCGGCCAATTCCGTTCTCCTCCATGGCCCGGATAAGGGTGGCGTCGGTGTAGCGGGCGGGGGGCTGGGTAAAGTGCTGCTCTTTTTCAAAGCCCCGGCTGTTCAACTGCTGGCCCTGGGAGAGTTCCGGCAGGCTCCTGCCCTCCTTCTCCTCCTTTTCCTCATCCTTGCCCTCCTCGTATACCGCGGTGTAGCCGGAAAACTTCAGGCTGCTGCTGGAGGCACGGAAGCTGTGGAGCGCGGCCTCCACCTCCACGGATACGCTGTCATAGACGGCGTTGGCCATCTGGCAGGCCACAAACCGGCTCCAGATCAGCCGGTAGAGCCGGTACTGCTCGGCAGTCAGATCCCCCTTGATCCGCTCCGGCGTCAGGGTGACGTCACTGGGACGGATGGCCTCGTGGGCGTCCTGCGCACCGGCCTTGGTCTTAAAGACGCGGGTCTTTTCGGGGTAGTAGTCCTGGCCGTAGCGGCCCAGGATAAACGTCCTGGCGGCATCCAGCGCATCGTCAGAGAGGCGCAGGGAGTCGGTACGCATATAGGTAATCAGACCCACGGTGCCCTCCCCGGCAATATCCACACCCTCGTACAGCTGCTGGGCAATGGCCATGGTCCGCCGGGGCGTCATGCTCAGCTTCCGGCTGGCCTCCTGCTGGAGGGTGGAGGTGGTAAAGGGGGGCGAGGGGGAGCGCTGCTTATCCTGGCGCTTGACCGTCTTGACGGAGAAGGGCTGGTTCTCCACCGCCGCGATCACCGCCGCCACCTCCCCGGCGGAGTTCAATTCCCGCTTCTTGCCGTTCTCCCCGTGGTAGCGGGCAAGAAAGCGGGTCTTTTCCGTACCGTCGGTATCCAGCCGGACATCCAGGGACCAGTACTCCTGGGGCTTAAAATCCGCAATCTCGTGCTCCCGGTCACAGACCATACGGGTGGCCACGGACTGGACGCGGCCGGCGGAGAGTCCCCGGCGGATCTTCTTCCACAGCAGGGGAGAGAGTTGGTAGCCTACGATCCGGTCCAGAATGCGGCGGGCCTGCTGGGCATCTACCAGGTTCTGGTCGATCTCCCGGGGCTGGGCGATGGATTCCCCCACCACCCGCTTTGTGATCTCGTTGAACGTAACACGGCGGGCCTTGTCGTCCCCCAGGCCCAGCAGTTCCTTCAGATGCCAGCTGATGGCCTCCCCCTCCCGGTCCGGGTCGGTGGCCAGGTACACATACTGGCTGTCCTTGGCAGATTTTTTCAGGTCGTTGATAATGTCCTCTTTGCCCTTGATCGGGCGGTAGTTGGGCTCAAAATCGTGCTCGAAGTCCACGCCCAGGGTGCTCTTGGGCAGATCCCGCAGGTGGCCCATGCAGGCCTTCACCTGATAGCCGGGGCCCAGGTACTTGCCAATGGTCTTTGCCTTGGCCGGGGACTCCACAATCACGAGGTTAGTCTTTGCCATTTGTTCCTCCTGGCGGCGCCTGTCCGTGAAGCACCGCTAATTTATGCCAACGTCACCGCCAGGGCAAAGCGCTTTCCGCTTTCCTGGGTGACGATCTGGTCAATTTCAAGCATAGTCAGGGCAGACAGCACCCGCCGGGCGGGGATCTGCGTCTGATCAATTACATCGTCCACCTGCATGGTGCGGCCCTGGAGGGCCTTGACGATGCGGATCTGGTCGTCGGTAAGGCCGTGGTCCCCGCTTATATCCAACACCGGCAGAGCGGGCTGGGCAGGGGGCTCCGGCGCCTCCTCCGGCTGGGGCCGGGACGGCTCACAGAGGCCGAAGCGCCTGGGCTCCTCCCCGCTCCGGGGACGGATCTTGTGGGGATATTGTCCCTCATAGTGGCTGAGGATATCCCAGGCGCAGGTGATAAGGCCCGCACCGTCCCGGATGAGCCGATTGCTGCCGGCACAGGCCGGGTCCCCCATCTGACCGGGGATCACAAACACATCCCGGCCCTGGTCCAGCGCCCGGTCAGCGGTAATGAGGGCGCCGCTGCGCTCCGGGGCCTCAATGACCACAGTGGCCAGACTCAGGCCGCTGATAATCCGGTTTCGCACAGGGAAATGGCGGCCGTCATGGGGTGTACCCGGCGGGTACTCGGATAGAATCGCGCCCCGCACGGCAATATCCTCATAGAGAGGCCGGTTCTCCGGGGGATAGATGACATCGTGTCCGCCGCCGATCACAGCGGCGGTAACACCTCCGGCCCGAAGGGCTCCCCGGTGGGCGGCGGCGTCGCCGCCTCTTGCCAGGCCAGATACCACCAGCGCCCCCTGGTCCGTCAGCTGATAGGCCAGCCGCTCAGCGGCCTGCTGCGCATAGAGGGACGCGGAGCGGGAGCCCACCATGGCGATGGCCACCTCGTCGTCAAAAAGCGGCAGTCGGCCCTGGACATAGAGCAGCAGGGGCGGATCATAGATATTGCGCAGGCGGTTGGGGTACTCCGCATCCCGCAGGGTGACGAGGCGCAGGCCCATGGCCTGGCAGTCCCCCAGAATCCGGTCCGCCTGCTCCAAGGATTTCTCCGCCAGCGCCTGGGCGGCGGAGCGGGTCATGCCCTCCACCAGCAGGTACTCCCCGCCGTCGGCAAAGTAGACGCTCTCCGGGTCCCCAAAGTGATCCAGCAGCGCCAGCTTCTGCCGGCCGCCCACACCCCGCAGGCCCGTCAGCCACAGCCAATAGGTCAGTGCCGCCATATGCCCACTCCCCTTTCCTCCTATGTCTGCCGATATCCCTCCCACAGCAGTACGGCCGCCGCCGCCGCCGCGTTCAGGGACTCACAGCGCGCCTCCATGGGGATGCGCACCGTGGCATCACAGGCCGCCAGCGCCTCCCGGCTCAGCCCCCGGCCCTCGCTTCCGATGAGCACCGCTCCCCGCCGGAGATCCGCCCCGTGCAGGTCCACCGTGTCCTGGCGCAGCGCCGCCCCCACCAGGGGCAGCCCCGCCGCGGCCAGACGCTCCCGCAGTTCCTCCAGCGAGCAGTTCCAGACGGGCAGCCGGAACACCGCTCCCATGGAGGCGCGGACGGTCTTGGGATTGTACAGGTCCGCACAGCCCGGCAGCAGGAACAGCCCGTCCGCACCGAAGGCGTCCGCCGTGCGGAGGATGGTGCCCACGTTGCCAGGGTCCTGGACCCCCTCCAGAGCCAGATAGCGGCCGCCTGTCAGCCTGTCCGGCGGCGCAGGGGATGGAAGCCGGGCCGTAAAGAGAGCCCCCTGGGGAGCCTCCATGGGGCTGATGGAGGCCATCAGATCCCGGGGCACCTCCACCAGCCGGACACCCGCGGGCAGATCCGGCAGCGCGGTCTCCGGGGTGTACACCACCGCTGTCAGCGCCGCGTCCCAGTGGGCAGCCTCCGCCAGCAGCTTCACACCGTCCCCCAGGTACTCCCCCGTCTCCCGGCGGTAGGCCCGTGAGGCGGCCAGCTTCCGGATATGGGTCATCAGGGGATTTCCCCGGCTGGTGATACGCTCCGCCAAGGTCCTCGCCTCCCTCCCAAGTGGTCGATTAATCCAGCGGCTTCATGGTGGGGAACAAAATCACGTCCCGGATGGAGTCGCTGCCGGTGAGGAGCATGACGCACCGGTCGATGCCAATGCCCAGGCCCCCGGTGGGGGGCAGGCCGTACTCCAGGGCGGTGATAAAGTCCTCGTCCATCATCTCCGTCTCGTCGTTCCCCTTGGCCCGCAGTTCCACCTGCTTCTGGAAGCGCTGCTTCTGGTCGATGGGATCGTTCAGTTCGGAGAAGGCATTGCCCATCTCGCTGCGGCAGATAAACAGTTCAAACCGCTCCGTGAGGCGGGGATCCCTGGGGGACCGCTTGGCCAGAGGGGATACGTCCACGGGGTGCATGGTGATGAAGGTGGGCTGCACCATCTTCTCCTCCACCTTCTGGTCGTAGCACTCATAGAGGGCGTGGCCCCAGGTGCGCTCCACGCCGTCCATGTCCACCCCCACGCTCCTGGCGGCGGCCACGGCCTCCTCGTCTCCCTCGATGGCCATGAAGTCCACCCCCAGGTGCTCCTTCACCGCCTCAGCCATGGTCATGCGGCGGAAGCCGGGGGCCAGGGAGATCTTCTCCCCCTGCCACTCCACATCGTAGGTGCCCAGAATCTCCTTGGCGGCGCCGGAGAGGAGATCCTCGAAGAGGTCCATCATATCGTTGAAATCAGCGTAAGCCTGGTAGAGCTCCACGGTGGTGAACTCGGGGTTGTGCTTGGTGTCCATGCCCTCGTTGCGGAAGATGCGGCCCACCTCGTAGACCCGCTCCAGGCCGCCCACGATCAGCCGCTTTAAGTGCAGTTCCGTGGCGATGCGCATGTACATGTCGATGTCCAGGGTGTTGTGGTGGGTGATGAAGGGGCGGGCGGCGGCCCCGCCGGCCAGGGTGTTCAGGACAGGGGTTTCCACCTCCATGTAGCCCCGGCTGTCCAGGAAGCTGCGCAGGTACTTGACAAAGGCGCTGCGGATCTCAAAGTTCCGGCGGGAATCGGGGTTCATAATGAGGTCCACATACCGCTGGCGATAGCGCAACTCCTTGTCGGTAAGGCCGTGGAACTTCTCCGGCAGGGGCAGCAGTGACTTGCTCAGCAGGGTGATCTTCCTGGCGCGGACACTCATCTCGCCCCGCTGGGTCCGGAACACCTCGCCCTGGACCCCCACAATGTCGCCAATATCGTACTTTTTAAACCGGTTGTAGTCTGCCTCGTCCATCTCGTCCTTCCGGGCGTACAGCTGGATGCGGCCGGATCTGTCCTGCAGGTCGCAGAAGCTGACCTTACCCATGCCCCGCTTGCTCATAAGCCGGCCGGCAATGGTGACGGAGGTACCCTCCAGTTCGTCGAAGCGGTCCCGGATCTCCTGCGCATGGTGGCTCACAGCAAAGCGGGTTTCCCGGAAGGGGTCCAGGCCCTCCCCCTGGAGGGCGGCCAGCTTCTCCCGGCGGATGCGCAGAATCTCGCTGAGGTCCTCAGGCGTCTGGGCGGGTGTATTTGTCTTATCAGCCATGTCTGTTATCTCCTCTTTTGTACGGCGCCATCAGCGCTCGATCTTTTCCACCTTGTACGGAATCTCCCCGGCGGGGGCGCTGACGGTAACGGTGTCCCCCTCCCTGGCTCCCATGAGGGCCTTGCCGAAGGGGGAATCCTCGCTGATGATGCCGTGCATGGCGTTTGCCTCCTGGCTACCCACAATCTTGAAGCTGCGGGAGGCGCCGCCGGCGGCGGGGGTGACGGTAACGATGGAGCCGATTGTCACCTGGCCCGCAGGCATATCCCCCTCCTCCACAATTGTGGCGTGCAGCAGGATATCCTCCAGTTCGCTGATGCGGGAGTAGAGTTTGCCCTGCTCATTTTTTGCCTCATCGTACTCGCTGTTCTCGCTCAGGTCGCCGAACCCCCGAGCCACCTTGATCATCTCCGCCACCTCGTCGCTACGGGTGGTTTTGAGATAATTCAATTCTGTCTGCAGTTCCTGAAACCGGGTCTGGCTCATTTTGAATTCTTTTTTCATAACCACATCTATCCTTTCGATCTTCCGTACTTGTGAAGGGATCGCCGCCACGCAGGCACACGACGCCACTATACTTATTCTATATTAATCGTGCTATGCATTATATAAGCATTTGCCGGTTCTGTCAACAAGGAATTTCCGCGAGGAGGCTTTCCGCCGTTATGCCGCCCAGGCTGTACAGCGCGGCAGCCATCTGCTCCTGGTCGCAGTTGGGGTCCAGCTGCTCCACCACAGCGGCCGGGAGCTGCAGCGGCAGCCGGCCTGCTCCCGCCTCCCCGCCGGGATACAGGGTGTACAGCACCGGGTTGCGCAGGGCCAAATCCTGGCGGGGCGAAAAGAGCAGCAGGGCGTCCGCACGGTCCAGCTGGTCCCGGGAGGGCCCCAGCAGCAGCGACACGCCGTATTCCCGCCGCAGGCTCCGTGCCAGTTCCTCCCCGCCGCCGCCCCAGAGCAGTACATAGCGGAAGCTGAGAGCCAGAAGCCGAACCGCGTCCATCGCCTCGCGGCTCAGGCGCTCCGCCGACACCGCCACCACCGCCTGGGTCGGGGAGAGGCCCATGGATTCCAGCCGCCGCCGAACCAGCGGGGCCGCCAGGTGGCGGCGAAGGGGCAGCGTATCCACCGGCACAATTCCCTGGCGGATGAAAAGCTGGGTATAGGGAAAATCCATGGGAAACACCGCGCTGCGGGCCCCCAGTTCCCGCAGCCTTTTGGCCCCCGCCAGCACCCGCCGCCGGGCCAGCGGGTGATTGGGGTGGGCGCTCTCCCTCACCCGCAGCGTCAAAAATACGCCCCCCGGCAGCCGGCTTTCCCCCAGTTCCGGCTTTTTGGGTCCATCGCCGTATCGGATATATCCGAGCATCGCCAACCTCCTTCCGCGGCCCCCGGCCGCTGGGGGAGAGCGGGCACAAAACCGCCTCCCGCACCATGGTATGGCGCGGGAGGCGGTTTTATCCTATCTTTATCAGAAAATCATCTGAAACAGCAGGCGGCTGTCACCGCCCCCTACCAGGCCTGGATATACCCCGGCAGGTACTGCAGCGGGTCCACCCGCTGGCTGTTCTCCGTAATCTCATAATGGATATGGGGTCCGGAGGAAATCCCTGTGGAGCCGCTGACGCCGATCACCTGCCCCTGGGACACCACATCCCCCTCCTTTACCGAGCGGCTGGACATATGGGCGTAGAGTGTGGTGTTCCCGTAGCCGTGGCTGATGACCACATAATTGCCGTAGGAACTGGAGTATGCGGAGGTAACGACGATTCCGGCCTTGGTAGCCAGCACATTGGTGCTGTAGCCCACGCCGCCGATGTCCACCCCCTTGTGATTGGTGGAGGCCCCCTTGATGCCGGTGTTCCGCTTTCCATAGGGGGAGGTAATGCGCTTGCTCACGGTCTCCGGCCAGATATAGCCGCCGACGGTGGTGCTCCACCCCATCTCCTGGGCCAGCTGGTTGGTCTTTTCCACGATCTCCTGCTGGATCCGTTCCTCCTCCTCACTGATTTCCTGGAGTACGTCCTCATACTCTGCCACATTGGCCTCCAGTTCCGCCACCAACGCGTTGGCCTCCTCCCGCTGGCCGGCCAGATCCGTCTTTTGGGCCTCCAGCGTAGCCTTGGCAGCCTCCGCCTCCCTCTTCAGTTCCTCCTGATAGGCCTGCTTGGCCTCGATTTCCCCCCGGATCTCCCGGAGACTGTCCAGCACCCGCTGGTCGTAATCCATTACCTCCTGGATATCCGCCAGGCGGCTGAGCAGATCTGTAAAGTCCGTGGCGTTAAAGAGAACCGCCCAATAGGAGGCAGTGCCATTTTCCTCCATGACCCGGGTACGGCGGCAGAAGAGGTCATAGCGCTGGGCCTCCTCCTTTTTGTTCTCCTCCAGTTCATAGGCCGTCTGGGCCAGAAGGGCCTCATAGCCGGCAATCTGACTTTCGGTGTTGGCAATCTCCTTCTCTGTCAGGGCGATCTGCTGGTCCAGCAGATTCCGCCGCTTCAGGGCGTTGGACTTGTCACTTTTCAGCTGAGCCAGCTGGCTTTTTACCTGCTGGCGCTGGCCAGCCAGATCGCTGGCGTCACTTTTCAGGTTGTCAATATCACTCTGGGTCACAGCCTGCGCCGTGACGCAAAGCGGCCCCCAGGCGGGCCCCAGCAGCAGTGCCAGGGCCAGAAGGGCCAGCAGCAGCGGTTTGGCCCGTTTATAAACCATTCTCACAGTGTCGCTCCTCCTTGTATTATAAAGTAGTAGTTTTTAAAGCCCCTCTCCAAGGGCTGTGCTACACTGTAAGGGATGCTGTGG
>CDZQ01015549.1_pt1 | contig 16282 bp, 16 predicted proteins | sample 554831 | NCBI WGS metagenome assembly CDZQ01 (sample SAMEA3182112, study PRJEB8094) | gut metagenome | biome: human; feature: gut; material: Stool; isolation source: human stools | place: Canada | collected 2013-05-06
GGCTGACCTTACCCCACTGCGTATACCACTTGTAAGTTAGTGGTTTCCAATGGGTTACAGGTTATATTCTTTGCGCGAAATTCTTCCGGTGTCAGCCAGCCCAATGAGCTATGCGGTCGCCGTTGGTTGTAATCCTGTCGCCATGCGTCAACCGTTCTGCGGGCATCGTGCAGGGACAGAAACACGTTCTGGTTTAAACACTCATCCCGGAATTTTCCGTTAAAGCTTTCAATGTGTCCATTATCTGTGGGCTTCCCTGGACGAGTGAACTCTATCTGCACCCCGTGTTCAAAAGCCCATGTATCCAGGGCCTTACCGCTAAATTCTGGCCCGTTATCAACCTTGATACGTTGCGGCAGCCGGCCTTGAAGGCGTAGTCTTTCAAGAATTCTCACTACCCGCACTCCAGGCAATGACATATCCACTTCGAGCGCGGGGCTTGAACGATCCCATAGATCGGCAATTGTCAAAATCCGGATGCGCCGCCCACCCATAAGGGAATCGCTCACAAAATCCATCGCCCATTGCTCATCCGGGCCAGCAGGGCCAGCCTGGACAATACGGGCATGGCTTGGACGTTTCACTCGTTTGCGGGTGCGCAGTGAAAGGTTTTCTTCCTGGTAAATCCTTTCTGTCCGCTTGTGGTTCTGCACCAGCCCTTCCCGGCGCAATAACTCATGCAGGCGCGGAGAACCGAAACGCCGCCGATCTTCTGCCAGTTCCAGCATCCGCGTTCGTAAAAGAAGATCACGGTCTTCAGATGGTGATCGCCTGGCTGAACTGCGGTTAAACTGAATCACTCGGCAAGCCCGCCGCTCTGAGTAGCCATGTGCAGCCTGAATGTGATGCACGGCTTCCCTGTTGGCTGCGGGCTTCAAAAGTTTTTTGAGATCACGTCCTTTAGGACGACAATATCAAGTGCCTGCTCGCCTACAAGTCTTTTCAGCCGTGCGTTTTCTTCCTCTAACTGGCGTAATCGCTTTGCGTCAGAGATGTTCATTCCACCGAACTTGCTGCGCCACTTGTAAAAGGTCGCATCCGAGATGCCATGCTGACGGCATAGATCGACAACGCGAACTCCAGCCTCGGCTTGCCGCAAAATTCCAATAATCTGTTCTTCGGTGAATCTGCTACGTTTCATTCTTGTGCTCCTATGTCAGGAACACTAACTTTTCAATGGCATACTTTTCGGGGGGAGGGTCACAACATCCATGTTTTCTGCTGTTGTCTGGTCGCAGAACCTTTTGCGTCTCGACTGTTGTCCTCGGACGATAAAACGTGAAAACATTCGGCACTGACAACATGGTAAAATGATTCGGCTTCGAGCAGATAATCAGGCCATTCTTTCCCCATATTTTGCGCACGGAGCGCACCTAGCTCTTGGCAGAAAAATGACCAAAGAGAAGCCGAAAACTTTTGATTGCAAAGTGCGGTGTAGATAGCTTTCAAGGTCGGAGAAAATTGTCGAGAAAAATGACTGCGGTGGGCAATCTTTGATAGGGACAGCATTACAAATGCCACATCAGATGCCAAAGCTCCGCCCTTTGCATGCCATGATGCATTAGGATCACGCTCAACGCCATCAAGGGCAATAACTTGAAAGAGGTCTGCAATTTCGTGTTTCTTCAGACCTGCAAGAAGGTTAGTCGGTTGAGCCGCATGCGAAGAGCCGAATTCAATGACGTCACCTTGCCGCCCGCATTTTTGGGCCAACGCCCGCGTCTGCGCGCCAAGGTTCCCTTTGATGTCCAGAATGACACCGCCGAACCCTTGACGCATCAGTGCGTCAATCATAGGCAGGATGATAGATGTCGTTTTGCCCGAGCCCGTGCCGCCAATAATGGCTATTGACCGAGCCCCATCACTGAAAGAAAGCGTTCTGCCGCTATCAAAAGTGAAAAGTGCATCTTCAGATTGTGAAGTCGTGGGGGGGGAGTGAAACCGCAAGAGGTTTCACTGGGGCAAGAAAGCCCAGTCGGTGCTGGCGGTAAGGAGCGTCTGAGAATGTGGAAGGGGCAGTAGCTTGCAGACTCATGGATTCCTCCAAAGAGCCTACCGTTTCCTTGTCTTGAAAACAAAAAAAGAAAACGGCAGACAACCAGAATTGGTTCTCACCAATTCCGACTGTTTGCCGTTTTCCCCCCAATAGCAGCTCCGCGCCGCTCCATTCCAGTGCCCCGGACTACACAGAGGGGCGTCCTCCCCTCCGGCGCTCTTGGAAGGAGCGCATCACGCAAATTGTGGGTTGGGAAAAAACGTAGTTACAAAGTGTTCCGTCACTTTGATCGCGAAGTACTTCCACCTTCCTGACCACCAGGCAGGGGGGAGACCTTTCGGTCGGCCCGAATCTTTTTTTTGGTTAAATGTTGATGACGATCATTAAATAGTGATTTTTCAAAAAAACGTCAACGGCATTTTATCTGAGAAAACCGTAAAAGGCTTTCAGGAAGCTATTGATAGGCTATTTTCTCCACCAAGGTATAACTCGTGCTGCGCCCACCGCTCTCGCCTTGCAGCAGGATGTCGTATTCCATCAATTCCCGAATATCTCGTAAGGCCGTATCTGGAGAACATTTGGCCAGCTTGGCGTATTTGCCGCTGGTCAGTTTTCCCTCAAATCCGGCCAGCAGGCGATTGATGATAGCTCGCTGGCGTTCATTAAGTGGGTACTGATTGGTATATTGCCAAACATGAGCCTTGCGAAAGACGACGGCCAAGGTATCGTCGGCTCCATCAATAGCCCGCCCAAGGCAGCCAAGGAACCAGCTCAGCCAAGGCGTGATATCCAAGCCGTCCTTTTGGGTGCGTTCCAAGATATCATAATATTCTTTGCGCTCCCGCTCGATCTGGCCGGACATGCTGTAAAAGCGTTGCGGACAATCATCGGCCCGCGCCAGGGCACAATCAGCAATGGCACGGGCTATGCGCCCGTTACCGTCCTCAAAAGGGTGGATAGTCACAAACCAAAGGTGCGCTATTCCCGCCTTCAGTACAGGATCAAGTTGCAACGGCGTATTGAACCACTCCAGAAAATGGCTCATTTCCATATCAAGGCGTTCTGCTGCCGGGGCTTCAAAATGAACTTTTTCATGGCCGATGTAGCCGGAGACAACTTGCATGGGACCAGCTTCGGGCTTGCGCCATGAGCCCACAGTGATACGCCGTGATGCCCCGAATCCGGTAGGAAATAGCGCCGCATGCCAGCCAAACAGGCGTTCCGCCGACAGCGGTTCAGCATAATGTTGCGTTGCGTTCAGCATCATTTCAACAACGCCTTCCACATTTCTACTCAGGGGCATCAGGCCGCCGATGTCAATTCCAAGTCTTCGAGCCAGTGAGGAGCGCACCTGGGCCACATCAAGGGATTCCCCTTCAATGGCGCTTGATTTCACTACATCCAGGGTCAAAGTTTCCAAGCCAGCCTCTGCACGGATGGAGAAGCCAAGGGCATTCATCCGTCCCAAGAGCAAGCCCTGCTTATGGCGTATGGCGGCAAGCTGTTCCGCCAGCCTTGCAATGTCCCACTGAAATTTCGGCCAGTCCGGTCTCTCGTGAATATAGCGCATAATCTCCGCACCTCTTGCAGTGAATATGGCAGTGATTCTCCGCAAAAGCAACATTCACCGCAAAAATTGCGGTGGATGCGAGTCTCAAACGCCGCCTCGTCGTGCGGGGGCGTCACCAAGATGTAGGGGGCCTTAACAACACGTTCGCCGTGTTGCTCCCATGACATCCCGTTGTGGGCACATGCTGACGGCAGAAGACCCCTCAAGAAGAATATCACCACTCTCTCGGGGAGCCACTAACATACAAGTGGTATAGCCAGTGGGCTAAGGTCAAAACTAGTTGGTCATAATCATATGGGTTTATGGGCAGTTGATGAGTCCTTCCGCCCATAGGCATGCGCCACAGGTTGGTTTGGTATTGCCAAAACAGTCAGTTAGATTCTGCTCCCAGTCATCGCACGGGGTACAGCGAAAGCATGGAGAGAACTCAAAGCGCCTGACTGTATCCCGGAATTTTTCATACTCATCCTTTTGCCAGATAGCGCCCAGCCCTTCCCGTTGAATATTTCCGAAAGCGTGATGGTGTACAGTTCTTTTCTGGTTTGCCCAGTAGCTGGTGGCGCTGTGTAGTAGCGCCATGCATGGGCTCACGCTCCCGTCATGCTTGATAAATGCGTTGCCTTCTTCGACGAAGCGACAACGCCTTTGTACCCGGCTCATAGGCTGGCCAGAAAGGTTGATGCTGCACCGCGAGGAAGACAAAAGCCCATCCAGACTGTCCAGAACACCTGTATGCCGCCAATCCATAAGAGGAACATTGATTCGAGGCATAGCGCGCTGTAAATCGGTTACACCTACCTCCCCCTCTATGATTTTTTCATACAGTATTTCGGACAAAGATGCCGCGTCCGTGGGGATGGCATGGGAAATATTGACTTCGCTCACGTTATAGCTGGAAACAAAGAAAGGTATGGTCGCAAGCTGATGAACATTACTTTTCATGACGACAAACGTCAGGTTCAACACGGCTCGCTTGCCCATTTTCTTTCTATGCTGATTGAAAGCACGTAAGTTTTCTTTAACCTCCGAAAGAACACTGTTTTTCCTGATATCCCCATAAAGTTGCTCTTCAAAGGAATCAATGGAGACCCAAAGTGTGCTGAGCCCCGCATCGAGCAATCGTTCAGACATTTCCGGGGAGAGCTGCGTGGCATTGGTTACCAGTTCGACACGCTTTCCAGTCTCTGCAGCTTTTTGCACCATATACAGTATATCATTATGAATCAGAGGCTCTCCCATTCCCCCAAAGAAAATAGTTTTCACCGTGTCAGGCATGGTTTGCAGCGCTCGGTTGAAAACGAACAGATCCATGTCGGCAGCGACTTCGTTAATCCATGTTTTTCTAAAGCACATTTTACAATTAAGGTTACATCGCGATGTTGGTTCGATGTATAATTTTTCCAACGTGTCCTGCATATACATCCTTTTTCATCAACGTTCTTGTCTTATGGAATATTTTTTTGTTATAACATTGCCAAATATCACATGTATTACGCAACGTAATAAAACGCTTCCCTAAGCACATCTATCTATTTTGTATTTATGCGTTTAAATTCGTAACACCCACCAATATTACATAAAATGACTATCGGCGCTGGATATTGTCAGCGAATTTATTCCGGCCCGCAATCCCCAAGCAACGGCATGGCTGAAGCTCTCATCAAAACATTTAAACGGGATTACGTTCTGTGATTATCGTGCAGATGCGCAACTGTGATGGCGCAGCTTTCCGGCTCTGGTTTGAAGACTACAATGGAAATGCCCCGCACAAGGCCCTGCGGATGCTTTCATCGCGTGAGTTTATCCGTTCATTGCAAAACTTGGATTGTCCTGTTGAGCAGGGGCAACTCCAGATTGATATATAGCCATAACTGCCCCCAAAAAGTAAAGCCCCGCCCAGCATGGCGCTGGACAGGGGCTATGAGGATGTTTATAAATGCTATTCTAGTTTTATCATAAAGCTAATATGTCGACATGAAACATTAAATAATGTATAATTAGTCTACATATTACCCTCATAACAATCTGCGTTGAATTTTTATTGTTTGCATTATTCATGCTTATTCTCAGTCATTATGCAGAAAATGCATGATGAAATGCAATTATAATTACTCAAGAATGGCAGTATCCACGGGCTTCTTACTTTTTTGAGATTTGCCCCGCAATGAAATCTCGGGCCACATCTCCACGCAGCAATTCAGCGAAGCCGACCAACCCATCTACCAGATATCGAGCATTATACCCTTGAGTTCTCAAGTATACCATGGCGATATTTGATCTGTCGATGTGGGGACATGCCGTCACAATGATTTTGTCTTTCGGTATTTCCTTCAAGCGATTCGGCAATTCGTTCAGTGGAATTTTCATAGCAAAGTTCATCCCCCAGGCCTGTTGCTCCTCAGGGAATCGTATATCAATGAGAACTGCTTCATTTTTTGCCAAAAGGGCCAGCAGTTCTTTCCCTGTGCATTTCATGTCCTTTCTTGTTTCGTAGTTAAAATTACGAACAAAACTATCCAAGGTCATGGGCTCAGCAGAAATAGCTGGCTGAGCTAAGCACGATACAACCAGAAGGCAGGCGCAAAATACAAGTTTATTCACAACTACTCCCTAGCCCTAAAAATGCCTTTATCCACAAGCTTCCAAAGGGCAAATAGTCAAAAATAAGGTTAGCACCATGTATGCGGGAGATGATTGGGAGTCTCCCAATCATCTTCCGCATACAAATACTCGGCATTATACTGCCAAGCCAACATCATTCAAGAGCCCATCGCCATTCGGCGTTCTCTTTCTCAGATCTTTTGCTGGCTCAGCAAGCCTTGCGGCTTAATTGACTTCACAAGTTTGTGTTGGTCGCTATCAAAGTTACGAGCACCGCAGGGCATCTTTGATTTTATCCGCTACATTTTCCAGGGCTTGGCTTGTGACAGGGGATTGGCCTTTGGCAAACCCCATTTCACCAAGCTGGATGTGGGTAAAATTTGTAAAACCAGCTTCTTCAAGAGTTTTGCGTGCGCAATTCAGTGGGCAACCATCAACTGCCACTATTTTTGCCGCAGCTTCCGTACTCTTTACGATGCCAGATACCTTGCCACCGATGCCTGCCAGACAAAACATTTTGCCAACGCCATTTTTTGTAGCCAGTCGAACAGCCTGATCGGCGATTTCACCCACGTCAGCAGCGCCAGAACAAGCAAACAACAAGTTCGGCGCCCCACCACATGCACATGATGCGCTCATATTAGTCCTCTCTGCTGGGGTTTATGCAAGCATTTGCTTGAGTTCGGTTATGGAAGGAACTTTTCCTACCACTTTGACCTCTCCATCAACCACAAGCGCCGGAGTGCTCATGACGCCAAACTGAAGCATGCTCGAAATGTCGCTGATTTTTTCGATTTCATACTGAATCCCAAGTTCCTGAGCGGCAGTTTCCGTATCTTTCTTCAGCTTTTCACATTTGGAGCACCCAGGGCCAAGAACAAGAATTTTCTTCATGATATCCTCCGATTATGAAACCAAACTTCCAAAAATCATTCCACTGATTGTGGCCATAATGATGACAAGGGAAACATAAACAACAGTTTTTTGTGTTCCCATGATACTCCGAATAACAAGCATATTGGGCAAGCTGAGTGCTGGCCCGGCAAGCAGCAACGCCAGCGCAGGCCCCTGCCCCATGCCGCTGCCGATCAATCCTTGCAGAATCGGTACTTCAGTAAGCGTTGCAAAGTACATAAATGCACCGGCAAATGATGCGAAAAAGTTCGCCATAAATGAATTGCCGCCCACAGACGCGCTGACCCACGATGAAGGAATAAGGCCCTCGCTGCCAGGCCTGCCGAGCAACGCTCCCGATATGAGAACACCGTAGAGAAGCAACGGCAATATTTGCTTGGCAAATCCCCAGCTTTGACCAAACCAGTCTTGGAGTTCACCTTCTTTTGAACTCGTAATCCACGAAAGACCAATCATGCCTGCGACAAAGGCGATCATGGGAATTTCTGGAAACAGCAAGGCTAGCGCCGCCACGGGAATGCTTGCAATAACAAGGTGAAAAATCCGTACATTAAACCACGCGACAAGAATCACGCCAAATCCAAAAGCAAACAGTGAAGTAATGAGCCATTTAGCGCTGTAAATTGCAGCCCAGAGGCCTTCACTTTCTGAGGGCTTTCCCCAGTTGGCAAAGACAAGCACACCGATCATGGCCAAAAAATACAACGCGGTTTTCCACAATGGGCGGCTTGTGACTTCTGGGGGCAGTTGCGCCATTGCTTTTGATTTTTCACCTTCTTCTTTTCTGTAGATAAGGTGCATCATTAACCCAATCACAACACTGAACAAGATTGCTCCCACCGCGCGCGCAAAGCCAAGCTCGGGGCCCAAAATCCGTGCAGTAAGGATGATGGCTAAGATGTTTATAGCTGGCCCTGAATAAAGAAACGCTGTTGCAGGCCCCAATCCCGCGCCCATCCGGTAAATTCCTGCAAATAAGGGAAGAATCGTGCACGAGCACACCGCGAGAATTGTTCCAGAGCATGAAGCAACGGCGTATGCGACGAATTTGTTGGCAGTGGGGCCCAGATACTTCATTACAGACGCCTGGCTAACAAAAACACCGATGGCACCAGCAATAAAAAAAGCGGGCACAAGGCAAAAAATCACATGTTCCTGAGCGTACCATTTTACAAGATGAAAAGCCTCAAGAACCGCGTTGTCAAAACGCTCCCAACCTACAGGCAAGTAGTAGCAGATGAGGAATATTACAATGATTACAGCGAGAGGCTTCCATTCCTGTTTCCAGTTCATGTGATTTCTCCTGTGTTCATTTTCCAAAACAGCCAAATGTTCCGGCAAAAAAATTAGCGCTGCGCCGCGAGTACTTTTTCCACGCACTGAAAAAAATTGACCACACACGGCACTTTGAGCCGATAAAAAACCATCTTCCCTCGCTTGTCGTCCTCAACGATCCCAACGGATTTAAGCGTGCGCAAATGTTTCGACACCGTTGAAAAGTCGCATCCAAGCATATCCACAAGCTCGCATACGCAGCACTCACCGCGAGAAAGCGTGTCAACTATCATCAGGCGCGAGGGGTGAGCTATCGCCTTCAAAATTTTAGCCCGCTCCTCGTAGTGCGCGTTACCGTCGCGCACAAAGGTACGGGGTCTATAGTTAGATAGTTGCTTGTCCATATTTGGCGATTACGCCAAACGTTACGCACTGTCAATAAACTCGCTCACGCAAAAAGCGTAAAAATGATAGCTTTTCATCTGAGTTATAGCTTACTAATTGGCTTGTTTTTCTAGGGGGGTGTCAATAGCGTCTGAAAACGAGCTGGCACAGAGAACATAAAGGCATGGCACCATAAGCAGAGCAACAAAAATGCCAGCCGCTACGCCGCCTATTGCGCTTACAGCCATCGGCTGAAGCATGTCTCCACCTTCTTCGAGGTTGAGGGCAAGCGGCAAAAATCCGGCTATGATGGTCACACCGATCATCAACCGAGGGCGCAATCGTAACGTTGAAGCAGTAACCACGGCCTGCATTGGTGAATATCTAGAGTTGACTCTTAAATGTTCAGCAAATGTGAGAAGCAATACCCCTTCGTTAACGGTCGAAGATATGACAACAAGTGCGCCAATCACAACGGTGGCACCAATTGGAATGTTCGTCAAAAACAAGGCATACACCATGCCAATAGCGCAAAAAGGAACAGCACTCAAAATAAGAACAGGCAACTTCAAGCTGTTAAACTGAACTGCCAGCACAATAAATGAAAAAAACAGAGAGAATAACAGAACAACCAGCATGGAAGAAATCATTTCTTCCTGCATCTGAGCCTGACCACCAATAGAAATAGTGTATCCTGCTGGCAAATCCTCTGGTAAACAGCTTATTGCTGCATTTTTTGCTGAACCAACGGAAACATTGGCACCGTCGGCACGCAAAATTACTTGCTTAATTTGATTTTCCCTTATGATCTCTACGGGGCCAAAGCCATTATCAACTTTTGCCACATCACCCAAGCGGATATAATTCCCCTGGTTTGTTTTGATAGGCAACTTGCTGATATCGCTCATACTCCTTACCGTTACCTCGGGTGCAAGCACACGCACGTTATAATAACGCCCTTCATCGCGGTATTGTGTGGCGACACTCCCACTAATTAGCGAGCGCAGCGCCGCACCAACCGCATTCACGCTAACACCAAGTTCAGAGGCCTTTATTCTGTCAACATGCACTTGATACTCCGGCTTTGTCATATCAAGCGAAATATAAACGTTTGTTAGCACATTAGTGGCATTCATGCGTGCAAGAGCTTTTGTTGCAATTAAATAAAGCTGATCCAGATCAGGGCCTTTAATTTTGACCTCGATATCAGCGTCTCCGAGTTTACGTAGCCCTTTGACTTTTTGCTGCATAACCATAACTTTTCCGCCAGGAACCTTTATGGCAGAAACTCGCTTGCGCAGCGTTTTCAAATATTGCAGTGTAGTGATATTTCGCTTTGAACGCGCTACAAGCTGAATGTCTATTTGCCCTTCTTCGGCCACTTCAGAGGTGACCAATCCCCACACCTTGCCGCCAACAAGGGTAAAGGCAGACTCCACCAGGGGATCAGTGCTGACAAGACTCTCTAGCTCCTCCAAAATGCGATTGGTTTCACCAATGGCTGTTCCGGTGGGGAGCTTCAGCTTGATCATGACCCTTCCATCATCCATCTGGGGCAAAAACTCGCTGCCAAGATAGGGGACAAGAGCAACCCCACAGCAAAACAGCAGGATAAAAATTGCCATCACTCGTTTTGGCGCTTTCAGGACACGTTCAAGAACAACCCGATATCGTTGAGAAACTTTGTCGTAAAATAGTTCAAATTTACTGGATGCACTCTGCTTGCCCAAAAACATAACGCCGAGCATGGGGGTAAGAGTAACAGCAATGGCAAGGCTAAGCACCACAATACCCGCAACAACAAAAATCAATTCCTTGAACAATAATGTTGTAAGGCTTGGAACAATAAGGAATGGGATAAATAACGCTAAAAATGAAAGTGTAGCTGCCACAATAGCTGGACCAACCTCTGTCGTACCCTGCAAAACATTTTCTTCTATTGAGGCATTATGGTTGGCATGTTGCAACCGCGTAATGTTTTCTATGACGACAGTCGCATTGTCTAGCACCACACCGATTGCAACTACTAAGCCACCCAACGAAAAGATATTTAGCGAAAATCCAAACAACTGCATAAGGCCAAAGTTTATGGCCAGAGTAATAGGCAAAACTAATGACATGGCTACCATTTGTCGCCAACTGCCAAGAAAAATGTAAACTACCAATATGACGAGCAATGCTGCCTCAATGGCAGCATTACGGACGCCATCTATTGCTGATTCAACGTAGATTGCCTGGTTTTCGACCATCCCAAGTTTAACACCCTTCGGAAGGCCTGATTCAAGGCTGCTGATCGTTTTGTTAACGGCGTTCGCAACTTCAACCGTATTTGCATCTGCCTGCTTTAAGACGCTTACTTTAATGCTCTGCTTGCCATCCAGGCGTGTGATTACCCGTATGTCCTGGTGTGCATCTTCAACGGAAGCAATATCTGATAATAAGACTTTTGACATGCCATCATGAGCAACTACAACGGCACGAATTTCTTCTAGATTTTTAAATTCTCCGGATGTTCTTACAACAAATTCCTTATTAGACCTTGTGATGCGCCCGGAAAATTGGTCAAGGTTGTCTTCCCGAAGGGCAGCAAGAACACTAGAAATTGATAAATTGTATTTTACAAGTGCGTCTGCATCCAGTTTAACTCGAATTTCGCGCTGAAGCCCCCCCACAATCTCCGTTCCAGCAACACCGGGAACACTCGTCAAAACGGGCTCCAACGAGTTTTCTGCCCAGCTGCGCAGCTTAACCAGATCCCAACTGTCCGACTGAACAGTTAGTTGAACAACAGGCAATTGCGAAGGGTCAGCTTTTATAACAACCGGGGGGTCAATATCCTTAGGAAGTTGGCGCGCCACGCGAGCCATCGCTGCAAGTGTGTCCTGATATGCGGTGTCTATCCTCACCCCATACCGGAAATTGAGCATGAGGCTGTACATCCCTTCGATGGCGGACGATTCAACCGAATCCACGCCATCTACAGTTGCAACTACCCGTTCTATCGGGTCAGCCAGGCTCCTATCAATCTCATTGGGAGTCGCTCCAGGCCACCAAACGTAAACCTTTATGAGAGGGTATGCCATGTTGGGCAAAAAATTTACAGGCAAACGCCACAGTCCATACAAGCCGAGCACAACAAGGCCCAACACAATGACAGATGCAGCAATCCTATTCTTTATGGTGTATTGTGTTATCTTCATAGTTATTTAACGGAAGTTTCAGTATGGGGATTTATGACGCCTGATGCACTCTGCTGCCCATTCGCATTTCCCTTGTCAAATTGAACTACTGCGCCGTCTTTCAGCTTTTCCCACCCATCTGTAACCACAATATCGCCATCGTTTAGGCCCTCAAGAATTTCTACTAGCTCATTTTGCTCAATACCTATCTTCACAGGCTGTTGAATAACTGTTTCTCCACGAACAATAAAAATTGCTTTCTTACCATTCGCAACATCCTTAACAGTACGAACAGGAACCGACAACGCATTGGCACTATCATTAAGAAGCAAATGAAGCCTGGCAAACATCCCTGGCCGTAGGTTTTCTACGGTTAAAGGAACAGCTTCCAGCGTCAAGCTTCGTGTCTTGCGGTCTAACTCAGGATAAATACGGCTAATCTTGGCAGAAAATCGCTGGTTTGCAAAAGCATCAAGCTGGAAATCAATTGACATCCCAACGCGCACCTGAGCCGCAAGCCCTTCAGGGACAGTAAAAAGCAAGGCTAAACTTGAAGGATCGTAAAGCTCTACCAAAGGAACGCGCGGTGCCATAAAGTTTCCTTCCCTAACAAAAACTTTGCCAACAACAGCTGGCCAAGGAGCTTTAATTTGAAAATCATCCATATTTTCAGTTAGTTTAGAAAATTGAGCCTTGGCTTTTTTTAAATTTGCCCGTGCTGTCGAAAGTTGCTCCGCTGGGATTGCACCGTTCTGCACCAACGCTTCAACTCGCCGGACCTCTAATTCTTCTTTGCGCAAATCTTCAGCGGCAGAAGACAGGTATGCTTCTGTAGAGTGGCGTCGGCCAATGCGCAGCAAGATGTCACCTTGACCCACCATATCGCCTTCTCGTGTAGAGCACTCTACCACTGGACCTTCTGCCGGGGATGCTAGTACTGCAATTTTTGTGGGTTCAATAGAGCCTGTTCCGTCATAATAGTGCTGAAAATTATTCCTTATAACCTGCTGAACACGAACTACTGGCTTGATCTTATTAGTGGATTGCTCAGCGCATACACCATTTAAAGGAATTACACTTAGCAATATAAAAAAAATAAATAATGAACTCATGCGAATCATGACAATACTCCTGTAGCAAATCTAAGTTTTGCAGAATATATATTATAATCAGCAAGTGCTTTATAGTAGTTGACCTGTGCCGTGATAAGCTCAGATTGCGCATTTAACGTATCTAAAATCGTGCCTTTCCCCAAATCATATTTCATGGATTCTATCCGGTAACTTTCTTTAGCTTGTTCAACTGCTTTTTTAGTAGAGGAAATGCGTGAAACTGCTGATTGAAGCTGCAATGTTGCAGACCGAACCTCAAGATCGATCTGCTTTTCCAATTTTTCCAGCCTGTTCTTTGCAGCCATGAATTTTGACTTTTCTTCACGAACCTTGGCCATGGTATTCCCACCTTCAAACAGTGGGATTTCAAACACCACACCAACGCTCGCAACTTCGACATTTTCCTTGAGGTCAATGGCATTGCGCTTGCTGTCCAGTACGGTCAAATATGGACCAACTGTTTGGCGCTGCCCGTAGGCCGCTTTTAGCCCGACAGTGGGGAGAAAGGCCGCCTGGGCAATAGCAATGTTTTTCGACTGTGCTTCAAGTGAATTGAGAGCAGCCTGATAATCCTTTCTTTTTTTTAGGACTTCTTTCAACTCATATTGATTATCTACCGTTGTTGCCATTGGTGGCAACAACTGGTCTGATAGTGAAAGCTTCTTTTCATCTATTGGTGTTCCAAGCATATTGATGAGCGATAATCTTGTTGTGGCATAAATATTTTTTTCAAGAATTATTTTTTCTCTGACATCTGCAAGCCGAACTTCCGCACGAAGAAGGTCTACATTAGCCGCTTTTTGCTCATTTATTAATGAGGTTATGCGCTTTGCCTGTTCTTCCAGCGCAGCATACGAGAATTCTAGGGCGCGAATGACATGTTCTTCTGCAAGAATCGACATGTATAAAGAAGTGACGTTAAAGATTAGCTCTTCACGAGAAAAAGCCATTTTGTTTTCTGCTGACAGGCTCAACAAGTCTGTCGCCTTGATATTGTTCCAGTCCTTGCCACCAGAAAACAAGGGGAGTGCCAACACGATATCTTCACTTGCAATATCAGCCGTGAATAGCCCCGGCTCTCCATTATAAGCAGCCTGAACTAGCCGAATCTTGTCGTTGTAATGTGTATACCCCCCAACCACTGAAATCTTAGGCCACAGTGCCGATTTCGCACCTTCAAATCGTGATGACGCTGCCTCTACGTCATACTTTGCCGCAGAAAAATCCGGGTTATTTCTTAGTGAAACTTCAATACATTTCTGTAGAGATAGCTGAGACGGAATTGTTTGATCACTAATTTTTTTGTCATCTCGATTCGCATAATTGCTTGGAATATGAGCTTTCGTAGCGGCGGAATCAAAACCCCTCGGAAGCTCTATATGCTCACGCTGCTGTACGCACCCAAAGAATGTCATGACGAGCATTGATAGAATAATGTTTTTGGCAGTATGCATGGATGTGTCCCCTTGCAGTGGATATATTTTCAAACTCTCCTCGCCTCATATGCGGCTAGTGTCGCATCAAGCTGAAGGTCTTCACGGTCTTTTCAATTTTCACCCCTAGTTGGGTATATTTTACTCACCATGCTGGGCACACTGAGTAAATTGACCTCAGTGCGCCCAGCTTTAATATTTGCTATTTTGCCAAATAGCCAAATATTGACCACCAAAAAAATCGGTCACTCAAGCAGGCCAATCTGCTTGATGGCTGAGGCTTCAATAATCTTGCCAGTGCACGTCAAAAACGTATCCAGGCATGCCAATGTTAGCTTGTAATAAACACTTGTCCCCTTTTTTTCTGTCGAGACCACACCGGCTTCTTTAAGTATGGCTAAGTGCTTGGATATTGTTGACATGTCAAAGCCAAGCATTTGTTGCAATTCGCATACACATTTTTCACCTTCCCGAAGTGCAGTAACCATTGTCAGTCTGCTGGGATGCCCGAGAGCCTTAAAAATCTTTGCCTGTGCAGCGATATAACTTTGATTTAGCTTCATAATGATATCCCAACAATTCCGTACGTATGAGCCTCATCGCAAATGCTAGAGTAGGCTGGCAATGGCAATAGTGATAAAGAACAAGCCAATGGCTATGACCAATCCACCGGCCAATCTTCGTCCTAGAACCGTTGCCGATTGCATTCCCTTTGCCGACAGCAGGCGTTGCGCAATTGCCACAGAACTACCCGCAATGACAATCGGCAGGCAATGACCAAGCGCAAAGCTGAAAATTAGTGATATGCCTTTCAGTTGCTGCCCCTGAGTCATTGCCATCGCTAGGATAGGGGCGATAAAGCCAAACGTGCAGGCTCCGGAAAGAACCCCATAAGCCAGGCCCAAAACAATGGCCCCGCCATATCCACGCATTTTAATATTGCCGTATCGCCCTGATGGCAGCGTGCATAATTGTACACCAACGAGACTGAGCCCCAGCCATACAAAAAGTGCACCAATCGGGATTCCCCACAAAGGAGAGAGATCACCAAGCATCCTGCCAAGCCATGAGCAGACAAGCCCGATAATGGTGATTGAAATAAAAAGCCCAGAGCTGAACATGACCGCATACCCGGCAGCTTTTTTGCCGTCCACAAGGGTATTTTGGCCTGCCACATAACCAACCATCAGGGGGATAGACGCTAAATGACACGGACTAAACAGCACGCTGACGAGGCCCCATAAAAAGGAGCCTGCTACGGCCCATGCAAAGTCGCCCACCATCCAAGAGTTAATGGTTAATAAAAATTGATCAAACATTATTTTTCCGAAATAAGCTGATCAAGAATTGCTTTCATGCTTTCTTCGTCAAGAAAACCCTCATGCCTTTGTATTTCAACGCCTTTTTTGTTGTAAAAGATTTGCGTCGGGATTGATCTTATCCCAAATTCTTTGCCTACTTCAGGAGTCTTCCAGACATCAATGAAGACAACGGAAGCTCTTCCTTTGTAGTCTTCTCTCACTTTTTCAAGGACAGGAGCCATCATCTTGCAAGGAATACATGCGGTTGCTCCAAGATCAATGACCGTTACAACGTCTTTTGCAACATAATCAGTAGTTGCGGCATTGGCGAAACCAACGCACGCAACCGAAATGACAATGGCCAAAGCGAATTTTTTAAGCATACTCTCTCCTAATGACCTGGTTTGTACGCATAGGCGGTTATGAACATACTGTGACAATTGACTATGCGCTAAAAAGATTGGCATTGCTGAGCAGTTGTTTTTTCCATGCCGTTATCTGTGTCATATCAGGGCA
>CDZQ01032965.1_pt1 | contig 16168 bp, 11 predicted proteins | sample 554831 | NCBI WGS metagenome assembly CDZQ01 (sample SAMEA3182112, study PRJEB8094) | gut metagenome | biome: human; feature: gut; material: Stool; isolation source: human stools | place: Canada | collected 2013-05-06
CAACTGACAAAGATAATCTCCGAACTAGTGCGCTTACTATGCAACTGCAAAGCAGCATTGGAAAGAAATCAACCAAAAAGCTGATGAAAAAGATCTTGATTTCTTGATGCCCCAGCAGAACTACATTAAAAAAGGTCATAACACAAGAAAGTACAGCCGTGAACACGAGATTAATGCTAACATTCATTCCGATTCCCCAGAAAAGCCCTTGTGGAAGATGTAGCATTCTGCAGAAAGCTGCACCAAAACGTTCGGCAGGAAAAAACATTCCTATGCTAACAGCTACGGGGTAAGCTACTAAAAAATTGATACCAAGGCGCGATAGACTAAAAAATGGTGATGCGCCATGCGCAATGGCTAGAAATTGGGCAATAACGCAAAGACTTAGGGCGGTAAAACAGTTGAAAATCATGATATACGCCGTTTTTGCTTTGTTCATATACTATTTTCTCCATTTCATAGGGATTATTGCCGCCGAGCCAGTTGCTCTGTTCCTACAATTCTGCAAGTATGTGTAGCGGATAGAGTTAGAAATGCTGAAAAGTATGGCGGGTAGCATTTATTGCATTCTTCATTGGCAGAGGAAAAACTGTCGTTTGCCGCTAAGTTTAAGTGACCCTGTAACTTTCGTCGAAAATGCAGATTACAGCCGGTTTTCACGTTGCAAGATGTACATAGTCGTAAAAGAGATACGCTCAGACATGCTTTCTATCGGCTAAGCCTTGATAGCAGGTATTAAAAAGGCGCATGGAAAATTTGGATAAAAAAGACGATGATTTTATGAGGCAGTCTCTCTTATATGGGATGTGTACAGTGCTTTTCAACGACTCATCAAGTCATTTTGATAATCCAAGTTGTCCACGGGTGTTTTTCCACACTGGAAAGCCAGTCTAAATCCCTCATGCTGCCTTTTCTGCATCAAAGCCGTTAAGCGACTGTCCGTCTTTTGTGGTGTGCGCCCGGGAATTAGGTGGGTGCCGTCAGAGAAGCCCTCCTCGCGATTGACAAGTTCGTTGACAAGAAGATTTCGCCATCTATTTAACTCATCGCGGAACTTAGGCAGATTGGATAGATCGTTCTGTTCGCCGGGGTCATCCTTCACGTTGAAAAGCTGTTCCTTTCCACTGGTAACATACCAGATATATTTCATAGTGCCATCTGTTAAAAATTGGCTGCCTTTTTCATAGACAAAATTATGCCTTTCACTGTTAGGATGGGATTTTGCATCGAACATAAAATCATGACAACATTCTCCATGGATATAGCGCCTCCACGGAGTTTCCAGCGGTTGCCTTTTCAACAGTGGGGCAAGACTGCGCCCATCCACCGAGGAGGGAACCGGAAGACCTGCCAAGTCCAGTAACGTTGGCATGATATCGTGCCAGCCAACTGGTGCATCGATGCTCTGACTATCGGGGATATCTGGTCCCATCATAAGAAATGGAATGTGAACCGCACCTTGATAAGGGCGGTTTTTCTGCATGAGATAGTGGTCACCCAGCATCTCTCCATGGTCGGAAGTGAAAAGGACGTAGGTGTTGCGGTCTGTCATAGCGGCCTGCAAAAGACGGGCCACCTGTGTGTCAAGAAAAGCTATGTTGCCATAATAACCAGCGTAAAGGCTGCGGATGTCCTCTTCGCTGAGGTCGGTATACCGGGCCATCACATTGCCAGAACTTGCAGGTGCAACGTCCCAACTGGCAATGGCTGGAGTTCCCAGATCGTCGCGTTGATAAAAGCGAGAGAAGAACTCCTGCGGTGGATTGTGGGGAGAGTGGGGCGCATAATATCCCACGAACAGCATATAAGGACGCGCCAAATCACGATTTTGCAGGAAATCTAGTGCCCGATTGGTAGCCCACTTAGTCTGATGACAATCGTCGGGAAGATGATACGGAGCGGCTGCGCGGGAATTGTTATGTGGCCCACCACCATAATAACCGCCATCCTCGTGGGTGGATCGATTATTCAAATAGGTGAAAAATGCATCTTTTTCCTTATTTTCGTTGCTGGGATCACCTGGGAGGTAGGTTTCAAAGCCGTAACTCATGTTGAAGGGATAGGTGTGCATAGTCCGGCCAACCAAAGCGGTTTGGTATCCGCCTTTGCGCATCTCAACGGGCAAGGTGGTTTCCAGTGGCAGATATGGAATGCCAGTGTTTGAGAAAAGTCCATGATGACGCGGTAATTGTCCCGTCAACAAGCTCAGCCGCTGAGGCATACAAAGAGGACACGAGGCATAGGCAGAGGTGAAATTGGCTCCTTGATAGCCAATTGAATCGATATAGGGCGTATAGACTCCATTGCGGCGACCATTGATACCAATGCAATCGGCGCGCTGTTGATCAGTATGAATGATAATGAAATTGGGGCGTTTTTGCATAGAACAGACTTCCTTCCCAAATTTATATCTTTTAGTTTACCGAATAATTTTTGAATTCAATAGAAGAAAACTACCAAAAACAAGACAAAACTACCGAGTAAGAGAAAAATAAAGTTAACATTCATGTTATTCAATATGTATAGAAACAGCCCAAACAGAGGTTGCCAGTATATGCAGGCAACCTCTGCTGGTTTGTTTTAAACATTTTATGTTGATTCTGCTGAGATGTCTGGTACCCCGCGTCTGCGATATTCAGTGGGTGACATATCAAACTGTTTTCTGAAGCAGCGGGTGAAATAGTTACTGTCGAGAATTCCTACTTTAGCACCAATGTGCTGGATATCTAGGTTGGAATATACGAGCAATTGAGCGGCATTGTTCATGCGTTCGCGCAGAATATAAGTGGAAGGAGTGATTCCAACCTCCTTATGAAAACGCGTTGAAAACCGGTTAGGTGAAAGCTGCGCAATTTCGGCTAACATTGGAATGCCCAATTCCATGGAAAGGTTATTGTGAATATAGGTGATTGCTGCGCGGATACCCGGGCTGTAATCTTTTGTGCGGAAGTCCTGCACCAGTTCACAACTTTTTCGCAGTAAATCCTCGGCTAATATGGTTGCCTCATCAATACTGGTAACTGTCCGTCCCTTCATTTTAAAGCGTAGAAACAGCGGGGCATATACATTGGCAGGGATGCCGGTCAATACAAGCGCCATACGAACTTGTGCTCGAAGCGTACTGAGTCCCTCTATGGTTCTGATTAGAATGAAGGTTTTGCTGCGGCTTCGCATGAGACTTTGGTAGAGACGAAGTGCTTCGGTGTAGTTCCCCGAACGAACCAGTGTAACAAGCTGAAAATCGACACCAACTTCTTGGCGCCATTCTGTTTTGGATTCGCTTCCCGTGTACTCTATATCAATGGGCGGGATGCTCCCCTTTTCGTATTCTCGCATGTCGATAGTCTTTTCCGGAACAGAGGTTTCACCACCATAGATGCCGACAAATATCAGCGAAGCGGCTTGCCGAATGCTTTGCTCTGAAATATCCGGTAGTGTATTGTAATAGCGAAAATAAGCTTTCCATGCATCCTCTGAAGGAAAAACGCTGGCAGGGATGTTCTGGCGTGTGATACGTCCTGTGCGATAAGGTCCAATCAGCGCAACTTGATTGCCCACAAAGGCAAGACAGTAGCGCACGAATAGGTGGTCTTGAATGTAGCAAATCACATTTTGAGAGTTCCCGACAAGAAAACGGTGGACACTTTGATTTTCTCGATGGGTGGCATAGGGGGACGGAAGCTGAAATTCGGCGTTTGTGCGGTCAAACATGGCGACATTGACATTCAAAAATGTCGAGATGTAGAGCAGTGAAACATTAACAAGTTCTTTCATTCAACGGCCGCCTTCCCCAAAAATCTGTTTTTCATATTCTACCGCCATAAACAAATAAACGTCAAGGCGATTCGGACAGGCAGATTGCATAAGTTTTTGGGCGAAAGTTCGTCAGCTGTTGGGGTAGAAATATGATTGTTTCGATAGATTATTTCTAATCTTTATTTGGTTTCATCTGTAAAATAAAATTTAAAAGAAATATTGATAAGGGAAAGGAGTAACACAATGAAGCAGCCAGATATTTTACTCATGATGAGTGACCAGCATGCTGCTTGGTATATGGGGCATGAAAGCGGTGTAGTCGATACCCCCAATTTAGACGCATTAGCAGTGGAGGGCACGAGATTTTCAAACTGCTATACAGCTTGCCCGCTGTGTGTGCCGGCTCGTATGTCAATGCTCGCCGGCCGACTGCCAACCCGTATTGGCGTGACAAATAACAACCATACACTTTCTCCCTTGGCGCCTACATTTTTATTTCCACTGGTAGCAGCAGGGTATGAAACAGTACTAATTGGACGAATGCATTTTACAGGCACAGATTTGCGACACGGGTTTGTAAAGCGTATCGGTGGAGATATTACACCGACTGGTTGGGTTCCGCCTCGACAGGAAATTCAAGAGGAACGCGGTCAACTGATGAGTACATTCAGTGCCGGGGGCTGTCTGGATGTAATTGGTGGTGGCGAAAGTCCAGTGCGGTATTTCGACCAGGAGATTGTGCAGGATGCACTGGACTATTTGGCACAACCTCATGAAAAACCGCAATTTATCGTAGTGGGGACCTTTGGCCCGCACTTTCCATATGTGGCTGACCCGGTGCTCTACCGCAAGTATAAGGCGCGAGGCTGGTTACCGCCGACCTTCGGCGAGACGCCGGATTTCGTGGCGCAGAACCCGTGGTTGAAGGCACATCAGAAGACGACGGAACAGGCTATGGCTGTTAAGGCTGCCGCAGCTTACTGTGCTCTGGTAGAGGAAACCGATACGTTCGTTGGGAAAGTGCGCGCTGCTTTTGCACGCTACACGGCAGCAGCAGGTCACTCATCTGTGTTTGGATATCTTAGCGACCACGGTGACATGATTGGTGCACGGAACATGTATGGCAAGCAAACTTTTTTTGAAGATTCAGTTCGTGTTCCTTTGCTGCTGGTCGGCGACGGAATTCCTGCGAATCGTGTAATTACGGATAATGTCAGTCTGCTGGATGTTGGACCGACGGTCTGCGCGCTGGCAGGCACAGCTTATCAAGGACGTCTTGTGGATGGCGAAAGTCTGATTCCATTTCTGACGGAAGACGGGTTCACGAGCGACAATACACGAACAGTAATCAGCCAGTACATCGAAAGCCGAGGAGGCACCAGTCCATGGCTTGCCAAAAAGCCCGGCTATAAGCCCGAACCGGAAACGTTCAGTTACAGTGTCATGGTTCGGCAAGGGTATTGGAAGTACTTTGTTTATCACGGGCAGGAGGAACAGGCGGTACTTTTCGATATGAAAAACGACCCCAACGAAACAAAAAACGTTATTGCTGCATACCCCGAAACGGCCATGCATCTGCACACAGCTGCCATGAAAGTTACGGATCCAACCATAGCAGAACTGGAACATCAAGAACGTGGTAATATGAACGCATGGCTGCGGTGCTATGAACGCGAGACGGGTAGTTTTATTGATGAACGGTGGAAAAACAATCCACCCACAGCCCGGGGACAGTTAGAAATTGAATGAGAATGAAAGGAAACCTCAAATGGTTAATCTGAAATCAAAACCTTTTAACTTAAATGATAAGCAAATTGAATGGGTTGAAACCACGCTTGCCTCCATGACGGAGGATGAAAAAATTGGGCAGCTTTTTATCAACCTTACGCTGCGACGGGAACCAGATTATCTGCGGATGCTGTGCGAACAGTTTCACATTGGTGGTGTGCGTTGGCAGGGAGGTTCTTTGCAGCAAGTTTGGGAACAGAATAAAACTTTTCAGCAGTTTAGCCGAATCCCGGTTTTGGTAGCGGCTAATTGCGAAGCTGGCGGCAACGGTGCTGTGAGCGAGGGCACTTTAGTGGCAACTGGTGCAGCTTGTGCTGCTAGTGCTACGGAGGAAACAGTGCGAGACATGGCTCGCATTGGTGCGGTGGAGGCCTCTGCAGTGGGGTGCAATTGGACGTTTGCCCCAGTATGTGATGTAGTATCAAACTGGCGCAACTCGATTGTGAATACCCGTGCTTTTGGAAGCGACGTAGAACAGGTTATTACACTTAGCAAGGCGTATATGGAAGAAATGCACAAAGCAGGAATTACCTGTGCCGCCAAGCACTTTCCGGGCGATGGGAGTGAAGAGCGTGACCAGCATCTGGTCATGGGATGCAACGATTTGAGCGTCGAGGAATGGGATCAAAGTTACGGAAGAGTTTATCAAGCGCTGATTGACGCGGGTATTGACAGTATCATGGTGGGCCAGATTTGTCAGCGGGCCTATAGCAAAAAGTTACGCCCGGGTATAACGGATAACGAGATTATGCCCGCCACAATGGCGCCCGAACTGTTGCAGGATTTGCTGCGCGGTCAGTTGGGCTTCAATGGGCTGATTGTAACGGATGCTTCTCATATGGCAGGTCTTAATGAGGCTGGGCCTCGTAGTGCCATCATCCCCGGCGTAATTGCCGCTGGTTGCGATATGATTCTTTTCTTCAACGACCCGGCTGAGGATATCGAATACATGCGGCAGGGGCTACGGAATGGTATTGTCACCCCCGAACGCTTGGATGATGCGTTGCACCGTATTCTTGGCCTCAAGGCCAAAGTTGGGTTAGATCACATCACGTTTCCATCGGTGGAGGCACTTTCTACGGTGGGATGCAGCGAACACCATGCTGCCGCAGCTCGCGCTGCCGATAACAGCATCACACTGGTGAAGGATACTCAGAAGTTGTTGCCTATCCGTCCAGAAGAAAAAAGGCGTGTAATGCTTTATTATATCCAATCGGCTCCTGAGAGACTGGCCAACGGTACAGATCCAGGTAAGCGGTTATTGATTGAAGAACTGCAACAGGCAGGGTTCGAGGTTACAGCACCGAATGATTTTTACGAGTTGGAGATGGAGAATTCCCAACCGCGCAATAAAGGTATCATGATGGCAAAGCGCAGCATAGAGCAGTTTAAGAGAGATTATGATTGGGTATTGGTGGCCGTCAGCATGAAAGGTTATGCTCAGCAGAACAACACTCGTGTATGTTATTCCATTGGGCATAGTTTCGAAATTCCATGGTATGAAAACGAGGTGCCAACGGTGGCGGTGTCACTCAACTACACAAATCATCTGATTGACTTGCCGATGATGAAGACATTTGTTAACGCCTATGCTCCGACAAAAGAGTATATCCACGCGTTTGTGGAAAAAATTACCGGCAAAAGCAAATTCAAGGGCAGAGCTAACGATCTTGTCTGGTGCGGTCGTTGGGATACTCGCCGCTGAGGAGATATTATGAGTAGAAAACCTAACATCATCATTTTTAATCCCGACGAAATGCGTTGGGATACCATGGGGCATATGGGGAATCCCGCGGCCCACACACCTGTATTAGATGCTTTCTCTAAAACTGATGCGGTTTCTTTTTCCAACGCCTATTGCCAGAACCCCGTATGCGTGCCCAGCCGCTGCAGTTTTTTTACTGGACTTTATCCACACACCACCGGCCACCGTACCATGGGATATCTGTTACGCGAACAGGAAACCAGTCTACTGAAAGAACTCAAAGACGCAGGCTATTATGTTTGGGCAAATGCCCGTAACGACCTTGTGGCAGGTCAGATTCCCGGTCTTATTGAGAGCCATGTAACGGAACTTTTCTATGGCGGTAATGCAAAGGAGGCTCCGGGCCTTGAAAATCCCTATATCCGTGGCAAGCGGGGCGATCCCTTTTTCTATTCTTTTTATAACGGTGAACTCAGAATCGACGAAAATGGAAAAAACTACACTGCTGACGATGAAGATGTGGATGCTGCGGTCAACAGGATTCTCCATCCCGTGGATGACAGGCCGTTGTGTATTTTTGTAGGAACACTTTATCCTCATCCTCCTTATAACGTGGAACAGCCATTTTTCAATCTAATTGATCGGAGCAGACTTCCGGAACGTATTGAACTGGACAACTGTACAGGTAAGGCGAAAATGCTTTCTCTGCTGCGCGAGTATCAAAACTTAGATAGACTGACAAAGGCTCAGTGGAATGAACTGCGCGCCGTGTACCTCGGTATGTGTGCCAAAGTGGACGCCCAGTTTGCACGGATTTGCAGTGCTTTGAAACAAGCTGGAATTTATGACGACAGTGCGATTTTCTTTTTTAGTGACCATGGAGATTATGCCGGTGATTACGGCGTGACAGAAAAAGCGCAAAATTGTTTCGAAGACAAACTTACGCGTGTGCCGCTGCTGATTAAGCCTCCGAAAGGCTCCAAAGTCGATCCCGGTGTGACAGATAGCTTGGTTGAGTTGGTGGATTTCTATGCTACAGCTTTAGATTATGCGGGTGTACAGAGCAACCACAGTCACTTTGGCAAAAGTCTCGTCAGTGTAGTGGAGAATCGTAGTCGAAGTGTACGAGAGGAGGTGTTCTGCGAGGGCGGAAGATTAGAGCGTGAAAAGCATTGCAGTGAATCGGTAGACCCGAGTGTCCAAAACGGTTTTTGTCAGACGATCATGTGGCCTCGTTATGCCGCGCAATTTGATGATACGGCCCACACCAAGGGCAGCATGATCCGTACAAAAGACTGGAAATATATTTATCGTGCTCACGGAGATGCTGAACTTTACGATATGGCGCACGACCCGGAGGAACGGCACAATTTGGCGCAAGAGCCGAACCAAACAGAGCGTGTTTTAGAAATGCAGCATAAACTGCTGGTGTGGTATCAAGACACCTGTGATGTGGTTCCTTTTGAGAGCGATAAGCGCTTTAGTGCTGAAATGATATGGGAAAAAGTCAAAAACCTTTGCCCGGAAGGGTGTGAGGACTTGGTTAAGAAACGAATTGCCGACACAATGAATTTATTCGGAGTCAAGTTCTATTGTGCAGATTTAGCGCGTAAGGAGAAAACATGAGCGTTTTGAAAACTTTTGTTCCCCAAAAGGATTTTTTGTTGTGTGTTGATTCCGACGGTTGTGTCATGGACACAATGGAGATTAAACATAAGCGATGCTTTGGCCCTTGTATGGTGGATGAGTGGGATTTGGGTAACTGGCGGAAATCCATTCTAAAGCGTTGGAATGATATCAATCTTTATACTATGACACGGGGTATAAACCGCTTTAGGGGCTTGGCTCTTGCCTTAGGAGAGATACATAAGAAATACACCGTCATTGAAGGGGTCGATGAGTTCACCGCTTGGGCAGAGACAGCAGCGGAGCTTTCAAATCGGACAGTGGAAGCCGAGTATAATAGAACTGGCCTTGCGATATTTCGTAAAGCTCTAAACTGGAGTGAAACTACTAACCAAGCTATTTCTGCACTTTCACAAGATGATAAGCAACCCTTTGCATATGCTTTCGATGGATTATCTATTGCACGCTCCTTTGCAGATGTGGCTGTGATTTCATCTGCCAATCGGAACGCGGTGGAAAAGGAGTGGAAGCTATGCGGATTGCTCGACTATGCAGACATCGTATTATGTCAAGATATTGGAAGTAAAGCACATTGTATTGCTGAGTTGCTCAAAAAGGGTTACGCTCCTCAGCGTGTTTTGATGGTAGGAGATGCTCCCGGAGATAAGATTGCAGCAGAGAAGAATGGCGTTTTCTATTATCCAATTCTTGTCCGACATGAAAATGACAGCTGGGAGGAATTAATCTCGGAGGCACTACCACGGCTGAGGGAAGGTCTCTATGCCCCATACGGTGAACGTAAGGCCAGACAGTTTTTGGATAATCTCAATAGCTAATCAATATCATTATGTCCATACATTTAAGAAAAGGAAAAATTTAGACCCCAAAGCAGGCATACAAAACGAGCTGGTAAATAGTTGATTGCAAGATTTGTTGCTTGTTGATATTGTAAAAAATTTTATCGGTGGAATGGTGAAATTGCTGATTTTATAGAACAAGAAAGATTTATGCTGTAATCGGTAGGATTTTTATGTTTTTAAAGATGAGAATTTGGTACTATAGACTCAGAAACATGGAGAGAGTAAAGGATTTCTTTCCAGAGAGCAGAGAATAATTTAGAATCGCAGGAGGAAAAAACAATGAAAAAACGCACCTTGACCGCGCTGACCGCTTTGTTACTTGTCTGCGCCTTGATGCTGACAGCATGTGGTGGCTCCAGTAGCACAGCTTCCAGCGTGCCCGCATCTTCCACCGTGACAACCGGTATTCCAGAAGCTGTTGCAAATACCGAAAAATCCGATGAAACTTTGACCGTTATGCTCAACGCTGAGCCAGATACTATGTTGGCTGGTGTAATGAATGAAGGCGCCTTCATTGTGCAGAATACCTTCGCCGAAAGTATCCTGCGGTATGATCCGGAAACGAAAGGCTGGCTTCCTGGCATCTGCACCGGTTATGAAACAGTGGATGATACCCATTACACATTTGAACTGCGCGAGGGCGTTACCTACTCTGACGGCACGCCTGTCACTGTGGACGACATCATCTTCAGCTTGAGATGGTTCAAGGAAGCTGGTAACTCAAATGCTCAGTACATCAACATGGAAGAAACCGTGAAAATAGATGAAAGCCACTTCACTCTGGCTTTGACAGAGTATGTTCCTGGTTGGGAGACGTTTATTAACGGCACTGGAATGGTAATTATCAGTGAGTCTGGTCTTGAGGCTGTAGGGGGGGCCGAAGGCGCTTCCCGTACACCGCCTGCCACTGTTGGACGCTATATTTTCAAGGAATGGGAACCGGGCTCATACATTACTGTTGAGCGCAATGACAACTACTACGATTCTGAGTATGTGGGATACTATAAGACTATCCGCTTTGTATTTGTGGCTGATTCTGCTTCTCGAGTTCTGTCGCTTCAGAGCGGTGATGCCGATGTCGCGCTGCGTCTTTCCACTGCGGATATGATGACGGTAGAGGCTGATCCAAACCTGCAGACATTGATTGTCAACACTGGCATTTACAACGTCTATTTTAACAATACTAACGGCCCTTGTGCTGATCCGAAGGTTCGTGAGGCATTGACCTACGCCATTGACGGTGCTGCGGTCAACGCTGCCGTTATGATGAACAAGGGCGAAGTAGTTCGTTCATTCTCTTTGCCGGAATTTGTATATTACAAAGATTTCGACTTGATTGAAACCAATGCCGAAAAAGCCAAAGAATTGCTGGCTGAGGCTGGCTATCCGAATGGATTGGATTTGTATCTGCCCGTTATCAAAACCCATGCTAATGTGGCGACCGTCGTCCAGGAATCGCTGCGACAGGCCGGCGTCAATGTAACTGTTGAGACCATCGAGCAGCAGTCTTTCTTAGAGAAGACCAGAAACTCTGAGTTTGATATGATTGTTGGATCAAAGACACTGACAGCTCTGGCTACCAATGCCCTTAACCAGGTTAATCCCGCACTCGCTGGTCGCAACCCTCAGAATGTTTGGCCCAACGCTGAACAGGCGGAAATCCTCAATGAGATGATTGTGCGTTGCAATTCCTCTGACGAGGCAGTTAGGGCCCAAGCTTGGGACGAGATTCAGACCTATATGTTCGACAACTATATGTTTGCTCCAACCTGCACCAACCATTTATATGCCGCGATGAAAGCTAATCTGGAGGGCTATTCCACTTGCAATATCATGGACTATGCCGATGTGACAGAGATTCATCCGGCGGCTTAAGCCAAACAGCAATCCATAAAGTACACACCGCATTGCGGCGGGCGGATACACAGCCGCCCGCCGCGATTTGTAAGGAGAATGATTATGCTCAGATACACACTCAAACGGTTGCTAATGCTGGTTCCCATTATGCTCGGTGTTCTGGTAATCGTCTTTGCCATTCGCGCAATTACTCCCGGAAGTCCTCTGGATTCTCTACTGTCGGAAGACGCCTCTGAGGAGCAGCGGCAGGAATTGTCGGAACAGCTCGGGCTAGACGATCCACTGCCGATTCAGTTTATCAAATATGTCGGCGGTGTTCTGACTGGAGACTTGGGGACTTCTTATAAAACTCATCAGCCGGTACTTCAGGAAATTATGGAACGTTTGCCTACCACAATTATCGTTTGCTTTACCGCTGTCGCCTTGGGCGTTCTGGTGGGGGTGCCGATGGGAATCTATTCAGCTATGCGGCCTTATTCAATCGGTGATTCTATTGTTTTAGTTGCCTCTATGGCGGCGCGAGCTATTCCCGGATTCGTACTGGCGTTTTTGTTGTTGAGCCTGTTTTCTGTAGAGCTCCACTGGCTGCCTTCCTATGGCATCACCGACCCAAAAGGATATATTCTCCCGATGGTGACCATAGGTCTTGCCAGTGCCGCCAACTACACTCGATTGACGCGAACTAGTATGCTAGACATCATCCACAAAGACTATATCCGCACAGCACGAGCAAAGGGGGTTGGAGAGGGAAAGGTTATCTTTAGCCATGCTCTGCGTAACGCTTCTATCCCCATTGTTGCCAGCATCGGCAATCAGATTGGCCATCAGTTGGGTGGTGCGCTTATCATCGAAACTGTTTTCGGTATTCCCGGCATCGGTAAATACATCGGAGACGCTATCACAGCTCGCAATTTTCCGGCAATTCAAGGTGGTGTGCTGGTTCTGGCATTGATTTTTACAATCGTAAATTTACTGGTGGATTTAAGCTTTACGGTTATCAATCCTCAGCTGAAGACTGGTATGATTACTGCGGCCAAAAGGAAAAAGAAAGCCGTTAAGGCGTAAGGAGGGTGAAAAATGCCTAAAATGAACACACCTGCCATGCAGGCTTATGCCAAAAAACATCGAAAACAAAAAAAGTATTCAGCGGCCAGAGAGTCCTGGAAACGCCTATGTCGCAACCGAACTGCCGTTATTGGTCTGGTAATTGTGGCGCTTCTGGTACTGATGGCGATTTTCGCCAATATTATTGCTCCATATGGATATCAAGAACAGATTTCTGCTGATGCATATCAAGGGCCGACAGCCAAACACCTTTTCGGCACCGACAATTTTGGTCGCGACCTGTTTTCTCGGTGTGTGTTCGGTGCTCGTTACACACTGTTTCTTGGTATGCTGTGCGTCATCACGGCCACGCTGACCGGCGGTTTTATAGGTATGATTGCCGGTTACTTCGGCGGCAGGGTGGATAACATTATTATGCGGTTTATGGATGTACTGCAGGCTATTCCTTCGGTTCTGTTGGCAATTTGTATCTCTTCGGCGTTGGGAAACGGGGTGCCTCAGCTTGTTACAGCCATTACAATATCATCTATGCCAATTATGTCCAAGAACTACCGCGCTGCTATTATTAATGTGAAAACTGCTGAATATGTAGAGTCCTCCAAGGCTATTGGTGTAGGCCGAATGCGGATGCTTTTCAAGCATATGATTCCCAACGCTATCGGCGTTATGATTATCTATGTAGTTGGTATGATGAGTACTAGCATCAGTGTCATCGCTTCTCTAAGCTATCTAGGCGTTGGATTGAATCCTCCCGCCGCAGAGTGGGGGTTGATTTTGAGTGAAAGCAAGGCCTTTTTCACGGCATTCCCATATATGCTGTTGTTCCCCGCTGGTATGATTGCCTTGGCGACTCTCAGCCTAAACATGTTGGGCGATGGCTTGCGCGATGCTTTTGACCCAAAGCTGAAGTGAGGAGAATGACCATGTCTATCGAAAAGCAAACCAACGAAACCCCGGTTGTCGAGATTAAAGATCTTGTAGTTCATTACGAGACCTCAGATGGTGTTGTTGAGGCTGTTAACAATGTATCTTTTGCCATTAATAAAGGCGAAATCCTGGGCCTTGTTGGTGAAACGGGTGCGGGAAAGACAACAATTGCTTTGAGTATTATGAATCTGCTTCCGGTTCCTCCCAGCCATGTTATTCAAGGCGAGGTAAGACTTAACGGCGAAAACCTTTTCAAAAAAAATAAGCGTGAAATGCGCGCCATCCGTGGTAAGAATATCAGCATGATTTTCCAGGATCCTATGACAGCCTTGAACCCTACCAAGTTTGTGGGGGATCAGATTGCCGAAGTCATTTATTTGCATGACAAATGTAGCCGGGCTGAGGCTGTCGTCCGAGCGGGCGATATGATGAAAATGGTGGGAATATTGCCCGAGCGGTATAAAGAATATCCGCATCAATTTTCCGGCGGTATGAAGCAACGTATCGTTATTGCCATTGCCATGGCATGTCAGCCCGAACTGCTGATTGCAGACGAGCCTACAAGTGCTTTGGATGTGACGATTCAAGCGCAGGTGCTTGACATGATCACTAAGTTGCAGAAAGAACAACAAATGGCCGTTCTGATGATTACCCACGATCTTGGCATTGTTGCCGAAGTTTGCCAGAAGTGTGCAGTTATTTATGCTGGCGAAATTGTGGAGATTGGTTCTCTGGAGCATATTTTCGATCACGCTTCCCATCCTTATACAGTGGGCTTGATGGGGTCTCTTCCCAGCCTTGCCAAGGAAACCGACCGTCTTACCCCCATCCCGGGACAGATTGTGGATCCTACGCAGCTGCCACCTCACTGTAGCTTCTGTGAGCGCTGCAAGTACCGCACTGAAGAATGTGAAAAGGCTAACCCTGTACTGAAGGAAATTGAGCCTGGTCACTTCGTTAAGTGTATTCATTACGAGGAAGTGAGGGAACGGAAATGAGCGTTTTAGAAGTTAAACATTTGAAAAAATATTTCAATGTTCCCCAAGGAACTCTTCACGCCGTAGATGACGTAAGCTTTTCCGTGGAAAAAGGCGAAACTATTGGTATTGTCGGGGAATCGGGCTGCGGTAAATCCACTCTTGGCAAAACCATTATGAAACTTCACGAGCCTACTGCCGGTCAGATGGTTTTCAACGACACCGATATCGCCCCTATGAGTCCCAAGGAGTTCAAGCCGTTGCGCTATCATATCCAGATGATTTTTCAAGATCCATATGCTTCGCTGGATGGGCGCATGACAGTGGAACACCAGATTGAGGAACCGCTGGTTGTTTCCAGACAGTATAAGGACAAAGAGAAAATTAATAAGCGCATCACAGAATTAATGGATTTTGTCGGTTTGGAACAGCGTGTGCGTCATAGCTATCCACATGAGCTAGACGGTGGTCGCCGCCAACGCATCGGAATAGCTCGCGCGTTGGCCCTCAAGCCAGAGCTTATTGTTTGTGATGAGCCGGTGTCAGCGTTGGATGTTTCTATTCAAGCGCAGGTGTTGAATCTTTTGCAGGATTTGCAAGAGCAGATGGGGCTTACCTATATCTTCATCACCCATAATATGTCAGTTGTCAAGCACATCTCCGACCAGATTGCCGTTATGTATTTGGGCCAGGTGGTGGAAAAATGTCCCGCAAACGAACTTTTCGTCAAGACCTTGCACCCATATTCACAGGCTCTGCTTTCGGCTATTCCCGTTCCCGATATCCATGTGCCGAAAAAACGCATTCTGCTTAAGGGTGAGCTCACCAGCCCTATCAATCCTCAAAAAGCCTGTCGCTTTGCACCGCGTTGCCCCTACGCATCCGAAAAGTGCTTTAACAGTGAACCGGAATATAAAGAAGTGCTCCCTGGCCATTTTGTCGCCTGTCATAAGGTGGCTGAGGAATGTTTTGCGAACCCATAATCCACAATATTCTTGTTACGCCGTCAAGATGTTGACGGCGTACATTTTGATAGATGGTTGTGCGTGCAACGGTTTGCCTTAAAAGATTTACGGATGGATTAAGTACTTTAGTTGGTCACAGTGAAAGAACGAATTACATGCCATTAATAGGAGTGGATATATTTTTGCCAAGATTGTGTATTGGTGCGAGTTTTCTCGAGAGCATCAAAACAGTTCTGTAAAATGAAAATGGAGAAATAGGCTCCCAAAGTACAAGAACTCCATACGGCAGGCAGAAACTCATGATTACGATTTTAGGGAGGATGGAATCCAACACAGTGGAATGGTGTAACATGGTTTGAGGTGGAGCACAAGCGAAGCGATGGGCTGCGAATTCCTCATAATTTTAAGACAACAAAGGGGTACAGGCATGCAACATATTAATATTATGTTGAAACCGGCAAGCGGTATGTGCAATATGTGTTGTAAATACTGCTTTTATGCAGATGAAGTGTCTAAACGCAAAGTCTCCAGTTATGGCTTTATGTCTTTCGACACACTCCATTCTGTGCTGGAAAAAGTTTTATCGGAAGCAACTCGGTCATGCACGATTGCATTCCAGGGCGGGGAACCAACATTGGCGGG
>CDZQ01033875.1_pt1 | contig 16158 bp, 16 predicted proteins | sample 554831 | NCBI WGS metagenome assembly CDZQ01 (sample SAMEA3182112, study PRJEB8094) | gut metagenome | biome: human; feature: gut; material: Stool; isolation source: human stools | place: Canada | collected 2013-05-06
CTTTATGTTCTCTCTGCCGGTGCTGCCCTATCTGGTGATGGCCCTGGTGCGGGGGCTGGACCGGCTGGGCCTGCTGCCCCGGGCGGTGATCGATCTCAGCCCCTTTCATACCAGCATGTTTATCACAAATCTGGCATCGATCAACACTACCCACATCTACCACCACGTCTACGAGTTTGGCACCACCAGTGTGTTCCTCAGCGTGGGCAAGGCCATCCCCAACTATATGACCGGGGATTTGGACAAGAAGCTGACCCCCATCAGTGTGGTCATGGACGAGCGCATCTGCACCGGACACGACTATGCCCTGTTCAACAAGACGCTCCAGCGGTATCTGCGGAATCCGGAACTGCTGGAGGGGAAGCGGCAGGAGACGGTGGACGCCGCCGGCCAATGAGATATATGAGATAGAAGGAGCCCGCCGCCGCTGGATATCAGCGGCGGCGGGCTCCTTCCATGCGGCTTTAGGCCCACCGGCAGCGGACGGTGCAGGTGAAGTCAAACTGCCCCGCAGAGCACTCAATATGCATGGACACGGTGGCTGTGCCGGGGGAGCGGGCGGTAACGGTGCCGTCGGCTCCGTTTACGGAGGCAATGGCGCTGTCACTGGCGGTGTAGGTGCAGGCATAGATGCCCTCCACCCCCTCCGGCAGCAGGCGGAAGGTGTCGCCGGCCTCCGCCAGGGTTACGTCGGTGTGGCTGGCGGTAACGGCCCCGGCCACGCTGGTGAGGCCCAGCCTCTGGCAGAGTTCCTGATCTGTCAGGGGCTGGGCACGTCCCTCCTCATAGGCCATGGGGTAGCGCAGCCAGTCCAGGGCGTTGGCCCGCTCCGCCGGGGAGATATATACGCTGTCCAGCACCGAGGCGAACTGCTCCGGGGCCTGATGGTACATGGTCCACAGGACAGCCTGGTAGGTTTCGGCACAGGCGCCCTCCAGGGCCTCGTCCGGGGGGGCGGAGAGGATGTCGTGGTATTGGGGCCAGTCCGCCTGGCCTGTTCCCACGTAGGTCCACAGGGATTCCAGAAGGGACAGCAGGGCTGCCTCGCCGCAGGCGTCCCGGTAGGCGCGCCAGGAGAGGTAGGGGAGATAGGGGATGGCCCGGGCCGGATCGCTCTCCCCCCGCTCATGGACCAGCCGGGAGATAAGGTCCGGCGTCACCAGCAGCTGGAAGCTGTCGGCCAGGGCCTGCTTCTGGTCCAGCAGCAGCTGAAACTGTCCGGCATAGGGTTGGGCGGCGGGCTCGTGGGCGTAGTCGTCGGAGAGGCGGTATTGGAGAATATAGCACTGGGGCGTGCCGTTTGTGTCAAAGCCGTCCAGGGTGAGGAAGCCTGTCCCCTGGTTCTCCTCCACCCAGTCCGCCGGTTGGGGGACAACGCTCATGAGCCAGCCGTAGCCGGCCTGGGCGTAGGTGTTGGCTTCATAGAAGTCCACACCATCCTCCGTCTCCACATAGACCACGTCCTCCGCCCAGCTGTCCGGCAGGGTCAGGGAGAACATGCCGCTGGAGTGGGTGTACGTTGGGCCCGGCGGCGGCTCCCCCTGCTCCGGCCTTTCGGAGACAGGGTGCAGGGAGATCAGGCACATGCCGCCGGGGATATAGAGCCACAGGCTGCTGCCGGCGGTAAAGAAATAGATACCCGTGTCCGCGCCGCCGGACTGGACGGCGTAAGCCGCCAGATCCGGAGCCTGCTCCAGCAGCGCCGTCAGTTCCACGCCGGCGAGGCGCAGCCGTGCCGCATCCGTGGGGACATAGGCGGGGGCGCTGATCAGGGGCAGGCGGCTGGTGGCGCTGTCTGCCGGGGCTCCGTCCGCTCCGGCGGGGCCAAAGTAGTCGGCGGTGATGGCGATGCAGGCCTCGTGTACCAGGGGAGAGTAGGAATTGAGGGCCGCCCCGGCGGCGACTGCCTGGGGGGCGTAGAGGCCGAAGCAGTCCTCCGGAGCGGCGCTGGAGTCGCTTTCCACCCGCCCCCCGAAGGTCAGAACCGTGGCCAGAGCGGCGGCGAGCACCACGGCCCCCAGAGTGAACCGGAGCATCCGGGGCCGCGTGGTAATCAGACGGAGCCGCTCGGCCATGGTGCGCTTGCCCGCGGTCATGGCGGTGGCGGCATGCAGCAGGCCGCCGCTGGCGGGAGCTGCCGCGGCCATACCCACCAGGGTGGCTCCATAGTCCAGGCACTCCGCCTCCCCCAGACGGCGGATCACCCCGGCGTCACAGGCCAGTTCGCAGTCCTGGCGGCTCAGCGCCGCCGCCCACCATACCAGTGGATTATACCAGTGAATTGTGAGGCACAGGCACCGCAGCAGACACCACAGGTGGTCCCTGTGGCGGAAATGGGTCTGCTCATGGAGCAGGATGTGGCCCAGCCGGCTGGGGTCCAGGGAGGCGCGGTTGATGTAAATGGCCGGCCTGGGCAGGCCGAACAGGCAGGGGGAGGGCAGGTCCTCCACCAGATAGACCCGCAGGGGACAGGGGCCCGGCAGATCCTTCCCATCCAGCAGCCTCCGCCTCCGGCGCAGGCTGCGGCAAAACAGCGCGTTGCTGCCAATCAGCGCTGTCCCCACCGCGCAGATACCGACACACCACAGATGGACGTACCAGGAGTGAGGGGAGCCCTGCCGGCTCTCCGCTGGAAGGCCGGGGGATACCGGCTGGAGTTGGCCGGGAACGCCGTCCGGCGGGGCGGTGGGAGGGGCGGCCGACGGAGTCTCCCCGCCGGCTGAAGGGGTGCCTGCCGCGCCGCCGGTATCACCGGAGACAGGGGCGCTGTCCGCCCCGGTGTTTTGGACCCAGGGCCGCAGCTGCTCCGCCTGGTCGATGGCGCCCATAATGCTCACAGGGGCGGGAAAGAGTGTGCCGGGGACCAGCAGCCGGGCCGCCGCCAGCAGCCACAGGGCGTAACACAGCCGGGGGTCCATCCGCCAGCGCAGGCACTGCCGCAGCAGGATGATGGAGAGAATCAGAATGGAGGAGGTCAGGATACACGCCCGCATGGCTTATCCCTCCTTTGCCTTCTCCAGAATGGCGGTGAGTTCGTCGATATCCGCCTGGGTGAGGCCGCGGCTGTCCACCAGGGCGTTGACCATCAGGCCCACGCTGCCCCGGTAGACCCGGCGGAGCAGGGTCTCTGTCTCCTGGGCGGCGGCCTGCTCCCGGGTAATGGTGGGGGAATAAAGCCGGGCGCGGCCCCCCTCACTGTAGGCGACGGCCCCCTTTGCCTCCAGCCGCGTGACCATGGTGACAATGGTGGACTTGCTCCAGCCGGTGGCGGGGGAGAGAGCGTGGACCATCTCCATCAGCGTCCGGGGACTCGCCTCCCACAGACACTCCATGACCTGCCACTCGCCGGCGGACAGGGAAATGGGCTTGCTGGACATACCGACCCTCCTTTCACCGCCCAGCCCCGGCGGGCGGGACAGGCGGCGGATCATTTTTGTGGGGATATATGAAATCAGCATACCATATTGTTTGACAGATGTCAACTTATCCCCCAAAAGCGCCTCTCCAGGCAGCCATTAGCGATCCCACAAAATCCATGAAGAATTCTCATATAGTTTGCGTGAAAAATGAGAGGTAAAAAATAAAATTTGACAAGTTGAAAAAAAATACCAGGAAATTCTGTGTGAAATGCCCATAAAAGAAGGGGGAAAAGCCGGCGGGAATTGTGTACAGAATGACGGTTGACTTTTTAAAGATTAGGATTTATCATATACCTACCATCAGCGGTGGAGAAAAGAAGGGGGATGCGGTTATGACCATGTCCGGCAGCACAAAAATGAACCCCACAGCCACTGCCGGCGCAGCGGCGGCTTCCTCCTGCCATCAGACGGAGCATACAGTATGCACGGTGGACACCAGAGCGCTGGTGTCCATTTCTATTTGGGCGGTACGACTGTGGGCTGGGCGCCTGGAGAAACGTGTGTATAGAGGAGCGGGCTCTGCCGCGGCGTGATTCGTATACGGAAAGCGGCGCCGCTCCGAGGGCGGCGCCGCTTTTTTGTATAAGTCCAGCCTTCCCTGCGGGGGAAGGCAACGTGAAAAAGGAGAAATGAAGATGAAGAAGTTTCTTGCAGTGCTTCTGGCGATGACCATGCTGCTGGGCCTGGCGGCCTGCGGCGGCAGCGGCAACAGCCAGGCTGGCGGCAGCCAGACCAGCGGCGGTGCGGACGCCGGAAGCGAGGGCGGCGAGATTACCGTGGCCCTGATTACCAATACCACCGGCGACTACGCCCAGTACGGCATCCCTGTCCACAACGCCGCTATGATGTACATTAACCAACTCAACCAGAACGGCGGCATCAACGGCAAGACCATCAAGGTCCTGGAGTACGACGACAAGGCCGACGGCATTGAGAGCGTCAACGCCTTCAATCTGGCGGTTGAAAACGGCGCCACCGCCGTTATTGGCTCCGTGCTGACCGGCGCCACCATCGCCCTGGCCGACGCCACCTTTGAGGTGAATATGCCTCAGATCACCGCTTCCGCCACCGCCGCCGGCGTGACCATGATTGACGCGGAGGATGAGAACAGCGAGATCCGCACCAATGTGTTCCGCTCCTGCTTCATCGACCCCTTCCAGGGGGAGAAGATGGCGGACTACGCAGTCAACAAGCTGGGCGCCAAGACGGCCGCCGTGTTCTTTGAGACCGGCAGCGACTACTCCGAGGGCCTGAAGAACGCCTTTGTGGAGAAGGCCGGGGACCTGGGCCTGGAGATCGTGGCCACCGAGGCGTTCGCCACCGGCGATAAGGACTACAAGGCCCAGATGACCAATATTGCCGCCAAGACCCCCGATGTGGTGTTTGCCCCCATCTACTACGGCGAGGCGGGCCTGGCCATTACCGCCGCCCGTCAGGCCGGCTGTGATGCCACATTCCTGGGCGGCGACGGCTTCGGCAGTGTGAAGGACTACGCCTCCGCCGAGGATCTGGAGGGCACTGTCTACTGCTCCGGCTATGCCCCCGGCACCGAGAGCGTGGCCCAGTTCGAGGCCGACTACGAGGCTACCTATGGTGAGAGCGTGCCCAACATGTTCGCGCCCCTGGCCTATGACGCCGCCATGCTGATGTGCAACGCCCTGGAGGCCGCCGAGAACGCGGGCCTCACCGCCGGAACCGACGAGTACAAGCAGGCTGTTATTGACGCGCTGGCCGCCAATGACGGCACCGAGGGCATCACCGGCACCTATACCTTTGACGAGTATAACAATCCCATCAAGTCTGCCGCCATCATCGAGTTGACGGGCGGCGAGGAAGTGTTTAAGGAGATGTATTGATCCACCGGATACTCCGCAACACCGCTCCAGGGGCGGGGGGACTGCCTCCCTCCGCCCTTGGAGCCGCCTCATACCGACCGGCAGCGGACATCCGATGGGCGGCCCCAGACGCTGGAGCCGGCCACCGGGTGTTCGCCATCGTGCTTATGAAAAGGAAGTGACAACAGAATGGACCTGTCCCTGATTCTCTCCCAGATCATCAACGGTCTGCAGACCGGGTCGATCTTCGCCCTGGTGGCCCTGGGGTACAGCATGGTCTACGGTATTATCCTCCTGCTGAACTTCGCCCATGGCGACATCATCATGGTGGGGGCCTATACCGCCTTCTACGCCATGACCGCCTTCCACCTGCATCCCCTGTTCTCCGTGCTGCTGGCGGTGGTTGTCAGCACCCTGCTGGGTGTGACCCTTGAAAAGGTGGCCTACACGCCCCTGCGCTCCGCACCCCGGCTGAGCCTGCTTATCACCGCTATCGGCATCTCCTTCCTGCTGGAGAATGGCGCCCAGCTGCTCTTCGGCGCGGATACCAAGAGCATGGACCCCATTGTCTCCGGCAACCTCGTGCTGGGCGGCTTCAGCATCAGCTATGCGGCGCTGCTGACCATTGTGGTATCCGTGGTGGCCATGGTGGCCCTCACCTTCCTGGTGCAGAAGACCAAGCTGGGCAAGGCCATGCGGGCTGTCAGCGAGGATATGGGCGCTGCCCAGCTGATGGGCATCGGCCTGAACAAGACCATCTCCTTTACCTTTGCCGTGGGCTCCGCCTTGGCGGGTATCGGCTCTATTTTGTACCTGTGCGCCTATCCCCAGGCCAGCCCCACCATGGGCTCCATGCTGGGGCTGAAGGCCTTTGTGGCCGCCGTGCTGGGCGGCATCGGCTCCATCCCCGGCGCCATGCTGGGCGGCTTTGCTATCGGCCTTCTGGAGGCGCTGGTGTCGGCGGCGGGCCTCTCCGTCTGGAAGGACGGGGTGGTGTTCGCCATCCTGATTCTGGTGCTGCTGGTGAAACCCACCGGCATCCTGGGCCGCAAGGTAACAGAGAAAGTGTAGGGGGTGCCATGATGAAAACAACACGGAAAAGCGCCATCCGCATCCCCATGCCGCTGCGCTACGGCATCAATCTGCTGCTGATTCTGGCTCTGTGGGGGGTGCTGTACGCCCTGATTCTGGCGGGGGTCGTCACCAACTACTGGACTGGTATCCTGATCACCGTGGGCATTAACATCATTCTGGCGGTGAGCCTGAACGTGGCTACGGGCTATTTGGGCCAGCTGCCCCTGGGCCACGCCGGCTTTATGGCCGTGGGGGCATATACCGCGGGCATTTTCATGAAGTCCACCCCCGTGGGGGAACTGCTGAAATCCGGCAGCACCGGGGCCTTTCTCCCCTATATCCTGGCCGCCCTGGTGCTCAGCGCCCTGGTGGCGGGAGTTTTCGGCCTTATGATCGGCATTCCCGCCCTGCGGCTGCGGGGCGACTACCTGGCGATCATCACTTTGGGGTTTGGGGAGATCATCCGGGTGGTGCTGACCAATATCGACTCCCTGCTGGGATTCAAGTTCACCTACGGCGCGGCGGGGCTGAAGAGCATCCCCAAGTTCGCCGGGGCCAACTACGGCGGGTTCCACCTGGTGTTTGCCTGTGTGGTGCTGGTATGCGTGCTGATCCACACGGTGATGAAATCCCGCCATGGCCGGGCAATCCTCTCCATCCGGGAAAATGAGATCGCCGCCGAGAGCGTGGGCATCAATACCACCTACTATAAAACCATGGCCTTTGTTCTATCCGCTATGCTGGCGGGGGTGGCGGGGTGCCTGTACGCCGGGTACCTGGGCTCCCTCTATCCCTCCACCTTTAAATTTATGAAGTCCATTGAGATCCTGGTGATGGTGGTGCTGGGCGGCATGGGGTCCATGCTGGGCTCCATTCTCTCCGCCACGGTGCTGACGATCCTGCCGGAACTGCTGCGCTCTGTGGCGGACTACCGCATGGTGGCCTATTCCCTGGCCCTGGTGCTGATGATGATCTTCCGGCCCAAGGGGCTGCTGGGCAGCTACGATTTCTCTATGTCCCGGGTGCTGGAGAAGGGCCTGAACAGGCTCTTCCGCCGGAGCGGCGGGAGTGTGGAACATGAGAAAGGAGGCGGGGCAGAATGAGCAGAGGCGAACGGCCGCGGACCAAGCTGGTCCCGGTGCCCTCCACCAACATTATCCCCGAGCGGGATATCGATAAGCGCCCCATTCTGGAGGCGCGGCACCTGGGCATCGACTTTGGCGGCCTTACAGCGGTGGACGACTTCAACATGGCCATCGGCCGCACGGAGATTGCGGGCCTCATCGGCCCCAACGGCGCGGGCAAGACCACGGTGTTCAACCTGCTGACCAAGGTCTACCAGCCCACCCGGGGCACCATTCTTCTGGATGGCCGGGATACCGCCGGCAAGACCACCATTCAGGTCAGCCACATGGGAGTGGCCCGTACGTTCCAGAATATCCGCCTGTTTAAGGAACTGACGGTGATGGACAACGTGCTCATCGGCCTGCACCACGAGATGGACTACCGCCTGCCGGGGGCCATTTTCCGCCTGCCCACATACTGGAGGGGGGAGCGGATTGCCCGGGAGCGGGCGATGGAGTTGCTGGGCATCTTCGATATGCAGGACCTGGCGGACCACAAGGCCGGCTCCCTGCCCTACGGCGCCCAGCGCAGGCTGGAGATTGTCCGGGCCCTGGCCACCAATCCGGCCCTGCTGCTGCTGGATGAGCCGGCGGCGGGGATGAATCCGTCGGAGACGGCGGAACTGATGGACAATATTGTCAAAATCCGGGATACCTTCCAGATTGCCATTATGCTCATTGAGCACGATATGAACCTAGTGATGGGCATCTGCGAGGGCATCTGCGTGCTGAATTTCGGCAAGATCATTGCCAAGGGCACCCCGGAGGATATCCAGGCCAACCCCGCCGTGATTGAGGCGTATTTGGGCAAGAGGAAGGAGGCGTGATGGTATGGCACTGCTGAAAGTTGACGATATCCACGTGTACTACGGCAGTATTCACGCCGTCAAGGGGGTTTCCTTCCAGGTGAACGAGGGGGAGATTGTCACCCTCATCGGCGCCAACGGAGCGGGGAAGTCCACGGTGCTGAACACAGTCTCCGGACTGCTCCACCCCCGGGGCGGGTCTGTGTCCTTCATGGACCAGGATCTGAAGGGGGTGGCGCCCCACAAGGTGGTGGAGCGGGGTTTGGCCCAGGTCCCCGAGGGGCGGCGTATTTTCCTGCAGATGACGGTGGAGGAGAATCTGGAGATGGGCGCCTACACCCAGCCGAATTCCGCCGTGGAGCCGGGGATTGCCGATGTGTACCAGCGTTTCCCCCGGCTTCAGGAGCGGCGGCGGCAGGTTGCCGGCACCCTGTCCGGCGGTGAGCAGCAGATGCTGGCCATGGGCCGGGCCCTGATGTCGAAGCCCAGACTGCTGATGCTGGACGAGCCCTCCATGGGCCTGGCGCCGCTGCTGGTGGAGCAGATTTTTGATATCATCCGGGAACTCCACGCCGCCGGCACCACCATTCTTCTGGTGGAGCAGAACGCCCAGGCCGCCCTCTCTGTGGCGGACCGGGCCTACGTGCTGGAGACGGGCCGCATCTCCCTCAGCGGCACCGGCGCGGAACTGATGGCCAGCGACAAGGTGCGGGAGGCGTACCTGGGCGGCTGAGGAACCCATATATTTTTGCCGGCTATGGGGAGAGTTCTCCCTGTGTCACGTCATAACAGGACCGGCCCCCGCCGCCTTAGAGGCGGCGGGGGCCGGTCCCTTGCTGATGGTTCCTGTTTGCTGCCGGGTTCACAGTTTGTTTACGTTCCATTCAAATCCATGACAAAATTTTCCGGTAGGATACAGATATCAAATCCAACCGGGAACACGAAGGACTGATGCCGCGGCGGCGCTGCGGATAATGCCGACAGTCTGGGACGGCCACGCTTTCCGGCTGGCTCTACATATCAATAACTTGGGCACGGCTCCGGAGACGGAGGCCGTGCCCAAGACCATTTTTGCCCTCAGATCAGCCAGCGGCTGACAAAGGGAACCCGCCTGAGTACCAGATATACCGCTAGGCTCAGTCCAATGGACATCGCCGCCTGGACAGGGGCGGCCCACAGGGGGTGGAGCCCCTCAAAAAGGGGGGCGGTGAAGGAGAGAAAGAAGGGGTGGACCAGATATATGCAGAAGGAGCCCTGGCTCATGAGCCGCACCCCCCGCGGCAGTGTCCGCCCCTGGGTGCTTTGCCGGGCCAGCAGGAAGATCCCCGCCGCCATCAGCAAAGGAAAGGGATTGAAGGCGTCCAGATAGACCTGGTCCAGACAGCCGGCGGCGGCGCTGCGCCGCCAGGTTCCCCCCAATGTGACCATCAGACCGGCGGCGAAGAGAGCCGTCGGTACCCACCGGCGGGAAATGTCCGCCTGCCGCAGGTACCACCCCAGCAGACCAAGCCCCGGCGCGAAAAAGACGCCGGGAAGTATGAAGCGCAGCAGAGAGGGGCCCATCAGGAGGAAGGGGAAAAAGTACTGCAGAAAGGGGATGAGGCTCCCCGCGACCAGCCACAGGGCTGTCAGATAGGCGGCCTCCGCCCGCTGGGCTCCCCGGACAATGAGCCGGGTGAGAGGCAGGGCCAGGTACAGGGCCATGACCAGATAGAAATAGTAGAGATGATAGTAGGTGTCGCCGGTAAGCCAGTTTTTGGCCCCCCGGGCCAAAAAAGACGTGCAGCGCCTCGTAAAGGGCCGCCCACACCGCCAGGGACAGGGCCAGTCGGGGCAAATACCGAGTGAACAGCCGCCTCAGGGACAACTCCCGGGCCGGATCATTCATCAGTGCCCCGCTGCACATGAGAAAGGCCGACACCGCCCACCGGGCGGCACAGCCCCACACCGCGGCTCCCAGCCAGCCGCCGCTGCCCACGGGTAGGTAGGCCAGGCTGTTGGCACCGCAGTGGATCAGCACCACCGCGCAGATGGAAAGGGCCTTGCACAGGTCCACCGCGCCGCAGCGGGCGGGGCGCGGGGCCGCGCTGTCGGGAAACTCCATGCTACCGCCTCCCTTTTCCCTCCATAATGCTCCGGATCAGTTCCTCGTTCCGGTCCAGCTTTTTGACCAGATCCGCCACATGCAGGGCGGTGGTTTCCCGAATTTCCTCCCGCCGGGCCAGTGTGTCCCGGAAGGCGGCCTGGAAGGCCTGGCAGGTGAAGTCCTCCACGGCACAGAGGGTGGGACGGCCGATAGAGGCCAAAAAGGAGTCCACCTTGGGGTCGTAGGAGACGCCGATCATAGGCACCTCCATCACGGCGGCGTAAATCAGGGAGTGGAGGCGGATGCCCACCAGCACATCCATGCATCCGATGATGGAGAGCATCTCCTCAGAGAGATACTTCTGCCGCAGGCAGCCCACCTGGCCGTCCATCCGCGCCGCCACAGCTTCGCACACCGTCACATCCTCGCTGTGGAAGAAGGGAATCAGCACCGCGTCCGCTCCATAGGTCTCCCGCAGCCAGAGAATGGATTTTTCAATCTCCTGAAAAAAGGCCGGGCTGGGATGCCGGGCCTTGATGGCCCAGCCCACGGTAAGTTTTTCCGGGTTTCTGGGACAGCCCTCCCGCCGGAGGATGTCCAGGCCCAGGGCGGTGTCCGCTTTCTTCACCCGGATCACCGGGTCCGCCGTCACGTGGATCCGATCCTCCGGTACGCCGATTTCGCTCAGCAGATCCCGGCTTTTGCTGTCCCGCACTACAATGCCGCTGGCCCGGCGGAGTACTGCGGCGGTGGAACGGCGGTTCCGGGGGTCGGAGATGGGGCCGATCCCCTGGCTGTAAATGAAGGTCTTTTTGCCCAGCAGCTGGGCCAGGCGCAGAATGAAGAGATAGTAGAGGATGCTGCGCCGGGAGGTGGCGTCCTGAAGCAGGCTGCCACCGCCGGAGAGCAGCAGGTCGCATTGCCATACGCACCGGAAAATGTCCCACAGGGACATGCGCCGGGCGGCCTTTACGCCAAACTTCCGGGCGGTATCGGCGGGGGACTGGGAGAGCACGGTGATGTCCACGTCCGGCAGCTTGTCCCGCAGGTTATCGATAACGGTGCGGAGAATGGACTCATCGCCGATGTTGTTGAAGCCATAGTAGCCGGAAATCAGTATGTTGTACATGCCCTTATTCGACCGCCTCTATATATTTTTTCAGATGGTTCCTCCACAGCCGCAGCAGCAGCTCAAAGCAGAGGATCATCACGCAGCCAATGGCAGCGCCGAACAGCAGGGAGTAGCCGGTGCGGATGACCCCCAGATACAGGGGCGTGCGAATGTGCATAAAGGTGTTGCACACGCTGGTCATGCCAATGGTGCCCGCAAGGCCAAAGAGGGCGGTCCAGAAGGGGAGGCGGCGCACGGCGCAGTAGACGGCCAGCATGACGCCGGGGAAGGCCACCAGAAATTCCTTGGTCCGGGGCCGGGCCAGCAGTACCTCCTCCAGGTCGTTGCGCAGCACCAGTTCCAGAGTGGAAACGCCCACGCTGGTCTCGTGGCCCGTGCGGGCCAGGTAGTAGTAGCCTGCCAGGGCCACCACCGCCAGCAGCACCAGGCTCCACACCGGAATCTGCCAGCGCAGGGCCTTGGCGATGTCCCCCAGCTGGAGGGTGTCGGTTTTGTGGTCGCTCTCAAAGAAGCCGTAGTAGCTGATGAACAGCAGGCAGAAGAAGGCAAGGGGCGCCAGCTGGGCCAGTTTCACACCCCGGAAAATGCCCAGTTCCAGCATAAAATCGGTGGAGGAGAGGGGGGCGGCGGTCATCATGCCGCCCAGAAGGGCAATGCCCACAGAGATGGCCAGGATAGCGGCGCACCGGGGCAGGACCCGGCGAAGGGGCGCCTGGGCGTCCAGCTTGCCGGAGAGATCCTTGGCGGAGCGGAGGAAGAAGGCGGCGCCCAGGCAGGAGAATACCACGGCGCTGGCAAAGCTGGCCAGCAGCCGGTAGGAGTTGGGCAGTACCAGCCACGCGCCCAATACGCATATGCAGGCCGCCAGGGCCAGCAGCAGCGTCCACTTTCTCTTCATGGGCAGGAATGTGGCGGGCAGCAGGGCCCCTCCCACACCGGCTCCCAGGCCCAGGGCCAGGAGGGCCAGGGAGGGGATCTGGTAGTTGTCCATGACGGAGGCCCGGCCCATGGTGATGCCGTGGGAAGCCAGGCGGCTGTTGAGCCCGGAGAAGAGGTCGCGATAGACCTCCACATCGGTGATATAGGCGAAGGAGTTGTCCGTCTGTTTGATGGGCTTGAAATAGATGACCCGGATATTCCGCTCCACGATGGTGCGGAAAAGGGTGTTTTCAATTTCCTCCGCTCCCGGGTAGCCGTAGTAGCCGTAGCGGTACTGGATGTAGTTCCACATGGAGAACACCCGCACGGCGGTGTAATCCGTGGCCACGGCAGCCTCGGTTGCGCCGGACTGGAGGATATTTTCCCGCTGGACGGTGGTCTCAATCAGGCCCATGGTAATACCGTTGTCCCGGAGGTAGTCCAGGGCGAAATCCCCGTCGTCGTAGCCGATGACCGCCTCGCCGCCGGCAATGATGTAGGCCGGCGTGATGCCGTAGCGGGCGTAGCCGTCAATAACAGCCTGGGCGTAGCGGGTGTCATTGTGGCCGCTGTAGCAGATGGTGCGGGGGATGATCTCCATGCCGGCGTCCTGGATGGCGGCCACCTTGTCCGGGTCCAGCCCCAGGGAGATGTACATCAGCTTGGAGGAAATAATCTCACTGCGCTCGGTGAACCCCTTTTTAAAGGTGTCCACGTAGGTGAAGTCGGAGTGGTAGAGGGTGTCGTTGACCTGACCGTCCAGCAGGGCATAGGCTTTTTCGCCCAGGTTGCAGAGAACCAGCTCCTCCGGGTGGAAGCGCTGCTCCACCGCTTCTGTCACAAAATCCACCGCGTCTGTGCCGGAGGCCTCCACCAGTACGTCATACCGGTCAAAGCCAAAATCCTGGATGGCGGCGACGAACTGGGCCGGATACTCCTCCGCCCAGGCGGCGTCCTGGATGACGGTATCCATGGGGGTGGCAGTGACGGAGAGGGGGGAGTTCTCCATAAGGGAGGTGAGGCTCTCCTCCGTCAGGCCCACCTGGGTGACGCCCATGTCCCGGAACTGCTCCAGCCACCAGCCCACGTCGTGGTCACTCTGCTCGGCCAGCAGTTCCAGTTCGTTGTAGTCCAGCACCACGTCGTAGGTTTTATTCCGGGATTCCACCTGCCAGCGCCCGGCGATTACCGCCAAACTCACCGCCACGGCGGCGGCCAGCAGGACCAGCAGGATGCGGTTGTTTTTCAGATAGCTTTTCATGGGTAAAGGCTCCTTTTTTTGAGGCGGTTTCGGATCGGGCGCCCGGGGCGTCCGGCAACCGGAGTTTTTCCGGGGCGTACCCCGGAAGGAAAATGTTCCCGTTTCGCGGTCCGGGGACCGCGAACTGCTGGAAAAGCTGCCGGGGGTCAGCCCTGCAGGCGGCGATAGGTGAGGTAGCCCTCCAGAATCAGGGCCGCCGCCACGGCATCCACCGTTTTTTTCCGCTTTTTGGCGTTTTGTCCGGCAACCGCCAGAATGTTATGGGCGTCGATGGTGGTGCGGCGCTCGTCCCACAGCCGTACCGGCAGTTCCAGCGCCGCCTCCAGCCGCTCCGCCAGTTCCTGGGCCTTTTCCGCCCGGGGACCTGAGGTGCCGTCCATATTCTTCGGGTAGCCCAGCACCAGTTCCGTCACGCCGTATTCCCGGACGAGACTGGCGATGCCGGCGAGGATATCCTCCTGCCTGCGGCTGTGGAGGGTGGTGGTGTAGCCGGCCAGAAGGCCGGTAAGGTCGGATATGGCGATGCCGGTGTGGGCGTCGCCGTAGTCGATGGCCATTATGCGCATATGCTTCTCCTGTATGCCGCGGGCGCGGCGTTATCAATAGATCATTATACCGTATTTGTCACATAAAAAAAAGCAGATTATTTACAAAATTTGTGTTGACGTCCGGCGCCGGGCGTGGTATCATAAGATTTACCTGTGGAAATGGGGCTTTCTTTTTGTGCGCTTTTTTCGCTTCGGCGCCCAGGGGGGAGCGATCCCGTCCAAAAGCAGGGAGGCAATCGGTACAGGCCCTGGAGCCTGCATACATGAATAAGGAGGTGCCGTTAGGATGCGCGTTAAAATCACGTTGCGGTGCAATGAGTGCAAGCAGAGAAACTACAACACGGTCAAGAATAAGAAGAACGATCCTGATCGTCTGGAGATGAACAAGTACTGCCCCTTCTGCAGAAAGCACACGGTCCATTCTGAGACCAAGTAAGGAAAGGGAGAATTCATCATGGCAGAAGAAAAGAAAGTCAAGAAGGATCGGTTTCGCTGGTTCCGCGAAATGAGAAGCGAACTGAAAAAGGTCGTATGGCCCACCCCGGACAAAGTGGCCAAGAACACCGGCACCGTCATCCTGTGCTCCCTGGCCATCGGGGTGTGCATCTGGGTATTTGACGGCTTCGCCGCCCTGCTCATCAAGACCCTGCTCAATGCCTTCGGGGCGTAAGAGGTAGAGGGAGCATGGCCGAAAACGCAAAGTGGTATGTGGCCCATACCTACTCCGGCTACGAGAATGCCGTAAAGACCACCATTGAAAAGCTTGTCACCAACCGGGGCATGGGAGATATGATCCAGGATATCCAGATCCCCCTGGAGAAGGTGATGGAGATCACCGAGAGCGGCGCCTCCAAAGAGGTGGAACGCAAGGTGTTCCCCGGATATGTGCTCATTAAAATGGTCATGACCGACGACACTTGGCACCTGGTCCGCAATGTCCGGGGCGTCACCGGGTTTGTGGGCGAGGCCAGCAACAAGCCCATCCCCCTCAGCGAGGAGGAGGTGCTGGCGCTGGGCATGGAGAAGCACGAGGTGGTCGTTTTGTACAAGCAGGGCGACCGGGTCCGCATCAATGACGGGCCGCTGGAGTCCTTTACCGGCGTCGTGGACGAGATCGACGCAGAGAAGAACAAGGTTACGGTCGTGGTGTCCATGTTCGGCCGGGAAACCCCCGTGGAACTGGAACTGGATCAGGTGGAGGTCATCCAATAACCTGTTTCCCGATTTATTTGCATAGTCCGCCGCCGGGAGGGCGGCACCGTGGGAGGGGCGCTCTGGATATGTGAGGCCCCGCCACCACCACATTCTATCAAGGAGGTGCCTGATTATGGCACAGAAAGTCGTAGGCTTCGTTAAGCTGCAGATCCCCGCGGGCAAGGCAACGCCCGCACCCCCCGTTGGTCCCGCCCTGGGCCAGCACGGCGTGAACATCGCCGCATTCACCAAGGAGTTCAACGAGCGCACCAAGAATGACATGGGTATGATCATCCCCGTGGTCATCACTGTGTACTCCGACCGCTCCTTTACCTTTATCACCAAGACGCCCCCCGCGGCCGTCCTCATCAAGAAGGCCTGCAACATCGAGTCCGGCTCCGGCGTGCCCAACAAGACCAAGGTAGCCACCATCAGCAAGGCCGATGTCCAGAAGATCGCCGAGACCAAGATGCCTGACCTGAACGCCGCCAGCGTGGAATCCGCCATGAGCATGATCGCCGGCACGGCCCGCAGCATGGGCGTTGTCGTGGGCGAATAAGGAGGGCTTGAAATATGTTTAGAGGTAAAAAGTATCAGAACAGCGCCAAGCAGATCGACAGAGCCACTCTGTACGAGGCAAAGGACGCGTTTGAAATTATGTGCAAGACCGCTTCCGCCAAGTTTGACGAGACCGTCGAACTCCATGTGAAGCTGGGTGTCGACTCCCGCCACGCCGACCAGCAGGTCCGCGGCGCCATCGT
>CDZQ01009820.1_pt1 | contig 16086 bp, 14 predicted proteins | sample 554831 | NCBI WGS metagenome assembly CDZQ01 (sample SAMEA3182112, study PRJEB8094) | gut metagenome | biome: human; feature: gut; material: Stool; isolation source: human stools | place: Canada | collected 2013-05-06
GTTACCGTTCTTTGGCTCCAGCGCTTCCTCGCCATCTTCCAGATACCGTTTCACCCAGGCGGATACCAGACTATGCCCCACGCCGTATTTCCTCTCGATTTCCCTGATTGAAATATGCTCGTCCAAGTGCAGCCGGATCAAGCGCAGCTTTTCCTCTTTGCTCCACTTCCGATGCGGCGTCCCCTTTTTCCCCATTTTTTCTACCTCCTTTTCTTCATCTTCTTTATCTTACCACGAAAAAAGTAGATACCCATACTTTTTATGAGTGTCTACTTTCATTTTACAGGTGCAGCTATAAAAAAACGCCCTCGGACGTTTATTTTTCCTTCCCAGGATGACAAACCCGCAGGCGTTGCATGTCAAAGCAACGGATGTGCTCTTCCATCCTAGCGCCCATGCCCAGGTAATGGCATAGCAGCGCCCCGCAGGCCTGGCTGTCGCTGCCTGCATGGTGATGCTCCAGGGGGATCTCCAGGTATTGGCAAAGGGTGTTGAGTTTATGATTGGGCAGCTGGGGCAGCAGCCGCCGGCCCATTTGACAGGTGCAGGCAAAGGCGACCTGCTCTTTCCAGGGGATGTGGTAATGGGATAAACACTTGGACAGCACCCCCAGGTCAAAGGTGGCGAAATGGGCCGCCGGCACCCCGCTCTCCAGCATGGGCCGGATGAAAGGCCACAGCTCGCTAAAGGTAGGCTGGCCCTGGACCATAGCCGGGGTGATGCCGGTGAGCTGCACGTTGAAGGGCGCGAAATAGGTTTCCGGGTCCACCAACGTATAAAAACGGGATTGAATGGCGCCATCTTCCACGGTGCAGATGCCAATGGCGCTGATGCGGTCATTGGCGGCGTTGGGGGTCTCTACGTCTATGGCGATATAGCGTTCCATGCATTGGCTCCTGCGGGAAACTGGATGGAAGCCTGTCCCATCCAGGGGATATTGTATGCTTCCTGGGGATAGAAGGCGACGCCTTGGCGGACATGAACGATCCATACGCCGGGCAGCCGTTTCCCAGCGCAGCGACGCATCCCCCCCTGGGGCAACCAAGGACGCCCAAAGAACTACTTGTGTATTAGCCTTTTTGCCGGATCAAGATCCCGCTTATGCACGAAAACTCGATATTGGTAAGCATACGCCGCCCGGATATTGGGAACCCCATGGTGACGGCCGGGATTCGTAATGCTATTTGTGCGCACCATGTGGTCGATCTGGTTTTCAGCAAGTAGATTACGCACCCGATTAAGGTCGTCCAGATCCCTAGTGATAAAAACTTCCGCCCGATTCAAAATCGTGAGCATGGGCAAGGCCCCTTTCATCCAGCGGTTGGGCAGGCAAAGGGCTACAAGACGCAAGCCCTCCGCGAAAGGGAACATATATAAGAAAGTATAACATATCACTCTATGGGGGACAAGATAACTGGGCAGGTATTTCCCATAACGTCCTACCGGCTTCCTAAGGGGCAGCCTTCTTTGGCAAAGCCATTGTGCAAGGCAATGGGTGGTGCTATAATCGGTATGGCCATTCCGCAGGCCATATACGCGAGGAGGTGTCCTGGTTGCAAGAACTACGGTTCGCTTGGAAGCATACGTTGCCCATTTTATTTACCTACCTATTTATCGGCATTGCCTTTGGGGTTCAAATGGCGGAAGCAGGTTATTCCGCCGTTTGGTCGGTGGCGTCGGCATTTTTTATTTACGCCGGCTCCTTGCAGATCGTCATGGTATCCCTGCTGCGCCAGGGCGTGCCCTTGCTGACCATGGCGGCCATAACCTTTTTCCTAAACGCCCGGCATATTTTTTACGGCATTGCCTTTATCGACCGGTTCCGCAAAATGGGTTGGCGATATCCTTATATGGTTTTGACCTTGACGGACGAGACCTATTCCATTCTATGCTCCATAAAATACGAACCGCAGCTCAATGAAGACAAAGCGGCGTTTTATATCGCCCTGCTGAATCATGTCTATTGGATGGTAGGCTGTTTGGTGGGCGGTTGCATGGGCCAGATGCTTCCCTGGGATATGACGGGGATCGACTTTTGCGCCACGGCGTTTTTCCTGGTGGTGGTGCTCGATCAATGGCAACAGTGCAGCTCCCGGATCCCCGCGTGGACGGGCCTGGTATGCGCCCTAGTGTTCTACTTTCTGCTGGGGCCGGACCGGTTCCTGATCCCCGCCCTTTCCGCCAGCATGATCGCATTGGCCCTTCTGCGGGGCCCCGTGACCCGGGAAAGGAGCCGCCATGCATAGCGAAACCCTTTATCCCGTCTTGATGATCGCCGTGGCCGCCCTGGTCACCTGGCTTACCAGGGCCATTCCCTTCCTGGTGTTCGGCAAGCGGCAGCTGCCCAGCATGGTGGTCTATTTAGGGGAGGTCCTTCCCCCGGCCATTATGGTGATCCTGGTGGTCTATTGCCTTCGCAACATTTCCTTTACCACCCCGCCTTACGGCCTGGCGGAACTGGCAGCCTGCGGTTCCGTATTCCTGGCCTATAAACTCCTAAAAAACATGTATGTTTCCATTATCCTGGGAACCGTTTGCTACATGCTTTTGCTCCGCGTCCTATAAATGCACCATGAAACGAGGTGGACTCAATCCATGGTAAAAATCCACTTCCTATGCTACGGCAGGATTTACAGGACGTAAAAAACGGTTGTAAAGTAAGCATGAGCTACGTTCCCCGCCGGTTTGCAAAAGGATTCCCAATATTTCTGGAGAGCTGTGCCTGCTGGTTATCGTATCAGACGAATCAAATCATAAACCTGTATAGCGAACAGACCGCGTCTCGTAGAAGGACAAAGGTCTGTTTGTTTTTATCCATTATCACGGGAGAAAATGCAGCAACTATGTTGTGTTAGCGTAATAATTCGAAAATCGCGGTATTGCAACCGGTCATAGCGTTTGCGGCCTTGCTGGCGTGCAAAAAAGATATTTACACTGGAAAGAAAAGGAACTGTATGATATAGTATAGTAAAAATGTAACAGACAAGTCTTACTTTTTATTCAGCCAACCCACTATGATTTGGTATATACGCCCCTGCGCTTTTCAAAGGGCGCTAAAGGCAGAAATGGAGGGATCCTTCTTGGTTCAGTTACCATATGGGGCAAAACTGTTGGCGGGAAAGTCTGGCCCGGATGAGGGCCTGTGGATGCCGCTCTGGATGCATGAATGGGATACAGCTGAGATCTTCTGCCGGTTGGTACAGAATTGGCTGCCAGGTGCGGTACGAGGGCAGCTGGGGTTGGAAGAGCCCCTTCTGGTAAGCGTGGTGCGGTTTTTAGGACTGATGCATGATGTGGGCAAAGCGACCCCATTGTTTCAAAGCCGCATTTTGCCCCATATTCCCGGAGCGTATGAGCGGTTTTGCAAAGAGATAACTTTGCCAACCTGTTTTTTATATGCACACAGTTCCCCCCATGCCCGGGCCAGCGAAGCCATTCTGCTGGACCTGGGATGTCCAGAGGGGATCGCCTCTGTGGCAGGCGCCCATCACGGTAAACCGCAGGTGAATGGTCTGGACGATTATGTCCTTGATCAAATGGAACAATATCCAAGCAATTATTGGGGAAAGGGACAGCGCAAACAATGGCAGGCATTATGGCAGGCCCAATTTCAGGCCGCCCTGGAGGCGTGTGGTTTTTCCGGCCCAGATGCGCTTCCAAAGTTGACAGTTCCCGCCCAACTGTTGCTGACCGGGCTGCTGACCATGGCGGATTGGATCGCCAGCAACCCCAGATATTTCCCGCTGATCCCAGTGGAAGACCTGGGGGAGGGCGTGCTTTATCCTGAACGGGTAGACCGGGCATGGCGCGCCCTATCCCTGACCGGCCCCTGGGAGATCGTATGCTCCGGGATGGATAATGACGCCTTTCACGAGCGATTCGGTTTTGCCCCCAATGCCATACAGCAGGCTGTTTTGCAGGCCGCAAATGGAATGACTGCGCCGGGTATTCTGATCCTGGAAGCACAGATGGGCGTTGGCAAGACAGAGGCTGCGCTGGCGGCAGCAGAGATTTTTGCAGCGAAATTTCAGGCCGGCGGCCTGTTTTTCGGCCTGCCCACCCAGGCCACAGCCAATGGGATTTTTGATCGGCTTACCCAATGGGCCCAAACCCAGTCTCAGGAAATGCTTCACTCCATCCGGCTTGCCCACGGCGCCGCAGAGCTGAACGAGGCGTATCAGCAGCTGATCCCCGGCCGTTCTGTGACCCAGGAAGATGATCCGGATTCCGGCATAATGGTCCATCAGTGGTTTGAAGGTCGGAAGCAGGCATTATTGGCGGACTTTGTTATTGGGACTGTGGATCAGCTGTTGCTGGCGGCGCTGAAACAGAAACATGTGATGCTCCGGCATCTTGGGCTGGCCGGAAAAGTTGTGGTGGTGGACGAGTGCCATGCCTACGACGCTTATATGAACCGCTATTTGGACCGGGCGCTGGCCTGGTTGGGATGCTATCATGTGCCGGTCATTCTACTGTCGGCCACGCTGCCGGCCAAACGCCGTTCCCAGCTGATACAGGCCTATTTGGGTACCAACCAACAGGGTAATTGGATGACCAGCCGGGGATATCCTTTGCTGACCTGGACGGACGGGGGCCAGATCCGCCAGGAGATGGTGCCTCTGCCGCCGCAGGAGAAAACCGTTCAGCGTATTTCCCTCCAAGAACAGCAACTGCCGGCGTTTTTGCGGCAGACCGTGGGACAGGGTGGATGTGTGGGCATCATGGTCAACACCGTCAAAAAAGCCCAGGAGCTGGCTGCAGTTCTGCGCAAAGCTTTGCCGGAGCACACGGTATTACTGGTACACGCCCAGTTTTTGAGTCCGGACCGGGCGGAAAAAGAGCAGGAGCTGCTCCGTAGATTGGGTAAAACTTCCACCGCTGCGGAGAGGGATAGGCTGATCGTGGTGGGTACCCAGGTCTTGGAGCAGTCGCTGGATATTGATTTTGATTTTCTGGTAACGGAGCTCTGCCCCATGGACCTGTTGCTACAGCGCATGGGGCGTCTACACCGCCATCCCCGGGCGGACCGGCCGGCATCGCTGCAAACGCCCTGCTGCGCGGTGCTGGACCCTGGAGATGGGAGCTTCGAGGAAGGCAGCCTGGCGGTGTACGGCCGATGGCTGCTGTGGCGCACCCGAAGATTACTGCCCGACTTTATTCGGCTGCCTGGGGATATTCCAAAGCTGGTACAGGATGTCTACGGCTGGGAGGAAGCAGATTGCCTGGAAAAAGATGCCGAAAGCCAACGATCCAGGGCAGAATATGAGAAGGAACAAAAGGATAGGGCTAGAAATGCGGAAAGCTTTGCGATCCTAAGTCCCAAAGAGAGCCTGGACCGCACCGGGCTGGACGACTGGATGCAGGAGGAATATGCACAGTCGGATGCCGCAGCCCGGGCAGCTGTGCGGGACGGAGATCCCTCTGTGGAAGTTCTCGTCATGGTGCGCCATCAGGATGGAAGCATCCATTTTCTACCCTGGTATCAAGGGGGCCGTGCCGTTGCTGCGGACGAGCCCCCCTGCTGGGAGGACAGCCTGCAGATTGCCCGGCAGCGTCTGCGTTTGCCAGGCTATTTCAGCCGCAGGTGGAAGATCAATGAAGTGATCCGGGAGCTGGAAGAGCAGAACCGGACCATCCTGCCCCAGTGGCAGCAGGCGCCCTTGCTGAAGGGCGAGCTGGTGTTGTTGTTGGATGAGTCGCTTACGGCATATTTGGCACAGACCGTATTGCGGTATGATCAGGCGGAAGGATTGACCTATCGGAAGGAGAAAGCCTATGAAGGAGATTGCATTTAACCTGCTGGAGGAACCATGGATTCGGGTTTTACGGCCCGATTGCAGGGTGGAGGAAGTTTCGCTGCGCCAGGCACTGCTCCAAGCCCAGGCGTATTCCGATCTGGCGGGGGAGTTGCCCACCCAGGATGTGGCGGTTTTGCGGCTGCTGCTGGCGGTGCTCCATGGGGTATTTGGACGGGTAAATGCCCAGGGGCAACCGGTGGAGATCAGTAATATCAGCAGCGCAGTCCGCCAGTGGCGAAGTTTGTGGGAGCTGGGACGGTTCCCGGAACAGCCTATCGTAGACTATCTGGAACAATGGCACGACCGGTTTTGGCTGTTTCATCCAGAGCGGCCCTTCTGGCAGGTGCCGGAGGCGGAGATCGGCACGAAGTATACCTCCGCAAAATTGAATGGAGAGCTGTCTGAGAGCGGCAATAAACTGCGGCTGTTTCCCGCCTATGCCGGAACAGGAAAAACAGAACTGACCTACGCGCAAGCTGCCCGGTGGCTGCTGTATATCAATGGGTTTGACGATACTTCTTCCAAGCCAAAGGGTACGGGACTACCTTCGGTTGGCGCCGGTTGGCTGGGAAAACTGGGACTGATACAGGCAGTAGGCAACAATCTGTTTGAAACCTTGCTTATGAATCTGATGTTGCTTCAGGATGCCAGTAAGGCATGGGGCAAAGAAAAACCCTGCTGGGAATTGGACCATCCGCGCAGCGGGGAACGCATCGAGATCAGCCAACCGGACAATCCGGCGGCGTTACTCACGCTGCAGTCCCGCCGGTTGCTTTTATACCGAAATGGCGATCGCGTGATCGGGTATGCCCTGTTGGGCGGAGATTTCTTTGAAAAGACCAATGCGTTCTGTGAGCAGATGACCATCTGGCGAACCGCCCAGGAGAAAAAGGACGCGCCGTTCATTTACCTGCCCAAACGACATGATCCCAGCCGGCAGTTTTGGCGGGAGTTCCCTGCGATCTTCGCGGAGCCATCCAGCGCCGATACCCCCATCCACACGCCGGGAATTGTGCGGTGGATGACCCTGCTGCAAAATCCCACCCAACATTGCCTAAGTTCCAAAACACTCGTTCGATTTCGGGTTACAGGCGTCGAGTATGGCGACAAGGATTTTTTCGTGACGGATACCTTCCAGGATGAGCTTTCCTTTCACATTTCGCTATTAGATGAAATAGGAAGAGCATGGCGAAATATTATTAAAGGCGAAATCCACCGCTGCGAGCAGTTTGCCGATGCCTTGGGAAAGCTGGCGCGCGATCTTGCCCAAGCGGCGGGTGCTGGTGAGAAAGACGTATCACAAAGCGCTAAGGAACAGTTCTATTTTCGCATCGATCAGCCCTTCCGCCAGTGGCTTTACTCGATCGACCCGGACTGGGACGAGGAAGAGACCGATGCCAGCCTTGCCGCCTGGCGGGAACAGTCCCGGAAGATTGCCTATGCCCTGGGGCATCAGCTGGTGGAAGAAGCCGGTCCTACAGCTTTTGTTGGGCGCATGATGAAGGAAAAGATAGGGAAAAAGGAGGTCGAATATCGGTGTGCAGCGCCGATCGCCAGTAATAAATTTGCATATCGCATCAGCATCATTGAGAAAAAGGGGTGACATGATGACAGAACAGAAGACGCAGCTGATCAGAAGTTACGTAGCCCGCCGCTTAGGCTGGCTGCAGACCCAGGCGGAGCACCCGCAGAAGGCGATTCTGGCAAACCTGCGGCGGGGGGTGGGACATGCCCCGGGCGACTTACCAGAGTTGTGGGGGGCGTTATTGCAGGATTTTCCATTGGAATTGGAAAGCCAGGATGGTATCCCTACCCGGGGCGAGTGGGCCGCGTATCTGGCACTGACCTGCTATGCCCTGCACCAGCAAGGGCATGGGTTGCCCAGGGATAACATGCACCAAAAAGACGCCCGATTTGGGCAGGCGGTCCGGAAGCTGGTGAAACCAAAAGAGCAGCCGGATGACGCCAGCGTGTTGCGCCGGTTCAACGCCTTGGCCACCGCTAGCACGATGCCGGAATGCGCCCATCACCTGCGGGGCATCATTCAGCTGTTGCGGGCTGGCGGGATCCCATTGGATTATGTGCAGTTGGCAGAGGATCTGTACTGGCTACAGAACCCCGTTACCGCCCAACGGGTGAGGCTGCGCTGGGGCCAAGACTATTATTACGCGCCTAAGACTGAGGGGACAAACCAATAACAAGAAAAGGAGTATGGATATGGAACAAAAACGCCTTTATATTGACCTTCATGTGCTGCAAACCGTTCCCCCTAGCTGTCTGAACCGGGATGACACCGGAAGCCCCAAAACCGCTGTTTATGGTGGCACTACCCGAGCCAGAGTGTCCTCTCAATCCTGGAAACGGGCGGTGCGGCTGATGTTCCGGCAGGAATTGCTCCCGAAAGAGCAGCTGGGCGAGCGCACCAAGAAGATTGTTGCAATGGTGGCCGGTGAGATCAGCAAACTGGCGCCGGATCGGGATTCCGTAAAGCTAGCCATGGATGCTTTGAAATATGCGGGCCTGGACAAAGTCAATGAGGATAAAGGAACGGATGCACTCTTCTTTATGAGCTACGATCAGGCCGGCGCCCTGGCAAAGTTGATTGTGGCTGGCAGCGATGACAAAAAAGCCTATAAGGAAGCGCTGAAAGAAAAACCTTCCGTGGATATGGTGTTGTTTGGCCGTATGGTGGCCAATGATCCCTCCCTCAATTATGACGCAGCGGCGCAGGTTGCCCACAGCATCTCCACCCATCCGGTACAGAACGAGTATGACTACTTTACCGCGGTGGATGACCGCGCACCCGAGGACAACGTCGGCGCCGGCCATCTGGGCACAGTGGAATATAACTCCGCTACGCTTTACCGGTATGCCACCGTGAACCTCATGGAGCTGTCGGAACACCTGGGCAAGGAGATGACCCCAGCCGTAGTTCGTGCCTTTGCCGAAGCCTTTATCCGCTCCATGCCCACCGGCAAACAGAATACCTTTGCCAACCGCACCCTGCCCGACGCTGTGTACCTTACCATCCGGGAGGATCAGCCCGTTAATCTATGCGGCGCCTTTGAACGGGCGGTACCCGCCTCTTTAGAAGGGTATGTGGAGCCTTCCAAGCGCCGGTTGGTGGAGTATGCGCAACAGATGTATCAGACCTATGCCGATGCACCCAGTGAAGCATTGACGATTGGCGCTGGCCTGGAGCAATTGGCCCAGTCCATGCCGATGAAGGCAGCCCTGTCCGCAGTGGAGGATGCCGTCCGGCGGCGCTTGGGTGGAAACGGGGTGGCGTGATGGCAACCTTGTTGCTGCGCCTGGCAGCCCCATTACAATCCTGGGGGGCAGATTCCAAATTTGAAATCCGGAAGACAAATCGGGAACCTACCAAAAGCGGTGTAATCGGCCTGCTGGCGGCGGCATTGGGCCTTGCCCGGGATGACGACCAGGCCCTGCAGCGCCTTAACGGGTTACGCTTTGCCGTGCGGGTGGACCAGGAGGGCCAACTGCTTCGGGATTACCACACGGCCAACAATCCCACGCCGGACCAGGTTTGGGAGGCACGGAGCCGGGGGAAAGCCCCACGCGCGCCCTATGTCACCAAACGGTATTATCTGTCGGACGCCATCTTCCTGGTGGGGCTGGAGAGTGAAGATGAAGCCTTGTTGCAGCAGCTGCAGCAGGCGCTCGCCCATCCCGTCTATCCGCTGTTCTTGGGGCGCCGTTCCTGTCCGCCCACCCTGCCCCTTTGTCTGGGGATTCGGACTACTGGATTGCTGGATGCGCTGGAGACTGAACCCAGTCAGGCACCCGCCTGGCGTCGTCACCCGCTAGCCGAGACTAGGATTCTGGCCGATGCAACGCCCTTCCAGCCCGGGGCGGTCCCCCGGCAGGATTTGCCCATCTCCTTCAGCCCGATCCACCGGCAGTTTGGCTATCGCCCGGTGCGGGAATTCCCGGTCTCATTGGCGGAGGAGACGGCCCCCCAGAGCGAGACCACCCACGACCCCTTTGCAGAATTGAGGTGACAGCATGTATTTATCCCGCGTGGAACTGGATGTGACCCGCCGCGCCACAATGCGGGCGATGGCCTCGCCACAGATGTTACACGGCGCCGTGGAACGTTCCTTCCCTGGCCCGCGCCGCCGACGGCTCTGGAGGCTAGACCGGCTGGGGGACAAACTATATCTGTTGATGCTCAGCGAGGATCGGCCCGACCTATCGGTTATAGAAGACCAGTTCGGCCCGCCGGGTATGGCGGATGCAGCAACCAAGGATTATGACCAGTTGCTGCGCCGGATCACCCCAGGCAGCGCCTGGCAGTTTCGGCTGACAGCCAATCCTACAAGGAGCTGCCCCACAAAGGACGGTTCCGGCGGCCGGGGCAAAGTGTATGCACACTGTACCGTGGCATATCAACAACAGTGGCTGCTGGATCGCGCGGAAAAACATGGTTTTTCCCTCAACCCGGAGGCGTTTACCGTAACAGAAAGCCGCTGGCTGCATTTTAATAAAGGAACGGAGTCTGGACGCCCGGTCTCGCTGCTGTCGGTGACCTATGAGGGCGTTTTGCAGGTGACAGATCCCCAGCGTTTTTGTGCCCTGCTCACTAACGGCATTGGTCGTGGCAAGGCCTATGGCTTTGGGCTTATGACCGTTATCAGCCGGAGGTAGCGGACTGTGACAAAACATTCTGGTATGATCCGACCGGATCTGCAGGCCCTGCCGCAAGTCAAGGATCGCATGACCTTCCTGTACTTGGAACACTGCACTCTGGAGAGACAGGATGGGGCCATTACGGTGACGGATGAAAACGGTGTGGTCCATATCCCGGCAGCGGCCATTTCTGTGCTGTTGCTGGGACCTGGGACCCGTGTTACACATCGGGCCATGGAACTAATGGGGGATACCGGCGTGGGGGCTGTCTGGGTCGGCGAACATGGCGTGCGCTATTATGCCCACGGCCGTCCGTTGACGACACGGGCGAACCTTTTGATCCGACAGGCGGAGCTGGTGAGCAATACCCGCAAGCATTTGGATGTGGTCAGGAAAATGTATCAGCTGCGCTTTCCAGATGAGAATGTGGCCCATCTGACCATGCAGCAACTACGCGGACGAGAGGGGAGCAGAGTGCGGAATGTTTACCGTGCATACGCTAAGGAAACCGGGGTCGCCTGGAACGGACGTGTTTACAATCCAGACGACTTTTCTTCAGGAGATGCGGTCAATCAAGCGCTGTCAGCCGGTCATGCTTGCCTGTATGGTCTGGCCCATGCTGTCATCGTCGCTTTAGGCTGTGCACCGGGGTTGGGGTTCATTCATGTGGGGCATGAGCGATCCTTTGTATACGATATTGCCGATTTATACAAGTCCGAAATCACGATTCCGATCGCCTTTCAAACCGCAGCAGAAGCACCGTAGGATCTGCCGGCTATTGTACGACGCCGCGTGCGGGACGCCATGGTAAGCGCCAGAATTTTAGAGCGAATGGTCCACGATATCCGCTGGCTGCTTTCGCCAGCAGAGGAAAGCATGGAACCGGAGGAAGCAATTTACCTTTGGGATAACCAAAGGGGAGTGGTATCAAATGGGATCAATTATTTTCGTGAAGAGGAGGGGGATGGGCCATTATCGTCATCACCATGACCGACTGTCCGCCCCAGCTGAGAGGCGATCTCTCCAAATGGCTATGTGAGATCAATACTGGCGTCTATGTGGGACAAGTAAGCCAGCGGGTGAGGGAAGCGCTCTGGATACGGGTCTGTGAAAATTTAAAGAATGGCCGTGCAACCATGGTCTATTCCACTAACGGCGAGCAAAAGATGGACTTTCGGGTGCATAACACCGCATGGGAACCGGTGGATTTTGATGGACTCAAACTGATGCGTCGACCGCTACCGCAGGCCGTTCAGCCTTCGGAGATGATAAAGCCTGGGTTTAGCCACGCTGCCAAACGTCAAATGGCCCAGAGGGCCCATGCTAAAGCGGGGACAGTCCCAGATTCTTTCGTGGTTGTTGATCTAGAAACCACGGGACTGGATCCGGCTAAGGACGGCATTATTGAGCTTGCAGCAATACGGATAGAAGCAGGAAAGGAAACACAGCGGTTTGCTGCCTTGGTTCAGTGCAATCGAAAGTTGCCAAAAACAGTGGTAGAACTGACCGGTATTACAGACCAACTGCTAAAGGAGCAAGGAGAACCATTGGAGCAAGCACTACAGGGATTTTTGTCTTTTGTTGGGAAAGATAGATTGGTAGGATACAATATTGCCTTTGATATGGGGTTCCTCAGATCAGCTTGCACTGGATTAGGAAAACCAGTGCTTACTAACCGCTGTACTGATTTGTTAAGCCTTGCACGACGAAGAATATATGGTGTGCCGAACTATCAGCTGTCCACTTTGGCAAAACATTTGGAGCTGCCCTGTAAAGAGGTCCATCGAGCGCAAAAGGACTGCGAACTAATGCTGCAATTGTATTTCAAACTAAATGAATTCTCTTGATCTGACAAAAAAGAATGTAGAAATGACGGGCTTTTTTTAGTCTGTTCCCCGCACACGCGGGGGTGATCCTATCGGTTGTCGTACTGGTGGTTACCTGGTTCGCTGTTCCCCGCACACGCGGGGGTGATCCAGCCCCGGGCGGTAAAATCAAATACATCTTCCACTGTTCCCCGCACACGCGGGGGTGATCCCGCCTCCACCCTTTCCATCACCATCTCCACGGCCTGTTCCCCGCACACGCGGGGGTGATCCTTATATGAATCTTCTTCGACATCAGAGTAGATGCTGTTCCCCGCACACGCGGGGGTGATCCGTACATCGAGAGCCAAAAAACCGTGTAAGGAGGCTGTTCCCCGCACACGCGGGGGTGATCCTGTTTCAGCCTCCGGAAGCAGCCCATCCACCGTCTGTTCCCCGCACACGCGGGGGTGATCCTTGAATACGGCTGCATTTTCCGTGCCGCCGTTGCTGTTCCCCGCACACGCGGGGGTGATCCTTTTTGAAAGCCCAGAGTTTGGAAACAGAAATACTGTTCCCCGCACACGCGGGGGTGATCCCAGCTTTCCAAGCTGCCGCACGCCCTCTACCACCTGTTCCCCGCACACGCGGGGGTGATCCCGATGGGGATATCGTGTATATAAGAAAACAGGACTGTTCCCCGCACACGCGGGGGTGATCCCATTCCTGAAGCCATTAAGCCATAGGAGGGGGTCTGTTCCCCGCACACGCGGGGGTGATCCTATGGCGCTCGACCAGGTGTACGCTGACCTGGACTGTTCCCCGCACACGCGGGGGTGATCCCCACTGGTGATCCGGGCACAGAAGCGAGCGTAACTGTTCCCCGCACACGCGGGGGTGATCCCCATCAACGGGGAGCCGTGGCTAGTGGGGAAGGCTGTTCCCCGCACACGCGGGGGTGATCCTATATCCATTCAGAAACAGGAGACGAAATGAGACTGTTCCCCGCACACGCGGGGGTGATCCTCCCATAAACAGTGCATTTGCGATATACTTTGTCTGTTCCCCGCACACGCGGGGGTGATCCTAATTTCCATACCATCGTATAAGCCATAACATACTGTTCCCCGCACACGCGGGGGTGATCCTACTTAGCGACAGTGACCTGAAGAAACTATGTGCTGTTCCCCGCACACGCGGGGGTGATCCTGGTTGTCCCTTCTTTGCGGATGATTTCTTTTACTGTTCCCCGCACACGCGGGGGTGATCCTCTAGCAGCTCTAAATGGGTACAAATTTAAGGGCTGTTCCCCGCACACGCGGGGGTGATCCTACCTTTGAGCTGCCGGAATCCATTATCGCATCCTGTTCCCCGCACACGCGGGGGTGATCCAAGTGCGAAACTCGCACCGGCCCATGGCATTTGCTGTTCCCCGCACACGCGGGGGTGATCCTGTGATACGAATAATCGTACGAAGAATAGGAGACTGTTCCCCGCACACGCGGGGGTGATCCTGTCAAGCACGGAATTTTAGGCGAGGGCGTGATCTGTTCCCCGCACACGCGGGGGTGATCCTCGACCGAACATCCGTATATCAGCGGCATCCCCCTGTTCCCCGCACACGCGGGGGTGATCCTCAGACGCCGCCCTTTTGTATGCGGTGTTCCCCCTGTTCCCCGCACACGCGGGGGTGATCCTGGAGCGAAAACGCTGTAATCGTTGTTAGGAGCCTGTTCCCCGCACACGCGGGGGTGATCCCATCAGTGCGAGATTTGCGGAACAGAGGAGAATCTGTTCCCCGCACACGCGGGGGTGATCCCAGCGGTAAAAGCTGGACGTATCGCGGCCTGATCTGTTCCCCGCACACGCGGGGGTGATCCTTGCATTGGGTTACGGGAAAGAAAATGCCGAGGCTGTTCCCCGCACACGCGGGGGTGATCCTTTTCAGCAGCTCAAGAAACTAGCGGACGCTGGCTGTTCCCCGCACACGCGGGGGTGATCCTACCGGGGAACGGATACAGTCACCGCCACCGCGCTGTTCCCCGCACACGCGGGGGTGATCCCTGGGAGGACGGGCGCGTCGATCCGCCTTTCTCCTGTTCCCCGCACACGCGGGGGTGATCCTAACTAACGGAATTTCCATTAGTAAAAATCACCCTGTTCCCCGCACACGCGGGGGTGATCCTACATAAGATCCATCGTCCAAAAAAGAAAAATTCTGTTCCCCGCACACGCGGGGGTGATCCTTGATAATATTTTTTTTGCAAATAAGTCTACTTCTGTTCCCCGCACACGCGGGGGTGATCCTACTATCAAAAGCTGGCGGACGCTATGCGGGCACTGTTCCCCGCACACGCGGGGGTGATCCTTGCACCATCGAAACGGGGGAAATCAAGCTAGACTGTTCCCCGCACACGCGGGGGTGATCCGTGCACGGGCCTGGATTGGAGCCTGGGGCGAGACTGTTCCCCGCACACGCGGGGGTGATCCTGCCTCACGGGAGGCAGCAGGTAGGCGCGTGCGCTGTTCCCCGCACACGCGGGGGTGATCCCAAGCGACTATGCCAGCAGGCAGCAGAGGAAACCTGTTCCCCGCACACGCGGGGGTGATCCTTTAAGGGCGTTGCCCTAACTATAAGGAGGAATCTGTTCCCCGCACACGCGGGGGTGATCCCTCGGCATGGCAGGCTCCCGGCTTTGCCTCCTGCTGTTCCCCGCACACGCGGGGGTGATCCTAATTTGCCGATGTCTCACTGCGTTCCAACTCGCTGTTCCCCGCACACGCGGGGGTGATCCCCCATCCAATTCCTCCGCGCTAAGTATCGGTGCCTGTTCCCCGCACACGCGGGGGTGATCCTATACACCGTCTTATGGGCAGGGTGGCGACGAACTGTTCCCCGCACACGCGGGGGTGATCCTAGGAGAAGTTGAGGAAATCCGAAGGGGATACGCTGTTCCCCGCACACGCGGGGGTGATCCTTTTCGCTCTTTCCCGTGGATTTCCATTAGCCCCTGTTCCCCGCACACGCGGGGGTGATCCTTTCTGGGAAATTTTATGGGGAAGGTTCGCATGCTGTTCCCCGCACACGCGGGGGTGATCCTGTCACCAACACTTTCGCACTCGAAAGATATACCTGTTCCCCGCACACGCGGGGGTGATCCGCATAGCTCCCGTATCTGATATTCCTGGACCGCCTGTTCCCCGCACACGCGGGGGTGATCCTTTTGGATACGTACCCTTGCTATAGCAGGGCCACTGTTCCCCGCACACGCGGGGGTGATCCTATCTAGCAGCGCTGCGAAAACTTCGATTAAGCCTGTTCCCCGCACACGCGGGGGTGATCCTCGCAGGGGTTTGCATTCCCGTTGAAATGAAGCCTGTTCCCCGCACACGCGGGGGTGATCCTGGCGTCTCTTTTCGCGCGGCTTGTGGTATATACTGTTCCCCGCACACGCGGGGGTGATCCTATACAAACTCTGTCCCCGTGCTTGTTCTTTGGCTGTTCCCCGCACACGCGGGGGTGATCCTCCAAGACGTATACATGATTCTGCTGTCAGCCACTGTTCCCCGCACACGCGGGGGTGATCCTACTCTTTTTCTCGTATTTCCTCGCCGCCCCGGCTGTTCCCCGCACACGCGGGGGTGATCCTTGTGTGCCCGTTTGACCCATTCCCCGATCTTGCTGTTCCCCGCACACGCGGGGGTGATCCCCGTCCTCGAATAAATCTAATTTCCCGCTTTGGCTGTTCCCCGCACACGCGGGGGTGATCCTCACACTACTACAAGCTTTTCCAATGTGTAGGTCTGTTCCCCGCACACGCGGGGGTGATCCC
>CDZQ01008985.1_pt1 | contig 16061 bp, 21 predicted proteins | sample 554831 | NCBI WGS metagenome assembly CDZQ01 (sample SAMEA3182112, study PRJEB8094) | gut metagenome | biome: human; feature: gut; material: Stool; isolation source: human stools | place: Canada | collected 2013-05-06
GGGGGTATAGCTCAGCTGGGAGAGCGCTTGAATGGCATTCAAGAGGTCAGCGGTTCGATCCCGCTTATCTCCACCACTTACAACTCAATATTGGTAGACAAGCAGTTCTCCTATACGGGGGTATAGTTCAGCTGGGAGCCCGGTACAAGCGTGTACCAGCACCCCCATGTAAAGAACACAAAAGTTAATAAACGCACTTTCCCACATCTGGGGGTATAGCTCAGCTGGGAGAGCGCTTGAATGGCATTCAAGAGGTCAGCGGTTCGATCCCGCTTATCTCCACCACTTACAACTCAATATTGGTAGACAAGCAGTTCTCCTATACGGGGGTATAGTTCAGCTGGGAGCCCGGTACAAGCGTGTACCAGCACCCCCATGTAAAGAACACAAAAGTTAATAAACGCACTTTCCCACATCTGGGGGTATAGCTCAGCTGGGAGAGCGCTTGAATGGCATTCAAGAGGTCAGCGGTTCGATCCCGCTTATCTCCACCATCTCAAGGGAAAGTGCTTTTCCTCGCTTCCGAAAGGAAGCGAGGTTTTGTTCTATGCGGCGATTTCTACAATATCCAGTCCCAGGCTGAACTGCGTAAAATCAATATTGAAATCAATGTGGAGCTTATAGTCCCGGTAGACCTCCACCCGGCGGATCAAGCAGTTGACGATCATCTTCTTTGCCTCCAGGCTGGCGGTGTCGTACATATCCGCCCAGGAAATGATGTCATCATATTGCGCCGTTAAGGAGCAAAGCACCTGTTCCCCTTCGTCGTAGGCAGCTTGCGCCGCCTCGAATTGCCGTTGCAGCTCAGTACACTTGGCCTCGGCCTCGGACACCATAGAGCCCAGCAAGTCTTTGGGAAAGGCGCTCTCTCCGCGTAGGGCTTTGATCACTTCCGCTTTGAGCATATCCAGCTCGGCGGCGGCTTTGGTGTATTCAGCCCGGACGCTTTGGAGCAGGCTTTTCCGTTCCTCCATCTTCTCCCGGTAGCGGGCGTTGACGATCTCACTTTTCGGGATTGCTTTCATGCGCTCAAAGATTTGGCGTACCAGCTTATCAATGATCCCGTCCAGGATATGGGCCGTGTAGCCCGTCTGTCCGTCACAGTCGGTCTGTTTGCGGGTTTTGCCGTAACAGATATACCGCACCCGCTTGATCACCCGGTGGGGATCATCCTTGCAGGGGTACGCCTTGCCGCTGGTGGTGAGGTTGAGCCGGGCCCCACAGTGGCCGCAATACACGTTACCGGATAGGAGCGACTGGCCCGCGATATTGCGGGGAACGGTGCGCTCGGTTTCGTTAGCTCGGTTGGTGCGGATGCGCTGGGCGGCCTCGAACAGCTCCGGGGGAATGATCTGCAAATGCGGGAGCACCGGGGAGCGGCTTTTTCCGCTCCGCAGTACGCCGGTATAGGTCAGGTTGCAGATGATCCCCCGGATGGTGGCGTGGTGCCACATCTTGCCGCTCCGGGCCCGGTAGCCCTGGTTGTTCAAGTAGGTGGCGATCCGCTGGGCTCCGTAGCCCTCGTGCACATACTTGTCAAAGACAATGCGGACAACAGCGGCCTCAGTTTCATTGAGGGCCAGCTCGTAGACCTCATGCTTGCGCTTGTTCACCCGTCCGCTTTTCACAAGGTCATAGCCATAAGGGGCGACGCCGCCCTTGAAGCCTCCATCCTCCACGAGCTGCCCCAGGGCGGTCTTGGTGCGAATGGAGGTTTTTTCGCTTTCGCCGTCCGCCTGCCAGAACCGGATGTAATTGGTGAGCTTGTCGGTGTGGTTGTCAAACCGCTGCTCACCCTCCTGGGTGCTCCAAACCCGGACACCGTTCTTGACGAACCACTCTACTACAAAGGGTGTTTCGTCTGCGATCCGTCCGATACGGTCAAACATGAACACCAACAGAATATCAAACTTACCCTGCTTGGCCCGTTCCTTGATGATTTGCAGCTTGTCCCGGTTTTCGGCTCTTACCTTGTGGCCGGATACGCCGTCCTCCTGTTCTTCGTGAACGATTGTCCAGCCCATTTTCTCGCAAAAGGCGTGGCAGGCTTTCCTCTGCATGGGAATGTCGGCTTGGTTGTTGTCGTTGTGATCTACCTGTTTATCGGTGGAAACCCGATATAAACAGTCAACGCGAGTACCTGTTATAATTTGATTTTCCATGTATTAAACCATCCTTTCAACTGTCGTTTGGGCAAGTGAAAAGATGCTTTTAATACGCAGGAATAATGAACTTGTCAAGGTGCATAGGGGCTACCCCCTATCATTATTATCCCTTGTTTTGGGGGATTTGACAAGGATGACTCCGGGCCGGTGGGATGGTACACATGCCGCAAAGGACGAGAGCAATATCTGCTTGACTTGTCCAATGGCCTCGGTATTTTTGGCCTCCGCAAAGGTGGCGGAGATTTCGTACCCATCAATAGAAAAAACGGCAGTCGTGGCTGGCATGGATAGCCTCCTTTCTCTGGCAGGATCAGTAAGAGCAATTCTCTGTTGTCCCATGGCGAAATGAACAGCGGCCAGCCCCCACATAGGGCGCTGGCCGCTTGACGGTGTGACCTCTGGACATTTTGTCCAGGAGTCAATAGGGGCTCTGCTCGTAGTATGCCTGGGCCTCCTCCGGGGTGGTGTAGTCAAAAATCTCATGGAGTTCCAGCATAACCTGTTCAATGTCGGCGGGCTTGAAGCCGCACCGCTCCATCGCGGAGATCACATACCCCCGGCAGGCCCCCTCGCTCCACGGCTGGGAGAGCAGGGCTGCCAATTCTGGATCGTAGTTCATAGAGCGTTCCCCTTTTTCAGAAAGATATAGGGGAGCGCCTCGCTCATTTTCTTGCCCCGTCATAAGACAGCATCCTCGGCGGCGGCGCTCCCCCGCAAAGGGGGCGGCGGGCGGCGGCCTGCGGCCCCCGCGCCTCCTTTGCGGAGAGGGAGAAATCCTCCTCTCACATACCACCAGAAAAAGAGGGCCAAATGGGGATGGCGATTTAGAAATTTTCTCGCAAATATTTTTTCATGCTCTCGATACCCGTTCTCACGGAACGGCGGACGGCGTTCTTGTCTACGCCCTCCTCGCGGGCGATCTGACGGCAGCTCTTTCCCAGGATCAGATAAGCGTCCACCCGGCGGCCCTGGATCTCCGGCAGGGAGTTGAGGGCGTTCCACAACCGGAAGAACATCTCCTTGCGATCCATGAGCTCCTGGGGGCTGGGCTCGTGCAGGCAGGCGGAATATTCGATCCCATCGTCGCAGTCCAGGGAATAGTACGCCTTGTTGTAGCGCACCCGCTCCGCATGGGCGGCCTCGGCCCGCTTGCTGGTCAGAAGCGCCTCGGCCACTTCATCGGGCACCTCCACCAGCTCGTCCGTTAAGTACCAATAATAAAAATCTTTCAGATTGATCGTTGTCATAGCTTGTCCTCCATTTTGTTTCGGTGGGTGGGTTGAACGGAAACAAAATGGAGGGCTGGCGGGGAGCGGCACCCTGGGGAGCGGCACCGCACCTCTGGACAAAGTATCCAGAGGTACGGATGTATAAAAACGCTCGCACAGCATGGTAAAACTGTACGAGCGCAAGGGAAATTATTTCCTGATTTGTGATGTGTGTAGGTAACTTCGTATCCGCAAATCTCTAAGGCGGAGGCCGGGCTTTTTTTGACCGCTTCGGGTCAGGCTTGCAGATTGGCGGCATAGGACATCCTCCTGTCGTCGCCTCTGCCGCCAAAATAAAACGGCCAGTTTGAATCCATCAAACCGCCGTTTTGACTTTTTAAGATTGCGTGGTGAATGAGCCGCAGAACGACGTTTTTTTTATTTCCGTCCTGCGGCCTATTCCTTTTTATTGGAGCATCCGCTTGAGCCGCCCACCTAGGCGGCTCAATATTTCGTTTGAAATCGTACCAGTCTGTTCTGCGAGGTCGCAGGTGGTCAGTTCCTGGGTTCCTGATCGGCCAATGAGAACCGCTACATCACCAGGAGAAACTGCTGGGATGTCCGTCACATCTACCAAGGTCTGATCCATGCAGATACGGCCCACAATCGGTGCCCTGCGGCCATGGAGCAGGGCTGCTCCGATACCGCCTCCCAGTTTTCGCGGCAGTCCGTCTGCGTAGCCAATAGACAAGACGGCCAGTTTTGTGTTCCTGTCCGCCCGAAACTGCAAGCCGTAGCCTGCGCCTTCCCCCGGAACAAGATCCCGGACAAGGGCGACTCGCGCCTTCAGCGACAGGACGGAACGCAGCTGCTCCGATCCAAAACGATCCGCATCCCCTTTTACGCTCAACACACCATAGAGGGCAATTCCCACCCTTGCATAGTTACCGCCAATCTCAGGGTGACGTAGCAGCGCATAGCTGGACATAAGGTGCAGTTTCCCACAGTTATAGCCCAGCCGCTCCAACTGATTTACGGTTTTGTAAAAGGAGCGGCACTGCACCATCAGAAATTCCTGGTCCTCAGCGGACACGCCGTCGGCGGTGCAGAGATGGGTAAATGTCCCGGTGACATGGAGATTTCGGCAATCTAAGATTTTTTGCAGCGTCTCCAAATGCTCACAGCATTCTCCCAGCCGGTGCATCCCGGTGTCGATTTTGATATGGACACGGATTGTCTGCCCCCAGGAATTAAGCGTTTCCGCATAGGGCAGGTCCAAGGCCGTCTGGGTCAATCCATAGCGGAGAAGCAGGGGGAACTCCTGCGGGTGCGTGTAACCCAGCACCAGGATCTCGCCGCCGATGCCCGCCCGGCGCAATTCTGCACCCTCCTGTGCCGTCGCCACGCAAAAGGCGCGGATTCCCAGCCTTTCACATTCCTGGGCGATCAGGACGGCACTGTGGCCGTAGGCGTTGGCTTTGACGGCGGGCATAAGTTCACATCCGTCGGGAAGCCGGGAGCGCAGGAAAGACACATTATGGCGAAGGGCCTCCCGGTCAAGTTCGATCCAGGCCCGTCCTTTCCAAAATTCCGGCATTTCCTCACCCCCGAAGGATCAGGCGAGGCGGCTGGGCGACCACCGTCGCATAGTCGGGAACATCCGAACACACCACCGCGCCCGCGCCGATTTTGACATGGTCGCCGATCTTGACATTGCCCACGATCACAGCCCCTGCTCCAATCAAACAGTGATCGCCGATCTGCGGGGCTTTCCGCTCCACCTCGCCTATGGTGACATTCTGGTAAATCCAGCAGTCCGATCCGATACGGGCATACCGGGAGATAAAGACGCCATGAAGTCCGTGGGGCAGAACCGGATTACCTTTGAACACGGCCCCATTTCCGATGTATCCGCCGTGATGATGGGCCGTTCGGTTCAGAAAAAAGGTCAAGACATCCTGGATGAGTTTCCGTCGGGTCCGTTCTCGCCAGCGGGACAGCCGCCAGTATAGGCGCAGATTATCCCCCCTTGAGTAGTCGATCAGTGCTTCCCGGATGCTCATGTGAGATATTCCTCCAAGGTCAGCCCCAGGTTCGTCATGCGCTGGGCATGGGAGCGCCCCACATATCGAAAGTGCCATGGCTCGTGGGCGATCCCCGTGACGGCCTCTTTCTTCGCCGGATACCGTTCTACAAACCCATAAAGCGGAGCCAGTTTCCGAAACTTCTGGCAAATCCCCTCGTAGGGAAACGCCGGGCGGATCAGATCAATCTCAGGCTGACGCAGACCCAGGTCGATGGCAAGTCCGGTCTGGTGCTCACTGTGCCCCGGCAGAGCCACATACTGCTCCGCAAATTTAGGGCCGCTTTCTGCCAGAGCATTTTGGTACAATTTTTCCTGTTCTTCCATAGACCGCCAGCCGCTGACTGGTACAATAGACCGCCAGCCGTCCAATTTTTCCATCAGCCGGGCAAGGGCACGCACCGCCTCCCGCTCCAGCAGAATATTTGGATAGCCCGGATGGACGGGAATGAGGTCCAGCGGCAAATCTGCCGGACAGGGGTGCTGGCGGTTGACCAAGATCAAATAATTCATTGTCCCACCGCCAATCCGATCACGGCGGAGATCACCTGCTCAAAGGACAGGCCCACGGCTTTCATCATGCTGGGGTAGCGGCTGTGCGCTGTGAAGCCGGGGATGGTATTGACCTCATTGAACAGAACCTGTCCGGACTTGTCCAAAAAGAAGTCAACACGGGCAAAGCCGCGACAGTCCAGTGCCCGATAAATTCGCTTTGCCAATTCCTTGATTTCCAAGGCTTTCTCCGGGGAAATCCGGGCCGGAACATGGATCGCCGACGTTTTGAGGGTGTACTTTTCGGTATAGTCAAAAAAGCCGCCGGAGAGTTCGATCTCGTCCAGTTCGCCCACCGTCAGGCGGTTATTTCCCAGCACTGCACAGCCAACCTCAAAGCCGGAGACCGCCTCTTCCAGAATAATGCGGTCATCGTAGGCAAACGCCAGCTTGACTGCGGCGGGTAGTTCGTTACGGGCCATGACCTTGGTGATGCCATAGGACGACCCGGCCCGGACGGGCTTGACGAAAAGAGGGTAGCCCAGCTGCTCCGCCTGCTCCAACACCTTTCCGGCATCCATGCCCCGCTCCGCCGTAAAAGACGCAGGGACAGCCGCCCCGACAGCATGGGACAGTTTATGCGCCCTGTCCTTATCCATACACAGGGCGGAGGACAACACGCCGCATCCCACCAGAGGGATGCCTGCCGTTTCAAAGACCCCCTGGACCGTCCCATCTTCACCGTTCTTTCCGTGCAGGACTGGAAAGGCGGCGTCCAGATGAATTTTTTTGACAGCGCCACCCTCCAGTACCAACAGGGCACACTCCCCACGGCTGGGCGATACAAAAGCAGGGGCACAGTCCTGGGGAGTATGCCAAGTGTCCGTTGCAATCTGCTCTACCTTCCCGGTAAAGTGGAGCCATTCTCCGGCAGGGGAAATACCCACCAGCACCGGCCTGTATTTTTGAAGGTCCATGTGTGTGATGACCGCGTGGGCCGATTGGAGCGATACACTGTACTCCGGGGAACAGCCGCCAAACAGGATGGCAACATTTGTTTTCTGATTCATGTTTCACGCTCACTTTCTTCCATAGCTTCCAGATATTCCTCCAGGCAAAGGCCCGTGTTTTTCATATCCTTAGCTGCCTCTACTCCGACATAGCGGTAATGCCAAGGCTCATTTCCAACGCCGGTAATCTCGGTCTTTCCATCAGGGTAGCGCTGAATAAAGCCGTATTGATAGCTGTTTTCGTCCAGCCAGTCATAGACCTCATAGCCTGCGGAGTGGATTCCGTCCGCGTTGATGTCTACCGCAAGCCCTAACTGATGTTCACTGGTGCCGGGGAGGGCCACCCATACCGCCGATTCCGCCTGGGCCTCCTGGTCAGAGTAGCCTTGCGCCCGATATTCAGCGATCCATTCATCCAGGATGCGCTGCTGATCTTCTGCCGTCCGATACCCGGACGCTACAACAGGATAGACCCCATCGGTCTGCATGGCATCAAACATTTCCTGCAGAGCGGAGTATATCCTTGTGTCAACGGACTCCCCGCCGGGCAGTTCGACTAGATCTACTTCATACTGGTCGGGAAGCTGGTTCCACCTGTTGACTAGAAGCAGGTTCCACCTGGTCCCATCCGCTTCCACCTCCTTGCCGCCAGTGGGCGGACGATTTTCCTGGGCTGTGCTTGGCTCTTCGGCATCCATGGTCAGGAAAAGAGAGGTTCCCTGCCATAAAGCCCAAAATCCAGCAAGCAAAACAAATACGGCCAAGAAGCAGGTAAAAAGAGCGTTCCCTTTTCGGCGCCGTCTTGCTCGGCTCCTTCGGCGGCCCCGCACATCGGTATGACTGTCTGTATCATCATTTATCATGGAATAATCCTCCTTTGAGGGACTCGGACGCGAAAGGCTCCTGTTGGTATTTATCATACCGAACAGGAGCCTTCCAAGTTTTAATATCCAGTTGATTGATTCCTAAGAAAATCCTAACACAGAATTGAGGTTTTCCTAATGAAGAATGGGAAGCGCAACCGTGAATGTAGTGGTATTCTCATGGCTTTCCGCTGTGATCGTTCCACAGTGCAGGGTGACGATTTCTTTCGCAATCGCAAGGCCCAGCCCGGCCCCGCCTGTGTCTGAGGTTCTGGCCTCATCCATACGATAGAATTTTTCAAAGATAGCGGACAGTTTGTCTGCCGGGATTGTCGGCCCTTGATTTTGAATGGTGACAACCACACTGTTTTCCCGCTGTTCCGCCCGGATTAAGATTTCAGTATTAGGCGTATTGTATGCCGCCGCATTCTTCAAAATATTATTGAATACCCTTGCCAGCTTAGCGGGATCACCATAGACGGTCAGGTTTTCATCGGCACAGAGGACCGCCGTATTTCCCCTCTCGCTGAGGATGGGATAGAACTCGTCCTTCATTTGAACGAGCATATAGTAGAGATCGATCTGCTCCTTTTCCAGATTTATCTGCTGCAGATTATAGCGCGTGATCTCAAAAAATTCATTGACTAACTTTTCCAGACGATGGGCCTTTTCCAACGTGATATGGACATATTTCGCCCGCTGCTCTGTTGGCATATCCGGTGCTTCATCCAACAGACTCAGATAGCCAATCACGGAGGTAAGCGGAGTGCGAATGTCGTGGGCCAGGTACATGACTAGATCGTTTTTCCGCTGCTCAACCAGCCTGGCCTCGACGGCCCGCCGGTCCAAGGTCTGGCGAACGGAATTTAATTTTTTCTCCACAGCAGACATCTCAGCGGGCAGGGTAATTTCTCCGGCCTCATTTTTCAGCAAAGCGTCGATTCCCTGGTTAATCTGGTTGAAATATCGGATGAACCAAGTAAGCATCGCATAGTAAAGGATCAGGAACACAAGCAGGATCGAACCGCCCCACACAATGCCCATGTTATTGCGGATCAACTGCTGATATAAATTCAGCGCGTTTTCGTAGTCCATCTTAAACAAGGATTGGAAGATAGAAACCAGCCACTCTCCACCGTGACCCCGCCATAAAAGAGTGTAAATAATGCTGATAACGACGAATGAGAGTACAACAATGCCAAAGCCCCGCAAAAAGACTTTTGATTTCAGCCGGGCAAACTCATTTTTTCTATTCTTAGCTTCCAATTTTGTACCCAACCCCCCATATCGTTTTGATGTATTTGGGATCATCTATGGTATCTCCCATTTTTTCACGCAGATGCCGGATGTGAACCGTGATTGTATTGTTGCTCTTGTTGTAATACTCGTCCTTCCAAATCTCATGGAATAGTGCTTCTGAACTGACCACTTGGCTCCTCTTTTCCAGCAAAATACGCAGGATAGAAAATTCAGTTGGTGTGAGGGCGAGGGCTTTTCCATTCAAAATACACTCATGTGTGCTGGAGTTCAGTTCCAACCCAGCGTACAGAAAAACAGAAGGAGCATCTGTCTGTGCCTGAGCCGGATTGTACTTTTTATACCGCCGTAGCTGAGCCTTTACCCGCGCCACCAGTTCCAGGGGGCGGAATGGTTTTGTAACATAGTCATCAGCCCCTAGAGTAAGCCCGGTAATCTGGTCGGTTTCTGCATCCTTTGCCGTCAGCATGATAATGGGGTAAGTGTACCGCTCCCGGATTTTCTGGCAGAGCGTAAACCCATTTAGGTCGGGAAGCATAACATCCAGAATAGCAAGGTCAAGTTCCGTGGACTCAATACAAGCAAGCGCATCTCTGGCCGAATAAAATTTGAACACGGAGTAGTTTTCATTTTGGAGATATAACTCCACTAGGTCTGCTATTTCCCGCTCGTCATCTACGATTAGAATTTTATCTGGCATTTTCCCACCGTCCCTTTCATGTGGCATACAACAACCATTATATCAAGCCCTGTTTCCACAAAGATTATCTTTCCCCTCAGAAAAGATTAAGAATTTCCTAAGACTCGAATATTCTTGTAATTCATTATAGCGTCACCAATACCCTACGACAAGGATGTTGAGGCATTGAGAGGATATATTATCTCACCTTTTATGATTTTATAAATCATTTAAGGATTGCGGATGGAATTATAAAATGATATAGGGTGATATTATGGCAAAAGAGAAAGAAATCTATGATTTCAAGGCGTTTGGTGCGGCAATCAAAAAGGCCCGCGAAGATCGTCAGTGGACAAGAGAACAAGTCGCTGGAATGGTAAACTTGGCACCCCGATACCTGTTATCAATTGAGAACTACGGACAGCATCCCAGCTTGCAGGTGTTTTATGAACTGGTTACACTGTTTGACATTTCCGTCGATCAATTTTTCTTCCCACAACGTCCAACTGAGAAAAGCACGCAGCGCCGACAGCTTGATAAACTGTTGGACGAAGTACATGAAAATGACCTTGTGATCGTATCAGACACCGTAAAAGGAATACTGAAAGCCCGAGAAGCGGAGGGATAAAGCCCGCCGCTTTTTTGTACTACTTCCGGAGTTGCGCGTTTCGGCAAGCAGGGCAGGTGTGCCCACACCTGCTATTTTTGCGTGGCCGGAGCCCTTGCAAAAATGCTTGTTGGGGAGCTCCCCAAACCCGCCGGACTTCTGGACTCGTCGTCACAAGCTCCATATCATTCGCAAGCGGCAAAAGCTGCTTTCTCATTCATTCCGCTGTTCCTCCTCTCCCCACAAAGCATCCGCTTTGCGGGGGCCCCTTAATCAGAAGTCCTTGTTGCCTGCGGCCCCGTCGCTACCGCACCTGGGCCTTATCTTCCCGCCCGTCTGGATAGCCGCGCAGGAAGTCGATGTTGCCCTTGACCGCCACGGCCTGCCGCATATCCGCCTGGGCCTTGCGGTATTCCGCATAGAGGGCCTTTTTCTTTTCCGCCAGCTCCCGCCGCCGCTTTTTCAGCGCATCCATCTTTGGGAGCTTCGCCCCGTCCAGCAGGTCGCTCATGGCGGCCTTCGCCGCCCGGTAGTCTGCCAGCTCCGCCTCGTGCTGGGCCAGATATTTTTTAGAATACCGGGCCGCCTTGTAGCCGTCGAACACAGGCCGCGTCTTTGCGTACTGCACCACCGCCTCCATGAGCTGGGTGGTATGGGACAGCGCCTCCTCGGTGTCCCGCAGCTCCCCGGCCAGGGCGTGAAAGCGATCCACCGCCGCCTCGGTGCTGGCCGTAAGCGCCTCGTAATCGGCAAGCCCATGTTCCCGGAGATACAGGAGCGCGGCGGCCATCTGTTTGAGGTTATAAACTTTGGCCCACCGCTCGTAGGCCGGGCCTTTGCCCTGGGCCAGACGGTTTTGAATGTCGATGATGAGATCGACGCGCCGGGGCGGGGGCGGTCCCTCCTGGGACAGCTCCGGGATCGGGCGCTCCCCGGCGATCACCGCCCGGATGCACTCAAGGTCAAAGCCGGGGCCCAGGGTGGACGAGCGCAGGCGGGTGGGCTTATCCTGCCCAGGGGCAAGAAAGGAAATGACACCGCCCCGGCCACGCTTCACCGCAAAGCCGGACTCCTCCATGAGCCGCAGGAACGCCGCAAAGTCGGCAGGCCGTTTCCCCAGGGCCTCCACGATGGCAAGCCGCACCCGCTGCTGGGCCGTGGGCGGGCGCTCCCCGATCCATTGACCGTAGTGGAGAAAGCGGCCCTTGCTGTGGAGCTTCGGGTTTTGGATCACAGACAGGTCATGCTCCAGGCACACCCGGTCAGAGAGCCGCCGCAGGGCCGCCGCCGATCTGAAAAAGTCCCGGAATTTCCCGGTATAGTCCAGGGTGGTGGAATTGTAGTAAATGTGATTATGGATGTGCTGGCGGTCTGTATGGGTGGCAACGAAAAAGGCGTGCTTGCCCTTTGTCCAGCGCATCGCCGTTTCATAGCCTACCCGGTTTGCCTCCTCCGGGGTGATCTCTCCCGGCTTGAAGGATTGGCGGATCTGATAGCAGAGCACATCCGCGTCCCGCCGCTGCTCCCGGCCCGTGACGGCCTTGTACTTTGCCTTTGCCAGCAGGAACTCCACGTCGGCTGTGCGGTGGTCGCACTCGTAGGCGGAAATGAGCTCCCCGCCCTGGGTTTTCTCCGGGTTTTGGCCGTAGTCGAAACGGTCTTTCAATGATTGAGCGATGGTTTCCCCTTTGCTGATATGATGGGTCATCAGCCGCGTTGTGGCCGTAAGCTCACCTCCTCCAGATAGACGAAAAGAGGGCGGCGGGAACATCCCCGCCGCCCGGCACTTCTGGACAAAGTGTCCAGAGGTCATCAGCTAAACATAAAATCCTGCAAGGCATATTTCACCCCATACAGGCGCTCCAGCAGCCACTCCCCGATGGCCGGGAGCCCAAAGGGGGAAACCAAAAACGCCAGCACCAGCATGGCAATACACCCGGTATGCAGCCCTGCGAAAAAACCGCAGGCCGCCAGCAGAACAAAGGCGGTACACGCCAGCCAACAGAACGCCCCTGCGATGCAGGAGAGGAACGAGAGCACCGCCACAGCGAGGATCAGCGCCAAAACAAAGGGGGCCGCGATGATTTTCAAAATGATACGCATGGTTCATACCTCCTACAAAAGTTTGCTATTTGCCTCTATATGTATATTATAACTCAGTAAGAGGGGGCCAACAAGGATGACTCCGGCTGCCCCCACCTCTGGACAAAGTGTCCAGAAGCCGGGGCAGCCGGGGAGCGTTGCGCTCCCCGGCAAGGGTTAAAGCTCCACCACCGCCGACAGCTTTTTGAGCAGGTCGGACAGCGGCTCCCACAGGGTTTCATAGTCCCGCTGGAGGGCCTTGATCTCCTCCGGGTAAATGCCGCCGTAGGTGTTCGCCTGGATCGCCACCTGGTTTAGATTGTTGGAGCACCGCCGCTGGAGTGATACCAACTCCCGGACGGGCGAAAGGTCAACATGGAGCACATAGCCGTTGAGGGCCATTTTCCGCACATAGGCCCCCAGGTTACGGACACCCGCCTCGGCCATGCGCTCCCGGATCAGCGCCAGCTCCTCCTCGGACACCATCACATGAAGATGGACAGGGCGGCGGCGCTTTTTCTGGCTCACCGTTCCTCGCGCTCCCGGCTCCGATAGGGGCGGGGCGGCTCCTTTACCTTGTCTAGCGGCTTTTCCTCCTCCGGGGGCTGGGGGGAGCCAAACACGCCGCACAGCCTTTTCATTTCCAGGTCGGCCCGATCCTGTTCCCTCTGTTTTTCCATACACATACCTCCTAACGCTCGCCCCTGTCGGGGGCTTTCTTCTTCGGGGCCTCCGGCTCCCGGTGCTCCAGGGCCTCCCGCTGGGCGGCCTTCATCTGTTCGGCAATCGGCTGTTTCTCTTTCGCCTGTTTATGGGCCTTAGACGCCGCTTGACGCTCCATCCCACGGGCGCGGGCGGTGAGCTGTTCCGGGGTGACATACTCTTTCGCCACATAGCTGCCAAAGTCGGGGTAAAACCAGGTCAGCCGCCTTTGCTCCGGGACGTGGTGGGCGTCCTCCCATTTGCCCACCACCTTGGCCTGGGCATCCATCTGCCGCCGGATGTCCAGATTTTCACGGGCGGGCCGCAGCTCATAGTCCTGCATTTCCCGCTCCGTCAGCGGTTGGGCATAGGTGATGGCACCCCACGCCTGGAACGCCTCGCCCGTCACGTCCTGGCGGGTGGAGTATAAATCCATGTGGATAGGGCGATTAAAGTAGCTGTTGGGGTAGGTTCCGATGTCGATGGGCCGCTGGGTGGAATAGTATTTGTAGGTTTCCTTGTCCGGGGCCTGCTCTACCTCGAACACATGGTAGCGCCGCTGATAGTCCTCGGCCCGGTTGTGGAAATCCCGTTCCGCCATATCCGGCTCGTTGTGGTAATGGCCCCAAAAGTAGTCCCGGTGCCCGTCCTGTTCGTTGAATTGCCATGTTACATAGGGATTGGGGGCTTTGGGGTTTTCCCCCAGCACAAAGCCGCATTTGTTGTCAAACAGGATCGTGCGGCGGATCACATAGCCTTGATTTTCTTCCAGAATACCGCCTCCTTGTCATAATCAGATAGGCTGCCACCTCTGGACAAAGTGTCCAGAAGTGACAGCGCGGGGATGTGGAAAGCATTTTGCTAAAATGGGGGCGGGCCATAGAAACATATAGCCTGCCCCCAAACCGGCCCCGGAAAGCCTTGTAATCAGCGGGTTTTCCGGGGCCTAATTTTCCACACATCACCTCCGCTTTTTCCGCATATACTCCCGCTTTTGCCGCCGCAGGGCGATCCGGGCGCAAGCCTCGGAGCAGTAGGCCAGCCGCCCATCCGCAGGGACGGCCCCACCGCAGACCGGGCAGGGCTTGAAAACCGGGGGAGGGCCCTCGGTCAAGAGGGCGACCTCAAGCGCCGGATCAAGGGGGAGGACGGCCTCCCGGAAATAGCGGCAATACGCACCTGTCCAGCATTTCCCCAGCATATAACATTCACAGTCAAGCGGCAGGCACCCGCACTCCCGGTCATAGTTGGCACACATAGAAGTCACCAGCCTGCGGATCGCCGCCTTTTCCTCTCTTGTCAGCTCACGGGCCAAGCCGTCACCTCCCGCGCACCGGGGCCCTCAAAAGCTCCTGGTAGCAGGACACACAGCCGATCCCCCGCCAGTAGGGGCACCCGGAGCAACGGGAGCCTTTGGGCGCTTTGGGAATAGAGGGAGCCAGGGGCCGAGGCTTTTGCTTCATCATTTTTTCATAGGGGCTATTGGTAAAGTTCATTCCTCGTCCTCCTCGCTGTTTTCTTCGTCATCGTCCCAGGGCGGGCCGTCGTCCTCATAGTCCTCCTCGCCGTAGTCCTCCTCCGGCTCGGCGGCCTGCTGCTGTTTGGGCCGGATCACCTTGAAATAGAACGCGGCCCCGCCGCCGATCCCGGCCACCGCCAGGATGAGCAGGAGCGTCCCCATGCTTCCGCCTGTTTCCGGCTCCTCCGTAGGCTCCTCAGTTTCCGCAGGCTCCGGGGCAACGCCCACGCATTTCCCCATATTGACAGAGCAGACGGCACACTCTGTATTGACGGCCCCCGCCGCGCACTTTTCCGAACAGGTGCAGGCCGGGAGCTCCACGCCCGCCGCCTCCACAGCGGCCAGCAGGTCGGCCTCGTCCACCACATTCAGAAAATAGGTTTCGTACTGTTCGCCCTCCTCGTCCACGGGCTTGTCGTAGTCAATGACGAAATAGAAAGTGGCCCCGCCGCTGGCCTGGACGGTGATAAACTGTTTGTTGGTGTTTTCGTCATAGAGCAGATCACGGGTCACAAAATCGCCCTCCTCCGAAAAGCCCTGGCCGGGCTCAATGGTAGGCTCCGGGGCCGGGGTTTCCATTGTGGGATCGCCGTAGTCCTCATACTCGCCGCCCCCGGCATAGGCGGTGGTGCTGAATCCGCATAAAAGAACAGCGGCGCAAAGCGCCGCCGTCAAAGATTTCCACCGTTTCATGTTCAGTTTTCCTCCTTTCCCGTCGTCGGCCCAAACTCCGCTTGAGCTCCTTCGGCGGCATCGCCGCCGAAATCCGCCCGCTTTGTTGCGCCGCCTCTCCCCACAAAGTCATCCGACTTTGCGGGGGCCCCGTGTACGGACTTCTGGACACTTTGTCCAGAGGTGCCCTCACGGAGCTGCTGAAGCACCAGGGGCAACTCCTCCAGGGAAATGCTCAGGCCCCGCACGATGTCCACGATCTCCTCGTTTTCCGCCTCCCGGTGCTTCTGCTCCAGCTCTTTCAGCCGGGCCTGCTGTTCGCTGATTTTGGCCTTGACCTTTTCGATCTCAGCCTGGATTTTTTGGCTTTTGCTTGCCGCCATAGAATACCTCCAATCATGGTAAACGCCCGTAGGCGTAGAAATGGGACTGCCAGTAGCTTGTATTCAAATTCGCGTAGCTGATGGGATCGCCACAATGGATCATCATCCCGTCACCCACATAAATGCCGCAATGGGACACGCCCGCCGTGTCATAGGTGCCCACAAAGAACACCAGATCGCCGGGGCGGGGCGCGCTGGTGGGAGTGCAGATGTTATAGAGCCCCTGGGCCCCCAGGCGGCCCACATCCCAGCCGGAGTGATTGATCACCCAGGACACGAAGCCGGAGCAGTCAAAGGACGTGGCCGGAGAGCTGCCGCCCCACACATAGGGATAGCCCA
>CDZQ01015949.1_pt1 | contig 15960 bp, 16 predicted proteins | sample 554831 | NCBI WGS metagenome assembly CDZQ01 (sample SAMEA3182112, study PRJEB8094) | gut metagenome | biome: human; feature: gut; material: Stool; isolation source: human stools | place: Canada | collected 2013-05-06
GAGCGGAAAACGGGACTCGGACCCGCGACCTCAACCTTGGCAAGGTTGCGCTCTACCAACTGAGCTATTTCCGCATGGCGTGTTTCGCAATTGCGAGTGCAAAGGTAAACAAAAAATCCGAAACTCCAAATTTTTTCTGCGGGTTCTGCGGATTTTTTATTGCGAAACCGGCCTGAATGCCCTTATCTGAACACCCGGATGCGTTCGTCCAGCGGTTTGAACGTCTTTTCGCCCGGCTCGCCCGCCGGAGTGCCGAACGGCATCTGCGCTATCAGCCTCCACTCTTCGGGCAGACTCCAGCGTTTGCGCACCTCGTTGTCGATCAGCGGGTTGTAATGTTGCAGCGACGCGCCGAACCCGGCGTCTTCGAGCATCGTCCATATCGCCAGCTGGTGCATGGCCGAGGTCTGTTCGGACCAGACGGGGAAATTGCCGGCGTAACCCGGAAATTTCTGCTGCAGGTCGCGGACGACGTTCGTATCCTCGAAGAAGAGCACCGTGCCGTATCCCGCCGCGAAACTGCGCTCGATCTTCTCCTCGGTGCGTGCGAACGCATCTTCGGGAACGATCGCCCGCAGCGTGCGCTTCACGATTTTCCACAACTCCTCGTGGTGTTCGTGCAGCAGCAGCACGGCGCGCGTGGACTGCGAATTGAAGGCCGACGGTACGTGCTTGATCGCGAAGCGTACGATTTCCTCTATTTGTGCGTCTTCGACGGGCGATTCGGGGGCCAGCGCGTAATAACTGCGGCGGTGGCGGAGCGCCTCTTTGAATGTTCTTTCCATAGTCGTGAGTTTTACTTTCCGTATAATACAAATATAGCACAACTTTGGATATTTTATGCGGCTTTCGCGATCTTTACGGAAAATAGGATGCGCCTCAGGCAAAAAAATGCAAACGAGTTTTTCTTTTTGCCGTTCGGCTTTCACTATCTTTGTCCCCATGAAAAGCGCAATCGAACTCTTTTCGGCCTTGGGCCGCAGGCTGGCCGACTTCGGCGGCGACGCCCCTACGCAGGAGGTCGCGGAGCGTGCCTGCCGGGCCAACGGCTGGTTCACGCCTGCGGATGTCCGCCGCGCCGTGGCCGCAATCGCCGACGACATGCTTCGCCGCGACCGGCTCGAAACATGGCTCGCCCCCTACCCCGTTCCGGTCGCCGTGCCGCGCTGCGTGCTGGTCGTCATGGCCGGGAATATTCCGCTGGTCGGCTTCTTCGACTTGTTGTGCGTCTTGGCCGCCGGCCATCGCTGTCTGGTCAAGCCTTCGGCCAAGGACCGGGTGCTGACGGAATATGTCGTCGGGATGCTGCGGGAGATTGACCCGGAAGTCCCGGTTGAATTTTACGACGGCTCGTCGCCGGTCGATGCGGTGATCGCCACGGGCAGCGACAACGCCAACCGCTATTTCCGGACGCAGTACGCCGGAATCCCCGCCCTGCTGCGCGGCAGCCGCCAGTCGGTCGCCGTGCTGTCGGGCCGCGAGACCGAAGCGCAGTTGGAGGGCCTTGCCGACGATATCTGGGCCTATTCGGGGCTTGGGTGCCGCAGCGTGTCGCTGCTTTTTGTTCCGGAGGGGTACGACCTGCGGCTGCGGATGCCTGCGGTGAACGAAAAATACCGGAACAATTACCGCCAGCAAAAAGCCCTGCTGACGATGACGGGCCGTCCTTTCCGGGATCTGGGAAGCGCCGTCGCCGTCGAAGAGCGGGCTTTCCCCGCCGCGCTGAGCCGCATCGCCTGCTCGCGCTACAAAACGCTCGGCGAAGTCGAAGCGTGGCTCGCGCAGCACGACGCTGAACTGCAATGCGTCGTTTCGGAGTGCGTTTCCCACGGCCGCCGCACGGGATTCGGCCGCGCCCAGTCCCCGGCGCTGACCGATTATCCCGACGACCGGGATGTAATTGCGTTTCTCGCGGTGCTGAATTGACAAAAAGTATTATATTTGTATAGAGATATATTCTAAACACCTACAGCTATGTCGATGGTTTTCCGATTCCGGATGTTGAGCGATGAAAACGACAACTTCGTGCGCGATTACGAAGTGTTGTACGACACGACGTTGCTCGAATTTCATGATTTCATTCTGCGTTCGCTCGAATACGAGGAGTGCATGGCGTCCTTCTTCACGGCCGACGACCGTTGGGAGAAACTGCGCGAATTCACGCGGATGGATATGGTCGACGGTGCGGAAGACGCCCCGCTGGCGATGGAAAAGGTGACGCTGGGGCAGATCATCCACAACAACCGCGACCGGCTCATCTACCTGTTCGACATCTTCGGCGACCGGGCTTATTTCCTTGAACTGACGGGCAGCTTCGAATCGAAGCCCGGCATCTCCTACCCGCGCGAGATCTATGCGCAGGCCGAAGCCCCCGACCAGTACGATCCGTCCAAGAATGTCGTTTCGGGCGAAGGCTCGATCTTCGACGACGTGATGAGCGAATTCAGCGATTTCGAAGGGGACGACAATTACGACGATGAGTGACAAACGGCTTATCGTCGTCGTGGGACCGACGGGATCGGGCAAGACGGACTTGAGCATCCGCCTTGCGCTCAACTACGACGCTCCGATTCTCTCGACCGATTCGCGGCAGGTCTACCGTGGGCTGCCTATCGGCACGGCCCAGCCTGCGCCCGAACAGTTGCAAGCGGTTGAGCATCATTTTATTGCATCTCATGACATAAACGACAACTTGAACTGCGGCGAATATGAGACGCAGGCGTTGGCGCGTCTCGGCGAACTGTTCGCCGCACACGATTACGTCGTGGCCGTCGGCGGCTCCGGACTCTATGTCCGCGCCTTGTGCGAAGGCATGGACGACCTTCCGCAGGCCGACGAAACCTTGCGGCGGAATCTCGCCGCGCGGCTGGCGTCCGAAGGCGTGGAGAGGCTCGCCGAAGAGCTTCGGACGCTCGATCCGGCCTATTACGCCGAAGTGGACCGCAGCAATCCCGCGCGTGTCGTCCGGGCTTTGGAGGTTTGCCTGCTGACCGGACTGCCCTATTCGCAGCTGCGGACCGGCATGCGCCGCGAGCGCTGGTTCGACATCGTGAAGGTCGGCGTCGATATGCCCCGCGGGGAGCTGTACGACCGGATCAACCGCCGTGTTGACCGGATGCTTGCCGACGGACTCGAAGCCGAAGCGCGCGCCGTGTATCCCTACCGCAGTCTCAATGCCCTGCAAACCGTCGGTTACCGCGAGTTTTTCGACTATTTCGACGGGCGTATTTCGTACGACGAAGCTGTCGAACTCATCAAGCGCAATTCGCGCCGCTATGCCAAGCGTCAGCTGACGTGGTTTCGCCGCGACGGGGAGATCCGCTGGTTCCGGTCCGACGAAACCGACGCGATTATAAGTTACATAGATTTTGGTAAATCGTAAAAAAATCGTACTTTTGCCGACGTCTTTCGCCGAAAGACAGTGGCTCGGATGGTGGAATAGGTAGACACGCCGGACTTAAAATCCTGTGACCAGCAATGGTCGTGCGGGTTCGATTCCCGCTCCGAGTACGTAAATCTCCGGTCAATCGACTGATTGACCGGAGATTTTTTTTCTGCTGCGAAGATGGCTGCATTTCCGGGGCGGACCTTCTTACGGTTCATATTTCCTTTCGGTCCTGTATGCCGGTCCCAGCATACGAAAATCCCCGCATATGCTGCGGGGATTTTTCCGTAATTTCGTCGTTTGATCCGGCCGGATTATCGATAAATCTCGTTCAGCAGACGTGCCAGCCGGTAGCCGCCGCGCAGGAACTGCAGTTCGATTACGGGCGTGTACTTGTATACGTAGTCGTAGGAGATCTTCGTGCCTTCGGGCGAATCCTCGTAGATGCCGACGCATATCGCGTGAGTCTCCTTGAGCCAGTCGTAAGGTTCGCCGGCCTGAATCAGCATCGCTTCGTCGTCCGTCAGCCGGTCGATCTGCTCCTGCCATTCGGTATAGCTCCATTTGCGGGCGGCTTCGGGAATGGCCGTGTCCCATGCCGAATGGAGGTTCGTTTTCTTGCCGAACATCAATACCGGACGCAGGTTGCCGCCGATATCCGAAAGCCGTCCCGCGTGCATCGGGCAGTGCATGTCCCCTACGAGGTGAATCAGCATCTTGAGTTTGAGCGTCTCCTCTTCGGGAGACAGTCCGCCGGCCTTCAGCTCTGCGACGAGCGTCGTAACGGCTTTCAGCACGTCGCCGTCCGGGTTCTCCGGCATCGTGTCGATCGTCTTGCCTTCGTCCACGTTCCGGTAGTGCCATGTTTTCGTGTATGCGTATTCCGGTGTGTGGCTGGCGATGTCGAGCCAGTTGGCATAGTATACCGGCGAATGTCCGTTCAGCGCCTTGTCGATTTTTTCCGCCGCTTCGGGCGTCAGATGACATTCGGCGATGTAGGCCGTGACGTCGTGTCCCTTCTGTCCCCATGCGAATGCTCCGTGGGCGAAAAGGACGCAGGAAAAGAGAATAAGCAGCTTTTTCATTTATGTTCGGGATTTGTGTTGCGGGCGGATCGGTTGTCAGTGGTTCATCGTTGCGAGGAACTCCTCGTTGGTGTCCGTGAGACTCATCTGTTTCTGGAGGAATTCCATCGCTTCGACGGGATTCATGTCCGAGAGGTATTTGCGCAGCACCCACGTGCGGTTCATCACGTCGCGCGGCAGCAGCAGGTCTTCGCGGCGCGTACCCGATGCGATGACGTCCACGGCCGGATATACGCGCTTGTTGGCGAGTTTGCGGTCGAGCTGAAGCTCCATGTTGCCCGTACCCTTGAACTCCTCGAAGATCACTTCGTCCATTTTCGATCCGGTGTCGATCAGGGCCGTGGCGATGATCGTCAGCGAACCTTTCTCCTCCGTGTTGCGGGCCGCGCCGAAGAAACGCTTGGGTTTGTGGAGCGCGTTGGCGTCCACGCCGCCCGAAAGCACCTTGCCCGACGCCGGCTGCACCGAGTTGTAGGCGCGCGCCAGACGGGTTATCGAGTCGAGGAAGATCACCACGTCGTGACCGCACTCGACCATGCGTTTGGCCTTGTCCAGCACCATTTCGGCCACCTTCACGTGGCGCGAAGCCTGTTCGTCGAAGGTCGATGCCACGACTTCGGCCTTGACGTTGCGCGCCATTTCCGTAACCTCTTCGGGGCGTTCGTCGATCAGCAGTACGATCATGTATACTTCGGGATGGTTGTCGGCGATGGCGTTGGCGATGGCCTGCAGCAACACGGTCTTTCCGGTCTTGGGCTGCGCCACGATCAGGGCGCGCTGGCCTTTGCCGATGGGCGAAAAGAGGTCCACGACGCGGGTGGAGAGGTTGTTGTGGCCGTTTCCCGTCAGACAGAACTTCTCGCTTGGGAAGAGCGGCGTCATGAATTCGAACTGCACGCGGTCGCGGATGTATTCGGGCGCCAGCCCGTTGATTTCGTTCACGCGGACCAGCGGGAAATACTTCTCGCCCTCCTTCGGCGGACGGATCGCTCCGTTCACGGTGTCGCCGGGCTTGAGTCCGAAAAGTTTGATCTGCGACGGCGAAACGTAGATGTCGTCGGGCGAGTTCAGGTAGTTGTAGTCCGCCGAACGCAGGAATCCGTAACCGTCGGGCATGATCTCCAGCACGCCCTCGCCTTCGATCTCTCCGGCGAAGTCGTCCTTGGTAATCACCTCCTCCTCGTACGGACGGGTTGCGGGGATCTCTTCCGGCTGACTTGCCTGAGCGGATTCCTGCTCTTGTGCCTGCTCCTGATCCTGCTTGGGCTTGCGGCCACGCCGCTTGGGTTCCGGCTGAGCGGCTGTTTCCTGCACGGGCTTCGCCGCAGGTTCGTTCTGCGCGCCATTCGTCGGGAACTCCAGTTCGGCGGGCATTTCCGGAGCCAGCGCCGTCTGCGGCTGCACCGGTGCGGTGTTCTCCGCCTTGGTCATGCGCGGCCTGCGTCCCCGCGGTTTCGCGCTCGCCGCCGCAACTGCCGCTGCCATCGGTTCCGGTTCCGCCGCCGGCGTCTCGGCCGTTTTCGCAGCCGCTTCTGCCACGGCTGTTTTAGGTGCGGCTGTTTCAGGGGCGGTTCCGGCTGGAGTTTCCGCCGCGGGCGTTTCCTTCTTTCTTCCTCGCTTGCCTTTATTCTCTGCGGGAGTCTCCTGCACGGAGTCTCCGGTGATCTTTTCAATCAGTTCGCGCTTCTTGACCATGACGTCTTCGATGCCGAGAGCTTTGGCGATTTCGCGCAGTTCGGCGAGACTTTTCCCTTCGAGCGCTTTCAAATCCTGCATATATTTCTATTTCAAAGTGATTTTTTCGAAAATCCCGGCGGTCGCCGGGCGTATTGGAATTCGCCTGCAAAGATAGTGCATTATTTCGAAATTCAAAATAAAAAGTTGCTGTTCACCTCTTTCCGTCCGACCTTTTCACCATAATTCGGGAGCCGCCGCTCCGAAAATCCCCATTATTGGCGATTGCGCCGTTCGGAAAATACCCGCATCTTTGTACCGAACAAATAATTCAGCCATTCGCGTTGTTTGTATTGTTAATGTTTGTGTGTGCGAAACCTCCCGGACTCCGTCGGAGCCGGGAGGTTTTTTGGGGGTTAAGGGCGTTTCGGACGGGGAGCGGAAAATATGCGGTCCGGAGGGCCTGAGGGCGGTTATTCGCTGCGCCGCAGGTCCCATTTGTTGTTGACGCCGATGACGGCCTTCACCAGATCGTCGCCGTATACCCGCATGTTCGAGTAGGTCTGCCCGTAAGTCATCGTGGCGTTCCCAGCTCCGGCGAAGTCCATCAGGACGATACCTGCGTTTCCGCGGAAGTCCTTCCGGTTCAGTTTGTCCGCCGTGTATCTGTTATACAGGTTGGCGCAGTAGTCGTAATCCCCCACGGCCCCGAACAGGCTGATGCCCGATACGCTGCAGTGCGCCGTGTCGTAACAGCTTACGTAGTTCATGCACCAGCGCGTGACGTCCGTCGCGCCGTACGTGTAGGCGATGCACTCGTCGATCGCGGCGTATTTGCTCACGCCGTCCGACGAGCCGTTCTTGATGTTGTATAGGTCATTGACCTTGATCGGCGCCGTTTCGCCCGTATTGCCGTGGAGCGTGGTCTCGAACACGACCTTGTCGTGCGTCCAGTTCAGGTAGGCGCCCAGATACCGGCCGCCGTTGGCGGACTTGTAGTCTTCGCGGATCATGAACAGGATCTTGCCGCGGGCGTCGGCCAACGTCATCCGGGGATGGAAATCGGCGATGTGTCCGCCGCAGTGCGACTTTATCAGGTCTACGACGCTCTTGTCCCAGCCCGTTTTTCCGGTGCCGCTGGTGTTCTCGTATTTCATGTGTATCAGCACCGTCTCGTCGGGATGCTCGTTCAGGAAGTTCACGAAGCGGTCGAGCAGGTGCGAGAGCATGAAGGGCGACAGCTCCTGCCGTCCGGAACCGCCCGGCGTGTAGCCGCCGCGGGTCGGGTCGCCCAGCGCGGCGATGCCGTGATGAATCGGAAGGTCCTGCAGCGAACTGCCCGACGCCGACGGACGCAGGTCGAACATGCGGACACCGGCCGCCAGCTGTTCCTCGATCGAAAGTTCCTGCGCCTTGATGATCTTGGTTACGTTCATGTAGCCGAATACGACGTTTTGCAGCCATTTGAAATGATACCTTTCGCCGGGCATGCCGCTCTTGTATTCATAATGCGAACCGTACATCGTGCATGCGTCGTGCGATCCGGGCATGGATACCTGCGACAGGTATACGTTGTCGGGCAGGTATTTCATCCAGTCGGAATAGTCCTCCGTGGTCTGCTGCGCCTGCTTCTGCATGTCGCTGATCGTAAACGAATAACGATTGCCTGCCTTAAGCGTCGCTTGAGTCGTGTAACTGTACGTTTTTCCCTCCGTCGTGACGGCCGTCAGCGTCAGGCCCCGAATGTCCTGCGGCAGCAGGAACGCCGTGACCACGATCTTCGATCCGGCGCCGATCCGGATGTAAGGCTCCTCCCCCGTCAGCATGTGCAACGCAAGCACTTTGGAGCATCTGTCCTCAATGACGGCGGCCCGATGTGTTGCGATGTCGAACGTGAAGGCCCCGGCTACCGGATCGTTTTCGCTCGACAGGACGAGTTTCTGCACCTCGGCCGCTTCCGAAAATCGTACGTCTGCCGTGACGGTGGTCATCAGCGGGCGGAACGAGAACGGCACCTCCGCGCCGCGTTCCACGCCTTTCGTACATGCCGCCATGTAGGCGTACTGCATGTTGCATTCGCCGTTGTTGCAGGTCTGTACGGCCGGAATCGCCGTTACGATGATCGAACCGCTGTTGGTCTGTACGGCGTCGGCCGGGTAAAACGCATAAAAGTCGTAATGCGAGTCGCTGCCCCATGCCATTCCCGTGTCGCTCAGGTCGGCTTCGCTTTCGGTCGCGCCCGACACGGCGACTTCGACTTCGGCCCACTGCGGAGTCGTCTGCGGGCTGATGATTCCCACCCGGTCGCCCGTGCGCCAGTAAATCGGGAAATAACCGTCGGTAAGGGGACCGTAGGCCGTGCGGGTTTCGTTTTCCGGTCCGGACGTCTCGTCGTTGCCGATCGCAAGACGGCAGCTGACGGCGTCGCCTCCGGCCGCCGTCTTTCCGGGGCCGGGCTGTTCCGTCGTATCCTTTCCGCAGCCGGACAGCAGTCCTGCGAGTATCAGCAGGCGGAAGATAGGTTTGTGTGTCATGGTGTCCGGTTTGAATTGGCGTTCGGTCAATACTCGCAGTCGTCCGCATAATCCGCCGAACTCGGACCCAGTTCGCCGCCGTGGGGCTGGGAGATCGCGAATCCCGCTTCCGTCCTGACCGTGAGTATCTCCAGTTCCGGCTTTGTGTAAGCTGCTTTCATCAGATAGGTATTTTTACAGCTGAATCGGGACGGCTGTCACCTCCGTCCCGATAGCTGGATTTCTTGTCGCCGAAGCTATTCGACCGTGTAGGTGAAGTCCGCGAACTCGACGTGGTAGGCGCCGCCCGTACTCAGTATCTTGAGCATGATGCGCTGTCCGTTCGTGACCGTGAACGTGTGGGTCTGAACTCCCGACTTGCATTCCCTGTCGTTGCCGTTCAGAATGTTATCCCGGTCGCGGAGCCAAGCTTCCGTAATCGGGCCGTTGCCCGTTACGCCGATCCGATATTTTATATTCACCAATGCCCGGTTGGTCGCTACTTCAAAGGATATTTTCACGGTTTTCGAACCGTCGCACTGGATCGGAGCCGTCACGAACGCGCCGTTGTTGTCGTCGTTGAATCCTGCCGGAACCTGCAGCTGGATGCGGTTCTTCTTGAGCTTGTCGTCGTCGTTCTTGTCATTCTTAAGCTCTCCGCGGTAGAAGTACCAGCCGTCGAAGATTCCGTCGGGATCGTACTGGGGATCGACGAAATAGAATCCGTTGTCCTTCCACGTCCCGGTCCCGTACTTCTTGTCGACCGCGTCGGGTACCCCGATCGTGACCGTCTTGCTGTTGCACGGTACGCTCATCGTATAGTGGTGGTTGCGCTTCAGGCCGGCGAGGGTGAACGACTTGTCCGAATAGGTCAGTCCGTCGGCGGTCATGACCTGCACGTTCATCGTCGAATGGATGCTTACGGGCAGCAGTCCGATCGTAAACTCCTTCCGGTCCGTGGGAATGGTGATCGAATTGGTTACCGACGATGCGGTGAAGTTGCCCAGACGGTCGATCGTGCCCGCGGTCGGCATTACGTCGCCGCTGGTGCTGATGATGATCTTCTTGGGCGTCTCGTTGCTTTCCAGTCCGAGGCTCATCCTGATGCGTGCCATCAGCGGCCGGAAGGTGAAGTTGACGGGCAGCACCGTCGAATCCTCGTTGATTTCGAACGGGGTCTCCCAGACGTTCGTGTACATGAAGTCGTAGTCGGCCAGATTCTCCGTACAGTAGGATGTGCCCCACGTGTGGTTGAAGACCTTGTTTACGGCGTCGAACGTGGCTCCGCAGCTGTACGGATAGTGTGCCGCCGCCAGCGAATAGCTGCCTGCGGGCACGTTGCCGGTAAAGGTGGTGGTGGCGCCCGTTTTGTCGGCCGTGAATTCGAATTTCCGCGTCGCGGAGCCGTCGTAGAGGAATACGGCGACTTTGTCGCCCTGCACCCATGTGGTCTCCGTGCCGTCTACGGCGGTGCGGGTCTCGCCGGCGACCGCATCTTCGGGAATGGTTACCTGAATGTATTTCGCCTCCGCCGGAGCCGTCGCAGTCTCTTCTTTGCTGCATGCGCTCATGCCAGCTGCGGCGAGCATCGCTATAACGAATAGTTTTTTCATAAGGCTTTTTGTTTTGAACGTTAATTTTCGGGACTTCGGAGTACTATTCGTAATCGTCGTAGGAGAGCGATCGCGTGCCGCCCAGCTCGCCGCCGCCGGTTCCCGGTTCGATGTCGCTGCTTACGGCAAATCCTTTTTCGACGCGCACGGAGATCTGAACCAGCTCCGGTGCTTCGTAGGGCATTGATTGTTTTTTCATGGTCATTGCTTTTTTAATTGATGAGTGTGGCGTTGATTTTATCTGTTCGTGCGTTTCCGATTCGTGCGGATCAGGCCCTTACGCAGAACGTCTCTTCGTCCCTGCGGAGCTGCACCTCCACCACGGCCGTCCGCCGCCCGGTCCGGTGCAGTTCGCGGAGCTGGGTTTCGATCCTCTGCTCCTCCGCCTGCGGGAGCTGTTGCATGATCCAGAGGCTCTGCCGGCGGGGAGCGTACACGCGTACCCTCCCCTCCTCCAGATATGCCAGCAGGTGATGCGCCGCCCCGGAGGGCGTTTCATTCGCTGCAGATGTTGCGGTCCGGGACATGAATCGGCTGTTTTTCGGTTATTCCACGATGACGGCGCGGTTCAGCTCCGGCTCGGCAAAACGGTTGTTCGTATCGCCTTCGGCCTTCTTGATCAGGCGTTCGGGCGCGATGCCGTATTTGTTCTTCAGCAGGTCGTAGACATACTCCATCCGCTGTTCGCTCAGACGCTGGTTCAGCTCTTTGCTGCCCGTGGCCTTGTCCGCCGAACCGATCAGCGTGAAGGTCTTCTCCTTGTCGGCCTTCATGGCGTTCCTGACATAGAATTCGAGGTTCGTCAGCTCCTTGCTGTCGAGCGTGGCCTTGCCGATCTTGAAGAAGAGCGCTACGGGCGATGCGGCGACCTTCTCCTCTGCTACGACCTTGGGCGGCATGTTGCGCAGCTTCTCGTTCTCGTCGCTGAGCGCCGTGTTTTTCGATGCGAGGTCGTTGTTGTTCTCTTCGAGACGCCTGATCCGGTCGAGGTAAGGCGTGAAATCCACCGCCTGCGGTTTCGAGGCGCGTGTGAATCCGCGGCGGTTGAATTTGTACGCCAAACCTGCGGTGACCGAAAGCATTCCCTCTCCGATGCGGCCGCCCGATACGCCGTCGAAACGCTGGTTTACCAGCAGACAGCGCGCTTCGAGCGTGAGGTCGAGCGCCTTGCACAGACGCACGACGTTCAGCAGGCCGACGTCGAATCCGATTTCGTTGTCATGGGTGTCGTTGCCGTAGGAGCGGGCCCAGCCCACGCCGGCGAAAGGCACGAAGTTCCACGTGCGCTCCTCCTTGTAGCCGCCCACGGCGTTCGAGAAGTTCCACAGAGCGTCCGCATGCAGATACGACACGCCGAACTTCTCCTCAAACCAGTCGCCGTCCTGCTTTTTCGCGTACATGGTTCCGGCGGTGGTCCGGCCTTTGGCCTGCAGGCCGGTGTACCCGACGCGCGCGCCGATCGAGGGGGTGAACCATTTGCCGACGTGAATGTCCAGCGCCGGAGCCAGCCGTTTGCCGAATTTTCCCTGAGAGTCGTGCTCGCCGAAATAGAGGTTTATACCTCCGGCGATGCCGACGAAGATGTTGTCGGAGAGCCGGTTGGTTTCGTAGGGGCCGCGTACGACGCGGTTTTGCGCATCCCGGTTGCCGTTCTCCTGCGCCGAAGCGCCGCCGCAGACGAGGGCGAATAATGCAATGAGGTAGAGACGTTTCATTTTTTAATGTTTATTGGTGATTGATGTGTCGTTCCGTCGGTCCGGCCGCAGGCAGGTATGTGTGCGGCTATTTGGCCCGGTTGCGCGCGGAGAGCGCCGGGGAGTCGAGTTCGTCGATATGGATATTGGAAAGATATTCGCGCGTCAGCGATTCGTACTGCTTGTTGGCCTTGTATAAAGGCTGCATGACATGGCGGTTCTCGCACGACCAGAAGCCGTTCGTGACCTCGTGCATTCCGCCCTCCAGCCGCAGCGTCAGGTCGTAGAGCGTCGGCCGCAGGTTGCGATTCCATTCATAGTAGGTCCTTCCCGACTGGATGATGCAGGTCGCATAGTCGGTTTTGGCGGCGAGTTCGCGCAGGACCCGGCGGCACATGTAGGTGTCCGCGCCCGGATTCAGACATGCCGCCATCAGTTCGCGGCTCTTCATGGGAGGGGCGCCGGCTTCCGACGCCTTGCGGAGTGCGAGCAGAATCTTTACTGCCCATAAAATCTTAAGTGAAAGTGTCAATTTGTACCAGCCTTTTAGTCAGATAGTTACACTGCGTCTCCGAGACTCCTTACTGTAAATAATGGGTCTTGTTCGTGTAAAATGCTGGTTGTCAGATGCTAAATAGCAGATTCGGACACAATTGCGGGAGAAAAAATCGAATGCGGTGTCCGGATTTTCGATTTTTTAAACAAGGGACGGGTTATTACGCTAAAAGTCAATTAATTAGCTGTGATGCGTAAATTTTTTTGCATGAAATGTTTGGTTGTGATTATAAATAATCCTATTTTTGCCGATGACGGGAAATGATTATAAAACAATTGTTTACGTTCCGAAGACCCATTATTTACAGTAATGGGCCTTGTTTCTCGCTTCTGCAAAATTTTTTCCTGATACCAGAAAAATCCGAACGCTGCCTGAATCGGCCTGATCGTTACAGGTTGATGATTTTCCGATTGGCCTTGTCGATGACGTCGTGATCGAGCTGCGCCAGATAGATGCGCGTCGTTCGTTCGGAGGTGTGTCCCATGCCGGCGCTGATGACCGTCAGCGGCGTGCCGCAGTCGCGTGCCAGTGTCGCCCATGAATGGCGTGCCGCATAGAATGTCAGCGGTTCGGAAATTTCCAGCATCGCGCCGATCTTCCGGATGAATTTGTTCAGTTCGCGCTGTTGCTGACGGTAGGCGCGGTAACTGTCGTCGCGGGCGAGCACGGGCAGTATATAAGGTGAATCGCCGTTGTAACGGTCGATGATGCGCTGCAGGGGCGGTTCGATGCGCAGCGTGAGTGTCTGGCCGGTTTTCTTTCGTTTGTATGTCAGCACACCGTCGCTGATGTCGCTTTTTCGCAGATAGATCATGTCCACGAACGACATGCCGCGGGTGTAGAAGCTGAACATGAAGAGGTCGCGCGCCAGCGCATATTTCGGATGCAGTTCTGACAGGTCGGCGTCGCTGATCCGCCTGAGCGTTTCGCGCGGCAGCGCGCGCTTGCGGGTCGCCACCTGCCTGATATGCCTGCGGTAGAACGGATTGCCGCGGGATGCGATGAAACTGCCCCTGTCCGCGGCCTTGTTGTAGACGGCCCGCAGGTAGCGCATGTGGAACACGACGCTGTTTGTCCCCAGTCCTCTTGCCAGAAGCCATCGTTCGTAACGTTCGAGCCATTCGGCGGTAAATTGTTCGGGCAGCAGTTTGCGGCCGTTCATGTATTTGACGAGCATGCGGTATGCCGTCAGGTAGTTTGCGGCGGAACCGTCTCTTCCCGTTTGTTCGCACTCGGCGACGTGGAGTGCGAAGCAGGACATGAAATCGGGGGGCGTTTTACTGCGGGGCTGCCCCGTGAATGCGGGCCGCCCCGTAAACGTGTGTCGGTGCATGCCGACTGAATCCGGTGAATACGTCATAGAATAGAATTTTGTGTGAAATCGTGCACAAGATAGAAAACCGCAAATCAAAGGCCGCACGATGCCTGCGAAGATTTGCGGAAACGGAGACCCGCTCGGCCTCCGGGCACAGTTCCGGGAACGGGAAAGACCACGGACGGGTCCGGCTGTGCGCTTGGAAAGAATGATCGGAATGTAAAAAGATCGAAAAGTTGCTTTCTGTTATTTTACTAACGGCGGCCGTGCGGATAATATTGCACCCTTCCCGGTGTCCGAACAGCGTATTGAGAACCTGTGCGTTGGCCTTTTGCAGATGCCGGGCCGCTTCTCCGTGCGCTTTTTCGCTGTCCGGCGGCTTCCGGCGGTTGGAATCCCGTTTTTTTGTTTGTGCGGGCGGCGCCCCCGGACCTGTCCGCTGCGATGACGTGGCCTCCCCCCCCCTCTTTTTCTGCCGCCCCGTCCTGCCGCTCCGTCCTGCCGCCCCGTCCTGCCGCTCCGTCCTGCCGCCCTGTTCTGCCGCCTTGTTCTGCCGCCTTGTTCTGCGCCCCGTCCTGCCGCTCTGTCCTGCTGTCCATCTTACTGCCCCGTTCTGCCGCCTCGTCCTGCCGCCCCACCGTCCGGGTTCGGCAGGATTCGCCCGGACGGCGCATGCCATTTCCTCCCTCTTCCCTCGGTCTGGGGAAAATCCGCCTGCGGTGAAACTCCGTTTTTGCATGACCTGACACGTGCGGCAACAAAAAAAACGACCCCGTCGAGGGTCGTTTTCATCGTGTCGCGTCTCCGTTCAGCCGCAGATATAGACGCATCCGTAGACCAGCGCCGCCGCGAGCGCGCCCAGTACGGGGCCTGCGACGGGCACCCAGCTGTACTCCCAGCCGCTCGGCCCTTTCGCCCTGATGGGCAGGATGCTGTGGGCTATGCGGGGCGGCAGGTCGCGCGCCGGATTGATCGCATAACCCGTCGTTCCGCCCAGCGACATGCCGATCGCCATGATCAGCATCGTCACCGGCAGGCTCCCCAGACTCCCCAGCCCTATTTCGGGCGTGTTCTGTTCGTTGCCGATGGCCAGAATCACGAATACCAGCAGGAACGTTCCGACGAATTCGCAGAAGAGGTTCCGCGGCTTGTCCATGATGGCGGGCATGGTGCAGAACACGCCGAGCTTCGCACCCGGATCGTCCGTTGCGTCGAAGTGGTCCTTATAATAGATGTATACCAGCACTGCGCCGCAGAATCCGCCCAGCAGCTGCGCCGCGACGTATCCCGGCACCGACGCCCACGGGAACGAACCCGCGGCGGCCAGCCCGATGCTGAGCGCCGGATTGAGGTGTGCGCCCGAATAGGGTCCCGCGACCAGTACGCCGCACATCACGGCCAGTCCCCACGCGATGGTGATTACGACCCAGCCGCCGTTGTACCCTTTCGATTGTTTCAGGACCGTCGAGGCCACTACCCCGTCGCCCAGCAGTACCAGCACGAGCGTTCCGATGAACTCGAACAGGCATTTGGTGAAAAATGTGATTTCCATATGCGGTTCCGATTGGTTGGTTTAACTGCGCAATACCCGCCGTACGGCGTCTTTCCAGCCTTCCACGGCCTCGGCGATATGCGCCCTGTCGGTCGTCGGCTCGAAGATACGCTCGGCCTGCCACTGCCGTTTGATGTCGTCGATGCTGTCCCAATACCCTACCGCCAGCCCTGCGAGGTAAGCCGCGCCCAGCGCCGTGGTCTCCGTCACGCTGGGGCGTATGACGCGCGTGTCCAGCAGGTCCGACTGGAACTGCATCAGCAGGTCGTTGCGCGCCGCGCCGCCGTCCACTTTCAGCTCCCGGAGCGTGATGCCCGAATCGCGCTGCATGGCCCCGACGATGTCGAGCGTCTGATAGGCAATCCCTTCCAGCGCCGCCCGCGCGATATGCGCCGCCGTCGTGCCGCGGCTGATGCCGCTTATCGCGCCCCGCGCATACTGGTCCCAGTACGGGGCCGCAAGCCCCGTCAGCGCGGGCACGAAATAGACGCCGTTGGTGTCGGGCACCGACGCTGCCAGCTCTTCGATTTCCGACGACGAGCGGATGATCCCCAGCCCGTCGCGCAGCCACTG
>CDZQ01043255.1_pt1 | contig 15897 bp, 13 predicted proteins | sample 554831 | NCBI WGS metagenome assembly CDZQ01 (sample SAMEA3182112, study PRJEB8094) | gut metagenome | biome: human; feature: gut; material: Stool; isolation source: human stools | place: Canada | collected 2013-05-06
CTACGTCTACCAATTCCATCACACCGGCAGGTGCGAAATGTATTATACAATAAAATTCTTCTCTGCGCAAGGGGCAAATCTGCTTTTTCCCTCATATCCCGGCAAGCCCCCGAAGGCGGCCTTGCCGGGATGTTCTTTTCTATCCTTCTCCAACGCCCGCCGCTCCGGCCTGGGCTGGATCTTCCGCCGGCCCGGCGGGGCGATCCAGGTCCACCAATCCCAGGTCCGTTTCGGTAAGGGCCATCAGGTCCTCCCGTGTGGGATGCTCCAGTGCGGCCACCCGGTCAGCCTGCCGGGCCACCGCCTGCTCAAAGATGTTGCGCACTTCCCGGGCGTTGCCGAAGTTCTCGTCCCGGCCCTCGTACATAAGCTGGAATGCCTGCGCCGCAGCCCGATCCGTCTCCGGGCTGAGGGCATAGCCGTTCTTTTGGCACATGGAGCGGAAGATTTCCGCCAACTGGCCGCCGTCGTAGTCCTCAAAAAAGAAATATTTGTTAAACCGGCTCTCCAAACCCGGGTTGGCGTGGATGAACTGCTCCATAGGCTCGGTATACCCGGCCACGATGACGATGAGGTCGTCCCGGTGGTCCTCCATCCCCTTGAGCAGCACCTCGATGGCCTCGCCGCCGAAATCGTTGGGCGCGTCCTGGTTGACCAGGGCATACGCCTCGTCGATGAACAGCACCCCGCCCCGGGCCTTTTCGATGACCTCCTGGGTCTTAAGGGCGGTCTGTCCCACAAAGCCCGCCACCAGGCCGGAGCGGTCTACCTCCACCATCTGTCCCTTGGGCAGCACTCCGATGGCGTGGTAGATTTTGGCCAGCAGCCGGGCCACCGTGGTCTTTCCGGTGCCGGGGTTGCCCATAAACACCAGATGGAGGGACATGGGCGGGACGGGCAGCTGGGCCTGCTGGCGCAGCTTGCGCACCTTCACCAGATTGATGAGGCTCTTCACGTCCTGCTTGACCTTGTCAAGCCCGCACAGCCCGTCCAGCTCCGCCATCAGCTCGTCCAGGGTGGGCTCAGGCTCCGCCTTCCCCGCTTCCTCCCCACCCTGGGCCGGCGCACCGCCCGGATCCGTCTGGGCGGGGCCGCCCGTCTCCACCGGGGTGCCGTCGGTACGCCGGGTAACAAAATCCTGCACATCCAGTGCGCTCTTGCCCCCCTTCACCCCCGCCCGGTCGCAATAGGCGGTCATAGAGTCGGCGCAGGCGTTGACAAAGCCCGCCTCTGCCTCGCTCACCACCCCGTCCGCAGCGGCGAACAGCAGCAGCATCAGGGTGAAGGTGTCCACAAAGCGGCGGCTGAGGCCCTTGTCCAGCTCCAGATCCATCTTCACCAGCCGCCGGAAAAAATTAGGCAGGACAAAGCCCGGATACTCCGACACCTGGCTGGACAGCTCCCAGTACAGAGTGGTGGGCACCGGGTTGCCCTTGCAGTAGATGGCGTTATAATACTCCACATGGACAGGAGTCAGGCCCTGATCCCGCTGCCATACGCCGCAGGCGCACTCCCGCAGGAAGCCGTCGGCCTCCCGGCCAAAGGCCACGCGGGCCGCCGGGTCCGGAATCTGGCGGCGAAAAGCGGTCATGGCCTCGTCATATTGTTTGTGGACGGCTGCCGGGCCGAGGGGCTGCTTCATATCTGGCCACACTCCTTGGAGAAAATTTTTAGCACAAAAACATACGCACCACAGCGGGAGACACTCCTGCCAAACCTTGTGCAAAGCTACCACTCATCCGTGATTTGAACTTCCTGCACGGGAACACTGTACGGAGGAATTCCCCCACAGTTTGCTCAACAGCCCTTATTATAGAGCAAAGCTCCGCCCCGGTCAATGGAATTCCTCCTATATCCAGTAGACATAACAATGAAAAAGTGGTTGACGGACCGTCCCGAAGCGTGTAGTATAAAGGGGAATCCAGCAGATTTGGAGGTATTTCGACTATGGCTCGAAGAGCTGCACCTGGAACTCTGATTCATTGTGAGTCCTGTGGCGAAGATTACAGCGCCACTTATAAACGCTGTCCCTTCTGCGGAGAAAAGCCCGGCGGTGGGACCACCGCCTCCCTCCCCCGGATGGACGACCCAGAGCAGGATGACTATGTCTTTGAAGGCGAGGATCTGTTTGACGACGTAGAGGATCGCCCCAGCCGCCCCGCACGCCCCAGGGGCGGCAAGCGCCTGGCACAGGATACCGGCCGGTCCTCCGTTGGTGCTCCTGGCCCGATCAACTGGCCCAGGCTTATCACGTTTCTGTGTTCCCTGGTCATCGTTGCCGCGGCATTGGTGATCGTGTTTGCCTACATTTATCCCAAGATCCACAACCCTGACAGCAACGTCAGCGCAGACCCCAACAACTCCGGGGCCGCGGTATCCCCGCCGCCCAGTGGCATTCTGCCCTCTTCGGACCCTGTCGTCAGCAATTCCCTGCCGGGATCCAGCGCGTCTCCCTCGAACCAGCCCAGCTCCGGGCCGGATGACACGGTTGCTGGCCTAACGCTGAACAAGGACGATATCACTTTGTCCGCCAATGAAACATTTACCTTCGAGGCCGCCGTTACCCCGGCCGATTGGGCTGGGACCGTTACTTGGTCCTCTTCCAACCCGGACGTGGCTACGGTAAGCTCCGACGGAACCGTCACCAATGTCAATACCGGCAGCACTCTCCTTCGGGTAACCATTACCGCTACCGCCGGGAATCAAACCGCTACTGCCAGCGTATACTGCCGAGGTGGGTCCAGCGGCTCCGCTCCCTCTACCAGCCCTGGTGGCACGCCCACCACAGGCAACGCCACCATCACAGGGGCCGACAGTGGCCTGCGCGTACGTTCCGGCCCTGGCACCAGCTATGAGATCCTGGCCAGCCTGAACAACGGCGATGACATTGTCGTGGTAGCCGATGCCGGAGATGGCTGGTACGAGATCACTTTCGCCGGCAGCGGCGGACAGGACGTCACCGGTTACATCATGGGCGAGTACATCTCTATGTCCTAACCTACACTTTTTCTGGGCTGGAATGCCGTCTGTCATATGCCCGATCGCAGGTCAGGTCTTTCGTGTGGAATTTCTTCTGGGTACCCAACTGAAAAAAACGCGGGACGAAGCATTCGTCCCGCGCTTTTTCTTCTCCGGCAGTATTCCGCCGGCGCTCATGTTAGGGAAAGAATTCTGATTACTTCAGGCCGTTCTCGTAGGACTCAATCATCTTCTTGACCATCTGGCCGCCCACGGAGCCAGCCTGACGGCTGGTCAGGTCGCCGTTGTAGCCCTGCTTCAGGTTGACGCCCACCTCCCTTGGTGTTCCTTCTCCATCTCAAAGGGGGTTGGGGCCAAATTCATTGTCACTGTTCGACAAAATCGTCATGCCGAATTTGGCTCATTGCCCAAATTTTCGCTCTGTTTTAAGATGGAGACATCCACGGGCAGGGCTCGAATTGCGTCCTCCTGCATTTCTCCGATGAACTTGTAAAAGATGCGGATGCTCTGCCGGTAGGGCTGATTGCGGTGGGTGGCCTTCACGGTGCCGTCGGGATACTCCTTGGGGCCCACCTCGATCTTCTCCACGAAGGTCAGCAGAATGTCCCGGTTCAGTTCCGGGATTTGCGTGTACTCCCTCGCCAGGGCGAAAAAGCGGCGGTAGTTTTCCTCTACCTCGTGGGCGGGGCTGACCACGCTCAGCTCGGCCAACGTCGCCTTCAGCCCGGCGGACTCCTTTTCCAAATCGGCCATCATCCGCCGGAGCCTGTCGTCGTCCAGACGGCCCTCGGCGTTATCCAGATAGAGCTTGCCCACCATCTTGTCGATGGTCAGCAGCCGGGCCTCCGCCTGCTCCCGCTGGAGTTTCTTCGCCTTGAGAACTTCCTCGCTGCCAAAGCGCTTGAGGGCTTCTTTCACCACCTGCTCCATCTGGCCGTCCGTCATGGACAGCAGGTGGTTCAGATCCTGCCGCACCACCTCCATCAGGTCGGCGTACCGCACCCGAACGCCGGTGCAGGGCTCGGCAATGTCCTGCCGCTGGTGGGTGCAGGAGAGATACCAGTATTTCTCCCGCTCCCCCTTGTAGACCGTGCCGCAGGAACACAGGGAGTAGCCGCACTTTGCACAGACGGCGACGCCGGAAAAGATGCTCTTTCGCACCTGGTCATAGGCCCGGTAGTCCCGGCTGCCCCGGCCCAGATTCTGCTGGGCCCGCTCATAGAGCTGTTGCGTGACCAGGGGCGGGTGGGTGTTCTCCGTCACCGCCCAGTCGTCCCGGGGGACCGGGACCTTTTTCTTGGACTTCACGCTGACCTTTTTGCTTTTTCCAAGCAGGGTATGGCCCAGATAGACCGGGTTTTTCAGGATCCGCTTCACCGTGGTGTAGTTCCACACATCGCTGGCCCGGGCGGCGCCCTCCTGGCTGAACTCGTCCCGGTACAGCACCCGGTACTTCAGCGGTGGGATGACCCCGTCGGCGTTCAGATCCAGGGCGATCTTCCGGGAGGAATCCCCCCTGGCCGCCCGCTCGAAGATGCGCTGTACCACCGGGGCAGTCTGCTCGTCGGGAGCCAGACGGTGCTTGTCCTCCCGGTCCTTGCGGTAGCCGTAGGGCGGGCAGGCGCAGTACTGACCGTTCTGCCGCTTGCTGCGGAGTACATCTTTCACCTTCCGGGAGCCGTCCCGCAGGTAGACCTCGTTCATGGCGAACAGAAAGGGGGCCATGATGTTCTCCCGCTCGGTGTCGAAGTTGTCCCCGATGGCAATATAGTGAATGCCGTGCTCCGGGAAGAACTGCTCGGCGTAGTAGCTGGCCTCCCGCATATCGCGGCCCAGCCGGGAAAGGTCCTTTGTGATGACCGTGTTGGCCTTACCTTGCTCCAGTTGGCACATCATCTCCTGGAACGCCGGCCGGTCGAAGTTGCCGCCGGAGTAGCCGTCGTCCACGAACTCCCGCACCAGGGTGATGCCGTTCTGCTTGCAGTAGTTCTGCACGATCATGCGCTGGTTGGTGATACTGGAGGACTCACCGCCCTGGGCCTCCTCGTTGGACAGCCGCAGATAGGCGAACCCCAGCGTCAATTTGTCGGTTCTCATCCTCGCCTCCTTACGACGAACCGACCCACAAGGCCATTATACGACCTTGGTGTGCCCTTCGTCAAAGGGAGGATTTTCCGACAGCCGCTTGACCAGCCGCTCTGCCACCAGCTCTGAGGCGGGGCGGGTTCCGGTATAGACCCGGCTGACCTGATAGGTGGCCTGACCCAGTGTGATCTCTTGTTGTTCCATGCATTCGCCTCCAGGCGTAGTTTGGCCCGGACGTTTGAGATTCATTCCGTTATTTCCCATGGCGCTCTCCCTTGGGCAGAGAGGCCAGATAGATGTTGGTCACATCAGCCCGTTCGTGGCCCAGCAGCCGGGACACGGCGAAGTGGGCGTCCAGGGCGCTCTTGCCGCTACCAGTCAATTCCCGGTACTTCTCCGCCGCGTAGGTGTGGCGCAGGCCGTGGAAGGTCAAGGGCCGGTCGGAGCCCGCGTCCCGCACCTCGTCCCGGTGTTTCATAATGAAGAGCTGCAGCAGGTTGATAGCCCGGTCCGTGTGCATATCGTCGGGCACCAGCAGTTTCTGGCCCCGGAACGTGCGGTCCAGCTGTTTCCTCATGGCGACGGCGATCTGCTCGTTGATGGGAACGGTGCGGACCTTGCCGCCTTTCCCCTTGATGGTAATGGCGTTTTCCCGGAGCGCCCGCTCCGCCGTGGCGGTGTCGATGCGGAAACACTCGTGAATGCGTAGACCGGCATACCGGCCCAGATAGAAGGCCAGGATGAAGTCATAGCGGTCCTCAGCCAGCGCCTTGCCCAGCATCTTGTTGAACTCCATGTTGCTCCAGGTGCGGTCCACACCGCCGAAACAGCGCCGCTCCAGTTCCACGGCCAGTTCCTCGTTGGAAGGCAGCTGATACTTGGGCCGGCTCATTTTGTCGTGGAAGAACCGGATGGCGGCCAGGTCGGTCTTGATGGTGGAGGCGGACTTGCCGCTCTCCTGCATCCAGAGGACATAGCTGGTCAGGTGCATGCCGCTAATGTTCTCCAGTTTTTGCAGATGATACTCGTCCGCCAGGTAGGCACAGAACCGCTTGAACGCCTCGTAGTAGCGCTCTTTGGTGCGGAAACTGCCCTGGCGGTTGTGGCGGGACAGCTTGTCTAGTTGGGCGACCAAGGTACAATATGTACCCCTGTTGATGATTTTCTTTGCCATATATAAAGTCTCCTTGTCGATCATAGGTGTAGCACCAATGGGCGCAGTCCGCCCGTTGGCAGATGAGGCCGTTTCCGCCGGGTTTCCGGAGAAATCTTTCCTTTGGGGTTGGCCCGAAGAACCCCGGAACGCCTGGGGCAGAGGCACTTTGTGGGATGAGGTGCTCTGTCATCGGAAACCTGTCTCTCTTTGGTTTTGAACTCGGTCAGTACGAATGCAGTATGGGGAATATACCCTGTCGCCGGACATAAGCCCAGTGACAACTGCCGACACGGCCGCTGAACTCGGCTGCAAGCCATGGCGATGGGCCAAAGCCTGCGTGTGTCGTCTGATCCGCCCGGCACGGATCGGGAAAAGTGCGTACCTGCGCTGCCGGACCATGCTCTCACCATGGCGCGCAGGATCGGGATCGGGAGGCTGCCAAACTCCCTGGACGGTTTTCCTGCCGTACCGCCTTGACGGCTTTCCATGGTCCAACTTCTTCTATGATCGACAAGGTTCTCCTTTCCGGCGTTCCTGCCGCAGACCGCGGCTGGCAGATACCTCGGTCATCATGGGAGTCCATATACAAAAAAGCACAAAAAGCAACTGGGTGCCCTATGGGCCGCAGTCAGTCTTTTTGTGCCTTTATTTTTGTGTTTATTCCATTTTCGCAAGAGATTGCTGCTTTACGATCCGATTCCTGGCCAATTTTGTTTCCTTGAAATGGCTCTCTCCTATCATGGTTCTCGGTCTTTCCTGCGGACAACGCGGGGCAGACTGCCCCCTTGTCACTTTCCTTCCGCCCTACAAATGCTCCGCCCTCAAATGCTCCGCCCTAAATACAGTTTCAGTTTACCGTATGGCGCGGTCCCTGTAAACTTGCGCTTTCCGCAAGGGCAAGGACGGCAACAGGGAGCAGGCCATTGTGAGGACACGATGATGGCAAATTGGGTGATCTGCAGTTCAGTCGCCGTTGAAGGCACAATGAAACTGAATTATTTTTAGCAATCGTGCGGAATAGAGTTGTAAAATCTAACTGAATAGAATATAATAATTTCACTGAATCTTTGAGGTGAATGCCATGGACAAACAAAACTACAAGTCCCGCATCATTGACCGCCAGGTGGAGGAGTACCTGTCCGCATTCGGCGCTGTCTGCATCGAGGGGCCGAAGTGGTGCGGCAAGACTTGGAGCTCCTCCTACCACAGCAAAAGCGAGATCTACATCGGCGACCCCGCCGGCAACTTCCAGAACCGCCAGCTGGCGGAACTGTCTCCCGCCCTGGTGCTGGAGGGGGAGACGCCTCGCCTCATCGACGAGTGGCAGGAGGTACCGCCCCTCTGGGACGCGGTGCGCTACAAGGTGGATCAAACGGCCCAGAAGGGGCAGTTCATCCTCACCGGCTCCGCTACACCCAACCACAAGGGCATCCTTCACAGCGGCGCGGGCCGCATCGCCCGGCTACGGATGCGCCCCATGTCCCTGTGGGAGTCCGGGGACTCCAGCGGCAAGGTATCCTTGGAACAGTTGTGCCAAGGGAAGTTGACACCCGCCATGACCGGCGAGGTGGACTTGAGGAAACTGATCGAGTTGATCATCCGGGGCGGCTGGCCGGGGAGCCTGGGCCTGCCGCTGGAGCAGGCGGCGCTACTCCCGGCCCAATACCTGGACGCCGTCATCGACGATGATGTGTACCGGATCGACGGGGTAAGGCGGGACACCCAGAAAATGCGTCTGTTACTGCGCTCCCTGGCCCGGAACGAGAGCACCACCGTCACCAACAAGACGCTGATGAAGGACATCAAGGCGGTGGACGACGAGGACATCGACGGCAACACCGTGGCGGCCTACCTGGACATCTTCAAGCGGCTGTTCATCACGGACAACCAGCCGCCCTTCTCCTCTGGCATCCGGTCCTCTGTGCGGGTAAAGCAGGCGGAGAAGCGGCACTTTGCCGACCCCTCCCTGGCCTGCGCCCTGCTGAAGGCCACTCCCGCCGGACTGCTGGGGGATCTGGAGACTCTTGGTTTCCTCTTTGAGGCTCTGTGCGAGCGGGATCTGCGCATCTATGCCGAGTCCTTCGGAGCCCATCTCTATCACTATCAGGATTATAAAAATCAGGAGATCGACGCGGTGATTGAACTGCCCGACGGCCAGTGGTGCGCCTTTGAGATCAAGCTGGGAGCCAACCAGATCGACGCCGCGGCAGAGAATCTCCTGGAGATCAAAAAGCAGATCGAGACGGACCCCAAGGGCAAGCCGCCCGCCGTGCTGTGCGTCCTGTGCGGGATGGCGAATGCGGCCTATCAGCGACCGGACGGGGTGTTCGTGGTGCCTGTGACGGCATTGAAACCATGAGTGCGGAGGGTGTCATTATGAATGTAAAAGAATTGATTGCAAGTCAGCCGCCGGAGGCCATTGCCGTGCTCTTGCTGGACAAGTTCCACGCCAAGCCGGATGACAGAGAACGGGTCATGAAACGCCTTGTGAAATTCATTGAGGGCTTGAATCAGATCGAACCGGTTGACTGCGGGCATTTGATCCTTGGCATTTTCCGTGTGGATGAAGATGGGGATTTCCTGGATCCCTGTCTGTACTGCAAAGAGGAGTTGGAGGCTGGGTGCAGAGCAGATTCCGAACTTGCCGGTCTGGAGGATATAGAGGAACTGGCAGAGGAAGAAATCGAGCGGCTGGCGCATCTCAGAGATTTTCCGGAGTCCTATGCCTTTGAATTCTCTCCCTGGAATGAGATCCTTGGCTATGAAATCGATGTGCGCAATACCTACGATGTGGGAGCGACTGAGTTGTGCGCCGCTGTCATCTGGGAAATGACCTTCTTTGGGTTCGACGAAGAACGTGTGGAGGTTGAGCGGCAAAAACTCCATGAGGCCGCTCGCGAGGCGGAAGAGATCCGAAAACTCCCGGAAGAAGAGCAGAGGAAATATTATGTCTCTATGAAGGAGGTCTTCGCCAAATTTGACATTCCTGAGCGGACGGAGGAAGAAAAGCAGGAGACCCACCGTAAACTTTGCCGGGAAGTGCTGACGAACAATCTGCGAACCTATCAGGCGCTGAAAAGATATGTAACACCGGGGACTTAGGTGATCAGGCGGCGATATCAAAATTACAGAAATTAGGAGATCGGGGCGGACCCCAAGAAAAAGTTTATCACCGTGCTGCGCATTCTGTTCGGGATGGCAAATGTGGTGTATCACAGCCTGAATAGAATTTTCGTGATGTCAGCAACAGAATTGAATGACTGTGCAACACCCGATAATGCTTGATTCCCTTTGCCAAGAACATAGGCTCAATTCAATCACAAGCCCTTCAATTATATCATTTTTAAAATAATGATATAATTGAAGGGCTTGACTTATATTCAAGCATCTGATATGCTGAAATTAACATTTCCATACAAATCATGGAGTTGAATTGAGAATTGACAATGCGGGCTTATGATTTTTCAAAAAAATATAGCACATTGCTTACACCGGATATCGTGGCACTGTTGACCCAGATCCACGAGTACAAAGGTGAGCAGGCTCTGTTCATTGAGGCCAAGGCTGATACTCTGATCAAACTGGTGGAAATCGCCAAGATTCAGAGCACCGAGGCCTCGAATAAAATCGAGGGCATTTACACCTCGGATGAGCGTTTGAAAAAACTGGTGCAGGACAAGACCACTCCCCGCACCCGGAACGAGCAGGAGATCGCAGGTTACCGGGATGTACTGGCTACCATCCACGAGAGTTTTGACTACATTCCTCCAAAATCGTCGGTCATCCTGCAACTCCACCGGGATCTGTATAAATTCAGCGGCGCGTCCTACGGCGGACACTATAAAACGGTGGACAATGTGATCGCGGAGACAGATGCTCAGGGGAACAAGACAGTGTGGTTTCAGCCGGTCCCGGTCTGGGCGACTGCCGAGGCAATGGAGGATCTCTGCCGGGCCTATGAGGAGGCCATCGGTGTCGGCGAGTTAGACACCCTGTTGCTGATTCCCATGTTTGTTCTGGATTTTCTGTGTATCCATCCCTTCAACGACGGCAACGGCCGCATGAGTCGCCTGTTGACGCTACTATTGCTCTATCGGGCGGGCTATACCGTGGGTAAGTATATCAGTATTGAAAAGCTCATCGAGGAGAGCAAAGAAACTTATTATGAGGCCCTCCAGCAGAGTTCCACCGGCTGGCACGAGGGAATTAACGACTACGCCCCCTTTGTGCGGTATACCCTCGGCGTGGTGGCGGCAGCCTACCGGGAGTTCTCCAGCCGGGTGCAGGTCCTGGCTGTCAGCGGTATGAGCAAGCCAGACCGCATCCGGGAGATCATCAAGGGCACTCTGGGGAAGATCACTAAGGCAGAAATTATGAAACAGTGCCCGGACATCAGCGCCATCACGGTCCAGCGCACCCTGATTGAATTACAAAAGAGTGGGGACATCATCAAACTCAGTGGCGGGCGCTACACCGCCTATATCTGGAACAGAGAAAAAATATAAGATACAGAGGTGAGTCATAGATGTCAAACAAGGAATATATCCGAAAGCATAAGGAAGACCGGCCGGTTGTGGCCATCTGCTATGATTTTGACAAGACACTTTCGCCGGATGATATGCAGGCCCAGGGGTTCATCCAATCCGTGGACTACGAAGTCTCCGAATTCTGGCAGGAGTCCAATGGACTGGCAGAGCAAAACGATATGGATCAAAATCTTGCCTATATGTTCAAGATGATGGAGACCGCAGAGGGGCATGTGCTGTTTACAAAGGACACCCTCCTGAAGTACGGCGCCCAGGTTCGCCTGTTCCCAGGGGTGGAGGACTGGTTCCGCCGCATCCGGGATTACGGAGAAGCGCACGGCGTCATTGTGGAACACTATATCATTTCTTCCGGATTGAAAGAGATGATCGAAGGAACTGCGATTGCCAGCGAGTTTGAGAAGATTTATGCCAGCACATTCTTCTATAACGACAAAGGCGTTCCAAAATGGCCTGCGCAAGTGGTCAACTATACGAATAAGACACAATTTCTGTTCCGAATTGAAAAGGGAGTGCTGGATATCAATGACTTGGGCGTCAATGATTCGTTTCCCCCGGAGGACATTCGGGTTCCTTTCCGCAATATGATCTATATCGGCGACAGCGATACCGATATTCCCTGCATGAAGTTGGTCAATACCTACGGCGGACATTCCATTGGAGTCTATAATGCCGAGACGTTGGACAAGACGAAGGTCTACAAGATGATGCGGGAAGGGCGCATCCGATACTATGCGCCGGCCGACTATTCTGAAGGGACCCAGCTGGACGAGTTGGTCAAGGCAATCATTGACCGAACCGCGACAAATGAACGGCTGGAGGAAATTCACTTCCGATGCAAGAAAGAAAACATGGAGGCGGATAGGCAAAACAGTGAGGAAGAGCGGGAGAAAAGAGATCTGCTGATCTCGCTGGAGAACAGCCGCAGTTTCGCCAGAACCCACGAAATGATTGAAATGTTGAGCCGCTACAGCATATGGTCCCAAGAGGAGATCGAGCTGCTTTGCACGATTGCGGTAACAAACAGCCAGGTCAAATACATCATCACCGACACCGATGTGAAACTTTTTTACAGCCGAGTCCTGAAAAATTCCAAACGGCCCACAGAGAATATGCAAAAAGTAAAAGAAATGCTGAAGAACGAGGGATAAAAATGCTGACAGGCGAACTGAGAAACAAAATTGACCGCCTCTGGGAGACCTTCTGGACCGGCGGCATCACCAACCCCCTGGACGTGGTGGAGCAGATGACCTACCTCATGTTCATCCACGACCTGGATGAGACGGACAACCTGCGGGCCAAGGAGAGCGCCATGCTGGGCCTGCCCCACCAGAGCATTTTTGCCGGGGAGGTCCAGGCGGGGGACCGCACCGTGGCCGGGGAGCAGCTCAAGTGGTCCCGGTTCCACGACTTCCCCGCCGGGCAGATGTACTCGGTGGTGCAGGAGCTGGTGTTCCCCTTCATCAAGGGGCTCCACACCGACAAGGACAGCGCCTACGCCAAGTACATGGGGGACGCCATTTTCAAGATCCCCACGCCCCTGATGCTGGAGAAGATCGTCACCGCCATGGACGAGATCTACGCCCAGGCGGAGCAACTCCACGACACCGACGTGCGGGGGGACATCTACGAGTACCTCCTGTCCAAAATCGCCACCGCCGGAGTGAACGGTCAGTTCCGCACCCCCCGGCACATCATCCGCATGATGGTGGAGCTCACCGACCCCAAGGCGGACGACGTGATCTGCGACCCGGCCTGCGGCACCGCCGGTTTCCTGGTGGCGGCCGGGGAGTACCTGAAGGAGCGCCGCCGGGAGGAGATCTTCTTCAACCGGGAGAAGAAAGACCACTACATGAACCACATGTTCCACGGCTTCGACATGGACCGCACCATGCTGCGCATCGGGGCCATGAACATGATGACCCACGGCATCGACAACCCCTTCATCGAGTACCGGGACAGCCTCAGCGACCAGAACCCGGACCGGGAGAAGTACACCCTGATCCTGGCCAATCCCCCCTTCAAGGGGAGCCTGGACGCGGACATCGTGTCCGCCGACCTGCTGAAGCTGTGCAAGACCAAAAAGACCGAACTGCTGTTCCTGGCCCTCTTTCTGCGGATGCTGAAGGTGGGCGGCCGGGGGGCGGTCATTGTCCCCGACGGGGTGCTGTTCGGCTCCTCCAAGGCCCACAGGGACATCCGGCGGGAGCTGGTGGAGAACCACCGGCTGGAGGCGGTGATCTCCATGCCTTCCGGGGTATTCAAGCCCTACGCCGGGGTGTCCACGGCGGTGCTGGTGTTCACCAAGACCGGCCACGGCGGCACGGACCAGGTGTGGTTCTACGACATGAGGGCCGACGGCTTCTCCCTGGACGACAAGCGCACGGAGATCGCCGACAACGACATCCCCGATATCGTGGCCCGGTTCCACAACCGGGAAGGGGAGCGGGAGCGCAAGCGCACCGAGCAGTCCTTCCTGGTGCCAAAAGCGGAGATCGTGGACAACGGCTATGACCTGTCCATCAACAAGTACAAGAAGGTGGAGTATACGCCGGTGGAATACCCGCCCACGAGTGAAATCTTGAAGGAGCTCCGGGACCTGGAGGCAGAGATTAGCAGGGGGCTTGATGAGCTGGAGGGGATGATGTAATGGTAAGACTGGGGGATGTATGCACTTTTTATTCAGGAACTGGATTTCCAAACATTTACCAAGGAAAAGCAGATGGCAAGTATCCGTTTTATAAAGTGGGGGATATTTCAAGAAATGTTCTATCTGGGAACCGAGAGTTAAAAATATGCGAAAACTACATTGATGATGATACTGTAACAAAGATTAAAGGGACACTTCTCCCACCGCAAACGGTTGTTTTTGCTAAAATCGGGGAGGCATTAAGACTGAACCGAAGAGCAATAACTTCCCATGATTGCCTTGTCGATAATAACGCAATGGGCATCAAATCGGATGACTCTATTATTGATAGTCTATATTTTTACTACTTTATGTGCAATGTAGACTTACAAAATTATTGTGAATCTACAACTGTTCCATCTGTGCGTAAAACACGCATTGCGGAAATAGAAATCCCTCTCCCGCCGTTGGCCGAACAGCGCCGTATTGCCGCTGTGCTGGACAAGGTCAGCGGCCTGATCGCCAAGCGCTGGGAACAGCTTCGCAAGCTGGACGAACTGGTGAAGGCCCGGTTTGTGGAGATGTTTGGGGACCCAGTAAGTAATCCATATAATTGGGAAAAAGTTTCCTTATCCGAATTAGCAGATATTCGTATAGGGCCATTTGGCTCATTGCTCCATAAAGAGGATTACATTGAAGGTGGGCATCCATTGGTCAATCCGTCCCATATTATTGATAGGAAAATTGTTATTGACGAAAAACTAACAGTCTCTCATCAGAAATATGTTGAACTGGAAGCGTATCACTTAAAAGCCGGTGATGTAGTAATGGGGCGAAGAGGGGAAATGGGGCGGTGTGCTGTTGTATCCCAAGAAGATTTGTTATGTGGAACGGGAAGCCTTTTAATTCGTCCGAAGGGCAAAGTAACCGCTGATTATATCCAAAAAATTATTTGCAACGGTGTACAAAGGGAACATAATAAAAAACTTAATAATGGACTGCCAATCTTACACAAAGTACCGCCCAAACGAGACTACGGGCGGTATTTTTGTATCATGGCGGAGAAAGGAGGAACTTCCCACGGGGGCTTGACTGAAAAGTTGAGCCTCTTTTTTCATGCCAAAAAACAGGAGGTAAATGCTTATGGCAGATGATAAAACCACAAAAACGCCGGAACAGCCGGTAACGGATAGCGGGCCGGGCAAGGAAACGCCTCCCGCTCCCCCAAAAGAGCCGGAGAAGGTTTCCGTTTCTCCGGAGCCGGAAAAAAAGACGGAACCGGAGGTAAAGAACCCGCAGGTTTCCGTCTATAACTTCGCTGAAATTATGAAGGAAAAGAAGGTCGAGGAACGGGCGGCAGCTCCCAGCGGGGAAAAGCCTGCCCCGGCAAAAACGGAAAAACCGGAAAAGCAGCCGGAGGCTCCGAAGAAAGCGGAGGAAAAACCCAAAGAGCCGGAACAGCCGAAGCGCCGGGGCCGTCCCCCGAAAGCAGATAAGGACAAGGCCGCAACCCCGAAGCCCGAAACTCCCGCACAGAAACCGGAAAATGCGGTCAAAAAGGAACCGGAGAAAAAAACGGCGCCAACGGTACAGGCCGCTCCCGCTCCGAAGGAACCCGAAAAACCGAAGGATGCACCACGCCGGGGCAAGGAACAGATCGTCTATATCAAGCTGAACGAGCTTCACGCCTTCAAGAACCATCCCTTTGAGGTTCGGGATGATGAAGAAATGCGGGCTATGGTGTCCAGCGTCAAGGACAAGGGCGTGACCCAGCCCGCTATCGTCCGTCCCCGTGAGGATGGCGGCTATGAGATCGTGTCCGGCCACCGCCGCCAGAAGGCCAGCGAGCTTGCCGGATATGCGGATATGCCCTGTATTGTTCGCAATCTGACGGACGATGAAGCCATCACGCAGATGGTCGAGGACAATCTCAACCAGCGTGAAGAAATCCTCCCCAGTGAGCGGGCCAAAGCCTTGAAAATGCAGCTTGAGGCCATCAAGCACCAGGGCTCCCGCACTTCGGGCCAGATTGACCCGAAGGACGCAGGAAAACGCTCCAACGAAATTGTAGCCGAGCGCAATAAGATGGCGGTCAAGCAGGTGCAGCGGTATATCCGGCTCAATGAGCTGGTTCCCGACCTGATGAAGCTGATGGATGAAAAAAAGCTGGGCTTTACTACGGCGGTGGAGCTTTCCTATATCGGCAAGAAGAACCAGAACTATATCGCCGTCGCCATTGACAGCCAGCAGTCCTCGCCTTCACAGGCGCAGGCAAAGCGTATGCGTGAGCTGGACGAAAAGAAGCTGCTCAACGGGGATGTGATCGACGGCATTATGATGGAGGACAAAAAGGAGGTAGACAAAGTGATTTTGACAGGTGCGGAACTGAGCAAGTATTTCGGCAAGGAAACTACGCCGAGGGAAATGAAGGACCAGATCATCAAGCTGCTGGACGACTGGAAGGGTCAGCAGAAGGAACACGAAAAGCCGGAGAAGAAAACCGA
>CDZQ01004695.1_pt1 | contig 15892 bp, 17 predicted proteins | sample 554831 | NCBI WGS metagenome assembly CDZQ01 (sample SAMEA3182112, study PRJEB8094) | gut metagenome | biome: human; feature: gut; material: Stool; isolation source: human stools | place: Canada | collected 2013-05-06
GTATAAATCTATGCAATTATTTTAAATATCAATCAAGCGTCATCATTTTTTCCATTTCTCATTTTCCAATTTATACTGATATCATTGTTGAAATCAAAAACAGTGAGTTCGAGCTATGGCATTGAATCTGTCAAATACGGTTGCTGAATTTCTAAAGAAAAATCCTGAACACAAATTCACTGCACGTGAAATTGCAAACTGGATATTTGAGACTTATCCGGTTGAATGCCGGATGAAACAAAACCGTTCCAAAGCGACAATTACACCTCTCGACAATGACACGGCTTTGATCCGGCAAATCGTTGCAGAAATAGGATCCCAACGCCCCCGTCTGCAAAAAAGAAACCCCAATATCAAGACAACAGAAGGACGGCCCCGAAAATACTATTACACTGAATCAAGCGATAGCGCAGAAATTGATTTGGCAGAAAATCGCAATTCATCATCCGAAGTCATTCCATACGGCATCTCTCTGAAAGAACAGGACCTTTATCCACTGCTCGCTGATTTTTTATGGTCTGAACTCGATATTTACAGTAAACGCATAGATGAAAAGCGTTCACGCAATTCGCATGGAGCTGGCGCAAATAGATGGCTTTATCCTGATATGGTAGGAATGGAAAATCTGAGTCAGGAGTGGCATCGGGAAATCAGGGACTGTGTAAAGCAATATGCCGATAAAATGACCAAGCTCTGGTCATTCGAAGTGAAAAACCTGATAAACCGGTCCAATGTCAGAGAAGCTTTTTTTCAGACTGTCAGTAACTCCTCATGGGCAAACTTTGGCTATCTGGTCGCCAGTGAAATCGAAGGTGCCGATACATTGAAAGAACTGAGAATACTGTCCGGCTTACACGGAATCGGTTTTATCAAACTTGATGCTGAAAACCCGGCCGAAAGCCAGATCATGATTCCAGCTCAGGAAAAAAATGTGATTGACTGGAATACGGCCAATCGTTTGACTGAAGAAAACAAGGATTTCCTGAATTACATTAAAGCTGTCCGGCAGTTTTATCAGACCGGCGAAGTGCATGATATGGATTGGGACAAACACCCTCAGGAAGATTGAATTGCGGCCTTAACGGAAACTTCAGAAAACATATAAAAACCTGTGCTTCAGTCAGGTAAACCCAGTCATTTTTAATTTCTATTCACCCTTGGAAAGACTGACATCAAATCCTCCTTCAAGGATAAATTTCTGTACGAAAGAATATATTCTTTTATTGATGTCGAAAACATTCAGTTTTCTTCCCGCTTTCGATTCAAAATAAATTCTGGCATTCGCTTTATTGACTGACGCTATCAAATCATCGAATCGACCGAATTCATTAATATTCTTTTCAGTAACTCCCGCCTTCATCATCATTCGCAACTTGCTTTCATCCAGTCCAAGAAGCAACGAAAAACGCCGTATCCGATCATTATTCGCATTGGTTATATACTCGGTTACATAATCTCTGAAAATTTTTTTCTTGTCCAAAGTAACAGAACCGCTCTGGACATCTTGCAGGAAAATATTGGCATATTTCTGCTCTTCTTGCGACAACATTGCAAATGACTTGTATAAATCATTTAGCGTCGCCTGCAACTCGTCCTTGCTCATTTCTTTCTGCTGAAGGGATTTCAGATACTTGTCAAAACGGGAATTCATGTAATCGGCATTGATAACGCCAGTATCGATTTCAGTCAGATAAGGGTCAATTTCATAAGGCACATCACCTGAACCACCGCTGCCGCTCCCAGCGCTGAAAAGCTCTTTATAGCGAAGTGCCAGAACAAGATAAGTATCCTCATTGAAATCCATTTTTACAGTGGAATGCCCGTCACTCTCATCCTTTTGAAATTCGTATAACGATTTTTCCCAAACGAACCCCTGTATTTTTGCCGTCTCCAGATGAGCATTCAAATCCTTGAACAGTCTGGCAAAACGCCACGCTCAGCTTTGTTATCGGGCAATTTCTCGAAATCCGGTACGCCAGCACTCCTGAACAAATGGGAAATTTCTGCATACACCGAATTCATCTTCTGAAGATTGAATTCCAGTTTGTCGGCAAACAAAGCCAATGGCTTATTACCGGAATACAGCTTTACTGCCTCTTCAATATTCCGCGCCATGGTATGTGGGCTTCGGTAATAACGAATCGTACCGAAAGGCTTTTCCGGACCGAACAAACGGTTTGTACGCGAAAAAGCCTGAATGATACTTTCAAATTTCATCAGCTTGTCCAGATACAGTGTATTGATCCATTTGGAATCAAAACCTGTCAACATCTGATCGACAACGATCAGCAAATCTATTTGCCCGTCTGGAGCGAGACGAAAATAAAGATCATCGAATATGGCGACGATCTGGACTACTTGCGTAAAAAATACGGTTACGACACCCGTATTCGGGTTCTGAACTACACTGCATTTCCGGACGAGTCGGTCTGATTGACCCGTTTTTCCGATCAATTCGTCGCTTTGTGAACAACGAATTCCCAGTATTTATGCGGCCTGGCGAAGGAAAAACGGCTTTTGTTTAACATTTAATGATAAACTGGCTCCGCGGCAGTGGGCTGGCGCGTGATCGTCTATGTCCCAGATTGATCCCCTCTCGCTGTCGCACCCCGAAGACACCGAAAAAGGTTCATACGGGAGCAGGTGTAACAAGACCTTCCAGAAGAGGAATAAGCATGGTGTTCGGTTACGCACTTTTCGAACTCGCATTATTCTATTCCTGCCTCATCCAGCGCATTCACTTTCAGGACAACCAGAGGAAAGCAATATAAAAAGGCGCACCTTTATCAAAATGCGCTTTTTCAAACTAGGGCAGTTTTGGTAAAAACGATTTCCACCAGCTTGTTTTTTCCTGAAGTTTCGCTACTTCAGGTTCCTGTTTCATGAGGTCAAAAGTGGTCTGCCATATTTTCACATAAGGCAGGACATCCGTTTCATAATCCTCTATCCTGCTGTTCGACATAAAGCCGTTATCGTTTATTTCTATGTGGCCCGAGCCATGGTGCCATTGTAAGGCATGCATGTTTTTAATATGTGAGCCAAATGAGCATGGCAAAACAATTCCATCAACGATAATAATTTGATCGACCGGAATGACTGTTACGTGATCTTTCATATTTTTCCTTTACAGTTTCATGATGAATGCCAATGCATAAAATGGCGGCAATGTCGAAACAGAACCGGACAGGCTGTGTGAGTGAAAGCCTCCGCCGCCACTCGCTCTTGAGTATGCTTGAGTCCATCTTGATCCATAAGCGTTGAGACCACTAGTACTGAGCGGCACGATCTCCATATTACTGCTGCCAGTCACTTCGGAATAACCAGCTATCATATGCGAATGTGATGGCATCTGATCCACTGTCAGCGTTGTTGCCCCGGTTGTTCCCGATATCGATGCCGATGTTTCACCACCCGTAGTACCGACGACGCGGCTTCCGGCTCCCACAACAAATTTATCTCTCAGGTCAGGCGTACCATTTTCTCCGTTGCACAATGCCCAGCCGTCCGGTATCGTAGCGCCTGACCACATACCGATAAAACCCGCAGGGATAGCATCAGGTATATTGATCAGATCGTTATAATTTCCTGTAAATGCGACTCCTGAAAGTTCTGTTATATCTGCCTTATCCGTCAGTGCCGTTTCGATTGCTTGTTGATCTGCTTTCTTTGATATATCACTTTTCAATTCTGCGAGGTCAATCCCTAACGTTTGTCTTGCCGTTTCCTTATCTGAACTTTCATCTCCGAAAAGTTCGGCCAGATACTGCCTCAGATTTCCCATTGCCAGGCGGAATTCGCCTGTTGTGGTTTCTGGACTTTTTGTTCCGTCCAGAAGATTTCTTGCAGGTAATTTTGTCATATTTTTTCCAGTTAGAAAGACCCTTCTTTCCCATAAGGATCATTTGATAATTTTCATTGCAAACTGGACGTCCAATGAAATAATAACCAACAAAAAAACTTCGGTCAGCCTGTGATATTTTTTTACAAAAACTGAACATTATTTGCGTTATGCTGCCGGAGTATACCGCCAGAAATTCAGAGAAGAATTGGATAGTCCGCCTTGGAGAAATTCGATGCTCCTGTGCTTTATTCCCGACGGAACAATGATCCTGCGACCTCTGCAAGACAAATGTAGCCGAACAGAAACGATAGCAAACCCATGCAAAATCAAGCAGAAAGATCACATCATCCAGGAAATTGTGCAGGCCTGCATCGACGCATTGGCTTATGAATGAAGTCGAAGGGACTAAAGTAAAAAAAGCGCACTTGATAGTGCGCTTTTCCAGAGTGATCCGGTTACCACAGATTGGATTTTTACTGTCTCTATCCCCAATCCCGGCACAAGACCATCAGTTTCATTATGATAAAAAAGAATTCTCTGCCCTCAACATTTACGCAGCATTCCATCCTGTCATATTCATGAGCGCAATATTGGCCCGGCGTTCTATATCACATTCACTCGAACAGAATTGATGTGGAACCTGATTGATTTCTATGGTCACAGAGTTGCAATCGCTATTGATAAGTGCACCGCAGTTATCGCAGACAGCATGGCCCATTTCGTTTGTTTTTATCATGTTTTCCTCCTGACACGTGAACATTAAAAAAGCCCCTTTAAAGGGGCTTTTTGGCAATTTACATCGGCTGGATGTTTTTCGCCTGCGGCCCCTTTTGGCCAACGCCCGATTCAAACTTCACTTTCTGGCCTTCTTCGAGAGACTTGAAGCCGCCCGCCTGAATTTCAGAAAAATGAGCAAAAAGATCAGCGCCGTTATTGTCCGGTGTGATGAAACCAAAACCTTTTGAATTATTGAACCACTTGACAGTACCTGTTTCCATTTCGGAATTCCTTAAAAAAATAAATGAAGGGCATTTGCCCCGGGAGCAAGATAATCAAGGAAGACTGAATGAGACGATGAAGATACTGTGTAAACAGTGCGACGAAGCTGACTGAATCTGGGACTTGAAAATATTGAAGGGTCATCATAACACAGAAATCGGGTTTGGCGTTTTTTTACAAAAACTGAACATTATTTGCGTTATGCTGCCGGAGTGTACCGCCAGAAATTCAGAGAAGATCATTGGATAGCCAGCCTTGGAGAAATTCGATTCTCCCGTGATTTATTCTTGACGGAACAATGATCCTGCGCCCTCTGCGAAACAAGTGTAACCGAACAGAATTCAAATGAAACCTGATTGATTTCAACGGTCACAGAGTTGCAATCCCTATCGATATGCCCACCGCAGTTATCGCAAATAGCATGGCTCATTTCGTTTGAATTTTTCATTTTTTCTCCTTGTGGGTGAAAATTAAAATCCCGGACAAAAGGCAGTTGACTACCCTTTACCGGCTGAATGTTTTTACGTCAGAAAACCTTGTGGTCAGACGCCAGAGTGAAAATTCCCATTCGCGCTTTTCCTGGAGACAAGACATCTATTTTGATCCCGGAAAAACGACAAAACCCGGCACGCTCACATCAGGGGTGTCGAACAAAACCCCCTTTGACTTTTTAACTCTCATGACAGTACCTGATTACTTTTTGCATTCCCCAAGAAAAAATCAAGAAAAGGCGATAACGTGGGGGGAACAAGCCCATCAGGAAAAACTTGACGAGACAAGATAATACCGTGAGGACATTTTGATGAAGCTGACTGCAATAGAGATTTGGAAATATTGCAGTGGCATATTGCCACAATAACGTTTCAGACGAATAGTTCAGGCAAAAATTATTGATCAATTTACCCTCAAGTTTGGAGTTACATTAATGGTTTGGCTTGCTTAACGGCTTGTTTCGCAATATTCGATTAAAACTCTTCGAGACGAATATACATATGAAAACCTCCAAAAACCTTAGTCCCTGAATTCAATGCATTTATACAGAAAATCTGCTCTCAAAAAAAATTCAGGAAGACCTTATTTAGTTTTATTTCCGACGCCAAGATACCTCAGAATTAATATAATACGTTTATCGTCGTTTTGGCAGAATGACATGCATATAAACCCGGAAGGAGTGAAGGATAACGATGGGCAAAGAATTGTTCGACAATATCCCCAGTAAAGTTTCTGATCTGTTGATGGACATAAAAAATGGCAGAATTGGTCTGCCGGATTTGCAACGTCCTTTTGTCTGGAAAGACAGTAAAGTGCGTGAATTGCTCGATTCAATGCTGAAAGGATTCCCGATTGGCTATGTCATGTTGTGGGCATCTCCGGAAGAATATGAAAATACGGGACATATCGGCAAAAATCAGAAAATGTTCCACCGCCCGGATGATCTGGTGATCGACGGACAACAACGTCTAACCGCTCTTTTATCTGCGATGTATGGTTTTAAAGTCAAAAACAAGAACTACGACGATCACAAAATCCGCATTTCTTTTAATCCACTGACAAGACAGTTTGCAGTCTGGTCACAAGCCTATGAAAAAAACCCGGAATGGATTAATGAAATCAGTACGGTATTTGCTGCAGACCAGGAACACAATGTTTCCAGATTTCGCAAAGCTTACGTAAAGAATGTCAATGACAATCGCCAGAAAAACGGACGGCCTGAATTAAATGAGGATGAAGAAGATCTGATTGAAAAGAACATAAATGATCTTCTTAATCTTGGCATTTATTCCTTGCCTACCCTGAAAATCAATTCAAGAGCCAGCGAGGAAGATGTTGCAGATATTTTCGTTCGTGTTAACTCGGGCGGTCAGAATCTAACGGAAAAAAACTTTATCGAAACGCTTATAGCTGTATATGATAATGATGTCCACAAGAGGATTGATCAATTTTGTGAGGAATCGAGAAACCCTGCGAATGGAACATCTTATAACCGGATATTGACAGTCGATCCATCCCATCTTATCAGAATGTCGGTAGGTATCGGTTTCAAGAGGGCACGCTTGAATTATGCCTATATGCTCCTCAGAGGCAAAAACTTGAAGAGTGGTGAAGTCACCCGGAATATTCAGGAAGAAAACCTGAAAACGTTCAAAAATTCGCTGGAGACAGTAACCAATCTGAATAACTGGCATGCCTTCATGAATTTGTTTTCTTCTGCCGGTTATCTCAAGAGCAACCTTGTCGCCTCTTCAAATGCAGTGGTATTCAGCTACGTGTTGTACCTGATCGGCAGATATGAATACAAGGTATCCTCAACAGAACTGCAAAAAATAATCCGCAAATGGATTTTCATGTCCACGATCACGGGATTTTATACTGGCTCTACAGAATCGGAAGTAGAAAAACAGTTCGCTGACATGAGAAATATCCATACGGCTGCCGAATTCATTGCCTATCTGGATTCGGTCATCGCCACGCGATTTACGGATGATTACTTTACCCACACCCTGCCGAGTGAGCTCAACAGTTCTTCCGCAATCTCACCCGCCTGGTACGGTTACATTGCTGCACTCAATGTTCTGGGTACTCCTATGCTGTTCAGCACAACACCTTTATCCCAGTTTTTCATATTGGGAACCAGTGGCAACAAAAATGCGGTGGATAAACATCATATCTTCCCAAAACATTATCTGGAACAGATCGGCTACAAAAACGACCGGGATCGTAATCAGATAGCGAATTTCACATACCTGGATTACGCTACCAATATTGAAATCCGTGACGCACCCCCATCAGATTATGTCACACGATACCGTGCAAAATTGGGTGAAGAGGCTTATAAACAGGCCTGCGAACAAAATGCATTGCCTGCGAATTTCGAAACTCTGGAGTATCCGGAATTTTTAAGACAGCGCCGTATGCTGATGTCAAAAATAATACGCAAGGCCTTTGAAAAACTTTGTAACTAAAAGGAATGATCGGCTTGTTCAGGCAGAAAACGGGCACTTGACCACACCTGGGACAGACACACATTCTGCCAGGTTAACAGGATTTGAATTCTCCAGTGTCGAAAGAAGATTTTCTACCGGTTCCTTTTCGCCGTCTCTCAGACTTTTCTTCGCATTTGCACACGAGTCCGTATGTAGCCAATCGTCTTCTGAACTTCGGGCTTGCAAACCTTCCCATAGCCTCTGGCAGGACGTCAGAACAGGTAGTTAAAACGAAGCGACTAACACCTTTGTGCTGTCCGGCATAGCCCTCAAGTGTCTGAACGTAGCTGAATCCAGCATCATTTATGGTGTTTATTTCAAAAAACAAAAAACCGTAACTCGTTTATATTCAACGGGTTACGGTTTATGTTCTGGCGGAGAGAGGGGGATTCGAACCCCCGATAGGCTATGAACCTATACACGCTTTCCAGGCGTGCGACTTAAACCACTCATCCATCTCTCCTGCAATGGATCACTGCGAAGCCATGCATTCTAGCATAAAGATGGACGATTTCCCTATCTTTATGCAATTTTTGACAAGATCACAACGATTTTTTGAGCTGGTCAAGAATGCCCGGGTTTTCCAGGGTGGAAATGTCCTGCGTGATTTCCTCTCCACGGGCAATGACGCGCAAAAGACGGCGCATGATTTTGCCTGAACGGGTCTTCGGCAGGTTGGCGCCGAAGCGGATTTCTTTCGGACGGGCGATCGGGCTGATCTCGCGCGATACCCATTTTCGCAGGTCGGCTGCGACGTCTTTCGCGTCCTCCCCTTCCGGCAATTCCTTTTTGAGGATGACGAAGGCGCAGATGGATTCACCGGTCAGATCATCCGGCTTGCCGACAACGGCGGCTTCGGCGACCATCGGATGAGCGGACAGCACGGATTCGACTTCCATCGTACCAAGCGCGTGACCGGAGACGTTCAACACGTCGTCGATACGTCCGGTGATGGTGAAGTATCCGGTTTGCGGGTCGCGGATCGCGCCGTCACCGGCCTGATACAGTCTTCCGCCGAGTTCTTCCGGCCAGTAATGGGTCTTGTAGCGTTCGTCGTTGCCCCAGACGGTGCGGATCATGGAAGGCCAGGGACGGTTGATGACGAGGATACCGCCCTGCCCGTTCGGCAATTCCTGACCGGTTTCATCGACAACGCTAATGGATAGACCCGGCAATGGCAGCGTGCATGAACCCGGAACGAGCGGGGTTGCGCCCGGCATCGGGGCGATGACGTGGCCGCCCGTTTCGGTTTGCCAGAAGGTATCGACGATCGGGCAGCGTTCCTTGCCGATGTGTTTGTAAAACCAGAGCCATGCTTCCGGGTTGATCGGTTCACCGACCGAGCCAAGCAGTCTCAGGCTCGAGAGGTCGTAGTTTTCCGGCGCGACCATCGTGTCTTCAGTGCTGGCCTTGATGAGCGAGCGGATGGCGGTCGGCGCGGTATAGAAAATGGTGACCTTGTGCCTGTCGATCATTTCCCAGAAACGGCCGGCATGCGGGAAAGTCGGCACGCCTTCGAACAGGACGATGGTGCCACCGACGGCCAGAGGACCATAGGCGTTATAGGTATGGCCGGTAATCCAGCCCACGTCTGCCGTGCACCAGAAAATATCGTCCGGCTTGATGTCGAACGTCCAGCGCATGGTCATGATCGCCCAGAGGAGATATCCGCCCGAGGAATGTTGTGCGCCTTTCGGATTGCCGGTCGAGCCGGAGGTATAGAGGATGAACAGCGGATGTTCGGCCTCGACCCATTCCGGTTCGCAAACGTCGGACTGCGGGTCGGCCAGTTCGTGCATCCAGTGGTCACGGCCCTTGACGAAGTTGATTTCGTTGCCGGTACGCTGGTATATGATGACGTTTTTGACCTTGTCGTCGTCGATCATGGCGAGCGCATCGTCCACGATAGCTTTCAAAGGCATGTAGCGGCCGCCGCGAAGCTGTTCGTCGGCAGTGATGACGGCGACAGCGCCGGCATTTTCAATTCTTTCGGCAAGCGATGGTGCGGAGAAACCGCCGAACACGACCGAATGGGTCGCGCCGATACGGGCACAGGCCTGCATCGCGATAATCGCTTCGGCTGACATCGCCATGTAGATGACGACGCGGTCGCCTTTTTTGATACCCAGCGATTTCAGGCCATTGGCCAGTTTGCAAACCCGTTTGTGGAGTTCGCGATAGGTCAGGCGGGTGACGGTTCCGTCATCCGCTTCGAAAATGATCGCGTTTTTTTCCGCGTTTCCATTTTCAAGATTTTTGTCGAGACAGTTGTAGGAGACATTCAGCTCGCCATCCTCAAACCATTTGTAAAACGGGGGATTGGTTTCGTCCAGCACTTTGGTGAACGGTTTGTGCCAGAGTATGTTTTCACGCGAGAGCTTGCCCCAGAACCCTTCGTAATCCTCTTCAGCTTCCTTGCACAGCGCCCAATATGCATCCATGCCAGGTATCGCTGCGTTTTGTGCAAACTCTTCGGATGGATAATAAAAACGGGTTTCTTTTTTTTCGGATGGATTTGCTGCCATTTTGTCACTCCTGTTTTTAATGGCCTCCCGTACAGTTCTACGAGGCGGCCGGACTCTTCTTGTGAATGAGTACACGTTTAAAACAGCCGGAATAAACAGACTTTCCGACTATTCCTTTTGCAGATCTCGCCCGATAACCGGGAGATTTCCGTCTAGCACGACCAGTCCGGTAAGACTGGTTCTTTATTACTATTAAATCTAAGGTATATAACAACAGAAAATATAAGGGATGCAAGATATCGCAAGTTTCCGTTGTCGTCAAATAACTTTTTTACTTTTTTCCGTCTCTTGTCGGGGATCGTATTCCAATGCCTGTGAAAGAGGCTAAAATAACCCGATCTGTAAACATGGTTTTTCGCCCTGTTTTAATATTGAATCCGACACGCCTATGACTACCATCAAGCAAGAAGACCTGATCGAATCGATCGCCGCTGCGCTTCAGTACATCAGCTACTATCATCCCGCCGACTATATAAGACATCTGGCGAAGGCTTATGAAATTGAACAAAGCCCGGCCGCAAAAGACGCCATTGAACAGATTTTGACGAATTCGCGAATGTGTGCGGAAGGCAAACGACCGATTTGCCAGGATACCGGTATCGTAAACGTTTTTCTGAAAGTCGGCATGGACGTGAAATGGGAAGGGTTTACGGGAAGCATTCACGACGCGATCAATGAAGGCGTCCGGCGCGCCTATGCTTTTGCGGACAACAAGCTTCGCAACTCCGTCGTCGCCGATCCGCAATTCGAGCGCAAGAACACGAAAGACAATACCCCGGCCGTCATCATGATGGACATCGTTCCCGGCAACACGGTGGAAGTGACGCTCGGCGCCAAGGGGGGCGGTTCGGAAAACAAGTCGTCCCTGAAGATGCTGAACCCGTCCGATTCGCTGGTCGATTACGTTCTGGAAACGGTCGAACACATGGGCGCAGGCTGGTGTCCTCCGGGTATTCTCGGCATCGGTATCGGCGGTACCGCTGAAAAGGCTGCCCTGATGGCGAAAGAAGCCGCGATGGAATCAATCGACATGGCTGAATTGAAAGCACGCGGCCCGCAAAACAAACTGGAAGAATTGCGCATCGAACTTTGTGACAGGATCAATGCGCTCGGTATCGGCGCGCAGGGTGTCGGTGGCATGACGACCGTGCTTGACGTCAAGATCCATATGTATCCGACGCACGCCGCATCCAAACCCGTCGCGATCATTCCGAACTGTGCCGCGACGCGCCATGCGCATTTCGTCCTGGACGGCTCCGGCCCCGTTTATCTTGACCCGCCGTCCCTGTCGGACTGGCCACAGATAAACTGGCATCCTGACGTGGAAAAATCGACCCGCGTCGATCTGGATACGCTGACGAAAGAAGAAGTCGCCTCTTGGAAACCGGGACAGACCCTGCTTTTGAACGGCAAAATGCTGACTGGACGGGACGCCGCGCACAAACGCATTGCCGACATGCTTGCCAAAGGCGAAAAACTGCCGGTCGATTTCACCAACCGGGTGATTTATTACGTCGGCCCGGTCGATCCGGTTCGTGACGAAGTCGTTGGCCCCGCCGGTCCGACAACCTCCACCCGGATGGACAAGTTTACGGAAACAATGCTCGGCCAGACCGGCCTGATCGCCATGATCGGCAAGGCCGAACGCGGCCCTGTCGCGATTGAGGCGATCAAAAAGCACCAGTCGGCCTACATGATTGCTGTCGGCGGTGCCGCCTATCTGGTTTCCAAAGCCATCAAGGATGCCAAAATACTGGCCTTTGCCGATCTGGGTATGGAAGCGATTTATGAATTCGACGTCAGGGACATGCCGGTGACCGTTGCCGTTGATTCCATGGGGATGTCCCTCCATACGACAGGCCCCGCTGAATGGTCGGCGAAAATCGCCAATTTCTGTGACGGAAAAATTCCGAAAGCGAACAATTGAACTCAAGCGCCAGCGACAATCTGTCCCCCATCAAGGCTGCCGGACCGATCGGCATTTTCGATTCCGGCGTGGGCGGTTTGTCCGTTTTAAGGCATATTGCGACGCAACTGCCTAATGAAGACCTGATTTATTTCGCCGATTCAGGTTTCGCCCCGTATGGAGACAAACCGGAAGAATTCGTGATCGAACGTTCATTCAGGATCACCGATTTCCTGCTGAAGCAAAACATCAAGGCTCTGGTCGTCGCCTGCAATACCGCTACGGCAATCACCATCCACCTGTTGCGGGAAAAATATCCCGATCTGCCGATCGTCGGCGTCGAACCGGGACTCAAACCGGCTGCCGCCAAAACGATTACCGGAACCGTTGGCGTGATGGCAACGGAACGGACGCTGGCAAGCAACAAGTTCCATGTACTCCACCAGTTGCTGAACGACCAGACAGGCGTCCATTTCATCATGCAGCCTTGTAACGGCATGGCCGACCTGATCGAGCATGCCGAGCTGGATTCCGAACCGATTTTCGAACTGGTGCGCCGCTATCTCGTGCCCCTGCTCGAACAGAAAGCCGACACGATTGTCCTTGGCTGTACGCATTATCCGTTTGTCCGCCATGTCATCGAAAAGGTCGCGGAGGAAAACGGCCATACTTCATTGAATTTCATCGATACGGGTTACCCTGTCGCCCGCCAGCTGAAACACCTCCTCGACATCTCGGAACTGAACCGGGATAAAAACGGGACAGCTTCGAGTGCTGCTGCGTTCACTTCGGGCGATCCGGATACGATTTCACACCTGATATCCCGATTACTTCAAACCGACATGCCGGTTTCATACGTATCATTATAAAAATTCAAAAGAAATGCCGATTTAACTTCTTTAACGGAGAACAACCATGAAACGTTTATTTCTTGTGCTGGCAGCCCTTCCTCTCGTTGCATGCACGACCACAAGCAACCAGCTTAACCAGAACCTCGAGCCTCTGCCTCCCCAAGCCATCAGTTACCAGTGCGACAGCGGCAACCGAATCATCGTGACCTATCCGGACAATGATACGGCTGAAGTCAAATACATGGACGACACGTATCAGATGAAAATCGCCATTTCCGCCAGCGGTGCCCGCTACATCGGAGACGGACTTGTCTGGTGGACGAAGGGAAATGAAGCCAGCATGTACAAGGCGATCGACAATACCGAAACGGGCAACCAAATCGAAAACTGCATGCAAGTCCTGAAGTAAACCGATCGCCCGGCCAAGGTCGGCATTCATTTCACATGGCAAGTGGATGCAGCAAAAAACCGTAAAAACAAGCGGTTGATATGCTTGATACGGCCTCATCTTCTGTTACCATTATTTCCTGAGCCAACCAACAGAGAGAGATGGATTCGTGAATACTTCAGTCAAAATCACAGTACTGGTCGATACCGAATCGTTTGACGAAAACCTGGCGAAAGAACACGGGTTCTCGGCATGGATCGAGACGGAAGGCCGCCATATCCTGTTCGATACCGGCCAGACCGGCGGCATGCTGGAAAACGCGAAGCGCCTCGGCATCGACCTGAAAAAGGCCGACACACTGGTACTCTCCCACGGCCATTTCGACCATACCGGCCAGATTCCCCAATTTCTGGAACTGAATGACAAGGCCGTGATTTATTGCTGTTATGACCTCGGGATCACGCGCTACAGCTGCAAGATCGGAACCGATCCGCGCTCCATCGGCATGCCTGAAGCATCCAGAGAAGCCTTATCCACGATTTCGCAAAGCCGTATTCACGAAATCGGCACGCCCCGTTACCTGACCAACCGGGTCGGAATGACAGGGCCCGTCCCCCGGGATTCCATGTTCGAGGATACCGGCGGCCCTTTCTTTCTGGACGACCACAGGGGTGAGCGCGACCTGATCGAAGACGACCAGTCCATGTGGTTTGAAACCGATAAAGGCCTCCTTATTCTTCTGGGGTGCTGCCACGCCGGTCTGGTCAACACGGTGGAATACATCAGGGCCATTTCCGGCATCGACAGGATTCATGGCATTATCGGCGGCATGCATCTGGTCAATGCCGATGAGAAACGCCTGCAATACACTTTCGACAACATGAAAAGCTGGAAGCCGGATATCCTCGTCCCTTGCCACTGCACCGGACAGGTGCCCGTTGCCAGGATGATCGAGGCCATCGGAAGCGACATCGTCACATGGGGCTGTTCCGGTTACACGGTAGAAGCCTGAATTTAAACCACTTATTATCTGGAGAATTTTTATGGTATTGCTTGAACTCGCCATTTTCCCTAACGACAAGGGCACGAGCCTGTCCCCTTACGTCGCCCGTTGTGTGGATATCATCGACAAGAGCGGACTGGCCTATCAGTTTTCCGCGATGAGCACGACCATAGAAGGTGACTGGGATGAGGTGATGAAAGTGGTCGGCGACTGTTTCAAGGCGCTGGCGAAAGATTGCGACCGCATCAGCGTCATGACCCGTGTCGATTACCGCGCCGGAAAGGAATCCCGCCTGAAAAGCAAGGTGACGGCTGTCGAGGAAAAACTGGGCCGCGAAGTCGTCAAGAAGCAATAAGGCTTCTGTTCCCTTCAGTTTCATTCATAAAAAAGCATGGGAGAGTATATTTCCCCATGCTTTTTTGTTACCGTTCAAACCGGCTCTTTTGCCGCTTGTGCCTCCTGATCCCGTTACGATTTCTTCTGAGATTCGACGATCTTCATCGCCCCGGCGATCAGGCCGCCGATATCGCTCAGGTTGGACGGCACGATAATCGAGTTATTCGTCTTCGCCAGTTTTTCGAAAGCGGAGACATACTGTTCCGCGACTTTCAGGTTGACTGCATCGCTGCCGCCCTGTTCGGTAATCGCCTGTCCGACCTTGCGCAGGGCTTCCGCGTTCGCTTCGGCAATAGCTTTAATGGCAGCGGCTTCACCCATTGCACGGTTGATCGCCCCCTGTTTTTCCCCTTCGGATTTGGCGATTTCCGCTTCACGCTGACCGTCGGCGATATTGATCTGTTCCTGCTTGCGGCCTTCGGAAGCGGCGATTAAGGCACGTTTTTCACGCTCTGCCGTAATCTGTGCCTGCATGGCCTGCAAAATGGCGGCTGGCGGCGTCAAATCCTTGATTTCATAACGCAGGACTTTCACGCCCCAGTTCTGTGCCGACTCGTCAATGGCACTGACGACACAGGTATTGATGTAATCCCTTTCCTCGAAGGTCTTGTCCAGCTCCAGACGGCCGATGACGGAACGCAGGGTCGTTTGCGCCAGTTGCGTGATGGCAGCGATATAGTCGGATGAGCCGTAAGACGCCCGCATCGCATCGGTAATCTGGAAATACAAAATGCCATCAACCTGCAACTGGGTATTGTCCTTCGTGATACAGATTTGCGAAGGGACGTCCAGCGGAATTTCCTTCAGGCTGTGCTTGTAGGCGACCCGGTCGATGAAAGGGACGACAATGTTCAAACCCGGTGCCAGCGTGGCATGATACTTGCCCAGACGTTCAACGACCCATGCATGCTGCTGCGGCACGACGTTGACCGACTTGGCAATGAATATAATGGCGACAAAAAGAAGAATAAAAAAGAAAAACATAAAATCCACTTAAAT
>CDZQ01021040.1_pt1 | contig 15863 bp, 10 predicted proteins | sample 554831 | NCBI WGS metagenome assembly CDZQ01 (sample SAMEA3182112, study PRJEB8094) | gut metagenome | biome: human; feature: gut; material: Stool; isolation source: human stools | place: Canada | collected 2013-05-06
CGCATCTGGTTGCGCAGCTTGGCGTCCAGGTTGGAGAGGGGCTCGTCCATAAGGAACACCTGGGGCTCCCGGACAATGGCCCGGCCAATGGCGACCCGCTGGCGCTGGCCGCCGGACAGGGCCTTGGGCTTCCGCTTTAAGAGTTCGGAGATGTCCAGGATCTCCGCCGCCTCCCGCACCTTCTGGTCGATGACCCGCTTGGGGAATTTCCGCAGCTTCAGTCCGTAGGCGATGTTGTCGTAGACGGTCATGTGGGGGTAGAGGGCGTAGTTCTGAAACACCATGGCGATGTCCCGGTCCTTGGGGGGGACGTGGTTTACCAGCTTTCCGCCGATATAGATCTCCCCCTCGCTGATCTCCTCCAGTCCGGCCACCATCCGCAGCGTGGTGGATTTGCCACAGCCGGAGGGGCCCACCAGCACGATAAACTCCTTGTCCGCGATCTCCAGATTAAAGTCGTGGACGGCTACCACATGGCCGTCGTAGATTTTTTTGACGTTTCGTAAACTCAGGTCTGCCATGGATCATTCTCCTCCGGCTTTCTTTTTGTATTGGCGTTCCAGCCGCTCCTCCTTGCGCTGCTCCACAGCGGCCTCCACCTTCACGGGTACGGTGGCCTTGACGAAGCGGTAGCCCCGGCGGATATAGCGTATCACAGTGACGGTCAGGAAAATGGCGGGACAGAGGGCCAGAAGCACGGAAAGCAGCAGCAGCAGTACGGCGTAGTCCTCCGTCAGGCGCGCGGCGTTCTCCCAGTAGGGGTAGATGACGCCGTTTGCCCGCATGGAACGCTGGCCGAAGCCGCGCAGCACCTCCCACAGGTGGCCCAGGCTGTAGCGGCTGCTGTTCTCCACAACATCGGCGTTGGGGAAGCTTTCCGTTAAAATCCCCTTGGCGTAGCCGGAGATGGGGTCCGGCATGACGATCTCATAGCAGTCGATACCGGCATCCTCCACCAGCCGCTGGAGGGCGGAGAAGGAGAGGAACAGCCCCGCCTCGCCGCTATAGGCCTTCTGGGAGGCAAAATCGTCCTCCCGGTCCACCACGCCGGCCACCACAAAGGGCACGCCGTTGATGGTCAGGGGCAAGCCGGTCAGATCCGTTCCGCCGAAAAGCCGCCATGCCATCTCCTCGTCCAGCACCACCAGGTCGTCCATCAGGTCGTCGGAGGAGATATAGGAGCCGCTGCGCAGGGGCAGGGGATGGAAGAAGAAGAAGTCCCCCCCCACGCCGATGGCGTCGGCGGTGGCGGAGCCGTGGTCGCCCACCACGGTGACGGAGGCGCTGCCGCTGTACGCGTCCAGATATAGACTCCCGTTTTCCGGGGCCTCCAGAGACTGCTCGGTCAGCTTTGTGTCCAGGGTCTGGCGGAATTGGAGAATATCCGTCTCCGCCTTGCCCTCGCCCACGGGGAGGAAGGAGGCCAGCTGGGCAAAGCGGGTCTCGCTGCCGCCCTGGAACCGTTCCGCTCCGGTCATGGCGGCGCCCAGCGTGCCGGTGACGGCCCGCAGACCCACCAGGGAGGCGGCCATCGCCAGCAGCAAAATCAGATTCAACAGCAGCAGGAACCACTGCTTGAAGCCAAAGCCGCGGATATCGTCACGCAGCTGCCGCAGGATGGTGGGCTTTGTCATGGATTCTCCACCATCCTGACCTGCATGCCGGCATCCAGCGGTTTGCTGGAGGTGGTGATGACATAGTCGCCGCTGGCCAGACCGGTAACGGCGGCGTTGTTGTCGTCGGAGGAGAGGATCTGCACATCGGCCCGGGTGGCAATGTAGCGGTTGCCCAGGGGTGTGCTTTTGGCTGTGATCACCAGGACAAAGTCGCCGTTGGTGTCGGAGCGCAGGGCGCTCTTGGGAATGATGGTGTCATAGTTGGCGCTGCGCTGGCCCACGGAGAGGCTGATGCTGGAGCCGGCGTCAATGTCGCCGGTGATGCGGAACACCAGCAGCTTGCCCTGGCCGGGCTTGGCGGGGTCGGCGGTAATGGCCTCCAGCTTGGCCTGAATGTCATTGCCCCAGTAGTAGTTGGTTACGTCGGCGCTGTCGCCGATCTTCACCTGCTTGGCCTGGTCGATGGTGACGGCAATCTTAATCGTGTAGCCCCGGTCCACCACGTCGATCACGGCCATGGCCTCGCCGGGGGTGTTGTCCTTGCCGGCGGATACATTGATGGAACTGATAACGCCGGATACGTTGGCTGTGACCTCTGTGGCGATGGTCTCCGTGCGGTACTTGTCCACCAGTTCCTGCTGTTTTTCAATCTGCAGCCGGGTGGCCTGTAGATCCAGGTTATCCAGCTGCTTGTCGATATCCTTTCCGGACAGGGCCTGCTCCAGTTCCCGCTCCTTGGAGGCGATGGTTTCCAGAGCGGATTCGTACTGGCTCTGCCGGTCCTCCAGGGCCTTTAAGTTGTCCTCCAGGGTGGTGATGTGGGTATCCACCTCACGCTGGGCGGTCTTGTAGCGGTTGATCTGGGCCTTCAGGTCGCTGTTTTCATCCTCCGCGTCCTCAAGATCGTCCTCCGCGTCCCGCAGATTCCGCTTGGCGGTGGATAACTCATCCTCCGCGTCACTCAGCTGCTCCCGGAGGGTGGAAATCAGGTCTGTATCACCAGCGGCGTCTACCAGCAGCTTGTACAGAGTTTGATAGGCCTCAGACTTTGCGGCGAAGTCGGCGGCTGCATCATCATAGGCGCTCTGCGCATCGCCAATGGCCTTGTAAGCTGTTCCGTACTTGCCGGGATCTTGCTGGACCACATAGTCCATATAGGTGGACAACTTGCTCTCATCAGTGATGTCCACGCCGTCGGCAATCATTTGGCGTTTGGCGGCATTTTCGATTTCTCTATAGAGATCCGCATATTGGTCCATTACGGAGTTCAGGGCTGTACTGGCTTCTCCCATAGCGGCTTCAGCCTGGTTCATTGCTTCTTTGGCGTCAGCCACATCCTTTTCCAAACTGTCTACACTGCCGCTGGAACCTGCTTCGGCCAATTTTTCCTCCAATGTATCGACCTTGGCCTGGGCAGTATCCACCTTCGCCGTCCACTGAGTGACGGCGGCCTGGGCTTCCTGATAGGCCTCGTTTTCGCTCATGAGGTCGTTCAGTTCCTCCAGCACCAGTTCGATCTGGCTCTTCTCCATCTGGGCGGCGGCCAGATCCCCCTTGGCGTAGGACACATCCGTCTCCGATACCCGGTTGGCGTCCCGCTGGGCGATGGCTTTCTGCAGGTCCTCCTGCAAAATCTGTACGCTCAGATCGCTCTGGGAGTACTCCTTGGAGAGGTTCAGAATTTGCTTCTGATAGTCGAGCTGCAGGGTCTGCAGCTGATCCTGGGCGTCCTTAAGTTCCTGGCTCTCCGCGTCGGCCAGGACAAAGAGCAGGTCCCCCTGGCTGACGGTGTCGCCCACCTTCACGCACACGGAGCGGATCTCCCGGGTCTGATCCAGGATCACCTCATAACTCTCATTGGCGGACACGGTGCCGCTGCCCCGGATTTTGGCGTTGATGGTGCCGCTCTGGACCATCTGGGTGGCCACCTCGGGCAGGGAGCGGTTCATAATGGTATTGGAGAAGAAGGTCAGTACCAGCAGCACCGCCAGGAACACAATGGCGATGGACTTAATCAGTTCCCTCTTCTTGGATTTCTCTTTGACTTCCATAGATTTCTCGTCCTTTCAGGTGGGATGGTTAGCCCTTGACAGAGCCCTGGTGGGCGATGCCCTCCACCAGGTAGTCCTCCCCGTGGAGGAACAGCAGCAGACAGGGCACCATGTAGATGGTGGCGATGGCGAAAGCCAGGCCAACCTCGCTGGCGTTGATGGTGCTCAGGTACACCGACAGGGGCTGCTTGGTGGCGTCGGGCAGCAGGATGATGGGCTGCTCCACCATGTTCCAGTAGTCGATGAAGACCAGTATGGCGATGGAGTACAGGGCGCTGCGGCACTGGGGCAGGCAGATGTCCTTAAAGATCTGCCACTCGCTGGACCCATCCAGCTTGGCGGCCTCGATGAGGGAGGCGGGGATGCGCCGCATGAATTTGGTCAGCAGGAACACGGAAAAGGGGGCGAACATGCCTGGGAAGATGATGGCCCATCGGGTATTCAGAATTCCCAGCCAGTCGCTGACCAGATAGTTGGGCACCAGCGTGACCTGGTAGGGCATCAGCATCAGGATCACGTAGAAGAAAAACAGGAAGCTGCGCACCTTCCCCCGCCAGCGGGTGAAGCCGTAGGCGGTGATGGAGGCCACCCCCACCTGCAGCAGCACAATGGGCACCACCAATATCACGCTGTTCCAGAACTTCAGCAGATAGTCGGGGCTCTTAATGAGGGTGGTAATGTACTGGCTGAAGCTGACCTTGTCGGGAATAAACTTTAGGTTGACAGTGTCGGAGATATAGGTCTTGCCGTCGCTGCCGGCGGCGTTGGAGAACACCTGGCCATAGTTGGCGCTGATCTCGCTCTGGGTCATGAAGGAGTTGGTGATGGTCAGCACCGTGGGCAGCAGAAAGGCCAGTGCGAAGAAGGCGGCCAGCAGCGTCAGGGCGCCGCGGCCCAGATAGTGTTTCTTTTTCATCCCTCCACGTCCTTTCCGAAGATGTCCTCCGCCTTGAACAGCAGCGCGATCAGCACCACCATCACCAGCGCCATCAGCACCGCCGCCGCGGACAGCTTCTGGTAGTCCAGGGAGTCAAAGGTGTTGTTCATAAAATGCTGGAGCATATAAATCTTCTCATATGGATACTTCCCCACCAGCAGGTATACCTCCCGGAACACCTTGAAGGAGTTGATAACGGAGAGAATGGTGACAAAGAGCACGGTGGGGGAGAGGTAGCGCAGTTTGATATTGAAGAACTTGTGGGCAGGGGAGGCGCCCTCCACGTCGGCCACTTCCAGCAGTTCCTTGGGAATGTTGTTCAGGGCCGCCATAAAAAGAATCATGTTATAGCCCAGGTTCTTCCACAGGAACAGGATGACGATTACGATCTGGGCGTACTGGCTTTTCAGCCAGTCGATCTTCTCCGCGCCAAAGACGGCCAGCACCTCGTTTAGGGTGCCGTTGTAGTGGAACACCACCTGCCAGATCAGCACCACCGATGCCACGGGCACCATCATGGGGCTGAGGAAGAAGGTGCGGAAAAGGCTCTTGCCGGGGATGCGGCACTCCAGCATCAGGGCCAGGCCCAGACTCAGCACGACAGCCAGAGGCACCGCCACGGCGGAAAACGTGGCGGTGTTTTTGGCAGCCATCTGGAAGGAGGAGTTTTTCAGCACGGAGAGAAAGTTCTCCAGGCCCACAAACTCCGGATTGATGGGGCTGCGGATCAGGGAGTAGTACACCACCACCAAAAAGGGGATGATGAAGAACACGGATACGCCCGCCAGGCTTGGCCCCATGAACGCCATGGAGTGCATGGTATCTTTCAGCCGCTCGTTGCCCCGGTCCCAGACGCGCCGGATGGCGCGTCTGGGCTTCGCGGCGGCCCGGGTGTCACCTCTGCTCATTGACATAGATGTTCACGCGGCTCTGGATCAGGCTGGCGACCTCGTCCAAGGACTTGTCGCCGTTGAAGTAGCTGGCCGCCTCCTCGTTGACAATTTCATAGATGCTGGTGTCGTATGTATAAATGGAATCCACGGTGTTGTACAGGGCCATAAACTGGTCGTACTGCTCCTGGGTGGTGGCCTTGATCTCAATCTCGATGCTGCCCCAGCCCCAGCTGCCCTGGGATACCTGGATGGGCTGGCCATTTTCGTCCAGCAGGGGCTTACCGTTCTCGTCCAACTCGTACTCCACTTTCATGGCCTCCTCCACCAGCTTGTCAAAGTCCGCCTTGTTGGTGGGGAACTGCCATCTGTAGTAGCGGTAATTGTCGTTTTCCTCCTGAGGGAGCAGCAGCTGGCGCATGAAGGACCAGGCGGCCTCCTTGTCGGCGCACTTGCTGGACATGGCCAGCCCGTCGTTGATGGTAAAGCTGCTGCCGCAGCTGCCGTCCTCGGTGGGGTAGCCCACGTAGGTGATCTGGCCGCCGAAGATGGCCTCATACATCTGGACATCGCTCAGCTGGGTGAGGGAGAGGGTCATGAGCATCTGCTTGCCGGCGGCAATGCGGGTGGGATCGTCCTCGTACTCGTCCCAGTTCACGTTGGACCAGTCGTACTCCAGGGGGAAGCTGTTGCAGAATTCCAGGGCCGCCTTGAACTGGTCGGAATCAAAGGAGCACTGGCCGGTGGACCAGTCCACGTAGCTGCCCAGATTCTGGTTCAGGACCGAGTTGAGCATGCTGCTCTTGGTGTCGCCCTCGCTGAAAATCTGGCAGCCCTCGGGCATGGTGGCCAGAGCGGCCTGCAGTGCGTCCAGGTTCCAGCTCATGCTCTCGCCCACCACCTTGGTGGCGCCCACCACGGTGCGGATGCCGAAGGAGTCGAAGACCTGGTAGAGTTTCCCATCCATGCTGGCGGCGTCAAACACCCGCTCCATCAGGTTTTCCCGGCCAAGGTCCGGGTCGTTCTCAATAAGGGGCCACAGGTCCTCCAGCAGGCCCTTGGCGGCGTACTGGCTGATGGACAGGCCGCTGGTGTTCAGAATGTCGGGCACGTTGCCGGCTACAATTTCGGTGTTCAGCTTGGTCATGCCCGCCTCGTAGTCATCGGCTGTGTTGTACTCAGAGTAGTCCCGGATCTCGATGCGGTGGGTGGTGCTCTTCTTGTTAAAGTCGATGATCTTGGCCCGGGTGTCGTAGTCGGTGTACATGGTGGCGAAGGTCAGGATGGTCTTGTCAGCCAGCACAGAGGCGTCGGTCTCCGTGAGGATGGCCATCTCCATGGTGGGGCCGTCGCTGCCGCGGTAGTTCCGGGTCATGGCGACCACCCGCCCGTCGGAGAGGATGGTGAAGAACATCAGGTTATCCACGTTGATGTCCGAGGAACTCCAGGATAGGATCTTCTTTCCCTCCTGGGCGTCGGCCTGATAGCCGTAGAGGGAGTCCCCGTTGTCGTAGTAGAAGAGGTAGTCCCCGCCGCCGGTGTAGACGTTGTTGGAGTTGACGGGCATAGGGTACTCCGTGCCCCAGGCCTTGGCAGCTTTATCCACGGTCTTGAGGGTCTGGCCGCCCTCGCTGCCCCAGACCTTCAGACCCACGGTGCCATCGGACAGCAGAACCATCTGGCCCCACAGGTTCTCCCCATCCAGGGTGAAAAGGATGTTCATATCCTTGTCCAGCACATGCATCTGGGTGTCTGTGGAGACGTAGAAGTTGCCCTCGTTGTCGATCAGGGTGTTGTTGACGTAGTCCACGCCCAGCTTCTCCGCCAGACCGCTGGTGTCCAGGCGCTGGAGTTCGTTGCCGGTGGAGTCCAGCTGGCGCTGGAGTTGGGTGGAGATGGAGCCGGTGTAGTAGTTCCACTTGTCATCCGTCTCGGCGTTGAAGTCGGCGGGCAGTTCAAACTGGTACTGCTCCGCGTTTTCAGAGATCCAGAGGGTGCCGTCGCTGCCGGTGCGGATGCCATTGATGTAGCAATGTCCGTCGTCACCGTTGGTGGTCTCCAAGCTGGGGGTGTAGTTCTCCAGTTCCGTTACCTCCTTGCCGTCCAGGGAGACCCGGAAAAGGCCCGTGCGGTAGATGTACTCGGTCCACGTGCCGTCATCCGTCGCGGCGCTGTCCGACGGCTCGCCGACGGCCATGTCCGCGGAGCCGATGACGGTGCTGGCGGTATCTACGGTGTCCGCCTGGGGAGCGCTGCTCCCGTCACCATTGTGGACGATCTCCTCGCTCACGTCGGCCACCAGGTAGATGTACTGCCCGTCGCTGCAGGCGCTGTTGACGTAATCCACCTCCAGGTCGCAGTCGATAAATTCAGGCACGTATACCGTGCCGCTGAGCTGCTGGGGGTTGCTGCCGCCGCCGCTGTCGCCGCCGCAGGCGGCTAGCCCCAGGGCCATGCACAGGACCAGGAGCAGAGCAGTCAGTTTCTTTCCATAGGTTTTCATAGTATTCCTCCTTCATTCCGTGCCCTGAACGCCGGGGATGCCGGACGGCGGGGCGAGCCGGGGTGCTGCCCGGCACAAAAGCAGGGGAGGGGACGGCCGGCCCCACCGCCTGTATCTGTCCATACAGACGAGATCCGCCGGAAGAATGTTCCTCTCCCAATGCCAACATTGTCGCAACGATGTGCATCATTTTTGCATCGATTCCGCATAACAGTTGTTTTATTTCGCCCGCCCTCAGCGCTGCTCATTGACGTAGAGGCTCACCCGGCTCTGGATCAGCGCCGCTGTCTCCTGGACGGATTTGTCGCCGTTGAAGAAGCTGGCGGCCTCCTCCCGGACAATGGCGTCGATGCTCATGTCCACGCTGGCCAGGCTGTCCACCGCGCTGTACAACTCCATCAGATGGTCGTACTGCTCCTGGGTGGCGGCGTAAAACTCAATGGAGAACCCGTCCCAACTGGCTCCGCCATGGCTCTGCTCCACCTGGTTGCCGTTTTCGTCGGTGTAGAATTCCTGGCGCATGGCCTGATCGGCCATGCACTGGAAATCCGCCCTGTTGGTGGGGAACTGCCAGGCGTAAAAGTTTTCCTCGTTCCCCGTGCTCTGGGGCAGCAGGATCTGGCGCATGAAGGACCAGGCCCCCGCCTTATCCGCGCACTGGCTGGACATGGCCATGCCGGAGCCGATGTAGAAGCTGCTGCCGCAGCCCTGGCCTGTGGGGTAGCCGATGAAGGTGGTGCCGCCGCCGAACATGGCGTCGCACATCTGCAGATCGTCGAAGGACGAGATGGTGGTGGGGTAGAGCATCTGGCGGCCGGACTGGATGGCCGCCGGCTCGCTTTCATAGGTGTCCTCGTTCCACTGGAAGGAGGCGGGGAAGCTGGCGCAGAAGGTGAGAATATCCTGGAAGGCGGGGGTGTCGAAGCCGCACTGCCCGGTGGTCCAGTCCACGTATTGATCCATGCTCCACATGAGGCTGATGGAGAGGAGGCTGTCCCGGGTGACGCCCTGGCCGAAGACCAGACAGTCCTCCGGCATGGTGTCCAGGGCCGCCAGCAGCTGTTCCATGGTCCAGCCCATTTCGCTGCCCACGGTGTCCCGCCTGCCCACCACGGTGGCAATGGAGAAGGAAGAAAAAATCTGATAGAGGCCGCCGTCCACCTCCGCGGCGGTGAACACCCGCTCCATAAGGCTGTCCCGGCTGATGTCCGGGTCGCTGTCGATGAGGGGCCACAGGTCCTCCAGCAGGCCCTTGGCGGCGTACTGCTGGATTGGCAGGCTGTTGGTGTCCAGAATGTCGGGCACATTGCCCGCCAGAATCTCCGTGGTCAGCTTGGTCAGGCCCGCGCTGTAATCCTCGCTGGTGTTGTACTGGGAGTAGTCCCGGATCTCAATGCGGTACTGGTCGCTGCGGCGGTTGAAGGAGACAATGCGGCTGCGCAGGTCGTAGTCCATTCGGAGCGTGGCGTATGTAAGGGTGGTTTTCTTCGGCAGGGCGGAGGCGTCGGTCTTGGTGAGAAGGGCCAGCTCCGGGACAGAGGACGGGCCGCTTCTGTCCTGGGTCATGGCCGCCACACGTCCGTCCGGCAGGAAGGTGAAAAACAGCAGATCGCCGGCGTTGATGTCGCAGCCGCTCCAGCTGAGCAGCTTTTCCCCGGCGCCGCTGCCCCCGGCCTCCAGGTCGGCCTGGACCTGCTGGGGGTCATAGCCGTAGAGGCTGTCGCCGTTGTCATAGTAGAAGAGGTAGCTGCCGCTGCCGGTGTAGGCGCTGCTTACGGAGCCGGAGAGGGGGTATGTCTCCCCCCAACCCCTGGCCGCCTTGTCAATGGTGCGCAGCACTTGGCTGCCGCTGGCCTGGTCCCAGGTGACAAAGCCCATTCTGCCGTCCCCCAGCAGCACCAGATTGCCCCAGAGCCCCTCCTCCTCCAGGTGGAAGAGCACCTCCAGCGACGGGTCCAGCACGTATACGCTGCCCTCGCCGGATACATACAGGCTGCCGTCGCCATCCAGCTGGGTGCTGTCCATATAGGGCAGGTCCAGCTGTTCCTCCAGGCCGCTGATGTCGATCCGGGCCAATTCACTGCCGCTTGTGTCCAGCTGGCGCAGAATGGTGGCGCTGGTGACAGTGGCGTAACTCCACTTGTCGTCCGTGTCCGGGTCAAAGCCGGCGGGCAGGTCGTAGGTGTAGGTCCGGGTCGATTCCGTGACCCATAGGGTGCCGTCCCGGCCAAGGCGCAGGCCGGTGACGTTTACGTACCCCTCCTGATCCGCAGGGGGGAGGGGGCTCTCGTAGCCTGCCAGCCGCTCCGGCGCGCCGCCGTCCACCGGCAGGCGGCAGATCGCATAGCGGCTGACGGGGATAGCGTCTCCGGCGTCCGGGGACGCCGCCTCCGGGGCCGGCTCTTCGCCTAAGATATAGATGTAGGTCCCGTCGCAGCAGCCGCTGCTGACATATGCCAAATCCAGCTGGCAGTCCGTAAAGACGGGGGCGTAGACCATGCCGCCGGGGCTCTGATCCTTGTCCTTATTCCCACCGCTGCCGCAGGCGGCCAGGCCCAGAACCATGCCGAGGGCCAGCAGCGCCGCCATCCACTTTTTTCCCGCTTGTTTCATGTCCATTCCTCCTCAGGCCTTTCGCGCCGTGGGCGCAGGCGGCAGCCTGGGCCGCTTTTCCCTGTTATTGTGGGGGGCGGGTGCATCATACTTGCATCCCTTTTCCCATGAATTGGTTTGGTTTCTATTAAGAAATCTTTAAGGCGGCGGTGGCAAAAAGATTTGACAGGACCACGCTTGCCTGCTACAATAACAGACTGAATTGTATGGGATATGCCCCTTGGGGGCGGCATGCCTTGCGTGCCGGGTGCACAGGAGCGCCGCGGCAGGAAGGCTGTTATTTTTTTGTGCAAAAGCAGAAATATACCCAGTGAACGAAAGAGGGGCGGGGTGCCCCGGAAAGGAAACTATGGAAGAGAATACATCGAATATCCGGGAAAATAAGATGGGTGTGCAGCCCGTGGGGCAGCTGCTGCTGAGTATGTCGGTGCCAATCATGGTCTCCATGCTGGTGCAGGCGCTCTACAACGTGGTGGACAGCATCTTTGTGGCCCAGCTCAGCGAGAACGCGCTGAACGCCGTATCCCTGGCTTTCCCGATCCAGAACCTGATGATCGCCGTGGCCACCGGCACGGGCGTGGGTATCAATGCCCTGCTGAGCAAGAGCCTGGGGGAAAAGAACTTCCAGCGGGCCAACCTGGCCGCCGCCAACGGCGTGTTCCTGGCGGTGTGCAGCTACGCGGTGTTTGCCCTGGTGGGCGGGCTTTTTTCCAGGCCCTTCTTCGCCGTACAGACCGGCGTGGAGGAGATTGTGGAGGGCGGAACGGCCTATATTGCCATCTGCACCGTCTGCTCCTTTGGCCTGTTCCTGCAAATCACCTTTGAGCGGCTGCTCCAGTCCACCGGTAAGACTCTGTACTCCATGATTACCCAGACGGTGGGCGCGGGGCTCAACATCGTGCTCGATCCGATCTTCATTTTCGTACTGGACATGGGTGTGGTCGGCGCGGCGGTGGCCACGGTGCTGGGGCAGATTGTGGGGGCTGTGCTGGCCATCGTGCTCAATGCCCGGTGCAACAGGGAGATCAGCCTCTCCGTCAGGGGGTTCCGGCCGGACAGACAAACCATTGGCCGCATCTATTCTGTGGGCGTTCCCTCCATTATCATGGCGTCCATTGGCTCCATCATGACCTTCGGTATGAACCAGATCCTCATTGGCTTTACCACCACCGCCACGGCGGTGCTGGGGGTGTACTTCAAGCTGCAAAGTTTTGTGTTCATGCCGGTATTCGGCCTGAATAACGGCATGGTGCCCATCATCGCCTACAACTTCGGTGCGCGGAAGCCGGATCGGATGCTGAAGGCGGTGAAGCTGGGCGTGGCCTTCGCCACAGCCATCATGGTGCTGGGCTTCGGCCTCTTCCAACTCTGCCCATCCCTTTTGCTGGGCTTTTTTGAGCCGTCGGAGAATATGCTGGCCATCGGGATCCCCGCTCTGCGGATTATCAGCACCCACTTTATTTTGGCGGGCTTCTGCATTGTCTCCTCCTCCCTGTTTCAGGCCCTGGGCCACGGGATGCTGAGCCTGTTCATTTCCCTGGTCCGTCAGCTGGTGGTGCTGCTGCCGGCGGCGTGGCTGCTGAGCCTCAGCGGGCGGCTGGAACTGGTTTGGTGGTCCTTTCCTGCGGCGGAACTGGCCTCCGTGGCGCTCTGTGCCCTGTTCCTCCGCTACGTCTACGCCAGGGAGGTGCGGCCCCTGCTGGAGCGGCGGTAAAAGCAGCGCAAAAAACTGCGGCCCCCACGCCTTTTGGCGCGGGGGCCGCGGTTTTTCTTTTCAATGGAATCAGCTGCCTGTCCGCTCCAGAATCGCCATAAACTCATCTCCGGTGATGGTTTCCTTTTCGCACAGGAATTTGGCCAGTTCATGGAGTTTGGCCTCATGGCCCCGCAGCAGCTCCGCCGCCTTCTGGTGCTGCTCCTTCACCGTCTGCACCACCATCTCGTCAATCCTGGCGGAGGTCTCAGGGGCACAGGCGAGGGAGGCGTCGCCGCCCATGTACTGATTCGTCACCGTTTCCAGCGCCACCATGCCGAACTGGTCGCTCATGCCGTAGCGGGTGATCATAGCCCGGGCCAGCTTTGTGGCCTTCTCAATGTCGTTGGCGGCGCCGGTGGTGATGGAGTGGAACACCAGTTCCTCCGCGGCCCGCCCGCCGGTGAGGGTGGCGATCTGATTTTCCAACTCCTCCCGGCTCATAAGGTTGCGCTCCTCCTGCTCCACCTGCATGGTGTAGCCCAGGGCGCCGGAGGTGCGGGGGATGATGGTGATCTTGGACACCGGGGCGCTGTGGGACTGGAGAGCGGCCACCAGGGCGTGTCCGATTTCGTGGTAGGAGACAATCAGCCGCTCGTGGTCGGAGAGGATCTTGTTCTTCTTCTGATAGCCGGCGATGACCACCTCAATGCTCTCCTGCAGATCCGCCTGGGTTACGCAGCGGCGGCCCTGGCGCACGGCCCGCAGGGCGGCCTCGTTGACCATATTGGCAAGTTCCGCGCCGCTGGCGCCGGAGGCGGCCCGGGCGATGGCGTTGAAGTCCACATCCTCGCCCACCTTCACTTTTTTCGCGTGGACCTTCAGAATTTCCTCCCGGCCCTGGAGATCCGGCAACTCCACCGGTACACGCCTGTCAAAACGGCCGGGGCGGAGCAGAGCGGGATCCAGGGTTTCCGGCCGGTTGGTGGCCGCCAGAATCACAACGCCCTTGCTGCCCTCAAAGCCGTCCATCTCCGTGAGCAGCTGGTTGAGGGTCTGTTCCCGCTCGTCGTTGCCGCCGATACCCTGGGTATCCCGCTTTTTGCCGATGGTGTCAATCTCATCGATGAACACAATGCAGGGGGCTTTCTCGTTGGCCTGCTTGAAAAGATCCCGCACCTTGTTGGCGCCCATGCCCACAAACATCTCCACAAACTCCGATCCGGAGATGGAGAAGAAGGGGACATCCGCCTCCCCGGCCACGGCCTTGGCCAGCAGGGTTTTGCCGGTGCCCGGAGGGCCCACCAGCAGCACGCCCTTGGGCATTTTGGCTCCGATTTCCTGATACTTCTGTGGATTGTGGAGAAAGTCCACAATCTCCATCAGGTTCTCCTTGGCCTCGTCCTCTCCGGCCACATCGCTGAATTTGATGCCGCTCTCGCTGGCAATATAGACCTTGGCGCTGCTCTTGCCGAACTGCATGGCGTTGCCCATGGCGCCGCCGCCCATGCGGTTCATCAGCATCCTGCTCATCAGCTGCCCGATGGCGATGAAGATGACCACCGGCAGCACAAAGGTCAGCAGAAAGCTGAGGATGGGGTTCATCTCCTCCGCCTTTACCTCATCAAACTGACAGCCGGAACTGTACAGCCGGTCCACCAGATCCGGGTCGTTGAAGGTGACGGTGCTGTACAGCTTGGGCTCCTCGGCGGTGTCGGTGAAGTAGATCATATCCTGCTCCACCTGGGCCACCGCAACCTGCCGGTTGTCCAGCATGGTCAAAAAGGTGCCGTAGTCCACCTGGGTGATCTCCTGGCGCAGCATCCGGGGAAAGAGCAGGGTGTTGAGCAGGATCAGCACGATCAGCGCGATCCCATAGTAAAAAAGCAGGGGCTTTCTTGGCTTTTGTACTTTCTGCATACCGCGGTTCCTCCTAATTACAGCGTTTCATGTATGTGCTATCATACACGCCCGGGTGAAAAAAGGAAATATAATTTTTGAACAAATTAGGAACAGTTTGTGAAGAACGCAGACCGGCCTCCCCAAGCAAACGGGGGAGGCCGGTGTTTCTGCGGCGGATGAATCAGGTCTGGGCGGCGCCGTCCACGGAAATCACGGCCCCGGTCACGTAGCTGGCCAGTTCGCTGGCAAGAAACAGGAATACGTTGGCCACCTCATCCGGCTCTCCCACCCGTCCCAGAGGAATGGTGGCGGCAAGGCGCTGCACCATGTCCTCCGGCAGAGCCGCCACCATGTCGGTGCGGGTGACGCCGGGGGCCACCGCGTTGACACGGATGTGATCCCGGCCCAGTTCCCGGGCCAGGGACTTCGTCAGGCCGTTGATGGCAAACTTGGACGCGGGATAGCCGCAGCCAGCCGGCTGGCCGTACAGGCTCACCATGGAACTGGTGTTGATGACGCAGCCGCCCCCCTGGGCCTTCATGTGGGGCGCTGCCGCCTTGGTGCAGTAAAATACGGCTTTTACGTTCAGATCCATGATCCGGTCAAAATCCTGGGGTTTGTAGTCGTAGATGGATTCCCGGGCGGATATGCCGGCGTTGTTGACCAGGATGTCCACCCGTCCCCACTGCTGCGCGACCTGCGCCACCGCGGCCTCCACAGCGGCGTAGTCCGATAGATCCGGGGCCAGGCCGCTGACCGGGTAGTCCCCGTTCTCAGCCAGCAGGGCGGCCACCGCCTTGTCCACTGTCTCCTGCCGGGAGCCGAACAGGACGACCCGGGCGCCGTGGAGCAGGTAGGAGCGCACCACCGCCAGGCCGATGCCCCGGGTGCCGCCTGTGACAATTGCCACCTTGTTCTCCAAAAGCTTCTGCATATTCATGTGCTATCCTCCAATTCGTTCAAAATCCTGGGCGCCGTGCTTGCACAGCGGGCAGATAAAGTCCGCCGGCAGTTCCTCGCCCTCGTACACGTAGCCACACACCTTGCACACCCATCCGGCGGCCTTTTTCTCCGGAGCCTTCGGCTTGACATGGGCGTGGTAGTAGGCGTAGGACATGGGGGGTGTTTTTGCCAGCACCTCGCCGGCGGTCACATCCGCCAGAAACAGGGTGTGGCTGTCCAGATCGATCTCGGACACCACCTGGCCGCTGAGATAGGCGCAGGCGTGGTCACCCAGGTAGATCAGGCCATTTTCGCTGCGGGGCAGGGTAAGGCCGGCCAGCTTGTCGGTGTCCTGTCCGCTGGCAAACCCGAAGCGCTGGAACAGGGAGAAGGGGGCCGTTTCATCCAGCACGGACAGATTAAAGCGCCCGGTGCGCCGGATCATGTCATGGGTGTAATTCTGCTTGCTGACGGTAATGGTGATCCGGTTGGGGGAGGCTGTCACCTGGGCCGCCGTGTTGATGATGCAGCCGTTGTCCCTCTCATCGGCCGCGGAGAGGAGAAAGAGGCCATAAGTCAGTGTGTACATCACGTTCGTATTCATTGCGTACCTCCCATGTAATAGAGCATGTAATATATGGAAACCTGCTGTCCAATAATAAAAATAAATCCTTAATAAGATTTAATCTTATTTATGAGTGTATAGTATACCAGAG